>Ga0315272_10000308_pt1 | contig 24146 bp, 19 predicted proteins | sample C3_middle_MG_FD_203918 | JGI IMG/M metagenome (GOLD analysis project Ga0315272, IMG submission 203918) | Sediment microbial communities from Yellowstone Lake, YNP, Wyoming, USA - C3_middle | ecosystem: Environmental > Aquatic > Freshwater > Lake > Sediment | place: USA: Wyoming | collected...
TGGTGGCGTTGTCCACGTAGATGTGGTTGAGGCTGACATCCGGGTATTCCTTGGCGATCTCGATGACCACTTCCCGCCAGAGCACCATGGTGGTAAGCACATTGGCCTTGTCCACCGAGGTGACGATTTTGCGGCGCAGGCGGGCGGCATCAAAGGCGCGCCGGGCAATGCGCTCGATTTCCCAACGGTGGTAGATCATGGTGTCGTAGGCTTTTTCCTCTGGACCGGAACCTTCCCGCCCCTTGGGCTGGCCAAAGTAGATATCGCCGGTGAGTTCCCGTACGCAGAGGATATCGAAGCCATCCCCCACGATATCGGCTCGCAAGGGGCTGGCCGCGGCCAGGGATTTGAAGATTTTGGCCGGGCGGAAATTGCAGAACAGTTCGAAATGCTTGCGCAGCGGCAACAAGGCGGCGCGTTCCGGTTGCTGGGCCGGGGGCAGCGATTCCCACTTGGGGCCGCCCACCGAACCAAAGAGGATGGCGTCGCTGGCCTCGCACACGGCAAGGGTCGAGGCGGGCAGAGCCTCGCCGTGGTTATCGATGGCGCAGCCGCCCACATCCGCATGCTGGTAGGCAAGGCTGAAACCGAATTTTTTCTGAACCGCGTCCAGAACCTTGAGCGCTTCCTGCATGACTTCCGGGCCGATGCCGTCACCGGCCAATACCGCTATCTTTTTCATCTGGCGTATCCTTGGTATTCTTAGTTGTAAAGGCAACCCTCTCGCAAGGGAAAGTACGGGGCAACACCATACCTGATCAGGGCAAAGATGCGCAAGATCAATGTGATTGTTCCCTCTAAACCTTTTCCTGTGCGGTCAGCCCAAAGGGTAGGCGATATGGACCCGGTTGGCGATCAGTTGGGCAGGGTAGCTGGGCAGATTGCTTTTGGGCGGGCCGGACAGCACTCGGCCCGCGAGGTCAAAGGCTCCGCCGTGTCCGCTTGAGCAGGTCAGTACCCCCTGTTCCGGCAACAGAATTTCGTAGCCGGCATGGGTGCATTGCGAGGAAAAGGCCGCGACCTGTGTTGTCGAGACCCTGGTGACGATGAGCGGTTTTTCCTGCCGGGTAATCTCGATTTTCAGGCCGTTGCCAATGGTATTGAGCGCCTGGTAGCGGCTCTCGCTCAGGTCAAGAACAATCCTGCCTTGTTCAATTGCAAGTTCACCCAGTCGACTTCCCCCTTCTTTTTCATTGGCGCAGGCGCAGGTCAGAGCGCTGATGGAGGAGATCATGACCAGCAGCCTTGCTGAGTCAAGGAGAAATCCTCGGCGGCTCAGCACATCATCTGGGGGCATATTCTGCATTTTCCTTGATCTCCCAAGGGTTGCGGAGTGTTTTGCTCTTGACATTGGCGGGCTGATTGTATGCAATGTAATTGTCTGAGCATACCTACGCCTTACCGAAACTGCTTCTGGGATAATTTCGGACGCGCGGGCGGGCAGCCCCTTGTCAATACAGAGAATACCATGACCGAAACGCAGAAAAATAGAGAAAGTATCACCCTGCCGCTGATTTTCCCCTTGGCCCTCGCCCTTATTCTCAGCCTTGCCGCTTCGCTGTATGGGATGCGCTGGGTGCAGCAGCAGAACACCAATCGGCACATGTATGATGAGGCGCTCAGTGGGCAGCAGTTGTTCCGTTTTCTGCTGGCGACGCAAGTGAAGCAACTACAGAAACGGGTCGAAATCCTCCAGGCGGATTCGGCTTTGCAGGAAGCTTTTCTGGCCAGAGAGCATTCACGGATACAAAAGGTTCTTTCCCGTCCTGCTCCCAAGGTGGTAGGCGCCTCCGGCATGGGACAGCTGTTTTTTGTGGATGCGGAGAGAAGGCTTGTCTTTTCTGCGGACAATCACGCGGTTACGGGTGAGGTGTTGGAACACCAGACACTCGGACAGGCTTCCCGAACGCACGAGATGGCTTATGGCCTGGAACTCGAACGGGATGGCCGGTTTCTTCTGCGGGTGGCTGTTCCCTGGAGTATTGCAGGCGGTGGCGCAGGCTATGTGGAGATGAGTCAGGACATCGGCCTGTTGGTGCCCAAGCTGAAAGAGGTTCTCGGTTGCGAGATATTCATTACGGCGAAAAAAGCTGGAGTCGACCAGAAACAGTGGGCTGATGAGGCAGGGGCAGGGCACAGGGCCGGAAGCTGGCAGGAGATGGCGGAGTGCGTGGTTCTGGCGCGGACCATGCCCGCTGTGCCTGGGGAGTTATGCGCGGCCCTCATGGTCGGGTCCCCGCAGGGATTTGTCAGAACCCTTGATTTCAGGATGGGGAAACGGCATTTTCGGGGCAGTTTTATCGACCTTCTCGATCCGGCGCAGCAGAATATCGGCGCCCTGGTGATGTTGAAGGATGTCACCAGCGAGGTGGTTTCCCTCTGGGCCATGGCCTTCTATCTTGGCGGGGTGGGTCTTGCCGTTGCGGTCTTGCTTTTTCTGTTTTTTTACTTCTACATTTCCAGGCTGGACCGCAGGTTGGCCACGAATCAGGCAACTCTCCGGGAGACCATTGCCAGCAAGGATATTGCCTTGTCCCAAAGCTCTACCCTGCTCCAGCAAGACATTGTCCGGCGCGAAGAGGTGGAGCGCGAATTCCAGAGGGCTTGCCGCCAGAATCAGTTGATCCTCGACGCCGTGGGCGAAGGGATTTTCGGCCTTGATTCCCGGGGCAATCATACCTTTGTCAACCCGCAGGCCGCCAGGATGCTTGGCTATGAACCCGGAGAGCTTGTCGGTCAACCAAGCCATGCCACCTGGCATCACAGCCGTCAAGACGGCTCCCATTTTCCAGACATCGAATGCCCGATCTATCAGACTTTGCGCGATGGCAAGATTCATCACCTTGAGGATGATTTTTTCTGGCGCAAGGATGGCACGGATTTTCCCGTTGAGTACACCAGCACCCCGATTCTGGAAGACGGGCGACTGGCCGGGGCAGTGGTCAGCTTCAGGGATATCTCCGAAAAGAAGAAGGCCCTGCGCGATCTTGTTATCAGCGAAAATCGTTACCGGGCTATCGCCGGCACGGCCCAGGACGCCATTATTCTCATGGACGACCATGGCCGGATTGCTTACTGGAACCCGGCTGCTGAGCGGATCTTTGGCTATACCGAGGGTGAGGCACTGGGCCGAGATCTCCATGGATTGCTCATACCGCCCCGGTTTGCGCCTGAGTTTGAAAAAGGGCTGGCGCGATTTTGGACCAGCGGCGAAGGAAAGGCCATTGGTCAGGTTCTGGAGATGATTGCCCTTCGCAAGGGAGGCACGGAATTTTCGGTGGAACTGGCCATTTCTGCTTTGCGTCAGGGCGAGGGCTGGTGGGCTGTCGGCATTGTCCGGGATATCTCGGAACGGGTGCGGGAAAGAACGGAGCGGGAGGGTTTGCAGGTCCAGCTGCGCCACTCCCAGAAGATGGAGGCCATCGGCACCCTGGCTGGTGGGATTGCCCATGATTTCAACAATATCCTCGCCGCCATCATGGGCTACACGGAGCTGGCCCTGCTTGAGGCGGGGGAGGGAAGTCTTAAGGCTACCCTTGTCGAGGTGCGCAGGGCCAGCAGCAGGGCCAAAGATTTGGTCGCCCATATCCTGGCCTTTAGCAGGCAGGGAGAGATGGCCAGGACTCCGGTCAATGTCGCGCCCATCATCAAGGAGACCCTCAAGATGCTGCGGGCTTCTTTGCCTGCGACCATTGAGATCAGACAGACCATGGGCCAGGATCTTGGCAAGATATTGGCCGACCCTACCCAGATTCATCAGGTGCTGATGAATCTTTGCACCAATGCGGCCCACGCCATGCGGGAATCTGGCGGTGTACTCGAGATCGGCCTTGCCCAGGTGCATTTGAAGGATGAGCCGATCCTGCGCACCTTTGCCCTTGAGCCCGGCAGCTATCTCAGGCTCACGGTGCGTGACACCGGGCAAGGCATTGATCCTGTCATCCTTGACAAAATTTTTGACCCGTTTTTCACCACCAAGAACCGGGGCGAAGGCACCGGCCTGGGCCTGTCCGTGGTTCATGGCATTGTCACCAGCCATGGCGGGGCCGTCGAAGTGCAGAGCGCGCTGGGGCAGGGAACGAGCTTTGTTCTCTATTTTCCTGTGCTGGAGAGCGTCTCGGAAACCGTTACGGCTACAGTGTCTGACGCCCTGCCCACCGGCACGGAGCGGGTGTTGTTTGTTGATGACGAGATCGCCCTGATCGAGTTGGGTGCAAGGATTCTTGTCTATCTCGGCTACCAGGTGACCACCAGAACCAGCAGCGTCGAGGCGCTGGAGCTGTTCCGGGATCAGCCGGACAATTTTGATCTGGTTATCACCGATTACACCATGCCCAACATGACCGGCGGCGAACTGGCCAAGCATATCCTTGCCATACGGCCAGGAATGCCGATTGTTCTCTGCACGGGTTTCAGCGAGGTGTTTACCGAGGAGAAGGCCGAGGCCTTGGGGATTCAGGGCTATGTGATGAAGCCCATTTCCATCCATGATCTTGCCCGCATCTGCCGCAGCGTGCTTGATCAGACAAAGAAATAGGCGTCGGGCTCAGCCGTTATTTTCGCTTCCTCATGTTGGCTGCTTACTGAAGAATCTCATAGCTGCGCGTCTCCGGATTCCAGCGGTAGCCCTTGGCTGCCCAGATCTCTTCGATCAGTTTTTTGCCGAAATGCAGCCCTGCAATCCCCCCGTAGGTTTCGTTGACGAAAAGCAGTTCCTCATCGTCTATCCGGCCATCGCTGTTGCGGTCCGCCCAATGGAAGGGGCTTGCTTGCAGGGAGTCGTTGCCGGATACCGGGATGCTTGGGTTGTCGTCCGAACGGACCGTGACGCCCCCGGCAAACTGATGGCTGGTTGTCATCTTCGTCTCGGGCTTAAGCTTGGCGAGGTAGCAGTACACGGCATGCTCGCCGGTGATCTTGCCAATCCACTTGAGCGTCGGAGGGTCGCTTTCCTGGGGGATAAACTGCGGCTTGCCCTGGGCCGGAACGCAGTCCGGGGGCAGAGTTTCTTTAAGAATCAGGGAAAACGGGCTGGAGGCGCTGGTGGTAACTTCAATGACCACCGGAAAGGGGATGCCGGGAGTTGCATGCGCGGGCAGGGTTCTGACGGCCGTCACCTGGTTTTCCCCTTCGTTTGCGTTGCGCCACCAGAGCAGGGCGAGGCCGGCGAGGGCAAGCACTAAAAAGACGGCGGAGAGAAGGATGACAGGCCGTGCAAGCAGATTGCGTTTTGGCGGGGGAGCTGCCGGCGGCGCAGGTGCTTCGGGCGCAGGTGATGTTTCCGTGGCGGCTGGCTTGGGCGCGGGTTCTTCTTGGATGGGCGGCTCAAGCACTTGGATGGGCAGCGGCTCTGGCGGGGGCGCGGGCTGGCCGTGGTCAATAATATCCGCCAGCTGGACCTCAAGGGCCTCGGCCAGCTTGACGGCGTTCTCTTTTTTGATCGTGGGATAGCGGCGGTTTTCCCATCTGGAAATGGTGTCGGTGGTGACTCCGACCACCGTGGCGACGTAAAGCTGGGTCAGGCCTTTTTCTTCCCTGATCCGGCGAATTTCGGCGCCGTCTATGTTGACCATGGGGATGCCGCCAGCCACGGGCTTTGCTGAATCCATACCAAGTATCCTGCGGGTTGAGTTTCTGATAATATAACAGAATGCAGATACTAATAAATCCGCTGGCCCAGGAAAAGCAATCTGTTTGTTGCTTTGAGTGTCGTTGCATGGAACGGGCCGCGGCTTTCGATTCCTGCTTTATAGCTTGCCGGGATTCGATTATAAGCCAGACTGGATGCGATGACTTTCGTTTTGTTGTTAAGAGGAGAAAGGCCCTTGACCCACGAAAAAACAGAATATTTTCTTCCGGCCTCCGGGGCGGAGATGGCAGCCCGAGGCTGGAAATATGTCGATGTGGTGCTGGTCACCGGGGATGCCTATGTGGACCATCCCTCCTTTGGCGTGGCCCTGATCGGCCGCTTGCTTGAGGCCAACGGCTACCGGGTGGCCGTGCTTTCCCAGCCCCGCCACCATGCCCCGGACGATTTTCGGCAGTTCGGCGAGCCGCGCCTTTTTTTCGGCATCACCGCAGGCAACCTGGACTCCATCGTTGCCAATTACAGTGGCAATGCCAAGGTTCGGGACCGCGACGACTATTCCCCCGGCGGCAACCCCTATTTCGGCGATAAGGCGGAGAAGAAGATGCGGCGCAGGCCGGATCGGGCCACCATCCTCTACAGCAACCTTGCGCACGCTGCGTATCCTGAAACGCCGGTAATTTTGGGCGGGCTGGAAGCGTCCTTGCGCCGGTTTGTGCATTATGATTACCAGCAGCAGCGGCTACGGGGCTCGGTATTGACCGATGCCAAGGCTGATCTGTTGATTTATGGCATGGGTGAGCGGGCGGTGCTGGAGACGGCGGCCCGGCTTGCCGAGGGCCGAGATTTGGCCGGTATTCCCGGCACCTGCGAACGCTTGACCGAAAAGGAACTGGAGGCGCGGGGGATTTCCGCGCCCATGGTTCTGCCGTCCTGGTCGGAGATTCAGGCTGATCGGCCCCTGTTTCTTGAGGCTGAACTCACTGTGGATCGTCAAGCCAGGGCCTATGCCCCGGAGCCATTGTTGCAGCATCAGCAGGCAGCCTGGGTGGTGCAGCACCGGCCCGCCGCGCCGCTCAGCACGGCGGAGCTGGACGCCCTGTACAGCCTGCCCTTTACCCGCAAACCCCATCCGGTCTGCGGCGATGTCCCGGCCTGCCGGATGATCCGGGATTCGATCACCATTGTCCGCGGCTGTTGCGGCAATTGCTCCTTCTGCGCCATCTCCCGGCACCAGGGGCCAAAGATCATCAGCCGGAGCCGCGAGTCCGTGGTTCAGGAGGCGAAGCGTCTTGCCAAGCAGCAGGATTTCTCCGGCACCATCAGCGATCTGGGCGGCCCCACAGCCAACCTGTACGGCACAGGCTGCGCCAGCCCACAGCCTTGCAGACGCCATGATTGCCTGTATCCCAAGGTGTGCAAATTTTTCAAGATCGACGAGCAGGCCATGCTCGGTCTGCTGGAGACGGTGGCGGGTTGCGTCGGGGTCAAGCATCTTTTCGTCTCTTCCGGGCTGCGGATGGAGTTGTTGACCAGAACGCCGCTGCTGCTGCGCAAACTCCTGTTGCACCATACTCCGGGGGCGATGAAGATCGCGCCGGAACATACCGAGGACAAGGTGTTGCATCTCATGCACAAGCCGGGTGTGGCGGTGCTGGAGGAGTTTCTCGCCCTGTGCCGTGAGATCGGCAAGAAGGCGGGGAAGAATTTTCATTTCACCCCCTACCTGATTGCTTCGCATCCAGGCTGCACTCTGACGGACATGGAGAAGATGGCGGCGCGTCTCAGTACTTTGGGGCTTGCGGTCCGTCAGTTTCAGGATTTCACCCCCACGCCGGGGACGATCTCCACGGCCATGTACGTCACGGGCCTGGATTGTGAGAAAAGGATGCCGCTTTCCGTGGCCAAGAAGGATAGCGAACGGCGTAGCCAGCGCCAGGCCTTGGATGTCGGAGGCGCAGGCCTCGAAGTTTTTGGGCGGAAGGGCAAGGAGTCAGGCGCGTGGTGCGGTCGGAAAGGAGTCTGCCGAACCCGTTCAGAGAAGGCGGGAGAGCAGCGGCAGGGTAATAAAGGAAAGCACGATGCCAAGGCCAATCAGGGCCGCGGTAAGCCTCGGAGATAATCCGGCCATGATGGCCAGGGCGCCTGCGGAAACCATGGGCGGCATCCCGGCCTCAAATATGGCCACCTGGGCGGCAAGGGAGCTGAGGCCAAGGTGGCGGCAGAAAAGAAGGGCCAGCAGCGGGGCAACGGCCAGTTTGATAATAAGGCCTGCGCCCAGAGGCTGCAAAATTTCCGGGCTGAGGCGCAGGGTAAGCTGAAAACCAACCGCGACCATGACCACCGGAACAAGGGTCGCGGCTAGGGCATTGAGCAAGGCCAGCAGCGGCGCAGGAAAGGCCAGGGATCGGCAGGCAAGGGCCAGAATCAGTGCGATGAAGGGGGGGAAGCTGACAACCCGGGTGAGCACCGAGACCGTGCTCGGTTTGGTCCCGCTGCCGTACAGGGCAATGATGACGGCCCCGTAAGTGGCCAGGGCCAGGAACGAACCAAACTGGTCGTAGAGCACAGCGTAGGGAACGCCGTTCTCCCCGAAAAACGCCTGCACCATGGGGATGCCGAAAAATGAGGTGTTGCCCAGGGGAATCAAAAGCAGCAGGACGCCGATGCTCTCTTTTTTCCAGTCAAGGAGCTTGCCCAGAATGATGACCATCAGGGCGGAAACCGCGAGCATGGCCCAGGCCATGACAACCGGCACAAGGATGTCCGAAGAAAAATGCAACTGCGGAACCTTGAGCAAAACCAAGGCCGGGAGGGAAAGGTATATGGCAAACAGGTTGAGCGCCTGCGAGGTTTCCTTGGGGAAATTGGGCAGACGGCGCAGGCCCATGCCCATGAAAAGAAAAGAGATGGTGAGGACAAAATTTTCCATGGCCAAGCATATTTTGAAAATTGGCCGGTGTCAATTCCCATGAAACAGGTCCTCACCACCGAGAAACAGCCGATCAAGCTTTGGTTGGACGATATTGAGACCGGGGCCCTTGCCCAGGCCAAAAATCTCGCCAATCTCCCCTTTGTTTTTCGGCATGTAGCCCTGATGCCCGATGCCCATCAGGGCTACGGCATGCCTATCGGCGGGGTCATGGCCTCGGAAGAGATGGTGATCCCCAATGCGGTTGGGGTTGACATCGGCTGCGGCCTGTGCGCTGTGCAGACCTCGCTGACTAGCATCCCGCCGGAAAAACTGAAATCGGTGCTTGCCGAGATCAGAAGAACCGTTCCTCTTGGTTTTAAGCACCACCAACACAGGCAAAAAACAAGCCTGATGCCGCAGTCGGATATTTCTTTGGTTGACCTGCCCGTCGTTGCCAGGGAGTACCAAGGTGCCCTTACCCAGCTTGGCACCCTGGGGGGAGGGAACCATTTCATCGAGATCCAGAAGGGCAATGACGGCCATATCTGGTTGATGGTCCATTCCGGCAGCCGCAATCTTGGTTTTAAGGTTGCCAATCATTATAACCGTCTGGCCATGGAGTTGAACAAGCAATGGGGCTCTAAGATTCCCTCGAACTGGCAGTTGGCCTTTCTCCCCATTGACAGCCAAGCGGGACAGACCTATCTGCATGAGATGCGCTACTGCGTCGATTTCGCCTATGCCAATCGGAAGATGATGATGGGACGGATCAAGGATGCTTTGCTGGCCGTAACGCCGCCGGTGTTCTTTGAGCCCATGCTAAATATTGCCCATAACTATGCGGCCATGGAGGTGCATTTTGAAAAGAATGTCATGGTCCATCGCAAGGGGGCAACCAGGGCCCAGGCCGGGGAGATCGGCATTATTCCAGGCTCCCAGGGGACTCCCAGTTATATCGTGCGGGGTTTGGGCAACCGGGAGAGTTTTGAGTCCTGCGCCCATGGGGCAGGCAGGAAGATGGGGCGCAAGCAGGCCCAGCGGCAGCTGAACCTGGAACAAGAAAAGAAACGGTTGGACGACCAGGGAATCATCCATACCCTGCGCTCGGTGGGGGATTTGGAAGAGGCGGCTGGCGCCTACAAGGACATTGACGAGGTGATCGACAACCAGCTGGATCTGGTGGAGGTGTTGGTGGAGTTACGTCCCCTGGCGGTGATCAAGGGGTGAACTGCCAATTTTTTCGGCAAGGATATTTTTTTGCTCGTGCCAAGAGTTCTTGACAACGGGCTGTGAGAACTTGATAATTTAAATGCTGTTACGGAAGAAAAGCATCGGCATTCCAGCTGAGAAGGGGGATATATGGAAAATGTGAATCCGAATTTGATAACCTGTATAGTCCAGCGCGGCGAGGCAGACCGGGTGGTGGAAGCGGCGATGCAGGCCGGCGCGGAGGGCGCGACGCTTTATTATGGCCGGGGCAGAGGCATCCGCGAAAAACTTGGCTTTGCCGGGATGTTTATTAAGCCGGAAAAAGAGATCATCCTGATTATCACCAAGAATGAACAGACTGACGCGGTGTTTGACGCGGTGGTCAAGGCGGCTCGGCTTGAGAAAAAGGGGCAGGGTTTCGCCTTTCTCCATAAACTTGATCGCGCCATAGGTTTTGTGAGCAAGTGAGTACCCGGCGGACGGAATCTTCGCATATGGAATTTGTATAGATGGGTCGATATCTCCTCTTTGCCGGCTGCGCGGTTGTGGCCTTCCATTTTGCCGGGCTTACCTCTGCGGAGGTGCTTGCCGCAGTGGTCGGCTTTCTTGCCGCCAACCGGACGGCGCTTCTGACTTCAGGCCTGCTCGGGGTTCTCGCTTTGGTCTGCGCCTCGCTGGTTTTTGGCGGGATTGGCTTTTTCAATATCCTCTACGTGATGGCCAAGGCGGTTTATGAGCTGGTCCAACTCCTGCTTTGCGCCATGGCTCTGGCCGCCCTGGTTTTCTGGTTTGGTCTCGGGGTTAATTTTTGGCTGGAGGGCGGACAAACCCTGGCGATTGTTTTGTACGCATGGCTTTATGGCGCGGCCTTCAGCCTGCGGGTCTTTGACTTCAACTATCCGGTGCGGGATGCGTTGCTTGCGTACAGCGCTCTTCCTTTTGTCTGCATGGCGGTGGTGTGGGGCAGCGGACTGATCCGGTAGGCGGTCTTAAAAAAACGCCGCCGGTCACAAGACCAGCGGCGGAAAGTGGAACAAAGATGGTTTTTCCAGGTCAGGCCATCAATCGTCAAAATTACCTTCCGGGCCTTTGTCGCTGCCCAGGCTGGCAGCCCTTCGGACAATCTTTTCTCCGGTCCACTGGGCCGGATCCTCAATGCATCCAACCTTGGGGCCCATGTCGTAGGAACCCTTCTCCAAGATGGCCTTGATGCCCAAGGGCGCGCTGTCCTGGGCGTTGAACACGTTGATCAGCAGATTATAGACAAAATCCTCCACCCGTTTCACCATCCGGTCCCGAATCGCCGTTGGCTGTCCCATCAGCTTCGGTTCAAAGGGCAGGTTCAGGCTCTTGTAGTTACCTTTTTTCCAGCCGTTTGCCTCGGCGTATGCCACCATCTGCTGCCACATGCTCTCGGTGACCCCTGCGTCTTTCACTTTGATGAAGTTGCCGTCTGCGTCCAGAATGGCGTTGCCGTAGTCGTTCACCTGCAAGCCCCATGAAACCATCTGTAGGGCCGTGGCCACATTGGCCTTGGTGGTGGAGGTTTGGGCGGCGATCTCCCGTAGTCGGTCCGAACTGTTGCCAGAGGTGCCGTGCTGGGCGCCGGAAACATGGTATCGCGCCAGGCCGGCGTGGACTTCGGCGGTGAGCCCTACCTGGATACCCTGGCCGCTTTCTTCGATGCCGTGGGTGGTGCCGTTGTTCAAGGCGATCCAGTCGGGAAAGATGTTGTGGGCGTTGAGGCCCTGGATGAGGAAGAGCGCCTCCGCCGGGGTGGAAAGCCCCTGGTCGCCCTTGATTTCGCCGATCTCCGTTTCCAGTCCGGCCCAGGCAGGCACCAACTGGGTCAGGGCCAGGTTGGTTAAAAGGTTTTTGTCATCCGGCAGATGGGAGGCGTCGATGGCTATGGAGGTGATGCCCGCCTCGAAGATGGTGGGGATCTCCACCTTGGCGAAATCAAGATCTGATTCCTTCTTGATTCCGTAATGGTCGGCATGGATGGCAACCGGCACGGTGATGCCCAACTCGTTCATGGCCTGATCCACCTGCATGGCCATGTTCCAGTAATTTGTCGGGCAATAGGCGCTTGCCCCGCCCTCGGAGCGGGCGATCTCGATGATTATCGCGGCGTTGGCCCGCTGCGCGGCCAGCAAAACCCCACGGATGATGAAGTTGTTGCGACCGTTGGCGGCGATGGTCATGGCTTTGCCTTTGGCACGCAAGGCACGATCAATCACCTTGCCGCTGACGATCAGGGCGTGAGAGTTGGGGAATAGCTTGACGATATTGGGCGGTCGGCCCACGGCGAGAGCTTTTTTGAAATCTGCCTGGGGGACAGACATAATGGAACCTCCTTGGTCTGCGGGTAGTCTGTTGGATTGTCTGGCGCTATTATAGTGGAAACAAGGAATGCGTCATCAAAAAAAACAAGAAGGGGTGCCTGGGAAAGAAAATAGAGCAGCAGGCATTTTCTGCTGAAAAATACAGGGTTCAGGCGGGCACGTTGCTGACTATTCGATGATCTTCTTTCGCCAGCGCTAGATCCGCCCTGAACCTTTTTTTTGCATTGTTTCAGTTTCGTGTGTGGGGTGTGTTCGGGCGGTGCGGCGGTGCGTTACAGCAGAACCTTTAGCCGTTCGATGGTGGCCTGGGTAATGGGCTTGGGGATGACCGTTTCCACCGATGGCCTGCCGGACACTTCAAGGAGCTTGCCTGGATCGTCAAAGCTGGTGATAACGATGACCTTCGGCTCTTTCTTGAGAAAACCCTTCTGAAAGGCATCCTCAATGATGGTGAGAAAGGTCTCTCCATCCACCACCGGCATGATCAGATCGAGGAGAACGACATCCGGTTGGTATTTCAGGTAGCGGAAAATAGCCTCGGTGCCGTTTGCCGCTTCAAAGAGTTCGCACCCCGGCACACTCTTCGTTAGATGGTTTTTGAGAATGGTTCGGGCTGTTATTTCATCATCGACAATGAGTATCTTCATTCATCTTCCCTCTGGAAATCATCATCACTGGTGGGCAAGCGGGAACCGGACCGGGTTCACCTAGCACTATAATACATATCGGCAGGTTTTTAAATGAATCGTGTTATTTTTGTTGATGAGACAAGTTGAGGGCCAACTCCGGAAACCAGGTGCTGATGATGCCTGTTTGAATCCAGTTTTCCCTGAGTCTGGTTTTGGGGACAATCGGGATATTCAGCCCGGTCTTGGTCAGCGCTGTCGTGATCTTCGCCAGAGGGGTGCCGCTGAACAGGACAAAGCGGAGATACTGGTGATGCTCCACAGTGAGGAGTTTGGCTGCAAGCTCTATCCCATCCATAACCTCCATTTCATAGTCGCACAGGATGTTAAGTATCCCTTCGGCGACCAGCAGGTCGTAGGCCTCCTGCCCGTTTTTCGCCTCCTGGATGTTTTTGGGCGGCACTCCGGCCCCCTCCAGACGTAAGCGGACAACCATGCGGATAAATTCCGCATTATCAACAATCAGGATGGTTGAGTAGTCAGGAAGCATACATGCGTTTTAGTATTCTTTCATGGCGGAAAGCAAAAAAAATGTCGGTTGAAAATCAGGGCGGGCGCTCAGTTTATTCGTTTTGCAGCGACAGGTTGAGCCGGCTTGTCGTTGCTCCGCGTAGCGATTCATGGGCAGCCAACACTTTGTGCCAGGCGGAATAGGCCTCATTCTTTTTCTCCTGGCGGATACAGGCATCCAGCTCTTTCGCTGCCGCGCCCAGTCTTTTGGCGGTGAAAATCGCGGACGAGCCCCGGAGGCTGTGGCAACAGGCCAGTATTCCTGCCTGATCGCCGGCGGCCATTGCTTCGCCAAGCAGGATGATCTGTTTGTCGGCATCGGCAAAAAAAGCCTTGGCTATCCGGCAGAGGGTCTCCTCGTCAGCGTAGGTGGTGAGCAGGGCCTTGAAATCCAGGTCGAGATGCTCCGCAGGACTTGCAATGACTGGCTCTGTTGCTTGCTGATTCCCGCAGGCGGGGGAAAGATGCTTTTCAATCGCGGCGAAAAGTTGGTCCGGGTCGAAGTTTTTTTCCGCATACCCGTCAAGGCCCGCGGCTAAAAGACGTTCCCGCTCGGTGGCGGTCTCGGCGGTGAGGGCGATTACAGGAATGGCGCGACAAACCGGGTTTTTCTTGATCCTGCGCGTGGTTTCAATGCCGTCAATGCCGGGTAGGCCGATATCCATCAGGATGATCTGGAAATCCGCATCCTGGGCAAGGATATCCAGCGCCGCTTCGCCGCTGGTGGCGGTAACGGTCTGCCAGCCTCGCTCGGCAAGGATGCCGGTGAGGATGTCCAGGTTGAAGGCGACATCCTCGACCACCATGATTCTGATAGCTTTTTGGGAAACATCGTTTGCAACCGGGGAATGCATCCGTCCCTCCGTAGCTTGATATTTACCCCCCTCCGACATGATAGCCGATCAGCAGTCAATCTGGAAGCGGTAAACGGTCTCGTTTGGAGGCGACCAATCTGCTTTTGTCCTGGCAGTTGTAAAACACCCATCGAGGGGATCAAAAAACAGCCTGGGATGCTGCTAGCCTTATGGATTATCGATGCTCAAAGGGGAGAATTTCAGCCCCTGCCATGAGCGTGTTGAGCTGCTCCGAGACCAGGCCCCGATCTCATCCTTGTGAATCATCTCAAACCAAAGGAAGGGGGTCTCCTTGTTCCGTCTGTGGATCAGCCTCAAAAGTGTCTGCCCGGCCGAAGATCTGTGTTGCGCCGGTCTGCCATAGTCATGATGCTTAGGTTGTTCGGTTGTTCACGGGCAAGACATCTTTTAATCTGGTGCAGCAATTCGCTGAGTAGAAAAGGTTTGGCCAGGAAGCTGTCAGCTCCGCAGGCAAAAGCCTTGCTCAGCGTGGCATAGATTACGTCCCCGGAACAGAGGATCACCTTGATTTGCGGATGCAGGGCCTTGCAGGTAGCGAGAACGGCAAAGCCGTCCTTGCCGTCCATGTGGATGTCGCAGAGGACCACGTCGAAGTTCCGGGTCTTCAGGAAAGAAAGAGCCTCCTCCCCGTTGTCTGCGGTGGTAATCGCATAACCATTTTCCTCAAGATAACGCTCGATCATATCCACAATCAGAACATCGTCGCCAACCACCAGTATCCGCTTATTCATCACATTCACCTGTTCGCACCCAATTTCCGGCACGGATCAACTTATTGCCGATGCCTCATCCATTGTTGGTGCTTCCGGCTCTAAAGCCAGGCACGCTCCCAGGCCAATATCCGCCAAGGCTTCCGTTTCTTCACCGGCCAACACTTTGTCGATGTTGAGCAGGATGAGGAACTTATCTCCCTGCCGCCCCATGCCGGTGATGAAATCGGTGTTGATATTTGCCCCCATGCGCGGCACCGCCTCAATCTCGTCTGCCTGTAGATCCACAACCATCTGCACCGAATCAGCCACGGTGCCCATGGCCACGGTGGAGCCGGCAATCTCGGTTTCCACGATCATCACGCAGGTGTTTTTCTCAAATTTCACGGGAGGCATCCCCAGCCGGTAGCCAAGATCCATTACCGGAACCACATTGCCGCGCAGGTTGATAACTCCGCTGATAAAAGCCGGCATCTTGGGAATTTTGGTCAGGCCTGTCACATCCAGAACTTCCCGCACTTTGGCTATGTCGATGGCAAAATCCTCGTTGCGCAGGGCGAAGGTCAGATACTGGTTGCTTTTGCTTTCATCCTGATTCATTCCAATCATGGCCCAATCCTCTTCATGTTCTGTTTTTTTCCCCGCAGCCTTGGACGGGCCTTGGCGTCTGGTGCCATGGGTATCCCCATCAGGCCGTTTCATATCTGGAGAATTCGCTGTCAGCCGGATTATCCTTGAGGGATACCCTGTAGCCTGCCTGCGGGTGTTTGGTCGTATTTCCCCACAGGTCATCACCCACGGCCTTTTGTGCAAAAAGCACTGCCCCGGGTTCCTTCAATTTCGGCAGAGTCTTTACCACCGCCTTGGGGCGGGCGGAAAGATCGCGTCCAGCCTGTGGCCGCGAAGCAAACGTTGCTTTGGCTGCATGCTGTATCTTGAAAAAACCGGCGGTTTCCATGAGTTGCGCCCCCTGGCTGGATAGCTCTTCACTGGTGGAGGCCATCTCCTCGCTTGCCGCGGCATTCTGCTGAATAACCTGGTCAAGCTGCTCAATGGCCTTGGCGTTCTGTGCAATGCCCTGGGCCTGTTCGCTGGCCGAGGCATTGATTTCCGAAACCAGATCCGCTGTCTTCTGGATTTCCGGCACCATCTTTGCGATAAGCTCACCGGTTTTTTCCGCAACCTCCACGCTGGAACCCGCCATGCTTCCTATGTCCTTGGCCGCGTTCTGGCTCCTTTCCGCAAGCTTCCGCACCTCTGCGGCCACCACGGCAAAGCCTTTGCCGTGCTCTCCGGCTCTGGCCGCCTCGATGGCTGCATTCAGGGCCAGCATGTTGGTCTGTCTGGAAATTTCTTCTATAATCAGAATGTTTTCCGCAATATTCCGCATGGCCGCAACGGTTTCGACCATGGCTGCGCCGCTCTCCTTGGCATCGGCGGCAACCTTGGTGGCGATGGCTTCTGTCTCCCTAGCATTTTCAGCGGTATGCGCCACCGTGCTGCTCATTTCCTCCATGGCGCTTGAGATTTCTTCCACCGAGGCCGCAGCCTGGCTCCCACCCTGGCTCATACTCGCGGCGGAAGAACTTATCTGCTCACTGCCGGACGCAACCTGCTCGGCCGCCTCCTGGCAATGGACGGCAAAATTGGAGAGATTTTCCACCATGGCATTGAGGTTATTCTTGATCTCGTTGAAGTCGCCGTTGTAGTTGTCGGTAATTTTTTCCGGAATGTCGCCCTTGCTGATCCGGTCTACGTATTTGGCCGCCATGTTGAGCGGACCGATCACCGAATCCAGGGTCTGATTGACGCCTTCAACGATCTTGCGAAAATCGCCTTCGTGTTTGCTTGCGTCGGCCCTGGTGGCAAGCTCGCCTGCCACCGCCGCTTTAGAAAGCAGATTGACATCCATAGCCAAGGCGTTGACTGCCTGTATGCTGGTATTGTACGAATCGGCAATGGTCTGGAAGATATTGCGAACTGCTGCGGTCTCGGCGTCTCCTGCCGCAGGCGTAATGGCACTGGTGGTCTCGCCCAGGGAGAGTTTTGTCAGGCAGCTGACCACTTTTTCTGTTTCTGCGTTCTGATACTCGGCAACCTTCTGTGCCAAACGGGCGGCTTTCTTGATTGCGGTCTGGTCGGAAACCACCTCAAATGCGCCGATGATTTTACCCGCCTCATCGCGGAGCGGTGTGCCGCTGTAAGCGATATCCAGATCAACCCCGGCAGCCGGATGGGCGTCGGTCTCGCTGCCCGCAGCCTGCCCGTTCCGCATGGCCTGGCCGCAGGCGCAGCGGTCGGTTTTGCAGTCCGAGGTCTTGAAATGGTCGTAGCATTTGACTCCAATGAGTTGAGCCGTGGTCTTGCCGCCTGCTTTGGCTCCCGCTTCGTTCATATACTGAATGGTGAAGTCGTTGTCGATGACCATGGCCGGAGCAGGCATGGTGTCCAGCAGCCCAACCAGTCGGGAGATGGTGTTGTTGACCCCTTGGACGATGAGCTGAAAGTCGCCCTGATGTCTGTCGGCATCGGCGCGGATGGTGAGTTTGCCTTCCACCGCAGCGACGGCGAGCATCCTGGTGTCGGAAACCAGCGCATTGATGGCGTCCGCCATTTTCTGCATGGCGGCCTGGAGCATGCCGGTTTCGTCACCGGAACTGCTGTCCAGTTTCACCTTGGTATCGCCGGAGGCGATCTTGTCGGCAGCCTCAATGCAGGCTTTGACAGGTTGTGTAATGTCACGGCTCACCAGCCAGGCGATACCGCCGCCGAGCAGAAGGGCTATGCTCATGAGCGCAAGGGTGATCCGCAGGCCAGTGGTATGGGCTTCTTTTGCTTCCCTGCCAGCCGAGGCCATTTCCTTGCCCTGGAAGGCGACCAGTTCTTCGCTGGCGGCCAGATAGGCGGACTGTGCCTCACGGAACTTTCCGAAGAGCATCGCGGTGGCGGCTTCTTTTTTCCCTGACACAACGAAGCTCAACAGGTTTTTCAGCTCAGCCGTGTACAACGTCTGGCTGTCAATCAGAGTTTTCAGGCGCGCCTTGCCTTCCTCGCTCTGCACTGTTTTACTCAGCTCGGCGATGTGTCCGGCGAGAGCTTGTGACGCTTCGGGAATCCGGCCCATTTCTTTCTGCTGGATCGTGGCGTCATTGGTGAGCAGGGTATTCCGCAGCGCCCTGGCCACGATGTTGATCTGGTCCACAATGGCGTTGGCATGCTCCGCCTTGGGCCACCGGTCCTGAACCAGCATCTGGATCTTGCCGTTCAGGGTATTTTGATTGACAATGCCCATGCCCCCAATCACGACCAGCAAGGCCAGGACTACACCAAATCCCAAACTGAGCTTCAATCCTATCTTCATGTTTCTGAACATGGCTTCGTCCTCCTGTGTTGGATGTGTGCATCCTGAGTGGAGATATTTCAGAGTCTGTTCGTGGCTGTCTGGGGGGGCACTCTGTACGCATGGCGTATCTTTCCAGTTTGGGTGGGCTTGCCCCGCCTCATGATTGTCCGAAACCTCTCTCGGTAGCACGTACCATGAGCCTCGTGCACATTTTCATGGCATTGGGGATGCATGGCCATTTTTTCGGCCAGCTGGAATTTTAGTTCCAGGCTTTGCAGGGCGCGGATATCGGCAAAGGGGCAGTCTCTGGCTGCCTGGCCAAAGGGGCACCGGATGAACAGGGTGAAAAGATGCGTGATGAGTTCGGATTGTTCTTCGCTGGGATGCATGAACATCTCCTCGTGTGTTCCTGAGCGGTGCGACTCTGGAATGATTAAGGGGAACTCAAGCGCTACAACGCATAAGAAAGTATGGAGAAGGAGGGAGGGAAAGACAAGTACGCAGAGTGTCAGGCAATGCGTAGGGGATCTACGCACTAGGTGGTGGCTAAGAGAGTCTTTCCAAGGTGTTGCTTTTTGTTGGTGATGCCGATTTTTTTCCGGATATTCTCCCTGTGCTTGTTCACGGTTCCGGTGGCGACCCGAAGAAAGGCGGCGATTTCCTTCGTGGTTTTTCCCTGTTTTACGAGATTGGCCACGGTTTGCTCCGTTGAGGTCAGCCTGGCAAAGGTCAGCCCAATGCCGGGACCACAGGGGGAAAGTATTTCTTTGATGTTTGCTTCGACAAGTTCGATATATTTTTTTTGGCTGTCCCGCAGGCCGCTCTTTTTGAGCCGTTCGATGATCGGAGATACCTTTTCCGACAGGTTCCTGAGTACCTGTTGCTCAAGTTGTTTTTTGTTCAGCTCATACTTTTTCAGCATGACTTCGAGGCATATGTTGGCGTCGGAAAGATCCTGCGTCTGGACGGCAATTTTGTGTTCCATTTCTGTGTAGGCCAACTGCAGGGATTCTTCCGCACGCTTGCGCTGGGTGATGTCCCGGAAGATGCCGGTCATGGCCACGGCCTCGCCATCCTGAAAAATGATGCTACAGTGCCCCTCCACCGGGATTTTCCTGCCATTTTTGGTCAGGAAAATCCCGGTGGAGAGGCAGGCTAGTTTCTCGCCCCGTTTCAGGCAGCTGAAGCTGTCGCGGCACTTGTCCCAGCAGGATTCATCCACAATATCGAAAAGGGTTAATTTCTTGATTTCATCCTGGCTGTAACCCAGGAGTTCGCGCCAAGTCCGGTTCACGAAAAGAAAAGCGCCCTGGGGTGTAACGCTGTGGATGAGATCGTGGACGTTATCGATCAGGGAGCTGTATTGCTCCACGCTTTCCCGCAGGGAGGCGAGGGTCGCATGGCTGTTCTCCTCCGCCAGGGACTCAATTTTACGGGTAAGCGTAGTGATGCCCGGCTCTGTATTAATCGGAGCGGTAGCCATATCAGATTCAGAGGCCTCACAGGAGGAAATGTTGATTCCCAGAGTGTTCCATACTCTTTTTTTATGATATGTGGGTGCGGCTGTGTTTTGCAAGTTGAAAATTCGTAGGCCGTTCCGTCAGAAATCAATCTGGAAGCTGTAAACGTCTTCCTCCAGGCTGCTTTTTACGGTGAAGCCGCAATGGAGGAAGATGGCCTGCATGCGTTTGTTCTCGCGCAGCACCTCGGCGGAAAAACCGGCAATGCCATTTTTTTTGGCGATGGTGACCAGGTGCCTGAAAAGAAAGGAGCCGATCCGTTTGTTCTGCCATTCGTCGCGGACGATAAAGGCCACCTCGGCCCGGTTGGTTTTTTCATCTAGATAGTAGCGGCCCATGGCGATGATCTCCTCGCCATGCACTTCCGGCAAGGTGCCGACAATGGCCGCGTCCTTGCGGTGGTCGATATAGACGAAGTTCTGGATTTGCTTGTGGCCGAAGCGCTGGCTGTGGGTCATAAAACGGTAGTAGAGGGTTTCCTGGGAAAGGGCGTAGAGGATATCGCGCATTCGGGGTTCATCGGTGAGATGCACGGGCCGGAAATTGATCTGGGTGCCGTCTTCGAGAAGCATGGTGGTGTTCATTTCCTTGGAGGCGATCATGAAGCGGCCCTCCACGTCGCCGAGATCCTGGCGGAGATACTTGGCCTCAATGGCTTCCTTGAACAGCTGCTCCCGGAATTTGGGATGGGCGATGCTGATCAGGGCCAAGGCCCGTTCCTGCACGCTTTTGCCGTGCAGGTAGGCGATGCCGTACTCGGTGGCCACGTAATGCACCTCGCCTCTGGTGGTGACCACCCCGGCTCCGGGAGTCAGGCGGGTGACGATGCGGGAGATGGTTTTGTTCTTGGCTGTTGATTCCATGGCGATGATGGGCTTGCCCCCGATGGAGCGGGCCGCGCCCCGGTTGAAATCCACCTGGCCGCCGATGCCGGAATAGAAAAGGGAGCCCAGGGAATCGGCGCAGACCTGCCCGGTGAGGTCGATTTCGAGCGCCATGTTGATGGCCACCATCTTGTGCTGCCTGCCGATGATGTGGGCATCGTTGACATATTCCGTGGGCCTGAAGCAGAACAGGGGGTTGTTGTCGATGTAGTCGTAGAGACGCTGGGTCCCCATGCAGAAGCTGGCCACGATCCTCCCCTTGTCCGTGGTTTTCCGCTGGCCGGTGACTGCGCCCGATTCAATGAGGTCGATGATGCTGTCGGTGAGCATCTCCGTGTGGATGCCAAGGTCTTTTTTGTGGTGCAAAAATTCCACCAAGGCGTGGGGGATGCGGCCGATGCCGAATTCGATGGTTGACCCGTCTTCGATCAGGGCGGCGATGTGCTCCCCTATGCGGCGGGTATCAGCGGACACCGCGGTGGATTCCCGTTCGATGATGGGGCTTGCCGCCGGCACCAGGATATCGAGATCGTAGATGTCAAGAAAGCTGTCGCCCAAGGTTTTGGGCATCATGGGGTTCACCTGGGCGATCACCAGCGAGGCGTTTTCCGCCGCACTTTTCACGATGTCCACCGAGACGCCCAGGCTCACCTTGCCGCGCTCGTCCGGCGGCGTCACCTGGATCAGGGCCACATCGATGGGAAGCTGGCCGGAGTTGAACAACATGGGGATGTCGGAGAGCAGGGTGGGGGTGTAGTTGCCCAATCCCTGCTGGATATGCTCCCGGATGTTGGCGCCGATGAAAAAACTGTTCACCGAGAAGCAATCGGCCAGGCTGCGGCTGGCGTAAGGAGCGTCGCCCTTGGTGAGCAGCTGGATGATCTCCACGTCGGCCAGTTCGCGGGCACGTTCGGTAAGGGCCTTGACCAGCAGTACCGGCTCGGCGCAGGCCGTGCCGATGAAGACCCGCTGGCCCGGTTTGATTTTGGCTGCGGCCTGGTAAGGCGTGGCGATCATGTCGCTGTATTTTTCCTGCCAGTCGGGATCAAAGGTATTCGGGCTGTTCATCGCGGCACCCCCGTGATCTGCAAGGTCATTCTCGCGTCCGCCACCACCGGCTCGGTGCCTGTCTCCCCGACAATGAAGGGGTTGATGTCCAGCTCGGCGATCTGCGGAAAATCGGTGGTCAACTGGCTGATCCGCTGCAACCCGTTGGCGATGCCCGCCAGATCGACGCCCTTGTGACCGCGTTTTCCCTTGAGGATTTCGTAGGAGCGGGTGCTCATCAGCATCTGGACGGCCTCATCGTTGGTGATGGGCGCCAGGTAGAAGGTGACGTCTTTCATGACCTCTACAAAGATGCCGCCCAGGCCGAACATGAGCATGGGGCCGAACTGCGGGTCGCGGCTCATGCCGATGATTACCTCTAAGCCCCGGGAGAGCATTTTTTCCACGTAGATTCCTTCGATCCAGGCTTCCGGCGCACGTTGGGCAATACGGAGCATCATGAGGTCGTAGGCGTCGGCCACCGCCTCGCCGCTGGTCACGTTGAGTCTCACCCCGCCGAGATCGGATTTGTGAATGATGTCCGGGGAGACGATCTTCATGGCCACCGGATAGCCGATGCGTTCGGCTATTTCCATGGCCTCGCCGACATTGGTGGCCAGATACCCCTGGGGAATCTGGAAGCCGTAGGCCGCCAGGATGCTCTTTGCCTTGACCTCGCCGATCTGTAGCCGGTTGGTCCGCAACCGCCTGGTGATGATACGCTCCACCCGACGGCGGTTCACCGGGAAGCGGGCCACCATCCGGGGCGGGCGTTTGCGCCAGGCCGCGTATTCCACCATGGCCTTGAGCGCGGCCACGGCCCGTTCCGGTGAAGGATAATCGGGCAGCCCCGCGGCCACCAACTCATCCCGGCCCGGCATGACATCGGCCCCGCCCATGAAGGCGACCACCACGGGCTTGTCGCCCTTGTGGCAGGCGGCAATGGCTCGGGCGGTTTCCGCCGGTTTGGTCATGGCCTGGGGGGTGAGGATGATGACCACCGCGTCTACGGCGCCGTCTTCCTGGGCCGCTTCCAGCGCAGCCACATAGCGGTCCGGTTCGGCGTCGCCCAGCACGTCGATGGGATTGCCGATGCTGGCTGCAACGGGGAGCTTTTGGCGCAGGGCCGAGGCGGTGTTGCGGTCCAGGGTGGCAACGGTCATCCCGGATTTTTCCACGGCGTCTGCGGCCATGGTGCCAGGACCGCCGGCATTGGTGATGATCAGCACCCGTTTGCCTTTGGGCAGGGGCTGCATGGAAAAGAGGGCGGCATAATCGGCCAGGGCCTCGAAGTTGTCGGCCCGGATGACGCCGGAGCGCATGAAGGCCGCGCCGTAGGCGATTTCCGCTCCGGCCAAGACCCCGGTGTGGGAGGAGGCCGCCTTCTGCCCAGCCACGGTGGTGCCGGCTTTCAGGATGATCACCGGTTTTTTGCTTGAGGCCTCGGTGGCTGCCTTGACAAACTCGTCGCCGCAGGCAATGTCTTCCAGATAGGCGACAATCACCTTTGTCTGTGCGTCGGCGGCCAGGGCAACCAACAGGTCGCCCTCGTTGAGGTCCGCCTTGTTGCCCATGCTCACCATCTTGGCAATCCCGGTGTGGCGGGCGGCGGCCAGGTCCAGGAGGGCGGTGCAGATGGCGCCGGACTGGGAGATCACCGAGATGCAGCCCGGTTGCGGCATGTGGCTGGCAAAGGAGGCGTTCATTCGGTGCTCGGTGTTGATAAGCCCAAGACAGTTGGGGCCAAGCAGAGGCACCTTGTGGCTCTGGCAGAGTTCGGCGATCCGGTGTTCTATTTCTGCGCCTTGTTGCCCCGTTTCCTTGAAGCCGGAGCTGATCACGGTGATTGCCTTGGCTTGGGCTTCGAGGCAATCCCGCACCGCCTCCAGAACCAAGGCGCTGGGAAGGGCGATTATGCAGAGATCGATTTTTTCTTTCGTCTTTTTGATTTCGGCCAGGCAGGGCAGGCCCAGGATCTCCGGGGCCGCTGGATTCACGGGGATGATCTGCCCGGCATAGCCGCTGGCCAGCAGGTTGGCGACAATATCGTGGCCGACCTTGCCTGGCGTACGGGAAGCGCCGAGCACGGCGATGGATTCCGGGAAGAAAAGCGGTGTGAGCATGGCGTTTTCCTGTAAGGGGGTGGGGGTCTGCTACCCAAAAAATTCGGGGAGTTCCGGCAGAACAAGGGCAAAGCCTGCCTCCTTGAGGGCCTGGTGTACGGCGCTGATATTGTAGGTGTTGACCCGCAGATAGATGCGTTCCGGCGCCGCCGCCTCCGCTTCGGTGCGGATGAGACGAGTGAAGCGGATATTGTGCTCTTCGAGCACCTTGGCGATGCGGGAAAGAGGCTTGCGCTTGCCGTCATGCTCCACTACGATCATGGCGCTCCCCCGTTCGCCCAGGCCGAAAAGCCTGCGGTAGGCACTCATAAGATCGCGCATGGAAAACATGCCGATGACCCGTTGCTCTTCGTCCACTACGGGCAGGGCACCAATTTTTTCCCGGTCGAGGAG
>Ga0315272_10000309_pt1 | contig 24140 bp, 20 predicted proteins | sample C3_middle_MG_FD_203918 | JGI IMG/M metagenome (GOLD analysis project Ga0315272, IMG submission 203918) | Sediment microbial communities from Yellowstone Lake, YNP, Wyoming, USA - C3_middle | ecosystem: Environmental > Aquatic > Freshwater > Lake > Sediment | place: USA: Wyoming | collected...
ATCCGCCGCGCCGTCGGCGACGAATTCCGGGATGTCCTGGGCGCGGACGAAGATGGCCTCGAACTCGCCGCCCAGCGAGGCGACGAGGGCGCGTTCGGAGGACGAACGGACCTCGAGGCCCGCATCGGCGAGGAGCGAACGGGCGTCGAGGTTCAGGCGACCCTTGTTGGGGATGGCGATACGGAGCATGTCGGGTGCGGAAAAGGGTGCAGGGCGTGGAGCCGGAGGCGGGGCAAACGAAAAAGCCCGTCGGGATTCCGACGGGCTCGAGGGATCAGGCTGCTGGGCGGCGGTTACGCCATCCGATTGGTCAGCCGCACGCGCACGTGCTCCCCCGGCCCGACGGACCGTGGCGATGCACGTGATGGTGGCGGCGTGTGCTCATGGACCGCTAAGACTAGTCGGTTCAGCGAGTGGAGTCAAATTGACCGGTCGCAACGGCTGCCGCACCAACGCCCCCGGAGGGGCTGAACTCATCCATCCCAACGGTTCGCCGACCCCGCGTCCGAGAGGGCAACCCTTCAATTGGTCTCCGAATCTCTATAGATTCAGGAGGTTACGGGGACGCCCCCTGTCATTCCCAACATCATGCAAGGCTTGCGGAGGAACATCATGCGGTTCATCGGTTCGGCGCTCGTGGCGAGTGCCTTTGTGCTTGGCGCGTGCGGTGGTGGCGAGAAGGCTCCGGCGACGGATAGCGCAGCGGCTCCGGCGGCGGCTCCGGCCGCGGCGGCGACGGGCACTGCGGCGGCGATCACCGGCACGACGCACGAAGTGAAGATGTACGGCGACGAGAAGGGCTATCGCTTCGAGCCGAAGGACATCACGGTCAAGGCCGGCGACGGCATCAAGTTCACCTTCATCTCGGGTGGGCCGCACAACGTGGCCTTCAATCCCGCCGACATTCCGGCCGATGTGAAGCCGCAGCTCGACGCGAACATGGGCGCCGACAAGTTGGCGGAGCTCTCGAGCAAGATGCTGATGAATGCCAATGAGTCGGTGACGATTTCGTTCGCGAACATCAAGCCCGGCACGTACCCGTTCAACTGCACGCCGCACCTGGCGATGGGCATGAAGGGCACGGTTACCGTTCAGTAAGCACGCGGCCGCGGCCTGCGCCGCGGCAAGGCTTCGGTCGAGTGATGGGCGGGTCCGGCCTCCGGACCCGCCCGTTTCGTCTTAACTTGCCGGGGATGCCACGCGCCGGTTTCCATCCGCCTTCGCGCGCCGACTGGCTGGCGGCGCGCGCCCTGCTTGCTTCGAGGCGCCTGCGGCCGTTCGCACCGTTTGGCCTGGGCCTGTACGCGGTGGTGCTTGCCACGGTCTACCTCGTACAAGGCCCGTTTGCGGACCGGGCGGCAGCGTCACAGCGCGCAGCGCGCCGTGCGACGGCCATGGAGCACGACACACTGCCGCTCGCGTCGGCGCTGCAAGCCGCCCGGAGCAGGCTTCGAGGGCAGGACTCCTCGCTGCAGGCACTCCAGTTTCGAGCCGAGGCGCAGGCGGCTGCCTCCACACTCTCCGCGGACGCGCGACAGAAACGAGATTCACTTCGGCTCCTGGTGGAACAGCTCGACAGCGCGCTGGATCGTGCGTCCAAGGCGCCGCTCTCGGCGTCGTATCGCGCGCTGGCCACGACCGGGGCCCTGCGGGTGGTCAGCAACGTCCAGTCTCTCGTTGACACGCTTGAACTGATCGATCACACCCGGCAGGCGCTCGATCCCGTGGCGGCGCCGCAACGCGAGTTCGCGCAGCTCAGCCAACGGGCCAACACAGTCGGCGCGACGCTGATAGCGCTCGGCCACGCGCGGCGGGCGGCGCTGGCGCAGCTCATCGGCGGCATCGAATCGGGGGTAGATGACGTCAACCGATCGCGGCGACTCACGCTGGATACCGCGGCAGCGCGTGCGGTACGGGACAGCGCGTCGGCCGAGGTGTCGCGCGTCGAGTCGGGACTTCGGGACGCGAGGCAGTGGCATACGGCGGTGCAGGCGCGCGCGGATTCCACGGCGCGAGTGCGAGCCGCGCGCATCCTGGGGACCTCGCCCTTCGCCGCGACCTTCGCCGCACTGGTCCTCGTGCTGGTCGTGAGCTTCACGCTCGCCGTTGCCGCGGAAGTGCGGACGCCCACGGTGGCGCATGCGCGCGAAGTCGAGCGCCTGACCGGAGTGCCGGTCCTGGCGACCGCGGAGCGCTTTCGCGTACCGCGCGAGGGGCGCGAGCGGCTGCAGCCCGGAGTCGGAGTCGATCCGTTTCGCATGATGTACCTCGCGCTCACCGCGAGCGGCACGCGAGAGCGAACGGTCTGCGTGACCGGCGACGACCATGCAACGACGACGGCCGTGGCGGCGCGGCTGGCCGTGAGTGCCGCCGGCGACGAACGTGCCACGCTGGTCATTGATCTCGCGCCCGGGATTCCGGCGGCATCAGCCTATTTCGGGTGGCGAGATGAACCAGGATTCACCGAGGCGATTGCCGGCGTCCGGCTCTGGCGCGAAGTGGCGCGACCGATCGGCGCCAGCGAAGGCATGGCGATCGACGTGATCCCCGCCGGCAGTCCGCGGCAGGACACGGAGGAGTCGGTGAAGAGCGATACCGCGCGCGCCGAACTCACCGCGTTCATCATGGAGTACGACATCACGATACTCGTGGCGCCGTCGCCCGATTCGGTGGCCCTCTGCGCCGCGGCGTGCGGCCATCCGCCGACAATTCTGGTTGCTCGCGCTGCAAAGACGCGGACGGCGGCACTGGTCGCCAGTGTCGATCAGTTTCATGCCGAGCACACGGCGCTCAATGGAATTGTTCTAATTGATGCATAGTGTTCTATTGGTGAGCATATGATGACGCTATAATGGCTTCTAATACGCGCCGTGTATTGAACAATTTGCGGTCCCCTGCGATCACGCCCGGCGACACCAACCTTACCTGTATCGAGCAAGTGGCGGTTGGATGCGGCACCTCCTGCAACACCGCGTGATGCCGGCGGTAGACGACGGTGCGTCGTGCGTGCGGCGCCCTCCGCACGTCTGTATCTTTCGCCACGCTTCTGCCGAGGCCTCCCGTTGCCATGACTGGCTACTCCGACCGCATCAATCACGCACTGGCCTTCGCGGCCAAGCACCACGACCGCCAGGTCCGGAAGGGAACGCGCCTCCCGTACATCACGCATCCCGCGAACGTCGCGATCATCCTCACACGCTACGGCCAGGGTGACGAGACGATCGTCGCCGGCATCCTGCACGACGTGGTCGAAGACTGCGTGCGCGAGAACTGGACGCAGGAGATGCTCGAGGAGCGCATTGGCGAGAAGTTCGGCGCCGACGTGCTGGACACGGTGCTGATGGTGACGCACCGCAAGGTGGATGACGATGGCAACGAGATGGACAAGCAGGAACGCAATGCGGACTACCTGGTGCGGCTTGCCCAAGCGAACGAAGCCGCCCGCTGGGTCTGCGCGGCGGACAAGATCCACAATGCGAGTTCGATACTCGCCGACCTGCGCCGGACGGTGGACCCGGAATCGGTGTGGGGACGCTTCGCTGCCGGCAAGGAAGGGACGATCCGCTGGTATCGCTCCGTGCACGACCGGCTGCGGGACGTGGGATTCGCCGGTGCGATCCTCACCGAGTTGCGCGACGTGACCGAGGCGCTCGAGCAGTACTCGGATATCGGGGCCGGTCAGTCGGGCGGCTGACGACCGGCACGGCGCGTCGGGCGCGGCGGTGCGGTCTTACGCCGCCGGATACGTCCGCTGCACGTAGTCGTTGAGGATGACCAGGAACTCCTCGACGATCCGGTCCCCCTTGAGCGTCTTGAGCAGCGCGCCGTCAACGTAGACCGGTGCCTTGGGTTCCTCGAACGTGCCCGGCAGCGAAATGCCGATGTTCGCGTGCTTGCTCTCACCCGGCCCGTTCACCACGCACCCCATCACGGCCACCTTCATCTCTTCCACACCGGGGTGCGATGCGCGCCAGTGCGGCATCTGCTCGCGCAGGTACGACTGGATGTCCTCGGCGAGTTTCTGGAAGTACGTGCTGGTGGTGCGGCCGCAACCCGGACACGACGTCACCTGCGGCACGAACGACCGCAGGCCCAGCGACTGCAGGACCTGCTGCGCGACCAGCACCTCCTCGGTACGGTCGCCGCCCGGCCGCGGCGTGAGCGACACGCGAATGGTGTCGCCTATGCCTTCGGCCAGCAGCAGGGACAGCGCCGCCGAGGACGCGACGATTCCCTTCATGCCGAGCCCCGCTTCGGTGAGGCCGAGGTGCAGCGGGTAGTGGCAGCGCGCCGCGAGCCGACGGTAGGCATCCACCAGGTCCTGCACCTGTGAGATCTTGCACGAGATGATGACCTGGTCGTGCCGCAGGCCCGTCTCCTCGGCCAGCGCGGCGCTGCGCAGCGCGCTCTCGAGCATCGCCTCGATGTACACGTCCTTGGCGGCGCGCGGCGCGGCGCTGGCCGCATTGGAGTCCATCAGCTCGGTGAGCAGGTCCTGGTCGAGCGAACCCCAGTTGACGCCGATGCGCACGGGCTTGTCGTTATCGACGGCCACCTGGACGATGGTGCGGAAGTTCTCGTCGCGCCGCTTGCCGCCCACGTTGCCGGGGTTGATGCGGTACTTGGCCAGCGCGCGCGCCGCCTCGGGGTACTTGGCGAGCAGCAGGTGGCCGTTGTAGTGGAAGTCGCCGATGATCGGGACGTCCACCCCGGCATCGGCCACGCGGCGCGCCATTTCGGGGACGGCGGCGGCGGCCTCCTCGTTGTTGACGGTCACGCGCACCAGCTGCGAACCGGCGCGTGCGAGCGCGACGACCTGCTCGGCCGTGGACGCCGGATCGGCCGTGTCGGTGTTGGTCATCGACTGCACCACGACCGGATGGGCCGAGCCAACGGCGACATTTCCGACGAAGGCGGTGACGGTCTGGCGGCGGGGAGAAAAGACCACGGCGGTTTGGGCTGGAGACGCCTGAAAACTAACGCGCTGTGGCGGTCAGGGGCTCACGGCGCGATCTTCCAGCGCGCCCTCTTGTCGAGGAACCCCGTCCCATGTCCGACGCTCCCGCTTCATCCCCCGCCCCGGCGGCAGACGCCCCATCGATGCCTCGTCCCGGCCTGTTCCGGCGGCACTGGGGCAAGTTCACCCTGCTCACCGTGGTGTTGGTCCCCGTCATTGGCATGTCGCTGTGGGTGGTCGTGACGCTGACCTACAAGTACTCCGAGGGCACGCGTACCGGCTACGTGCAGAAACTCTCCCGCAAGGGATGGCTCTGCAAGACGTGGGAGGGCGAGCTCGCCATGACCACGCAGCCGGGCACCGCGCCGCAGATCTTCAACTTCTCGGTGCGCAGCGATTCCGTGGCCCGCGAGATCGAGAAGATCGAGGGGAGCCAGGTGACGCTGTACTACAAGGAGCATCGCGGAGTGCCCACGAGCTGCTTCGGCGAGACGACGTACTTCGTTGACGGGGTGCGGGGGAGCAAGTAACCCGCATGCCCTACACGAACTGCAGTGTGTGCGGCGCCAAGGCGCTGGTGGGCGCCACCCGGTGCCCACGATGCCAGGCGCCGTTCGTGTCGTATGACCTGAAGGGCGAGCGGGTGCCGACGGTGAACTGCCCCAACTGCGGCGTGCAGCGTCCGGTGGCCATCGGGGTGTGTCCCAATTGTCTGACGTCCACCGCGCCTGCCGGTGCGCGCCTGACCCGCGGACTGGTGGGGGTGGGGCTCGCCATCGTCGTGATCATGGGCATCGGCTATTTCATCTCACGGCGTGTCGATGAGAAGGCACGCACGGCGCCTGCCGCCGTTCCGGCAACGGACACTGCGCTCGTCGCCTCCTCTCCTGCACCAGGCGATTCCCTGCCCGTTGCTGCAACCGATTCGTTGAACGCGGCCGCATCGCCAAGCAGCGCGGGTGTACCGCTGGCGACTCGACCGGCGACTACTCCCGCGGTCTCGCCCCCATCCACGGCGCCCGCAGCGGCGCCGACTGCGGCACTGCCCGTTTCGGCACGTCAGACCCCGGTGGATCCCGCGATGGTTCCCCCGAAGCCGGCCGCTGCGCCAAGCGTGGCCGTGCCGGACAGCGGTCGGTGGGACTTCGCCGTGGCCATCACGTGGGTGCGGGTGCGCTCCGCCCCGAGCCGCGAGAGCGAGGTGCTGCGGATGGTCGATTCGGCGCAGCGTGTGCGCCTGGGGCCGCCGACGAACGGCTGGCGGCCGGTGCGCGTGGGCGTCGATCGAGGCTGGGTGGATCCGAGGCTCTTTACCGTGGTGCCGCCGGCAGGGCGATAGCGTCTTCGGCGGCGGCCGCCTACTCCTCCAGCGACCGCCCGAATTCGGCGCGAATGCGCACCGTGCGCGACAGCTCGTCCGCGTTCTGCAGGACTTTCTGCCTCAGGTCGAGCGGCAGCCGCGGGTGGTCGCGCAGGAACTTCTGCACGATGTCCAGCGCTTCGGCGTCGGATTGCCCGCCGAGGAAGGCACCGAGCCACGATCCGAGGAAGAAGATGCGCCGGTTCGCCTGAATGAACGGCAGTGAGTCGAGCGCCGCGCGCAGATAGGGCCGCGTGAGGTCCTGGTGCTCGATCGCGTTGAAGGCACCAAGCGAACCGCTGGCCCAGTCTTCGTTGAGCGTCGAGTCGGCAAAATAGCGGCGGAAGTATTCGGCCTTCGTTGCCGCCGTCCCGCGCGCCGCGCCCACCGTGAAGGCACGGCGCCGGCCATCGGGCGTACTGTCCCGCGCCATCTGGGCCGCAAGACGTGCGGCGGCGTCGTCGGTGCCGAGTACCATGAGGTGCGTCACGATTTCCCACCGGAGCGGGTCGCGCACCAGGTCGCCCGCGACGGAATCGGCGGCGAGCACGTCGCGCAGTCGCGCGAGTGCGGTCGGCGACCGCGACACGCTGATGAACGCGTCGAGGTAGGCGCGTCGGACCCCGTACGGGCGTCCGGCGTCCCCTGCCCCGCTCCAGAGGAAACGTTCGACGCCGAGCTGGACCGAATCGCGCGCGGCGTCGACCAGATAGGCATTCATCGCACGGCTCAGCCGGCCGAGCTGAGTCGGCACGATCTGCTCGTCGGCTTCCGCGGGCAGATCGCGAACGACGAGCGCGATGAATCGCGCCGGGTGCATGCGGGCGGCGCGCACTTCGTCCCACAGCGTGCCCCAGAGCATGGCGCGCAGCAGCGGGTCCGCAACCGCGGCAAGCGCCCCGTCGAGCAGTGCACGCCGGCTCGCCGGGTCCAGCGAGACCAACTCGTAGCCGTAATCCCCCGAGTTGGCATACACGAACTGCACGTTGGTCACGCCGCGGGCCTTGGGCACGTCGGTGACGGCGCCGCGCAACTCGACGTCCAATCGCCGGAACTCGTCAGCCGCGCCGGTCGCAGCCGCGCCGCTCGCGGCCGTGCGCGCGATGACCACCTGAACGCGAAGCGGCCAGCTGCCCTTCCCTGACACGAGCGGCTGCACGGGATGCTGCACCAGCTGGAGCCGCTCGATGCGCCCGTTCGTCATCGTCAACCGGGTTTCCACCTCGGGCATTCCCGGGCGCAGCATCCATTGCCGGCCCCACGCCGCGAGATCGCGATGCGCCGCGCGGCCAATGGAAGCCAGCAGGTCCTGCCAGGTGGCATTGCTGTAGGCGTGAGCGGCGAGAAACTGCTGGACGCCCATCTGGAAGGCAGTGTCTCCCACGAGGTAGTTGAGCTGCTTGAGCACCGACGGCGCCTTGTTGTAGACGATGGCGCCGTAGTTGCTCTTGGCCTGGTCGAGGTTGCCGAGCCGCTGCCACAGCGGCGTCGTGCCCATGGTCTGGTCCACGCCATATGCGGCGGGCTTGTTGCCAAGGTAGAACGTCTTCCACGCTTCGCTGGCGGGTTCGAGCTCGTCGAGCGCCTTGGCGGCCATGTAGGTGGCGAATCCCTCCTTCAGCCAGAGATCGTCAAACCATTGCATCGTGACGAGGTCGCCGAACCACTGGTGGGCGACCTCGTGCAGGATGGTGCTGTAGCGGCCGAGCCGGCGTGGCACGGTGGGGCGTTCGCGGAAGATGAAGCGGTCCTCGTTGTAGAAGATCGCCCCGGGATGCTCCATGCCGCCGAACGGGAAGGCCGGGGCGAGGACGAAGTCGAACTTCTCGAACGGATAGGGGCGGGCGAAGTACTTCTCCATCCAGGTCAGTGCGCGCTGGTTGAGGGCGAGCAGGGTATCGAGGTCGGCTTCCCGCGCCCGCGAGGCGCGCACGAGCACACTGATGGTGCGGCCGTTCACGGTGGAGGAGGCGCGATGCCACGGTCCGGCCGCGAACGCAATGAGGTACGTGCTGATGGGGCGCGTCTCGGCAAAGTGATGCACGAGTGCCGTTGCCGACGAGTCGGTGCGGACCAGCGCGCCATTGGCGACCGCCGTCCATGACGGGCGTGCGCGCAGGGTGAACGTGACGCGCGCCTTGAGGTCGGGCTGGTCAAAGCACGGGAACAACTGGTTCGCATCGGCCGGCACGAGCAGTGTGTACAAGTAGTCACTTCCGTCGGTGCGATCCGTGGACCGGATGATCGACGCGCCCGCCGGCGCAATGTCGGCGACGAAGTCGATGACGACACTGTTGCTGCCAGCCGCCAGCATGGCGGCCGGCAGGCGCAGGTGCGCGCCGTTGAAGTCCCGGCGGTCGAGCGGCGCACCGTTGACCTGGACGCTGCCGAGCCGACGGCCGCGAAAATCGAGGATGACGTCGCCGGCATCGCGGCGCAGGAACCCGATCCTGACCCGACCAATGGCCGTATCGCGTGCGGTGACGTCGAGGGAGAGGTCGTAGCGAACGTCGCGGATGCTTCGCGCGCGTGCGGTGGCGAGTTCGTGAGAGACACCGCGCCCCATGAAGGTGGAGTCGGGACGGGCAGGGCGGGGGACAGTGGCGAGCAGGGCAGCCAGGAGGAGGAGCACGGTCGTGTGGGAATGGGAGAGGTGCCAAACTTCCCGGACAGGCGGCCAGAGGGCAACCGGAAGGGGGGGGAGGGGGGGGTGCCCTTGCTAATTCTCCCGGAATCCGTACTATCAACACGATGCGATCTGGAGACCTGGTTCGTCCGGGTCTCTTTTTCGTACCAGCCCAGAGCGGGGGGCTCCAGTGGTCCCGTGACAGTTACGATCAGCTTCGACTCGAGACAGGCTCGGGCAAGCGATCAAGAAACCAGGAGCAGGGAATGCGTACGACCGGCAAGGTGAAGTGGTTCAATGATGCGAAGGGCTTTGGGTTCATTACGCCTGACAATGGAACCAAGGACTGCTTCGTGCACTACAGCGCCATTCAGGGTTCGGGCTTCAAGTCGCTCGCCGAAGGCGATGCGGTTGAGTTCGAAATCGTGCAGGGCGCGAAGGGCCCGGCCGCTGAGAACGTGACCAAGGTCAACGGCTAAGCTTCGCTCGGCTGGTTGTCCGCCAAAGGGAGGGCCCCGGGAAGAGACCCGGGGCCCTCCTGTTTTGCGGCCTTCTGGGTGGCTGGTGCCTCTCGCAGGTCGCGACCCAGGGGGACGCCTGGGGCTAGTCCTTGACGGGCGGGCGACCCCGGCGGGGCGGGATCACGTGTTCAATGGCCTCGGTCAGTTTGGCGTGCAAGTCGCGACGGATCCGAACCAGGTCGACATGGATGGCAAGATGTCCACCGGGCGAGGTGATGACCCCCTCGCGTGATCCAAGCGCCTCCTCGGCGAGCAGCAGTGCTGTCGGGACGGGAATCGCGTAATCCCGGGCGAGGTCTATAGCCAATGCCACCTGCTCGATGCTCGCCAGCGAGAGGCGACGAGCGACGCCCTGCCGGCCCCGCTCGTATCCCCGGATGGGGTAGCGCGAGAGGATGTTATCGAGGTCCTTCTTGGCAATGCCGAGGGCGAACGCGGCGGTTCCGGTGGTCACGGCGCGCAATTAAATAACCTCGAATATGATTACTAACAATACTCGATTGTGAATGTTAAATATTGATGTAGATGTAACATGTTGTCAATAATGATATAGTGCTATTATTGACAACAAATGAGTGATACCATCTACGATCGCCAGATGCACCTGACAAGCCACTTACCGCGACAACGCGAGAAGGCACCAAGGTATCTCCTCGGAGGAAGCCTTGGTGCCTCTTATGTTCGAGCCGGTGACTATTGGCCTGTGCCTTGGCGCCGATCAGAAGTCGAGGGCTATCCCGAGGCTCCAAGCGAAGCCTTGGCCGCTTCGATCTGTCGGCGCACGGCGTCCGGACCGGTACCGCCATCGACATTACGGTGAGCGAGCGACTCTGTCGGAAGGAGTTCGCGAAAGACGTCCTCCTCGAATGCGGCGCTGGCCGCCTTGAATGAACTGAAGGGCAGTTCAGTCATTTCGACACCCTTTTCCTCGGCCTCCCGTACAAGCCGACCCACGGCGCCGTGGGCCTCACGGAAAGTCACCTGCTTGCGGACGAGATAATCCGCCAGGTCGGTCGCCATCATGGAACTGGTCACGGCGGCGCTCATTCGCGACCGATTGAACGCCAGCGACGCCAGCGATCCGGTGACGGCCGGGAGCAGCAGGGTCATTCCATCCACCGCGTCGAAGAGCGATCGCTTGTCTTCCTGCAGATCCTTGTTGTAGCCGCTCGGCAGTCCCTTGATGGTGCCCAGCAGCGCCACGAGGTTGCCAAGCATGCGGGCCCCGCTGCCGCGCGCGAGTTCCAGGGCATCGGGATTGCGTTTCTGCGGCATCATGGACGAGCCGGTGCTGTAGGCATCGCCAAAGCGCACGAACGCGAACTCGCTCGACCCGAAGAGGATGAGATCCTCGGCCAGGCGCGACAAATGCGCCCCGAGCACCGACAACGCAAACAGGGTCTCGGCGATGAAATCGCGGTCGCCCACCGCATCAATGCTGTTCGGTGAGATCGACTGGAACCCGAGCGCGTCCCTGATGGCGGCGCGATCGACGGGAAATGCGGAACCGGCAATGGCCCCTGATCCGAGGGGCAGGATGGCCGCGGCCGCCGCGGCGGCCGCAAGTCGCCGTCGATCGCGCGCGAGCGGCCAGAAGTGCGACAGCATCCAGTGGGCGCCGCTCACCGGCTGCGCCCGCTGCAGGTGCGTGTAGGCCGGCATGACGTCCCGTTCGAGCGATTCGGCCTGCGCGACCATGGCCCGCTGCAGGTCCTCGAGCATCGCATCGAGCCGGGCGCAGGCGTCCATGGTCCAGAGTCGAGTGGCGGTCGCCACCTGGTCGTTGCGCGACCGGCCCGTGTGGAGACGCGAGGCGACGCCGCCCACGGTGTCATGCAACAGGCGGTCGATGAGCGTATGGATGTCTTCGTCGCCCGGTTCGGGCCGAGCGCCGTCGGTGATGCGCTGCCGCACTTCATCCAATCCGCGGTCGATCTCCTGCGCTTCCTCCGCCGTCAGCACGGCGGCGGCGGAGAGCGCCGCCGCCCACGCCTTCGAAAGCCTGATGTCAAAGGGCCAAAGCCGGAAATCGATGTCGATGGACCGATTGACGGCTTCGAGCTCGGGAGCCGGACCGCCGGCAAAGCGGCCTCCCCAGAGCTTGTGGGACTTGGAATCAGAAGAAGACATGGAGTGGGCGAGAACGGAGGGGCCTGGTAGGCAAATGATGTCCAGTAAACTACATAATTATGCTATATTTTGACAGTTCGGCGACGACAGCATTTCGCGCTGCCGGATCAACGCCCGGCGAGTGCGAGCAGTCGCTTGGCGACACGATCGCGCGCCGATTCGGTGCGACAGATCAGCAGCACCGTGTTTTCCCCTGCGATGGTGCCAAGAATGTCGGGGTCATCCTCGGCGTCAATGGCCTCGGCGATGGGCTGGGCGCCCGCCGAGAACGTCTTGACCACGATCAACTCGCGCGTGACGTCCAGCTTCTGGAAGAGCTGGGGTAGCAGGCTGGAGAGCACCGCCCGTCCCTCGTCTCCCGAATGCTCGCCGGCCGTGTAGCGCACGCCGCTTGGCGTGGGGACGCGGGCAATGCGCAGGTCGCGCATGTCGCGGGAAAGCGTAGATTGAGTCACGTCCCACCCGCGCTCGAGCAGCAGCTGGCGAAGCTCCTCCTGGCTGCCGATGGCGCGCGTGGAGACGAGCTCGAGAATGGCGTCCTGGCGATTGCGCTTTGCGACAGTCACGGAACTCCCGGGTGGCTGCGAGAGGATAGCACGGACCGAGGCAGTTCGTAAGCCGGATTGACTTTCCAGCGTCGCAATATTATGCATATATTTGTGCATAAGATTCCAGTCGGCATCCTTGGCGCCAGCGGCTACGCTGGACGCGACCTTTGTGCGTTGGTGCAACGGCATCCACGGCTCGAATTGATGTTTGCGACGGCCAATGGCCGGCGCGGCGAAACCGCCGAGTTGCCGGGCGGCGGCGCTGTGACTTTCGTGGCGCCGGACGACGTGCCGCTGTCGAGTGCTGCGCTGGTGTTCAGCGCGCTGCCGCACGGCACGAGCGCCGAATGGGTGCAGCGCGTGCGCGACGCCGGGGTGCGGGCCGTGGACCTGTCGGCGGACCTGCGCATCGGCAACACGGACGCCGACATCGTCTATGGGCTCACGGAGGCGCGCCGCGATGAAATCCGCGACGCCGAACTGGTGGCAAACCCCGGCTGCTATCCGACGAGCGTGCTCATGGGACTGCTGCCGCTCCTCGAGGAGCAACTGGTGGCGCCAGGGGCGACGGTGAGCATCAGTGCGGCGAGCGGCGTGACCGGCGCGGGGCTGACGCCGCGCGCGGACCTGTTGTTCGGCGAGGTGACCGAGAACTATCGAGCCTACGGCATCGGGAACACGCATCGGCACCTCAATGAGATGCGGGCGTTCGTGGCGGAGGAAGGGGTGGATGCGGACCTCATCTTCACGCCGCACCTGCTGCCGACGGCACGCGGCATCCTGGCGACGATGACCGTGCCGCTGACGGCGCCGATCGAAGATCCGCTGGCGCTCTGGCAGCGGCGCTTCCACAACGAACGCTTCATCGAGGTCGTGAAGACACCGCCCGAGACGCGCCACGTTGCGCACCGGAACGTGGTGCGCATCACGGCGCACGCGCTGGCGCACCTGCGCCAGCCGACACTGCTGGTGCTGTCGGCGATCGACAACCTGATGAAGGGGGCGGCGGGGCAGGCGCTCCAGAACGCCAACCTGATGCTCGGCCTTGACGAGGCCCTGGGGCTGCCGGCGTGAGGCGGGTCGTGAAGATCGGCGGTCGCGCGCAGGGCGACCCGCAGCTCATCGTGCAGCTGGCCACGGCCACGCGGCGCGGCGAGTCGCTCGTCATCGTGCACGGCGGCGGCGACGAGGTGACCGCGCTGCAGCGGCGTCTCGGAATCGAGCCGCAATTTCGCGGCGGACGCCGCGTGACGAGCGCGGAGGACCTGGAGCTCGTGCGCATGGTGCTGTCGGGCGCCACCAACAAGCGGCTCGTCGCGCAGCTGCTGAGCGCGGGCGTGCGCGCGGTCGGGCTGTCGGGCGAGGACGCGGCCTTGCTGCGTGCGCACGTCACCGAGCCGGCGTTCGGCCGCGTGGGTGGGGCGATGACGGCCGATACGGCGCTGCTGACGCACCTGTGGAGCGGCGGTTTCATCCCGGTCGTGTCACCGCTGGGGCGAGACGACGACGACCCGCAGGGTGGCGGACTGAACGTGAACGGGGACGATGCGGCGGCGAGCATCGCCGCGGCGCTGGGCGCCGACGAGCTGCTACTGGTGGCCGACGTCCCCGGGGTGCTCGATGGCGCCGGTGCCACGATTCCGGTGCTGGATGGCGTTGCCGCGCAGGTCCTCGTGGCCAGCGGTGTGGCAAAGGGCGGCATGGCCGCCAAGTTGGAGGCTGGCGCGCTGGCCCTGCGCGGCGGCGTCCGGCGCGTGCGCATTGGCGACCTGCGCGCGATCACCGACGCGTCCTCCGGCACGCGTCTCACCCTGTCCGCCGTCTCCGCGGCCTGAGGTTCCCCCCATGAGCACTGCACTTGCCGCCGCCACCGACGCCCTGCTGGGCACCTACCGCCGCGCCCCGATGGAATTGGTGCGAGGGGCGGGCGTGGAGCTCTTTGATGCCGAGGGGAAGGCGTACCTCGACTTCGTTGCCGGCATTGCCGTGAACGCGCTGGGCTATGGCGACGCGGGGCTGGAACAGGCCATGCGTGGCGCGATCGAGTGCGGCCTGGTGCACGTCTCGAACCTGTACCGCACGCCGGCGGGCGAGCAGCTCGCGGAGCGGCTGGTCGAAAGCTCGTTCGCCGACCGGGTCTTCTTCTGCAACTCGGGGGCGGAAGCCAACGAGGGTGCGTTCAAGGTGGCGCGCCGTTGGGCACGCGCGCAGGCGCCGGCGAAGCACGAGATCATCGCGTTGCGCGGCGCGTTCCACGGCCGGCTGTTCGGCACGCTGGCGGCCACGGACCGTCCGCAGTATCGCATGCCATTCCGTCCACTGGCGGCCGGCATCTCAATTGCCGAGCGCGACCTGGGTGAACTCGAGGGTGTGCTGAATCCGGAGACCGTCGCGGCGGTGATCGTGGAGCCGGTGCAGGGCGAGGGCGGCGTGCGCGTGCTCGACCACGAGTTCCTGCGTGGCCTGCGGGCGCTGACGAAGGAGCGGAACGTGCTGTTGATCGTGGACGAGATCCAGTGCGGCTACGGGCGCACGGGCACGTTCTGGGCATATGAACAGGCGGGCATCGTGCCCGACATCCTGACGGTGGCGAAGCCGATGGCCGGCGGGCTGCCGATGGGTGCCGTGCTGATGACGCAAGCGGTGGCGGACGCCATCCAGCCCGGTGATCACGGCACGACATTCGGCGGCGGGCCGTTCGTGGCGAGCGTGGCGCTGCACCTGTTCGATCGCTTGCACGCGCCGTCGATGCTGCAGCACGTCACCGAGAATGGCGCCTGGCTGGGCGCGGCGCTGCAGGCCATGGCCCAGCGATCGATGAAGATCCGCGCGGTGCGCGGCATCGGCTACATCTGGGGCATCGACGTCACGGATGCCGCCAAGGACGTGGTGGCGCGTGCGCTCGACCTCGGCCTGCTGGTCTGCTCGGCTGGCGAGCACACCGTGCGCCTGCTGCCGCCGCTGGTGATGGGTCGTGCGGATCTCGAGCGCGGACTGCGTTTGCTTGAGCAGGCGATCGGGTAGCGCGGGGACAGATTCGTTTCTTCAACACGGCGCCGGGACGGATTCGTCTCTTCAACACGGCTTGGGGACGGATTCGTTTCTTCAACACGGAGACGCGGAGGTCCACGGAGCGCGCGGAGACGGCCACGACGAGGGGAAACAGCGCGCGCCATGCAATGAAATGCGTGGCGCGTTGTCGTTAACCCCAAGAAGTTGCCGTTGTCGTCTCCGCGCGCTTCGTGGACCTCCGCGACTCCGTGTTGAAGAGACGAATCCCGCTCAATGCCGATCGCTGCAGGTCCGGTTGAACTCACCGGCGGCCCGCCGGGGGTTCTCGACCAGTGACCAGAACTCGGCGAAGTACTTGCGCATGCTGTTCTTGAGCTCCGGCGCGAGGGGGCCGATGGTCATGTACGCCGAATCCAGGGCGGCACGACGCGCGGTGAAGCGCTCGATGGTCGGCAGGAGCTTGTCCAGCGGACGGCAGTCACCGCGCCAGATCCGATCACGCACGGAATGGACGGGAAGGGACGGGTCGGGAAAGGCGTAGCGGGCATTGACCGCACCGGACCAGTCGAAATCGTACGGCACCGGATGAATGACCGCGACGGAGTCCTTGAGCAGGGTCATGTTGTGCAGCCCCGCCACGGACCAGTCGCTGTTGCCGATCATGTACTGGAAGAGCTGCACGTTGCCCCAGTGCTCCGGGTCGAGGTCGTCGAAGTACGCACCCTTGGTCTCGAACTTCTTCGCGTTGCGGCGCTGCGCGAGGTCGTTCTCGTCCTCGACGAAGAATGCCCAGCTCACCACGGGCTTCAGCTTGCCCGTGGAATCCTGGTACGTGACGTGTGCCAGGCGCGCCCGATAGCTCCACGGGGTGATGACCTGATACATCCGGTAGATGGCGATTTCCTGCAGGATGTACTGCTCGTACTCGGCGTTCCCCGGGCGACAATTGGAGGCGAGCTTGAGCGTGCGGTTGCCCTCGAACACCGTGTTCTTCGCCGCGACCTTGGTCATCTCGACCTTCAGCGGCGGAAAGTTGCAGTTGCGGAACTGCCGCCGAAAATGCCCGCGCGTGCGCAGCGTGACGGGCACCTTGATCGTAGTCCCGGTGGAATCGGTATAGCTCAGCTCACCGGGGTGGGTGACGCGATCGGTGGAATCGCGGTCCTTGATGAGCGTGCCGAGGTTGGCGGTGATGGTGAACTCAAGGGGCTCCGTGCGCTTGAAGAGCCCCTGGGCTCCCGCGAGCACCGGCGCCACGACGATCGCGATGGCGATCCACGCGGCGAGCGGTCGCGACCGCATCAACGGATTTCCACGCGCTCGACCCCTGCGCCCGGGATGGCCCGCAGGGTGTCGGTCACCACGCCGCGGGTGACGGTGTCGGCAAGATCGACGCCGTACTCGGCGAACCGTCCACCGTCCTCGGTGCGCTCGGCGCCCATGTACTTCCAGTGCTTGAAGAGGCCGCCGAACTCCCGCTCGATGAGCGGTCGCGTCACATCGCAATCGGTGCAGCGGACCCGCAGCAGGTAGGTGTACTCCCGCCGCACGATGTCGGGCTCCTCATTCGACATCTTCTTCTTCCGCTTCCAGGCGCGGTCGGCGAGCGCCTCGAGCTGCTCCGGCGCGAGAGACTTGAGCACCTCATCGTCCATCTTGGCGACGAAAGTGCCGGTGCGGCTCGCCACGGTCAGGGCGCGTTCGAGCTGCTTCTGCGCACGACGCCCCTCGAGGGACGCCGGTGCGCGTCCGAACTCGGTGGCCCACAACCCGACGGCCAGGAGGTTGAAGCCGAGCGATAGCACTGCCGCCACGCTCGGCTGCACGCCGGACGCCAGGCCGATGCCCGTGACGCAGAAAATGGCGGCCGCATCCTTGGTGTCGTCGAGGTTGGTGCGGAAGCGCACGGCCGCCACGATGCCGCCGAGCGAGAACGCCAGCGGGAGCGAGTGCTTGACCAGCACGACGATGCCGGCAATGACGAGAGGCAGGACGAGCAGGGACTGCACGACGGACTGCGAGAACCCCTTCTTCTGCCGGGTGAGGATATAGATCCAGGCCACGGGAAGGGCGAAAACGAAGGCACACGACATGGCCAGGAACGCGGGCAGTGCGGTCGGCCCGGCGGTCCCGTTCGCCGTCACCATGTCCTTCTTCGAGGCGACGCCGGTGAATGCGTCAACGCCGGTGAGCGATCCCAGTCCACCCACGGAGATGCCGTCGATCCAATAGAGGAGGACGCCCAGCACCAGGTAATGCAGGGCGGTCCGCAGCAGGATGTTGTCCCAGACGGGAATTGGCTTTCCGGTGCTGTTCACGGGGTCTCTGGGGTGGGACGAGGCATCCGGCGAATCCTGCGCTGAACTTGTGGCCTGCCGCTTGGGGTAGCAACCGGGCGGCCAATTGGGGTGCCGCCCTCTGGCGTCCGGCCGTGCCGCTGGACAACGTTTGCCACTCTCGTTTTGCCCTCCCTGGGGAGTCCTCCGTGTACCGACCTCTTCTCACCGCCGCCATGCTGGTGGCGGCCCTCGCGCCGGGCCTGCCGGCGCAGACACGCGCCACCGCCGCGCGGCCGACACTGGTCGTCTTCATCACCATCGACCAGATGCGCGGCGACTACATCGCGCGCTTCAAGCCCCAGCTGACCGGCGGCCTGAAGCGCCTGGCCGACGGCGGAGCGTTCTTCGCGAAGGGGTTCCAGGACCACGCCATCACGGAGACGGCACCCGGACATGCGTCCACGATGTCCGGGCGGTTCCCCGTGCACACGGGCATCACGGCCAATGCGCAGGGTGTGGGCACGGCGACGGCGCCGTTGATCGGCGGCGCGACGGAGCTGGGTGCATCGCCCTTCCGGTTCCGGGGCACGACGCTCACCGACTGGATGCGCGCCGCCGACCCGTCCATGCGCTTCCTGTCGGTGTCGCGCAAGGATCGGGGGGCGATCCTCCCGATCGGGCGCACGAAGGGCGACGTGTACTGGTGGAGCGGGAATGCCGGGATCTTCACCACGAGCACGTACTACGCCGACACCTTGCCGGCCTGGGTGCAGCGTTTCAACGCGCAGAAGGCCTACGCCGCCTACGCGGGCAAGGCGTGGACGCTGCTGCTTCCGGCCGCGAAGTACGTTGAGCCGGACACCGTGTGGGAAGAGTCGAACGGGTCGGATTTTGTCTTTCCGCACCCCTATCCGGGCGATCCGGCGGAGGTTGCGCGAACACTCGCCAACTATCCGGCGATGGACTCGCTGACGTTGGCCTTCGCCCTGCGAGGGCTGCAGGAGAAGCAGCTGGGTGCCGACGCCAAGCGCACGGATCTCCTGGCCGTGTCGCTGTCCACGACCGATGCGGTCGGACACAAGTACGGGCCAGACTCACGCGAGATCCACGACCAGATCCTGCGCGTGGATCGGTATCTCGGGACGTTCCTCGACTCGCTCTTCAAGCTCCGGAATCGGCAGCGGATCGTGATCGCGCTGACCGGCGACCACGGCGTCTCGCCGTATCCCGAGGTGCATTCCGGGCGCTATCCGAACAAGGCTGCGAAGCGGGTCGACCTGGATCCGCAGGTGGCCGCGCTGCATGCGTCGCTGACGGCGGCCGGCGTCAGCGACCGATCGTGGTCGTTCGACGAGGGCGTCTTCTTCGTGCGCAGCCAGGCGGCGTTCGACAGTGCCAGGGTCAATGCCGATTCCGTCGCGCGTGCCTTTGCGGCGACGCTCCGCACCGTGCCGGGCGTCCAGCGCGCCGACCTGTTCACCGACATGGCGAAGGCGAACCCGGCGACGGACAAGATTGCGCGGCGCTGGCTGCACATGTTCGATCCCGGCGGCGCCGCCCGGATGGCGGTGACGCTGACGCCGTACTCGTACTGGCAGTCGACGAACTACGCGACGCACGGCATGCCGCACGATCCGGACGCCAACGTGCCCGTGCTCTTCTGGGGAGCCGGAGTGCGGCGCGGCGTGTACCTGGACACGGTGCGGACGGTCGACATCGCGCCAACGCTCGCGGCGCTGATCGGGGTGAAGCCGACCGAGGCGCTGGACGGCGTGGAACTGAAGAAGGCGGTTCGTGCGCCGAGGTAGCGGCACGGCTCACGGACCGCGCCGCGGAGCGGCGGCCGTGTCGTCGGCATTCGACGAGCTGCGATTTGGCCGGGAGAACACGCTCGACCTTCGTTCGAGCCTGCCAACCGGCGCCGCCGCGGCACAGCGGGCGGAGGCGTTTCTGCGCGAGCGGCAGGTGGCGAGCGCCCCGGCCGTGCTGGTCATCACCGGGCGCGGGAATCAGAGTGCGGGCGGCATCGCCATCGTGCGTCCCGCCGTGGAGGCTGCGCTCGCGCGTCTGCGGCGCGGCGGCGTGGTGTCGGGGTGGCAGGAGCACACACCGGGATCCTTTGTGGTGACGCCGGCTCCGATCCGCGCATTGTTCGAGGCGCCCAAGCGGCATGGCACGGTGACCGAGGAGACGCCGACGGAGGGTGCTGCGCTGGCCGGCCTCGACGCCTCAACGGATCAGGCGCTACGCCTTCTGGCCATCCGGGCGCTACAGGCGCTGGGCGCCCCGACGGACGAGATGTTCGTGCACGACGAAATGCAGCGGCAGTACACGGCACTGTGCCAATCCATTCCGCCGGGCTCCGATCGCGAGGCGCTGCTGCGTGCCGCCGCGACGAGGGCGCTCGACGAACTGGACGACGCAGAGTGACCGGCAGGTTTCCCATGCCCAAGAACGCATGACCAAGATGCCCGTCTTTCTCGAGCAGCGCCCGATGGGACGCAGCGGCCACCCGACCTCAATCCTCGGCCTCGGCATTCGCCGACTGGGCGAAGGCAGCCAGAAGGAGTTCGTTCGCGTGGTGCGCGAGGCGATCGACAAGGGCGTGACGGTCATTGAAACGGCGCACGAATACGCCGAGGGTCGCACCGAACGGTGGCTGGGGTTGGCCCTCGCCGACGGCTACCGTCAGCGGGTGACGCTGGTGGCGCAGTGCTGCGCCCACCTGCGCGACTACAAGACCGCCATGCTGCAACTCGACGAGACCCTCGGACGGCTGAAGACCGACCATGTGGACCTGTGGTCGTTCCACGAGGTGATCTACGACAACGATGCGGACTGGATCTACGACCACGGCGGGCTGGATGCGATGCAGGAAGCGCGCGAGCAGGGGAAGGTGCGCTTCATCGGATTTGGCGGACACAAGTCGCCGCACATTCACCTCAAGCTGCTGCAGCGCGGCTTTGCGTGGGACGCGGTGCTGATGCCGCTGAATCCGCTCGACGCATCCTTCCGCTCGTTCGAAAAGAAGGTGCTGCCGGAGACGATTCGGAGCGGTGCTGCGGTGATCGGGATCAAGCCGGTGGCGGGCGGCGCCCTGCCGCAGGTGAAGGGCATGAAGCCCGAGGAGTCGCTCCGCTATTGCATGTCGCTGCCAGTCAGTTCGGTGATCTGCGGCATGGATTCGACGGCGATCCTGCGGAAGAACCTCAAGCTGGTGACAGGCTTCCGCGCTTTTCACGCCGGGGAGATGGACGCGCTCCGCCAGAAGGCCCGCATCGTGGCGGGCGACGGCCGCGCGGAGCGCTACAAGACGACCCAGCAACAGGACCTGCCCGGCGGGCTCATTGCCCACGGGTTCATCGCACCACCCAAGACCAAATAGCCCCCATGTCACGACTCGCCGGTGTGCTCCTCCTGATTGCCGCGCCGCTGGGCGCCCAGCAACTGACCGGGTTCTCCCGCACGGCCGCTCCACAGGAGCGACTGGCAGAGCAGGCGGCGACCGCGCGGCCCGATCCGGCCCGCGCCCGCGCGTTATCCCGCGCGCTCGCCGATGGTCCGCATGTGTCCGGAACTCCTGCGCAGGCGCGCACGCGCGACTACGTCATCGAGCAGATGAAGGCGATGGGGCTCCGGACGGAGGTGCGCGAATATCAGATCTGGATGCCGCATCCGACGCGCATCGAGGTCTGGTCGAATGGCCGGGCGCTCAACCTGCACGAGGGACCGGTGTCGGGCGACACGACGAGCGAGCGCCACGAGGAACCACTGCCGATCAACGGATACGGCGGTAGCGGCGACGTGGAGGGTGAGGTGGTGTTCGTGAATTTCGGGCTCGTGGAGGACTATGCGACGCTCGACTCGATGGGCGTGAGCGTGAAGGGCAAGGTCGTCGTGGCACGCTACGGCCGGAGCTTCCGCGGCATCAAGGCCCGGGAGGCCGAGAAGCATGGCGCATTGGGACTGCTGATCTACAGTGATCCGCAGGACGACGGCTTTGTGCAGGGCGACGTGTATCCCGAAGGGCCGTGGCGTCCCGCGCAGGGAATACAGCGGGGGAGCGTCATGAATGGCGCGGGGGATCCAAGCACGCCGGGCTATGCGAGCGTCGCCGGTGCCGCGCGCATTGCGCTGGACCAGATGCCGGTGCCGCACATTCCCGTCGTGCCGATCGGCTACGGCAACGCCGCGGAGGTGCTGGCGATGGTGCGCGGGGCCGCCATTCCCGCGGGATGGCAGGGCGGACTGCCGTTTCGCTACCACGTGGGGCCCGGGCCGACGCGGGTTCGGGTGCGCGTCGAGACGGATACCGCGACAGCACCGCTCAAGCCCATCTGGGACACCTTCGGGGTGGTCCGGGGCACGGAGTATCCGGATGAAATCGTCGTGATTGGCGGGCATCGCGATGCCTGGGGTCCCGGCGCGGGCGACAATGTGAGCGGCACCGTCGCCGTCCTTGAAACCGCGCGCGCGGTGGCGGAGCAGATCAAGGCCGGCTGGAAGCCCAAGCGGACGCTGTTGTTCGCCACCTGGGACGCGGAGGAGTGGGGACTGGTCGGCTCGACGGAGTATGTGGAGGACGACTCGCTGCGCCTGCAGCGCGGAGGCGTGGCGTACTTCAACCAGGATGGCGCCGGCGGCGGCCCGAACTTCGGCGGCGGAGGATCCCCCTCGCTGCGCGGCCTGCTGCGGGACGTGGCGAAGACGATTCCGCATCCCGATGCGCCGGCGAAAAGCATCTACCAATGGTGGCGAGAGCAGGCGAAAGTGCCGGACGGTCAGGAGCCTGCCATGGGCGACCCGGGTGGCGGCAGCGACTTCGCCGGGTTCTACAACCACCTCGGCATCCCGCACAGCGAGTGGGGCATGGGCGGCACGGGGGGCGGCGTGTACCACTCGATATACGATTCCTCGGAGTGGTTGAGCCGGTTTGCCGACCCGAAGTTCACGTATCATGCCGCCCAGGCGCGCGTGGCCACGGCGATGATGATGCGCATGGCCAATGCCGACGTGCTGCCCTACGACTATGCGGAGTTCGGCCGCACGATGCGCCAGTACGTGGCGCCCATCGACCGGGCGGCGGCAGCAAGGAAATGGACACTGAACACGGCGCCACTCATGGCGGCAATCACCGCCCTCGAGGGTGCGGGCGCCGCCTTCGACGCCACGCGCGACAGCGTGCTGGTCGCCACGCCGCCCAAGGGTGCGGCGGCGAGAGCCAACGCGCAGTTGATGCAGGTGGAACGCGCGCTGACGCGCCCCGACGGACTGCGCACGCGTCCGTGGTACCGCAACCTCATCTATGTGGCCGACGAGAACAACGGCTACTCGACGATGGTCTTTCCCAGCGTGAACGAGGCGATCCGCGCCGGCGATCGTGCGCTCGCACAGCGCGAATTGGACGACCTGGTGATGCGGTTTGGCGCGGCGACTGGGTTCGTGAACGGCGCGCGTCAGGCACTGATCGCCAGGTAGCGCTGACGTCGCACCGCACGCAAGATCGCAGGGCTGCCGGGATCACCGCGCGTGGAGGTGCGATCGCCACTCTCCCCGCTGCGTCCCGGCGGCCCTTCGTGTCTTTGTGGCGTGCGGTTTTGCTAGATTCTCCCCATGGCCCTGACCCCCGACGAACTTCGCCGCTATGCCCGGCACCTGGTGCTGCCGCAGGTCGGCATGGCGGGACAGGAACGGCTCAAGGCCGCCTCGGTGTTGGTGATCGGGCTCGGCGGGCTCGGCTCGCCGGCCGCGCTCTACCTTGCCGCGGCGGGCATCGGCCGTCTGGGGCTCATCGACTTCGATCGGGTGGACGAGAGCAACCTGCAGCGGCAGGTGCTGCACGGCACGGCATCCATCGGCCGGCAGAAGGTGGAGTCGGCGCGCGCTCGGCTGCATGACCTGAACCCGCATGTGGAACTGCGCCTGCATGATGAGCGACTGACGACATCGAACGCGCTGGCGCTGATCGGCGCCTATGATGTCGTCGTCGACGGCACCGACCAGTTCGCGGCGCGCTACCTGGTGAACGATGCCTGCGTGATTGCCGGTCGGCCGAACGTGCATGGCAGCGTACATCGCTTCGAGGGTCAGGTATCGGTCTTCGCCACGGCCGGGGGACCATGCTATCGCTGCCTCTTTCCCGAGCCGCCGGCGCCCGGCGCCGTGCCGTCGTGCGCCGAGGGGGGCGTGCTGGGGGTCCTGCCGGGCATCATCGGGAGCATGCAGGCGGACGAGGCGATCAAGCTGATCGTCGGCGCGGGATCGCCGCTGATTGGACGGCTGCTGCACTTCGATGCGCTGTCGATGCGCATGCACGAGGTGTCGTTTGTGCGGGACGCGGCGTGCCCATCCTGCGGGAACACGGCGCGCGGGACGCTGCTGGAGGACTACGAGGTGTTCTGCGGCACCTCACCACGCAGGGACCGGGCGATGGCGGATGACCGTGCGGAGATGACGCCAGGCGAACTGAAGGCGCGGTTCGACGCGGGATGGGCGCCGTGGCTGCTGGACGTGCGTGAACCGTGGGAATACTCGACCGCGCGCCTGACGGGAGCGACCCTGATTCCGCTGGGCGAATTGGCGCAACGCGTCGATGAGGTGCCGCGCGACGTGGACATCGTCGTCTATTGCCACCACGGCATGCGCAGCGCGCGCGCGGTGGCGACCCTGCGGCGCGCCGGCTGGACGCGGGCGATAAACCTGACCGG
>Ga0315272_10000310_pt1 | contig 24111 bp, 14 predicted proteins | sample C3_middle_MG_FD_203918 | JGI IMG/M metagenome (GOLD analysis project Ga0315272, IMG submission 203918) | Sediment microbial communities from Yellowstone Lake, YNP, Wyoming, USA - C3_middle | ecosystem: Environmental > Aquatic > Freshwater > Lake > Sediment | place: USA: Wyoming | collected...
GGGCGGACCCCCTGGTCCGCAGCCGCCGCCCCCGTCGGCCTCTGAGGCACCATTCTTCGGTGATTCCCCCCACACGCAGTTCCGATGCGGGTCCAGGGGGACCCGCGCGGACCTGGGGGTCGGCCCCACACAGGTGCGAGGAGTTGCCGTGAAGCTCTGGCTCTACTTCATCGGCAAGCCTCGCGACTCGAACGCCAATGGCATGGCGGAAGAATTCCTCAAGCGCAGCTCGCGCTATATGCAGTGCGAGATGCGCGAGATTCAGCCGGCGCGTTTTGATCTCTTCTCCAAACACGCCTCGGCTCGCAAGGTCTTCCTCGACCCGGCCGGCAAGACGATGGATTCCAACCGCTTCGCCGCCCTTTTGAGCGAAGCCGAGGTGCAGGCGAGGGACCTGGTGTTCCTCATCGGCGGACACGACGGGTTGCCGCCCGAATGGAAGCCGCGCGCGGACCTGCTGCTCTCGCTCTCCGCGATGACCATGCCGCACGAACTGGCGCGTGCGGTCCTGGCCGAGCAGATCTATCGGGGCCTGACGATACTGCGCGGGCACCCCTACCCGCGTTGAAACGGAGCTGCAGCCGCCCGGGCGCGGTGGCGTCTCCCCGATGCCCGGGGCGGATATCGAACCGCGTAAAATCCGGGGTACCATTGCCACCGTGGCTGTGCACACTGTAGCTTGGAGGATGGGCATGGACTGGTTCAAAGTACCCCGCAAGGCCGCTCGCGTCAGCGAGGATCAAAAGCACGTCCGCACCGAAGGGCTGTGGATCAAGTGCGAAGGCTGCCATCAGATCATCTGGCGCAAAGATCTCGACGAGACGCTGCAGTGCTGCCCGAAGTGCAACCGGCACTTCCGGATCGACGCCCTGACCCGTCTGAAGACGCTGCTGGACGGCGACTGGGTGGAACACGACCGCGAGATCGCCTCCACCGATCCGCTGGGCTTTGTGGACGCCAAGCCTTACCACCAGCGCCTGGCCGCGATGCAGAAGGCGCTCGGCATGAAGGACGCCATTTACTCGGTTGAGGGCAAACTCGCCGGACGCAACGTCAATATCTGCTCGTTGGAACTGCGCTTCATCGGGGGCAGCATGGGCGCCGTGGTGGGTGAGAAGATCACCCGCGCCGTCGAACGCTCGCTCGCCAGCCGCAGCCCGCTCATCATCGTTTCGGCCTCGGGCGGCGCGCGTATGCAGGAAGGCGCGATCAGTCTGATGCAGATGGGCAAGATCTCGTGCGCGCTCATGCGGCTCGATCAGGCCGGGATTCCGTATATCAGCGTTCTCACCGATCCGACCACCGGCGGCGTTACCGCCAGTTTCGCCATGCTGGGCGACCTCAACATCGCCGAACCGGGCGCGCTGATCGGGTTCGCCGGACCGCGCGTCATTGAACAGACCATCCGCCAGAAGTTGCCCGAGCACTTCCAGACCGCGGAATTCGTTCTGCAGCACGGCTTCCTCGATGCGGTTGTGAAACGCTCCGAGATGAAGAGTTTTATCGCGGACGCTCTTTCTTTTCTTTGCGGCCCCGTGGGCGGCAACGTAGCCGCGCAGTCCCAGGCATGATCAGTCCCGTTTTCCGACGCATCGCCCCCGCTCGCCGTGCGGCTTGTCTCACTTCCGCAACCAGTCAGGCGGACGAGCGATGATCTCCCTCGTCAACGCCTCCAAACGCTACGGGCCGCGCGTGCTCTTCGAGAATGTTTCGTGGATGATCACCGCGCAGGACCGCATTGGGCTGGTGGGCGCCAACGGGACCGGCAAATCGACAGTGATGAAGATCCTCGGCGGCCTGGAGACCGTTGACGCGGGCGACTGCGCCTCGCAGAAGGGCATCACGGCCGGCTACCTGCCTCAGGATGGCCTGCTGCTCTCCGGCCGCACGGTTTTCGCCGAGTGCCTCTCGGTCTTCGACGATCTGAAGGACATGGAGCGCGAGATGGAACAGCTCGCGCACAGCCTTTCCGACCTGGACCCCGCGTCGGAGGAGTACGCCGCCGCGGCGACGCGCTACACCAGTCTGGATGCGCAGTTCCGCAATCGCGACGGCTATGCCCTGGAGGCAAAGGTCGGCAGCGTTCTCACCGGGCTTGGTTTTCCCAAAGAGGAGTGGACCAAGCGCACGGAGTACTTCTCCGGCGGCTGGCAAATGCGCATCGCGCTCGCCAAGCTGCTGCTCGAACAGCCCAGCCTCCTGCTGCTCGACGAGCCGACCAACCATCTCGACCTGGAAGCACGCAACTGGCTGGAGGCCTATCTCACCTCGTACCCGAACGCGTTCGTGCTGATCTCGCACGATCGCTATTTCCTCGACGTCACGATCAACAAGATCGCCGAGTTGTGGAACAAGGGTCTGCATTTCTATTCGGGCAACTTCACCTCCTATCAGCAGCAGAAGCAGGAGCGCCGGCTGATCCTCGAATCCGCCTACCGCAACCAGCAGGAGCGCATCCAGCAGCTCGAAGCCTTCATCAACCGCTTTCGCGCGCAGGCCACGAAAGCGAAACAGGTGCAGAGCCGGATCAAGGAACTCGAGAAGATCGAGCGCATCGAGATTCCACCCGAGGAAAAGGCCATCCACTTTTCCTTCCCGCAGCCGAAGTCCAGCGGACGGATCGTGGCGGAATTTACCGGCGTTTCGAAGGCGTACGGAGAGAAGGTCATCCTGTCGGACGTGGCGTTCCAGATCGAGCGCGGAGAACGCGTCGTCCTGGTCGGCGTCAACGGCGCGGGTAAGAGTACGCTGATCAAGCTGCTGGCCGGCATCGAACCGCTCACCTCCGGTGAATATCGCATCGGTCACAACGTTCAGCCCGACTATTTCGCCCAGGATCAGTACAAGGAACTCGATCCCGAGTCGCAGCTTCTGGACGATCTCAGCTCCGTTGCCAACGGCAAGACAGTCACCGAACTGCGTACTTTGCTCGGCTGCTTCCTGTTCAGCGAGGACGACGTTTTCAAGCCCATCGGGGTGCTCTCGGGCGGCGAGCGCAATCGCTATGCGCTGGCGCGGATGCTGCTCAATCCGGCGAACTTTCTGTTGCTCGACGAGCCTACCAATCACCTCGACATGCGCGCCAAGGACGTGCTGCTCGAATCGCTGGAACACTTCACCGGCACCGTCGTCCTGGTCAGCCACGACCGATACTTCATCGACCGTCTGGCCACGAAGGTGATCGAGGTGAAGGACGGCAAGGTGCGGGTCTACCCGGGCAATTACGAGGATTACCTGTTCCGCAAGCAGCAGGAATCGGCTGAGGCGGACGTCGCCTCTCCTGCCGCGGTGGCCGCCACGTCCGCTCAGGACGATGATTCAAAGCAGGACGCTGACCAGGGACGCGTCAAGCGCCTGAATCCGATCAAGGCGAAGCAACTCGAAGATCGCGCGGCCGAACTCGAAGCCGAGTCAACCGAGCTGGAATTCGAGATCGCGTCGCTGGAGACGGACCTGCAAGGCTTCGTGAGCGCGGAAGAGACCAAGCGCCAGATGGACCTGCTGGCGGCGAAGAAGAGCGATCTCGAAGAAGTCCTCACCGAGTGGGAGCGGGTCAGCCTGCAACTCGAAGAGGCGCGCTAAGGGCCTGTCTAGAAATAACAATTCCTGTTACGCGCAACGCCCGAATTGTGGGGCGGACTTTAGTCCGCGCGGGACTTGAGTCCCGCAGGCCGGCATTATATGGCTTCCGAAGAGCGGGACTGAAGTCCCGCGCGGGTTGAAACCCGCCCCACTCACCTATCGTCTCGTCGCCATGCGCTCCAACGCCTCGATCTCTTTGCCCGCGTCGGCGTATTTGCCCTGCGACATCAGATCCCGATACTTGCGGAGATGGTCGCGGACCTCGGCCAGAGCGTCAGGCTGAACCACTTGCGTGGCGGCCGGGGAGGGCGCCCCGGCGGCTGCGTTTGCCGGCGCCGCCTGCGACGGCTTGAATCCGGCCAGTTCGGCCACGGCCTGCTCATACGTGTCGGTGTAAATCAGCCGGCCTCCCGCGTACATCGCAATCTTCTTCAATTGCGGCATAGGCGACTGCGAGGCCTGGATATAGATGGGCTCAATGTACAACAGCGTCTTGGCGATGGGCAGAACCAGCATCTGACCTCTCAATACCTGTGAGCCCTGCTGATTCCACAGCGTCAGATCCTTGGAAATCGTCTGGTCCTGACTGATTTTTGACTCAATCTGAATCGGGCCGTCGAACTGCGCGCTCTTGGGAAGCTGGAGGAAATGCAATTCGCCCAGGTATTCGCCGTCGCACCGCGCCATCATGATCCCAATCAGATTGGGCTTATTGCGCGGCGTGAAGGTGGTCATCAGCATGAACTCCGGCTCGTCCCGGTCGGGCAAGGAGGCAACCATGTAGGTGGGCGACATGATCTCCGGCGTTCCGGACGTCCCATTGACGCTGCGGGACACGTCCCAAACGTCCTCCTTGTTGAAGAACGCCTCGGCGTTGGTCATGTGGAAGGTGCGGTAGATCTCGGCCTGGAACTTGAAGAGCGCTTCGGGATAGCGTGCGTGCGCACGCAGCGCGGGAGGCATGGCCGAAGCATCCTCGATCAGGTGCGGGAAGAGCTTGCGGTAGGCGCGCAGAATCGGGTCCTGGGTGTCGAATGCGTAGAGGTGGACCTTGCCATCGTAGGCGTCGATGGTGGCTTTCACCGCATTGCGCATGTAGTTGATCTCGCCGTAGTCGCGCGTCGAGAGCAGCTTCGAATACGGGTGCGACGACGAGGTGGTGTAGCCGTCGATCATCCACACCAGCCGCCCTTCGGGCGTCATCACGAGATAGGCGTCCGGATCCCAGTTCAAGAAGCCCGCAACCGTCTCGATGCGTTCGTGCACGTTGCGGTGGATCATCATCCTGCTTTCGGGCGTCAGGTAGCTGGTCAGAAGAATGTTCCAGTCACCCATGGCCACGGCCGCGGCGGCGCGCTGCAGGAAGGAGGAAACAGGGAACCCGCCCTTACCTTCGTAGCGGCTCTCGACGTTGCTGGCGCCGAAGGGGTAGTTGAACTCGGGCTGGCCCGTTCTCACAAAGACCGGCTCGTGCGTGGCCTCGCCGTAGTAAAGCTCCGGCCGGGTCAGCTTCAACGAAGGCGTCATGATCTCAGGCGGCGTGTTCTTCACGATCAACTCCGGCAGACCGTCGGCGGTGATCTTCGAGGCTTCGGCCATGACGACGCCGTAGCCGTGGGTGTAAATGAAATGCGGGTTGATCCAGCGCGCCCGGGCGTCCGCCGGCAACTGCCTCACGTCGAGTTCGCGGGGCGTCAGCAGCACCTGGCGCAGCCGGCCGTCGATTATATAGCGGTCCACGTCGGTGTCGACAAAAGTGTAATAGAGCCGCAGGGCCTGGATCTGCGTGATGGTGTCGTGGAATGCCCGCCAGTCCCACAGACGCACGTTGTCGAGCACGGGCTTGTGGAGGTTTGGATCCACGGTGGCTCCGAGTTGAGCGTCGAACTCGGCTTCCTTCACCCGCTTTGACAATCCCCAGGCCTCGCGCGTCGCCTGGATATGCCGCTCGATATAGGGCTTCTGGATCGTGATCTCGCTCGGCCTGACATACAGCGCGCCGGCCGCGTAGGGCACCACCAGGTAAACGGCAAAGGCCGCCGGCAGCAGCAGCGCATAGCGCAGCCGGCCGGTAAAGAAAGCCGCCGCCGCGACGAGACTGGCGAAGACGTTCAGCCCGAGCAACGGCAGGCCGAGATGCTCGTCCACCCAGTCCACGCCCACCAGCGAGCCGTGCTCTTCAAACAGCAGGTCGAAGCGGTCGAAGTAGAACCGGGCCGCCAGGGCCAGGAAGAAGACGCCGGCCGCGATGCGGAAGAAGTTGCTCTCGAGCGCCGTCCGCAGATGCAGTGAACGCAGGTCGAAGACGAATCCGCCTTCCTCGAAGTGGCCCAGGTCCTGGGCCTGCTTGCTCAGCAGCCAGCCTCGCGTGGTGATCCAGTAAACGAAGGCGCCGCCCAGCGAGAGCGCCAGCACGGTTCTGAGCAGGACGCCATAGAAAGGCAGGTCAAAGAAGTAGAACGACAGGGGGCGCCCGAAGACCGGATCGTGCCACGTGCCGGCCGCCTCGGCCGCGCCCGTCCCCCCGAAGTAGCGGACCACCGTCCAGGAATCCACCGTAGCCAGACCTACAAGCAAGGCGAGCAGCAACAGCCCGACGCCGCTCAGCCGGGCGTACAAAGGATGTTCGCTCAGACTCGTTCCAGCCGCTTTCAGGCCGCGTGCATGAGCTATGAAGAAGACGGCGAAGACGAGTAGAGCGGCGATCAGGGCTGGCCCGGTGCCGTATGCCAGCATCGAGAGCCACGTCTCCCGTTGACCGATCTCTCCCCACCACTGCCAGTCGATCGCAATTCCAGTGAGCCAGCGGCCTCCCAGAAGGACGACCATGACGGAGACAACCAGCAGAATCAACCAACGGCGCGGACGCGGAGCGGGATCGATGTAGTCCATACGGAGAAACTCCTGCTCCCCAGTGTAGGTCGGGCGGCGGGCATATGCAGAACAATCAATAGGGGGTCAGCGAATCTGGCGCGGCGCCGGCCCCCCCAATGCTTGAGGCCGGGAAGCCCATTGTCCGATAAGCGCACTTTCGGGGACCTGACTACGTGTCGAGCCGCATGTGCCGATTCGGCAGCCCAGCTGACTTGAAGACTCGCTCGAAGAACCCTTCGACGAACCCAGCAAAGTCCCGACAGAAAATCATGGATATCCAAATCTGATCGTAGGTCCTATGGTCGTTTCGAATCCTAAGTCTCGGCTGGTATTTCTTCTCGAGCGCCCTTAGCAGCCTGTGGTAAAAGTGCCTTCTAGGCCAAAATCGAAAAATACCGCCTATTAGAATCAATGACTTGCAGGCTAGTATTTCGAGCGATTCGACTTCTACCACAGGCTGTTAGTCTGTTCTGTTCGTCAAGCGAGTTTCCAAGTTTGCCCCCACGATGGACTATTACGTTCCTAAGCGTCTGTAGGTCCTTTAGGCGATCCCACTCCGCAAGGGTCATCACGGGAATTGACTGCACACGCTCTAGGTAGCTTGCAGCGCGGTCTGCGCCCTTGCCTGCCATATCCCCTACCCGAAGATTCGAGTGACGATCTTCGCCCACGTATTTCGCGAGTGCATCTAACTGCGTCTCAACGATGGAATAAAGAAGAATGGTCGCAGAGTAAGCGGCGAACGTTTCAGCCCAAATGCGAAACTTCTGGTTGAGAACATCCCGTTCTGCAACATAGTCTTCGTATTCCCAGTCGCCTTCCTTAGCAAGCCGCTCCAAGTAGCTGTGCTCCTTCTCCTCCACTGCGGGAATACCATCGTCTAAAGTGTCCATGAGCGCCAAGACTCCATCAAGCCGCGCAAATGTCTCCACCACCACCGAGTTGAAGCTGAAGTTATGTATCATGGCGTCGAAGCGATTCTGGTCGGAATTTCAAAACGTCACCGTTGCCGGACGGTTTGGGGCCTCCACTCGCGCGCCAAACGCTGCGCCTCCGCTATCTGTTGGGCGGTCATTCTTTCAGCGACGCTGTCCGGCAGTTCGGCGTACTTCGCCTGGGCGGTACCACTGGCACGCGACGCCGCAAGGCTTAACCACTTGTGCGCTGTAACATAATTTTGCGGCACTACCTTGCCGTCCGCATACATTAGACCGAGATTGAACTGAGACTTTGCGTCCCCTTGTTCGGCGGCCTTGCGGTACCAGTGGGCCGCCTCGGCGAGGTCTTGTGGCACTCCATCACCTGAGGCATATATGACACCGAGATTGCCCTGTCCAGTGGCGTCCCCCTGTTCGGCAGCTTTGCGATACCAGCGGATAGCCTCGGCCTGATCCTTCCGAACACCTTGGCCGTGTTGATACAAGACACCGAGGTTGTTCTGGGCAGTCGCGTCCCCATTTTCCGCTGCTTTGCGATACCAGTGGGCCGCCCGAGCGTGGTCCTGCGGCATTCCTTTCCCGTCGGCATACATAATGCCGATCATGCCCTGAGAGTAGGCGTCTCCCTGTTCAGCAGCTTTTCGGAACCAGCGGGCGGATTCGCCAACGTCCTGCGGCACTCCTCGCCCCCCGGCGTAGATGAGGCCGAGTTTGCGCTGTGCTTCCAAGTTTCCGTGCGTGGCGGATTTGCGGAACAATCCGGTGGCCGTGCTATGATCCTGCGGCACTCCTTCGCCAGCGGCATACATGACACCAAGAACATACTGAGCGTCTGAGTTCCCCTGTTCGGCCGCTTTGGCGAACCAACGAGCCGCCTCCTCCCGATCCAGTGGTACTCCTTCACCTGCGGCCAGCATGCCCGCAAGGCTGAACTGAGCGGCCGCATCTCCTTGCTCGGCGGCTTTGCAGAACCAGCGGGCCGCCTCGGCGTAGTCTTGTAGAAGCCCCTGGCCCCGGTTGTACATCAACCCGAGGTTGTATTGAGCGTCCGCGTTTCCTTCTGTAGCGGCTTTGTGGAACCACCGGATGGCCTCGGCGTTGTCCTGCGGCACTCCTTCGCCTCGGGCGAACATGCTGCCGAGGCGGACCTGAGAGTTGCCGTCCCCCTGTTCGGCGGCGCGGCGCACTCGTTCGAGGGATTCCTTTCGGCGGCCCGTCAGCGCTGCTACAACTTCGCAAACTGCCAACCATGCTGCCTTCCAGAAAGGTTTCACGCTTGTGCTCCCCAACCCAACGTACGCTCTCGGTGAATCTAACGCCACTCTCGCTTAAGTGCATGCCTCACGGCGCAATCGCCCGATAAACGGTGGCGCAGCTCTACGTTGTCGAAACATGATAGCCCCCTCGGTCGGTTGACAACGCACCTGGAAATTGTTCCGCCGGGCAGACCGCCTTATCGTAAATCAGCCCATCGCCGAACACTCGCGAGCGGTGCGTCCGGAGACTCTGGAACTACAGCGCGGGTCTGTTCCGCACGTCCCACGCCAAAGCGTCTCAGCCCCGCCCATCCTCAGTTCTGCGGCTTCTTGTCGTCGGGCGTCGCACCAATCTGGGGCGGTTCGTACTTGCCTGCGGGCTTCTTCGACTTTTCCGCGTCTTCATCGGGGAAGCTGATGTCACTATCCACGGCCAGGACATTCGATTCGACGGCGAATTTGCGGTAGTTCTTGAATTCGATTTCGTTCTTCGTGCAGTCGAACGTCCCCGACTGGCATGCAAGGTTGTCGCTCTTCACCGGCATCATGTACTTTGTTCCGCCGATCATGACCCAGTTGTAATCGACGATCGTCTCCACCTTATCGACCGGATAGTTGGCCGGCAGGGATTTGGTGCCCATCTCGACGCGCAGGACGTGGCCGCTCTCGGGATCGATCCAGACCGCGCCGCTATAGGAGGGTTTGACGGAAAAGCCCATTCGGATTTCCCAATGCGATTCGTCTTTCGGCACGCTGTAGTCGTAGACTTTGGCCGGCATTCCGGAGGCCGTGGAGTCGCTCCGGAACTTGAATTTCGCGTTGGTTTCGGGGTGGAAGAGCGCCGCCAGGAGCGAGCCGAATTCGCCGGTGGACCACTGCCCGCTGTCCTCGGGCGAGCCCTTCTTCAGCGGCTTTCCGTTGTGCCGGACGTTTCGATAGTCCTCCTTGCCGCTCAGGAACAGCAACTCGACTTCCAGCCGGTCCTTGTATTTCCACTTGGGGTCGATCTTGTGATTCTCGTATCGCCGCGTGACCTGGTCGCAGACGAAATTGGGCAGGTTATCTACAAACTCGAAGACCGATCGACGCGCCTTTTCAATCAGGGGATCGCTTACGGGCAAGCGGCGCGCGGGCTGCGCGGGGGCCGGCTTGGCCGCTACACCCGGTACCTGCCTGGGGACGGAAGCGGTCGCTCCCTCATCCTTCGGCAGATCTCGAATTGGCTCCGGAATGTTTGCCTCCGACTTGGCCGGACCGGAGTCGACGTGCTTCCGGGCCGGACCGCCGTGCCGCAGCACCGGGCGTCCAGGGTCGTCCGTCTTCGGCGCGGGCGTTTGATCGGAGGCCGGCTTCTGCTGCGCCGGAGGATCTTGAGCCACAAGCCCGCCTGCCGCGAAGGCAGTTATCAGCGCGCAGATTGCGATCGGAAGACGCATAAGCCCCTCCGAGTTAGATGCTAGCGCCTGCCACGCGGGTTACGCTCAAGTCTGCCTCGCGCGAGATAGTGCCCCGAAACGAAGGTTTGACTTTGAGGAGCCGGGGGCAGCCGGCGGGCCGCCCGTGGCGATGGATGCAACCGGAGCGCCGTGGAGCAGACTTCAGTCTGCAGACCGGCTTCAGCCGGTCTCTGCGCGCCTTGCGGAGCTGAAGCCCCGCGCGGAATGAATTCTGCCCCACCACACAGGCCGTACCTCTTGCGTAAGCGGTGGTATCGGCGTTCCCACCCGTCACCCTGCAAACGGGATAGGCTGAACGGTACCGCGCTCGCGCAAGACTTTTGGGTTCGGCGCCGCGCCGGGATAGGATGGACATCTCATGGTGACTCGCAGGACAGCTCTATTCACTCTTCTAGGCGGCGCCGTAGCCCTCGGTGAGCCGCGGTTTCGCGTTTATGCCCGCTGCCTGCCCGGCTATCTGGCCGCGCTCGCCCGCGAGGCGTACGAGCGTCGCAACGCGGCATTGGCCCAGGTGAAGACTCCGGCCGAGGTGCGCGCCCGGCAGGCGTGGGCGCGCCGGACGTTGTGGGATCTGATTGGAGGCCAGCCGGAGCGGACGCCGCTCGATCCAAAGCAGGCAGGCGGCTTCGAGCGTTCCGGCTACCGGCTGGAAAAGCTGAGCTACGAGAGCCGGCCCGGACTGCGCGTCCCCGCCAACCTTTACATCCCCACCACAGGTCATGCCCCGTTTCCCGGCGTTCTCTTCCAGATGGGCCATAGCCTGAACGGCAAGGCTTACGAATCCTACCAGAAGTGCTGCCAGGGCCTGGCCCGGCTGGGCTACGTTGTACTCGCGTTCGACCCGATGGGGCAGGGCGAGCGGACTTACTATCACATCGGCGACGCCGACGAGGAACACTCGCGCGCGGGCCGCCAGATGCTGCTGGTGGGCGACACCGCCACGCGCCTTCAACTCTGGGACGCCGTGCGGAGCCTCGACGTGCTCGCCGCGCACCCGCTGGTCGATCCCAAGCGTCTCGCCTCCATGGGCCAGTCGGGCGGCGCCACTTTATCCATGCTGCTCGCCGCCGTGGACGACCGCCTCTCCTGCGCGGTAGTCTCTTCCGGCAATACCGAGAACTTCGCCTGCGCCGGCTTCAACCCGCCCGGCTCGACCGATGACGCCGAGCAGGATTTTGTCGGCTCCGGCCCCCTGGGCTTCGACCGCTGGGACCTGCTCTATCCGCTGGCTCCCAAGCCCTTGCTCGTGATGGTGAGCGAACGCGACTCCTTCGGAACCTACTCGCCGTCCTACATTGCCAGCGGCGAAGAGGAGTTCGAGAAACTGCGCCGCATGTACTCGCTGCTCGGCGCCCCGCGGCACATCGAATGGAAGACCAGCGCCCTGCCACACTCGCTCAGCCACCAGATGCGGCTTTACTCCTACGACTTTCTTGAGCGCTGGTTGCACAACTCAAAGGACACCGTCCAGGAGCCGGAAATCGCTCCCGAGCCGGACGAAAACCTGGTCGTCGGTGGTCAGAGCACCCGCCCGCCCATCGCCGCGCCCACGCCCGGTCCAATTGACGCCGCCGCGCTCCGCTCGCTGCTGCGGCTCGGCTCCACAGCCACGGCCCGCGCCGTCCCTTTGATGAAGGATCGCGAGGAGCGCTGCGATGTCGAAACCTTCGAGGTGGAGTCCGCGCCCGGCGTGTTCCTGCCCGGTTATCTCTTCGTCCCGCGCCCGGATGCTCCCAAACGCCCGCTGCTCCTGATGTTGGAGCCAGGCGGCCGCACGCGTCACTGGCGCGAAGGCGATCTGTACCAGCAACTCGCCGCGCTCGGATTTATGGTTTGCGCCTTCGACGTGCGGGGCATCGGCGATCTGACCCCGGAGGTCGGCCGCGGCAATGCCGGCTACACGGCCCCGCACGCGGCCGAAGAAGCTTACGCCTGGGCCTCGCTGATCCTGGGCCACCCGCTGCTCGGCCAGCGCGTCGAAGATGTCCTGGCGATGGCGCGCGCCGTTCATGCCTGGCGCGGCGCGGGCCGCGGCGTGATCCTCGCCGCGAACGGTCCCATGGCGGTGCCCGCGCTCTGCGCCTCCGCGCTCGAGCCTCTCATTGGCACGGCCTACCTCGCGCGGGGACTCGTCTCCTGGTCCAGCCTGCTGGAGGGCGACACGTACACCGAGCCGTTTTCGAACTTCCTGCCCGGTGTCCTCAAGAAGACGGATCTGCCTTTCGTCGCCCGCCTGGCGAGCCCGCGCAAGATCGTCATCGCCGGCAGCGTGGACGCACGAGGCGTCACGGTTCCGGTCGGCACGGTGCGCACGCTCTACGGCGACGGGGTCGAGGTTCAGGACAGTGCGGCGTGGGACGTGAGCACTTTCACGGCGTTGTGATTCACTCTCTTCGATTCTTTAGCGTGTCCTGGCGATCTCGACGAAGGACCGCAAGAAGTTTCAGCCAGCAAGTCAACAAAGCTCTTCGGGACTGACGCGGTTGCGTAACTGGACGGCGAGCGCGGTTGCGATCCGCAATAGCAGCGCGGCTACGCCGGTCGGCTCTGATCAGCCTGGAGGCAGCGCGACAACGGCTATCGGGACGGGGGCACGCGGCGGGAGCCACCGCACTTGCGTTGACCCGGTCTTCTCCTTCTTCTTGGCCGTCGTCTTCGCATGATCCTTGTCTTCATCAGCACGCTCAGCTGTCCGTGGCAGAAATGCCAGAACCGCTGTTAGCTTGTCGCGCCCCTTCTTGCACCTCTTGGCGGTCATGCCGTCACTGTGACCCTTCGTCGTGCCTTATCTCTTCCGAGGGGTCTTAAACTTTGGAACGAGAATATATACGATCTCCACGCAATTGCATTCAGGAATCTCGCTGGCGGCCGGAAGGAGGCGGTTGGTGCGTCTCCAGCAGCAAGAAAAGAATGCATTTCATAAGGAGTTTCTTACCTGAATAGACAAAAAAGTGATAGAAGTGGAGTCAATCTTGAACGGCAACTATCGCCGTTCTTGGAGGAGTCGTATGTCCGCAAATCGAATCACGGTATTCTCATCCGCCCTGCTCTTCCTGGCCGGGCTGCCCATCCTGGCTCAGACCCAAGCGGCTCAGCCCGAAATGACAACGCTCAAATCCACGTTCATCCCCGGTGAGAAGACCATCTTCTACGATGACTTCACCGATATGAGCGCCGACGATGCGCCTCCCCACTTCAAGGTTCGCGGCGCGGCTCCTGTGCTGAAAGCGGCCGGCGATCTGCGTCAACTCACCATCACGCAGCGCGGCTCCATTTTCCCCAACATCACCTCGCTACCCAAGAATTTCACCTACGAGGCCGAACTCAAGGTCGATAACCCCAACCGCGCCATTTCCCTGCTGATCCTAAGTGCGGGCGAGAAGCAGATCCTCCAATTCATGACGACGGCTATGCAAAACCAGACTGACTTGGCCGTCTCCCTCCGCGCCCCCTACCAGGAACTGGGCCGAAAGCGGTTCCCGACCAACTGGAATGAACCAGTAAAGGTCGCGCTCTGGGTGCAGAACGGCCGTCTCCGCGTGTTTGTCAACGGAGAAAAGCAACTCGATTTCAACCAGGTCGAAATGCCTGCACTCACTAAAGTCGAATTCGCCCACGACTTTTACGGGGCCAATCAATCCATCGGCTATCGCTCGGTGCGTTTCGCCGAATCCACCCCGGACTTCAGCCAGGTGATCGCTTCCGGCCGCTTCGTCACGCACGGGATTCTCTTCGATACCGCCAGCGACCGCCTCAAGCCCGAGTCCGCGCCCGTCATCCAGTCCATCGCCAAAGGCCTGGAAACCAATCCCAATCTGCGGCTGCTGATTGAAGGCCACACCGACTCAGTCGGGAACGCCGCCTCTAACCTCGACCTCTCGAAGCGTCGCGCCGAGGCAGTTAAGACAGTCCTGACCGCGCAATTCAAAGTCGATGCTGCCCGGCTGGCCACCGCAGGCTTGGGCGCCACCAAACCAATCGACTCCAACGATACGCCGCAGGGCCGTAGCCAGAACCGGCGGGTGGAGTTCGCGAAGCAGTAGAAGACCACGTACGGCAGTGATCCGGATGTTGGCGCATCGGTGTGTCCTCTTGGAAAGAGAGTTGCTCGCTCTCTGCTTCTGCTCCGAATGTTAAGTGGTTGACTCAGAGCGGGATAAGTAACATCCCGCCGCACGGTGTTAAGTCATCGAAACCGGTGCGCCGTGCCATGCATCTTCCGGGTTGATGAGGCCTGTTGGAGCATGAGAGGAGCCTTCACTGGACTACGGAATATCCTATTGATGCTCGCCTTCTGCGCCTGCGCCGGAGCGCCCGCGGCTCGCGCCGAGATGGCCGTGCTGCTGGAGGAGCCCTTCGGCATGTTCGGCGCGATGAATCCCACCGGACACGCCGCAATCTACTTCTCGCGCATCTGTGCCGACTCGCCCCACCAACTGCGCCGCTGTGCCGCGGGCGAGAGCGGCGTGGTGATCAGCCGTTATCACGAGGTCGCGGGCTACGACTGGCTGGCCATTCCGCTGATCCCCTACCTCTACGCCGTCGAGCGCCCGGAGGACGTTCCGCTCTACGCGGGCACCGAGATGGTGGCGCAACTGCGGGACGCCTATCGGCGCAAGGCGCTGCGCGACGTCATCCCGGATGGCGAAGACGGGAGAATGCCGAACGGTGAATGGATCCAGTTGGTCGGCTCGTCCTACGACCGCAGGATTTACTGCTTCAAGATTGAGACGGCTGAGGAGCAGGACGACCGGCTGATCGAGCGCCTGAACGCCGGTCCGAACCGCGCCCATTTCAACCTCTTTTTCCGCAACTGCGCCGACTTCACGCGCACGGTGGTCAACGCGTACTATCCCCACGCGATCCATCGCAGCTTCCTTGCCGATGCGGGGCTGACGACGCCGAAACAAGTCGCTAAATCGCTGGTGAAATACAGCCGGCGTCACCCCGAGTTGCGCCTCACGAGCTTTGTGATTCCCCAGATCGGCGGCAATGCGCCGCGCAGCAGGAAGACGCGGGGCGTCCTGGAGTCGCTTCTGATGTCGAAAAAGTACGCCGTCCCGCTGATTGCCCTGCACCCGCTGATCGCCTCCACCCTGGTTGTGGGCTACGTGACCGAAGGACGCTTCAATCCCCGCAGCCAGATCACCGATAAGGGAAGCGTGGAGTGGGAGCCGGCCCGCATCGTCGCGCAATTCCGGCCGGACATCTCGCAAGATACTCGCGCCGCCGTTCGAAGCGATGCCTTCCGCGAGACCGTCGGCTTCGCTGGCGGCTACGCACCGTAAGAACGTCAAGGCCAGCGGCCTGCTGTCCGAAACCTACTCCTGTGGGCGGGTGGTCACGACGGCTCGCGAGGATCTGCTCAACCGGCCGGCCGGGCGCGAAGCGGGCAACTCGATCGTGCGACCGCTGGCTCTCCCGAACCCGACTGGTGCGTCTCTATCCTGAAGCGCGCTTTGACGTCACACGCCCGACGCAGGAGCCGTATGCGTTCGTTGCGCTCGTACGGATCTGTGCGGGGGCGATCAGTGATGGCGTCCCTACCGCGACCTTTTTTGCTTTTCGCTTCTCCCGGCCCCCGCCCGAGATGGGCTCTCGCGGCCCTTCGATTGGCTTCGATTGTTCGAGTTCTGTCTCCCGATCGACAGCCCTAATGCTTGCGGAGACAGAGGTTCCGCGTGAAATCCGGTCCGATGAAGACCGCCCTTCCACGCCACCCCACATACATCATGAAGTTTGGTCAGCGACGTGCATGCGTTTCATTCTGTGCAGGAGTCGATCTCCGACTTTCGAATTGGTCTAACCCATGAGTGAGAAGCCCAAAACGTTTAGAGCAAGCTGGATCGAGCGGATCCGGGCGCTCCGAAACATACCCCCGCTGCTCTCGATTGTTTGGAGCTCGGGGCCGCGCGTTGTCACGGCCTCGATGCTCTGCCGCCTCATTGGAGCCCTGATTCCGCTCTCGATGCTCACCGTGTCGAAGCAAATCCTCGATGGAGTGCAGACGCATTTCGGAGGGCGGCCTCTGCCCGCCAGCTTTTGGTACCTCGTCGCGGCTGAGTTTGTGCTGGCAGTTCTCGGTTCATTGATCGGCCGCTCGACCGGATACTTCGATGCGCTGCTGGCGGACCGCTTCACGCGCCACGTCAGTCTCCGGGTGATGCGGCACGCGTCCCAACTTGACCTGGCCTCCTACGAGGATCCGGCTTTCTACGACAGGCTCGAGCGCGCAAGGGTGCAGGGATCGGACCGGATCGCGATGGTTCAGGCTCTCGGCACGGTCGCCCAACAAGTGATTATGGCGGCCAGCCTCTCGGCCGGCATCCTTTGGTTTTCGCCGTGGCTGCTCGTCATATTGGTGCTGGCGGTGGTGCCCGCGTTTCTGGGTGAAAGCCACTTTGCGTTTGAAGGTTACTCGCTGAACATCCGTCAGACGCCGATGCGGCGGCAGCTCGACTATCTGCGTACGCTCGGGGCGAGTAAGGAATCCGCAAAGGAACTGAAACTGTTCGATTTGAGCGGATATCTCTCCGGCGAGTACTCACGGCTTTCCGACCACATTTATGACGAGAACGTGCAACTGGCAGGACGAAGGTTGCGGACCGGAGCGTTTCTGTCCCTGCTCAGCACGGGAGCCTACTACGGCGCCTACGCCTACGTCATTTACCGCACCGTTACGGGAACCTTGAGTTGGGGATCGCTTCAGTTTTTGGCGGGTGCGCTGGCCGGCGCCAGCAGCAACATCCAAAATGTCTTTTCGACGTTCTCGAGTATCGCCGATCAGTCGCTGTTCCTGACCGATCTCGTGGAGTTCCTGCGCGTGAAGGCGGGCATCGGATCCAAGCCAAATGCCCTGCCCGCTCCCAGGCCCATACGGGACGGCTTTCGTTTTGAGTCCGTTTCCTTCCGCTATCCGGGCTCCGACCGCGTCGTCCTGGATCGTCTGGACCTGCGGATCGGTCCCGGCGAGCGGATCGCGCTTGTCGGTGAAAACGGACAGGGCAAAACGACGATCGTAAAGCTGCTGACACGGCTCTACGATCCTACGTCCGGCCGCATTCTGCTCGATGGCGTCGACCTTCGGGAATACAGCGTGGAAGATCTGCACCGGGAGATCGGCGTGATCTTCCAGGACTTTGTGCGGTATGAGATGACCGCGCGCCAGAACATCGCGACGGGCAGGATCGACTCAACCGTGGAATCAGCCATCCTTGACGCCGCCCGAAAGAGCGGCGCCGACGAGGTGATCGAGCGGCTTCCAAACGGCTACTCCCAACTGTTGGGCCGACGGTTCGAAGGCGGGGTGGATCTTTCCGGCGGCGAGTGGCAGAAGATGGCGTTGGCTCGGGCATACTTGCGCGACGCGCAGATCCTGATCCTGGACGAGCCAACGGCGTCGCTGGACGCTCGCTCCGAGTACGAAATATTCCAGCGCTTTGCCGAACTGACGGAAAACAGAATGGCGCTGCTGATTTCGCACCGCTTTTCCAGTGTTCGCATGGCGGACCGGATTATCGTGCTGGAAAACGGGCGGATTGCGGAACAAGGAAGTCACGAGCAGCTCATCGCACTCGGAGGAACGTACGCAGGAATGTTTGAGCTGCAGGCAGCGAGTTACCGATGATTCTGGAAGTCAAATCCGAAAGTACCCGACCGTCGGCACGAGAAACCGACCTGCCGGGGATGCGTTCCGCGGGCCGGCAGCTCGCGGAATCGATTACGGACATCCTGCCCTGCGGTAAGCGCGGCGACAGGCCGCGACGGGGGCAGATCGAGCGGATTCTTGCACGGGCGCTCGATGCTCCTGAGAAGTCCCGGGCGTGGCTGCTCGACAACACCTGCCTTCTTCAGACGGCCGCGAAGCTGGCTTTCAAATTCGCCGCCGGAATGCATGAGTTTCCAGTGGCGCTCACCGCGTCCGGAAAATTTTCCCGCATCCGGCTGGTCGCGCAAGCCTATCTTGAACACTCTCGCTTTGTATTTGCGGAGGAAAGTTGCGCCGCTTTTCTGAATGGATTTCAGGAAGTAGCCACACTGGAAATGGGAGAGATCTGGGGGCTCAATCCCACCCTCCAGCTTGTCCTCCTGGACACAATTGAAAACGGCAGCCCCAAACGGTGGCCAGAACTCGTGACGAGCTTGCGTCACGTCGGTGAGACGGCATGGAACGATCTCTTCGAAAGCGTCAGCCTGGTGGACCGCGCTTTGGGTGCTGACCCGGCGAAGGCTTATTGGCGGATGGATTCTGAGAGCCGCGATCGGTACCGGAACTCCATAACCGACCTCGCGAAGCACAGCCGCCTCACCGAGCTTGATGTGGCGGAAGCAGCCGTAGAACTGGCGCGCGAGGCGCTACCCGCAACCGAAGGCTCGCGCGCCGCCATGAGGCGCAGCCACGTCGGGTATTACCTCCTCGACGGCGGCCTGCGACAGCTCAGGAGACGCATCGAGTACCGGATACCTTTGCGCGACCGCATTAAGGAAATCGCGCTGAGCTACCCCACCGCGGTCTACCTGATCGGCATTGAATTGCTCACGTTTGGCACGGTAGCGCTTCTGGTTTCCTGGGTGGGCGCGCTTACGCCTCTGCTATTCGGGCTGCTGCTCCTGCTGTTGCCCGCCACGCAGACGGCCGTCGATTTCATGAACCACCTGGTAACGTACCTCGTTCCCCCGCACGCGCTACCGAAGCTCGATTTTTCGAAGGGCGTTCCCGCGGAATGCGCAACCATGGTGGCCGTACCCAGTCTGCTGTTGAACGAAGCACAGATTCGAGACCTGGCTCTCGATCTCGAGATCCGGTTCCTGGCGAATCGCGATCCGAATGTCTACTTTGCACTGCTCACGGATGCACCCGATTCCGAACGGCCCGACGACGAGCCAGAAGAACTCGTCAACATCTGCACGGAATTGATCAAGGGTCTCAACCGGCGGTATCCTGAGTCGCCGTTCTTCCTATTCCACCGGCATCGCACTTACAACGATTCGGAGAGCCGCTGGATGGGCTGGGAACGCAAGCGCGGCAAGCTCCTCGATCTGAATCAGTTGCTGCGCGGTTCCTTCGATGCGTTTCCCGTCAAGGTCGGGCGCCTGGACGTCCTCGGCGGCATTCGATATGTGCTCACCCTCGATTCCGATACCCAGCTTCCGCGAAACGCTGCCGCGAAGCTGATCGGAGCCATCGCCCACCCGTTGAACGCGGCGGTGGTCGACCCCGCCTTGCAGATCGTCGTGGAAGGCTATGGCATCCTGCAGCCGCGCATCGGCATCAGCATTCGCTCGGCGTCCCGCAGCCGTCTGGCGGCGCTGTACTCGGGTGAAACCGGCTTTGACATCTATACCCGCGCTGTCTCCGACGTCTACCAGGACCTGTTCGCAGAAGCGAGCTTCACCGGCAAGGGCATTTACGAGGTGGATGTAATGCGCGCGGTTCTGGAGCGCCGCTTCCCCGAAAACGCGCTGCTGAGCCATGACCTGATTGAGGGCGCCTATGCCCGGGTCGGACTGGTCAGCGACATCGAACTGATCGACGACTACCCCTCCCACGTCAGCGCCTATAACCGTCGTAAACACCGCTGGGCGCGCGGTGACTGGCAGATTCTACGCTGGATCTTCAACCGGGTTCCGGATTACAGCCGGAATCTCATCTCCAATCCGATTTCCCTTATCTCCCGATGGAAGATTCTCGATAACCTGCGCCGTTCGCTGCTCGACCCAGGCATTCTGCTGCTTCTCCTCGGCGGTTGGTTCGCGCTGCCGGGCACACCCGCGTACTGGACGGCCGCGGCCGTCGCTGTCCTCTTGCTCCCTGTTTATTGCGATCTGCTGTTCGCGTTGCTGCGCATTCCACGCGGGTGGCATGCTTTGAGCGCCTGGGCCCGGGATACGGGCCGCAGCTTCGCTAGCGGTCACGCGAACGCGCTCTTCGGCCTGATCTTCCTGCTCCACCAGGCCCTGCTCTCCATGGATGCCGTCACCCGCTCAACACTGCGAGTTTTCGTAACCAGGCGCAGGTTGCTCGAATGGGAAACGGCCGCGGAGGCCGAGGTCGCCGCGCGCGCCAAGTCCACCGTCGATCTTTATCTGGAATGGACTCCCTGGATCAGCATGCTCTTGGGATTGCTGATCTGGCTGCTGCGTCCGGCCGCGCTGCCCGTAGCCGGACCCGTGCTGGTGCTGTGGATTGGGTCGCGAGGCGTCACTGCATGGTTGAACCGTGCGCCGCGGCTCATGAATCGCTTCCTGGAAATAGAAGATACGGAATGGCTGTGCGGACACGCGGAAAGGATCTGCCGCTACTTCCAGGAATGGAGTTCCAGCACCACGAACTGGATGATCCCCGATAGCGTACACGAAGATGGAGCCGTTGACCTGCGACTCTCTCCCACCAATCTCGGGCTGCTTCTCAACGCTCGGATCGCAGCCCTGCATTTCGGCGTCATAAGTTTGAGGGAGTTCATCTCAACTACCAGGCATACGCTCGATTGCGTGACAGCCCTGCCGAAACACCGTGGGCACCTGTTGAACTGGTACGACGTCACCTCGATGCAACCGCTCGACCCGTTGTTCGTTTCCACCGTGGACAGCGGGAATCTCGGGGCGGCGCTTTGGACGTTGAAGCAGGCGTCGCTCGTGCTGGCTCGCGAACCGCGCGTCAACCATGGCCTCACCACGGAGATGTCGGCGGAGTTGAACGAAATCGCTTCGATTTCGGACAGGCTGGTACGCGAGATGGATTTCCGTTTTCTTTACAATCCGCGCAAAAAGCTTCTGTCCGTCGGGTACCACGTTTCGGCCGGCCGCCTGGAGTCCGGCCATTATGACCTGCTGGCCTCGGAGGCTCGAACCGCGGTGTTCGTGGCGATCGCAAAGGGAGATATCCCTCAGGAAGCCTGGTTCCACTTGGGCCGCACGCACACCCTCGTGCGCGGCGACCGTGTCTTGCTCTCCTGGACTGGAACGATGTTTGAATACCTGATGCCGGCGTTGTGGATGCGCCACTATCCCGCAACCATCATGGAAGAGAGCGTGCAGGCAGCGGTGCGCATTCAGCAGCACTATTGCGCGCATAAGGGCGTTCCGTGGGGCATCTCAGAATGTGCGTGCGAGAGCGAACGGGGAGGAGAGCACGGCTACGCCGCATTTGGCATACCTGCCCTTTCACTGAAGCGGCAGAACCACGATGCAACGGTTATCGCTCCCTACGCCCTTGGGGGTCACCCAAAACCGGCCAATGAGGGACGTCTGAAAACCGGCCAACGAAGCTGAGGCAGGACATTGACTGCGACGGAAGGGTTACCCTCCGTCGATGTGAGCAATGTCTTGAGCGAAGAGAAGAAACAACAGATCATCGCGTTAGGGCGGCTGGGCTGGCCGCTGCGCCGCATCGAAGAGGAAACGGGAGTGCGCCGGGAGACGGCGGGGGCCTATTTGAAGGCCGCCGGCATTGCCGTCAGGCCACCCGGGGCTTGGGGCCGTCGGCCGCTGGCAAAACCGGCCAACGGGGTGACCCCCGACCCTGCCGCCAGCGCAGCCCCGGCCAATGAGGCGACCCCCGACCCGCCGGCGATTTCAAAACCGGCCAACGAGGTGACCCCCGACTCCGGGCCATCGCGGGCACCCGGCCGCAGCCCCGGCGCCAGCGCCTGCGAGCCCTATCTCGACTTTATCGAGATCTCTCTCAGCAAGGGCCGCAACACCAAGGCGATCTACCAGGACTTGGCCGACGATCACGGCTTCTGCGGCAGCTACCAAAGCGTCAAGCGTTTTGTGGGCAAGCTGCGCGGCAGGCCCACCGCCCAGGCCTGTGCCATCATCGTCACCCCACCTGGTGAGGAGTCCCAGGTCGACTACGGCAGCGGGCCGATGGTCCGCGACTCACACTCTGGCCGCTACCGCCGCACTCGGATGTTTGTGCTCACCCTGGGCTGGAGCCGCAAGGCGGTGCGCCTGCTGACTTTCAAGTCGAGCTCGCGCACCTGGGCCGAGCTTCACGAGCAAGCCTTCCGTCGCCTGGGTGGCCTCACTCGCATCGTGGTTCTCGACAATCTCGCCGAGGGCGTGCTGAAGCCCGACATCTACGACCCGACGCTCAACCCGCTTTACCGCGACCTGCTTTCCTATTACGGCGCCGTAGCCCTGCCTTGTCGCGTCCGGGATCCAGATCGAAAAGGTAAGGTCGAGCGCAGCGTCGGCCACGCCAAGAACACCCCTCTCAAAGGTCTGCGTTTTGAGAGCCTCACCGAGGCTCAAACCTATCTCGACCGCTGGGAAGCGCACTGGGCCGACACGCGCATTCACGGCACTACCAAGCGCCAGGTGGCAGCGATGTTCGCCGAGGAGAAGCCGGTCCTGCTGGAGCTCCCCGTCGAGCCCTTCCGCTTCTACCAGTTCGGGGAACGCAGGGTGAACCTCGACGGCTGTGTCGAGGTCGATGCGGCCTACTACGGAGCCCCTCCCGGCTGGATCGGCCGCTGCGTCAAGGTGCAATGGGATGGACGCACAGTGCGCCTGCTCGATCCCCGCACCGGCCAACTGCTGCGCGAACACCTGCACCAGCAGCGCGGTCACCATCGCATCAAGGACGAAGACCGCCCCGCTCACGCGTCCCGCTCCACCCAACAACTGCTGGCCCGCTGCGAGAAGACCGGCAGCCATGTCGGCGCGCTCTGCCAGCTCATGTACCGCGAGCAGGACGTGGTTTCGATCCGCCGCATTCAGGGCGTCCTCAGTCTGGCCCGCAAGCACGGCGCCGCGCTCACCGACGACGGCTGCGCCGCCGCCCTGGAGATCGGCGTCCGCGAGAACCCCTATCGCTTCGTCCGCTGCTGGCTCGAACGCCGCCCCCAACTCACTCTGCGCCAGGTTGATCCCATCATCCGCCAGCTCACTCTCTACCGCGACCTCATCGACAACCGTACCCAGGAGAATCCCAAATGAACCTCATCGAACTCGAACGCTCCCTACGCCAGCTCCGCCTCGGCGGCATGGCCGATGTACTCGAAACCCGCCTGCGCCAAGCTCAGGCCGAACCCATGGCTCCTATCGACCTGCTCTCGTGTTTGGTCTAGGACGAGCTCACCCGCCGCTCCGACCGCCTGCTCGAGCGGCGTCGCAAACAGGCCGGATTCCGGGATCCACAAAAGACGCTCGACAACTTCGATTTCGCCTTCAACCCGAAGATGAATCGCAGCCTCATCTTCGACCTCGCCACCGGCGCTTTCATTGAGCGGCGCGAAGATGCACTGTTTCTCGGCCCCGGCGGCACGGGCAAAAGTCACTTAGCCCAGGCCGTCGGCCAAGCCGCCATCCAGCAGGGCTACAAAGTAATCTACCGCGAGACCCACATCCTGCTGGAACAGCTGGCCGAGGCCTCGCTCGATGGCACCCGCAAGCAGTACATGGAGTCGGTCTCCACCGTCGCCCTGCTCGTCATCGACGACTTCGGTATGCGCAAGCTACCGCAGACCGCCGCCGAGGATCTGCTGGAAATCATCATGCGCCGCTACGAGCGCGCCAGCACACTGCTCACCTCCAACCGTCCCGTGGAGGACTGGGGCAAACTACTCGCCGACGTGGCGGCCGTCAGCGCCATGCTCGATCGCCTGCTGCACCACGGCCACGTGCTCAAGTGCGGTCCCCGCAGCTGGCGCACCAAGACCGCCGCGGCAGACTGAACGCACAATATGGCAAGGAGACTTTTGTCAGATGCGAGGGCGCTGCCCTCGCGCACCCGGGATTTATCGCTTTTGGGCCAGAATGGCTGCGGAGCGGGGCGGCTCGCGCCGCCCACGCCATTCCGGCTGCTGGACGGTGCTCCGGTCGCATCCCTGCGTAGCCGTATCCTCCGTCCGGGTGATGTCAGTATAGGCCGGCGACCGTCACGCGCGAAAGAAAGGCTTGCCCGCACCACCGCGGGCAGGGTATAACAACGCTTGTCTTGCCTCACGCTCGTTGGCCGGTTTTGAGGTGTCCCTCATTGGCCGGTTTTCAGGCGTCCCC
>Ga0315272_10000311_pt1 | contig 24104 bp, 11 predicted proteins | sample C3_middle_MG_FD_203918 | JGI IMG/M metagenome (GOLD analysis project Ga0315272, IMG submission 203918) | Sediment microbial communities from Yellowstone Lake, YNP, Wyoming, USA - C3_middle | ecosystem: Environmental > Aquatic > Freshwater > Lake > Sediment | place: USA: Wyoming | collected...
ATAGATTAAGTTCCAGAATTAAATTCTCAAGCTTCTGCCTCTCAGAATCGGAGCAGAATCCGCCAATAACAAGATGAATATCAGGATGCTTTGGGGTTATAAGAGCAAATGCTCTGACAAGTACATCAATATTATCCCTGTTGAATGTCAGTCCACCGAAATATCCTATAAATGAATAAGGGACAGGCCGGTCAACTGTTTTTGTAAACCTTCCGGTATCAACGGTACTTGGAAGCAGAATAAGGTGTGACTCAGGAACTCCCTTTGATTTAAAAAAATCTATAAGAAACCTGGAAATACAGAGTATGCCATCAGTGAATCTTGATTCAATAAACACTTTGATCTTTCCCTCTGTTTTTTTCAGGAATCCTTTCTGATAGTAAATAAGAGGATGCTCGCTGCATTCCATAACCAGCTTTGCACCGTTAGTTCTGGCTAAGTACCATCCAAACAGATGAGTCGATAACCTCATTGTATAAACAATTACTGTTGTTATCTTCTCCATTTTACTGATTCTTCTGAACAGGGCAATGGTATTGAAGTACTTAATGAATTTTTGCCATCGTCGTACCAGAAAATATTTGTGCCGTTCAGCCTGACCAAAGGGATGATAGTAATTTATGCCTTTCACGCTGCCTTCCCCCTTTTCAATGAATTCGTTAGCGAAACAAACTACATGAACATTTGTGCCGTTCTCATTGAGTCCATTGGCATAAGTATAAACCCGGTTTGTGCTGGCATCTCCTTCAGGGAAGAAAAAGTTATCTCCAAAAATCACTATAGCCATACTTGCATCGTCTTGTTGTTATCGTCCTGAAAATATCAAGATTACAATCTATCGGTTTATTTTTGTTTAACAGTTTTGCCTGATAATATATTAGGTGATGAGAATATCATTTTTCAGATATGACTGAAGAATAGATTTTCACAACTTCATTTACAATTTTCTCAGGCTGATTCCTTGCGATGGATCTTTCTCTTGCATTTGAGCCCAACTGAACAGCAAAAGTACTGTCACGTATTATTTCAAGTATTGCTCCCCCTAATGCATAAGGATCTCCATCCTGAACTAACAGGCCTTCCTTTCTGTCAGTCAATATGCTTGGTGTTCCTCCGACGTACGAAGCTATTACCGGCATTCCGAGAAGCATTGCCTCACAGACGCTGTTAGGGCTGTTCTCAATATGAGAAGCGTGTACAAAAAGGTTGGCATTTAAAAGATTCTCTATCAGTTCACTTTCATTCAATGAACCAAGCAATTGAATATTAAAGTCACTGAAACCTGATTTGTACTTTTTCGATACCAGCTGTGCGATTTCGTCGCTCTCGCTTAAGCCGGCGATTTTCCAATGAATATCAAGGTCGGGGAAGTTTACTGACAGTATTTTTTTGCTTTCAAAGATTGTCTCTAGTCCCTTGTAGATATTGTTTCTTATGGTACTTACAATTACAAAGGTTTTTCTGCCCGAAGGAAAAGTCCAATGATTATTATAGAATCCCGGCCTCATAATTTCTTCACAATGAAAATACTTTGAACCCGGCGACATCACGGAAGATAATCTTCTGTCCCAGTCAGTTCTTCCCATAAAGTATCTGCATTCCCTGAATATGCGTTGTTCTCTTACAGAGGCATTTTTATTGATATAATAATAATGAAACATCCCATGACCTTTCACAAGAAGCCATTTGTCAGAATACCTGAGAATATCTGAAGCTGTCAAACCACTGTACCACTTAAGTCCATTAACTGTCAGGTTGCCCTGAAGGTGAATAATACACGGGACTTTGGTTTTTGAAGCGATAAGTCCAAAGTTGTGTTCTGACCCGAAAATATGGATAACATCGGGGTTGAATTCGTTGATGGTATCCAGGTATTCCTGAATTATATCCTCGCTTTCTATTTCATGGGTGAAACGAGCTTTTATCTCCTGGAATTTACTTTTAGCCGGATGAATCTGAACTGGAAAATAACTGGTAGTGCCAACAGTGAATCTTGAGACATCGGAGTATCTGCATGTAAAGGCAATACCCAGTTCAACCCCCGGGATTTTGGTTATTTCAGCTTCCAGGGAAACGATCCAGGCACTTCCAACTTCTTTTGTTTTCAGACGATTGGTGCCAACAGATGAATTATCGGTAAACCACAAAACTCTCATTTTAGTCCCTTTTTGTTTATGATTTTTCTGATTCTGTTTGGTATGTTTTTGACACGAATTAACTGAGATCCAAATTGTTTAAGAGGAGCTTTTACTTTTATATCTATAATTTGCAGCTTATACCCTAAAGAATCGATTATTGCTTCAACATCATCGGTTCTTCTTAATTTTGCCTCTACTATTCCAGATCTGACGTCGTTCATCATTGAAACTATCTGTTTTGGATGTACTCCCCTGAATCTTATAAGCCAGCTTGGAAACCAGAATATATTGTGCACCCTGTAAGGATTGCCAAGCCTGAAATAATTATCGTCGGCCCATTGGATTAATTCTGAGCAACTATCCGGCTTTTCGTCCTTGTAAACTTTCACCTTTTGCTCAACCTGCCATGGGAATAACAGTGAATAATGGTACATATATATATTTTTTGCTGCCATTGATTCACCTCTTATCCATTTTTTTGTACGAAGGTCAACACCGTTCTCATCCAGAATTGTCGGTGGTTCATGAGTCAGATATTTGTATTTTGGATTCCATCTGAAAATCCTATGCCACCCTCCCACATTTCTTCTAAGGTAAATAGAATCGGAAATGTAGTTTATGTCGCCCCAGAAACTTTTTTGTTTAAAAGAAACTGCAGTAATAGCCTGGTCCTTCTTCAGCATTTCGATTATTCTCTCCATGTCGGACTCTACGTAAAACTCATCAATATCAACCTGCCAGAGGTAATCGCCGGTAGCTTTTTCTGCATATGCCCTCGACTGAGGTGTTCTGTCATTTCCCAGTTCATCTTTTTTAGGCCAGAAGCCATCTCTGGTAACTATCGTAAGTTTATTATCCGGATCTTCCTCTTTTTTAAACTTGTGGAGAGTTTCAAGTGTTCCGTCAACAGAATGACCATCAGGAGTGCAGACAGATTTGGCATCTTCATGTCCGCCTTCCACAACAATTATCTCATAGGCATACGGGTAAATCGAACGAAGGCAGTACCGCGTAAACGGTTCTCCATTAAGAACTATTATACCAAAAGTTATTTTAGGAAGGCCAGAGTCTTTCATCAAATTAAATTTTAATTTTTTTGTCTTAATTCAATCCGTATAATACTTAATCCTGTCAGTTTTAATCAGTGTTTATAAAATCTTATTCAATTTTATATTCTGTCCTTAAAACTACAATGTCAGGCTTTGCCGGTGTTCAGCTCATTATTCTTACTGAATCCAACCAGGGCAGATACGAAAGCAAAATACCATAAACCGATCGCAAAACCATGTCCTGACATGAAAGTCCAGTCAATAAAACTCTGAATTACCTGCGAGAAAATATAGATCATGAAGATTAATGCAAGGTCAGCTATGATGCCATCTGACTTCATGAAAATGAAGAACGCCTTTATTAACCCAAAGATATATAGCAGAATAAAAAATATCAGACCTATAAAGCCCCATCGGAAAATTACTCCTGTCCAGACCATATCGGCAGTAATAAGTCTCATATAACTTACCCAGGGCATCTGATTCTCAGTAACAGAGCCCATTCCGATTATCTTCTTGCTATCCGGAATATTTGCTATAATTATACCGGTATTTGAGAACCGGACATCAAGGTTGTTGGGTTCGTTTGATAGCTTCGGTGTTGTAATCTCGGAAAACCTGTCCAAAAAATACTTGGTATTAGCAGGGAAAATCTTAAGCAGCATAAAAAAGAACAAAGCTGCGAAAAGAGAGAAAAGGAACAGGTTTTTAAGAACGACCCCAAGTCTGCCGCGCTTTAGTCCGACAAGAACAAAATAAGTTATAAAGATCAATACAGCAATAATACTGAAGGATCTGAAGTAAGTAATAAAAGTAGCGAGCAGGTTTATCAGAAGTAATACAGTGTATAAAAAAAGCCTTTTCTTTCTCATTACCATACAAAAGGCAATTGAAAAGAACAGGAACTGAGGCATAAACCAGAAAGTACGGGTAATTTCTTCACCGGCAAAAACTTCTGTCAGATATTCTTCCGACTGGTAAATCCGTATATGAAGGCCCTGATGTAAAATATAAAGAATAGCTGCAATGCTGTTAACCACCACTATACTTAACAGAAATTTCTCGAGAAGATCAGGAGTACTATTAGATATCCAGAACTTAATTATAAAATAAGCAACGAAAAGTGACACAATAACTACGAATTCCTTTACAATATCTGTAAGGTCCGAAAAACCAACAAATGTAGTTCCCAGACCGATAAATGAGAGGATCATTAGAGACAAAACAAAAAAATCAAGAACATTCAGACTCTGGGTATTTCTAAATTTATTCTCGTCATACCTTTTAAATATTATAGAACACAGCCATAACACTCCCAGCCACACCAGCATCAAAGCATAGTGCAGCCTGCCGGGGAAATTAAAGATTTTTGCATTTTCAAAAAATATCGATTCACTCATGAACATGAGAAAAGGAATGGCCATCCAGTATATGGGCTGTTTAATTCCCCGTACAACAAAATAGAGGACCAGCAAATAAGGTAAAGCTAACTGGAGAATTGGAATCATGCGTGTTCTAATTTAATGAATTTATTATGACCACTCAGACCTGGTTAAAATTTTGCACTGCTCAGGCAGCCCATGGCTTCCTGTTCCAAAGAAGTTACCTCCGACTACATCAGTATATTTCACATTTGTAATAAGGTCAAGGGTCTCAATGTCGTTAAGCGACAGGTAGAGAACAAAATTGTATGTTCCGACGGTCAGCGGGAAGTTTTCGATTCTGCAGGTAATAACTCCTGAATCCTTCTTTAGGTCGATAATATCATTTGAAAAATCGTTTCTGAGAAAGATCATGCGGTTATCTCTGTCGTCATAAACTTCCAGACAAACTTTAACATTGGTGTATGGCTGTTTGCTGAAGTTCGTATAATAGAGCTCAAACGTATAGTTGCTGCCTGAAAGCAGATTATCAACATACTTTTGATTATCATCCTTTATTTTAAATTCCACGAACCTTACTTTTCCGTTTCCCGATCTGTCCTTTCTGTCAGCCAGGTGGATCTTCGCTGTGCTGACAAAGGAATTATTCAGGTAAAAAGAGATACCTTCCTTTGTTGGTCCCTGGAATTTCTGAACTCCGCCGTCGAGCAATACAACCTTCTGGCATAATGATTCAATAGCAGCCATATTATGACTCACAAAAAGAACAGTTCTTCCACCCTGCTGACTCACGTCCTGCATTTTACCAAGGCATTTTTTCTGGAATTCGGCATCCCCTACTGCAAGAACCTCATCAACTATCAGGATTTCCGGTTCAAGATGAGCTGCCACTGCAAAAGCCAGTCTGACATACATACCAGAGGAATAGCGCTTTACAGGAGTATCAAGGAATATTTCAACGCCTGAAAAATCGACTATTTCATCAAACTTGGCTTTTATCTCAGCTCTGTGCATTCCCAGGATAGCACCATTGAGAAAGATATTCTCGCGTCCTGTAAGCTCGGGATGGAAACCTGTACCAACTTCCAGCAAACTTGCGATCCTTCCGTTTATTGAGATCTTTCCACCAGTTGGCTCTGTAATACGGCTTAATAATTTCAGCAATGTCGATTTACCTGCTCCATTACGACCTATAATTCCAAGGCGATCTCCCTGATGAACTTCATAACTAAGATCTTTCAGAGCCCAGAATTCCTCCCGTGAAGGGGGGATAATTTCAGGTCGGTTTATTAACAGGTTTTTTGTCTTGGTGAAAGTCCCTTTAACTTTATCGGTGATTACATCTCTTAAAGCTACGTAACGGGAATGGCCCTGATGCCTAATACTATAACTTTTGCTTAAATTTTCAACTTTTATTGCAATGCTCATATTCAATCTTAAATTACATCAGCAAATGACTTTTCCATTTTTCTGAAATAGAATATACTATAGATGAGGAGGATAAAAATTACCCCAATTGAAAGTAAAAAACCAGGCATATAGATCTGGCTCTGACCACCTCCTATTGACCATCGGAATCCGTCGATTACACCGACCATCGGATTTAAGGAATATAACAGCCTCCACTTTTCCGGAATCACAGAACTACTGTATCCGACAGGTGAGGCGTATAATCCGAATTGTACAACAAATGGAACTATATATCTGAAATCCCTGTATTTAACGTTCAGTGCGGCAACATACAAACCAGCTCCCATTGATGCCAATAAAGCAAGTCCAAGAAAGAGTGGCATGTAAAGGATAGTCCATGATGGAACAAAATGGTACCAGATCATTAATCCGATAAGGATGAGAAATGATATCAGGAAGTCGACAAAGTTTACGATAACTGTACTGGCAGGAATTATAAGTCTTGGAAAATATATCTTTGTCAGCATGTTAGAATTCGTAACCAGTGACTGGCTGGCTTCACTGAAAGATGTCGAGAAGAAAGTCCAGGGAAGCATGGCTCCGTAAACCAGGATAGCATATGGTACAGTTCCGTCAGACTTAAGATTGGCGACATTTTTAAAAACGACTGTCATTATAAGCATTGTAAGGAAAGGTCTCAGCAGACTCCAGGAGAGTCCAATAGCTGTTTGCTTATATCTGACGAGAATATCACGCCATGCCAAAAACATAAATAACTCTCTGAAACGCCACAGGTCGTTCCAGTAATTTTTCTCCGACCGACCCGGTTCAACGACTAAATCGTACTCAATATTCTCTTCTGCCATAAATTAACAAGTTTTTATCAGCATTATATTGCTTTCCCCTTTTCGATCAAGGGTATGCAAATATAACTGTTTATTTTTTATGATCTTTAGGGTAATAATTTAAGCATATTTCAATACATAAAATTGAATAAGCAATTACTGATTTTCTTTAATCTGAATATCGCCTTAAACAATTACATAACTGCAATATAACACAATTTGCGTAATCAGTTCAGTGGAACTGTTCACATGTTAATACACAATGATAAATATATATTAAAAATATTTTTATATTTACCAGTCAAATAATGCACCAGTATTGTCCTAAGAATATGGTTGTTGATCAATAAATAAATGTAATTTATAAAATTGGCATTTTGCATCTGAAAAGAGGGCTGATAATATTGTTGTTATTGTCTTACTGTATAACGGTATCAAGTGCCGTGCTTTATGTTTCCCCAGGCGGTAGAGATACAAACCCGGGGACAATTGATCTGCCGTTCTATACTTTGAGCAAAGCCTGGGCAGCAGCTTTTTCAGGAGACGTAATCTATGTGCGTGGAGGCACATATACCTATTCTTCAGGTACTGATTTCAGAAACAAAAACGCAACATCAGCCAATCCGATTAAAATCTGGGCATATCCCGGAGAATATCCTGTTATTGATTACAGCAATTTATCTCCGTCAGGTCAGATATATGGAATGTATCTGTACAATGTCAGCTATATTCATGTTAAGGGTATACGTATTACTGGAATTTCACAGCCGCATGCTGATATACCGCAGTATGGATTGGTGATAGCAAATACAAATAATTGCACTTTTGAGGAGATGGAAACAGATCATATAGGCGGATGGGGAGTATCTATCTTTGATAATAACAATAATGATCTTTTTCTTAATTGCGACAGTCATCATAATGCTGATCCCTACTCATCTAATCCATATGGAGGCTCTGATGGATTTGAATGCGGCAGTGCCTCTTCAACGAATATCACTTTTAAAGGATGCAGGGCATGGTCAAATTCTGATGACGGCTGGGATCTGAGGGAAGCCAGCGGAGTGTTCTTTTTAGAAAATTGCTGGTCATTCTGGAATGGTTACAGAGAGGATGGCTCAACAGCCGGTGGTAATGGGGAAGGATTTAAATTAGGTGGAAAATTACCTCCTGCAACTACATCAACATTAAGAACTGTCAAATATTGTCTGGCTTTTGAGAACAGGACTCTTGGATTTTCACCTGAGCCAGACCTTTCAGAAAATGAGCTCGGTGTTGAGTTGTATAACTGCACATCATATCATAACGTTGGAGTGGGTATAAATTTTGAATACAGGAATACGGCTATAGTCAGAAATAATCTTATTTATAACAACTCAGCAGGGAATTTATATGTATGGGGACCGAATGTCACTCACGATCATAATAATGTCGACATCCCCATTAAAGTAACAGACGCAGATTTTTTAAGTGTCAACTCTTCAGGCACCGATGGAGAAAGGCAAAGCGATGGCAGCCTGCCAGATTTAAATTTCATGAAACTTGCAAAGGGCTCTGCATTGATAGATGCAGGAGTTGATCTGGGATTTCCTTTTGACGGTCCTGCTCCTGATCTTGGAGCTTATGAATACCTGAGTTCACAACCGCCTCCTGTTCCTGCACTGGTTTCTTTAATAATTGCTAATGCAGCGCCAACAGTTGTTGTTCTTACTTACGATATGCTTCTCGACAACACCAAAATACCTGGAGTCAGTTCATATAGTGTTATGTCGGGCAGTACACCACTAACGGTAAGTTCTGTTTCGGTTTCTCAATACACTGTTAAGCTCACATTATCAACTGCCGTCAAATACGGTGATGCTATAACTCTTTCATATACCGCTCCAGGCACAAACGCGGTTCAGACAGCATCGGGAGGAGTGGCTATCAACCAGAGCGGAAGGACGGTGACAAATAATGTTAATCCGGTTCCTGTACCCGCGTATGTTTCCTCAGTCATACAGAACGCAACCCCGACAAGCCTTGATATTACATACAGCCTTTCCCTGGCTAATTTTGTTCCCGGAACCTCCTCTTTTACAGTAATGGTAAATTCAGTAGCCAGACCGGTCAGCTCTCTTACAGTGTCGGGAACCACAGTATCACTAAAACTCGCAAATGCTATATTGTATGGTGATATTGTGACAGTTGCATATACAAAACCATCTTCCAATCCCCTTCAGACTTCACTTGGCGGCATTGCAGCCAGCATTGGGGCTCAGACAGTTACAAACAATGTAGCTGCTTTAACAGCACCGCTTTATGTCAGTTCAGTGGTTCAGAATACAACTCCGGGCAATCTTGACATAACCTATAATTTAACCCTGGCAAATGTGATACCTGCCACTACTGCTTTTGCTGTAAAAGTCAATAATGTGCTCAGGACGGTCAGTACTGTTTCTATTTCCGGGACTGTAGTGACACTGAAGCTTGGAACACCAGCGGCGTATGGAGATGTAATAACTGTTGCGTACACTAAACCTTCAACAAATGCATTACAGTCGGCAGCAGGCGGACAAGCAGCAACTATAAACGCCCAGCCGGTCACAAACAACTGCAGGCAACAAACTGCGACAAATGATCCGCCAGTCATTTCTATAAAAAATCCAGCGAGTATATTTTCAGGATTCATAGGTGATATTGACGCAACAGGAACCTCAGATATAAACAATGATGCGCTTACATATGCATGGACAGTTCCTGCCAATGTCCCTGTCTCGTCAGTCAGTGCTTCCCGGATTCAATTTCTGTCTCCGCTGGTTCTTGTAAGTCAGAACATAGAATTCCAGCTTGCGGTTTCCGATGGGAAATCGACAGTTTCCAAAACAATACAGATCGCAGTGAATCCTTATAAACCGGAGCTCTCGGAGGCCTCTATTTCAAGTGTAAAGACCAGTAATTTCCAGACTCCTGATTATGCCAAAAATGTAACTGACGGAAACCTCGGGACCAAATGGGCTTCGAGCGGAGAGGATCAGTGGCTTCTCCTGGAATTAACAAAACCCTGTAAAATAAGTTATGTACAGCTCACTTTTCTTCAATCCCTGGCAAAACAGTCCTATTTTGATTTATACGCATCGAAAGATAATGTGACCTGGGATCCTATATTTATTATAGCTTCATCGTGTAATTTTTCAGGTGGGACTCAGGTTTTTGACTTCCCTGCCTCGTTTACCAATACTGATTATTCTTACCTGAAGTATGTAGGTCATTGCAATGCGTTAAACAACTGGAACTACATTTCCGAATTAAAAGTCTTCGGGGTTTCCCAGCAAAGTCAGAAACCGGTTGCAACAGTAAAGAGTATCGTTATATACCCGAATCCAGCAACAAATGTACTCAACATTGCAATTCAGGAGCCAGATGTAAAGCCTGACATGCTGAAGGTCCTGGATCTTTCCGGAAAAGCTTTTCTGGAAAAAATATTAAACCCTGCTGTTAAGAACGTTCAAATTCCATTGAATATAGGATCTGGCGTATATATTGTGGAGTTACTTACTTCCGGACTTGTGGTATTTCACCAGAGGCTGATTATAATGAACTGAAATGTGGTTTATTATTTTTACACAGTCAGATTCGTTTTCAAAATCCTGTTAATTTTGTTATAGTCACTCTAGCACCCTGAGATTTATTTTTATAAATAAATGCATTATAATATGAGAAGAAAGAAGTTGATTCTGACAATCGCTGTTTTACTTTTTGCCTTCTCACTTGGATATCTTCTGGTCAGGCCGGCATTTAATTATCTTTCAGGATTTCTTTCAAAATCGGCTCAGGTTCGCGGAAACATTCTTCTTGTAGAAGGCTGGTTGCCTGATTATGCACTGGCAATGGCGTATGAAGAATTTCAGAAAAACAAGTATGATTATATCGTCACTACAGGAATGAAAGCCTATCCGCCTTACTATACACTTTATACCAATGGATTTTTGATATTTCACACACAAAAATTCTTAAGATCTGAAACAGGAAGCGGGCAACATACTATCGATGTGAATGTCTTTAGTGAATTAGGTGGTGAACATCGTGCACACTTTAATGTTTTTGTAAATGATTCTATTGTGGGCAATTTCCTGGCAGAAAAGAAAAAGGCAAAATTCAGGGTAAACTGGAAAGGCAGCCTCAACAATATTGATTCCATAATGGTAGAATTCAATAACGATAACTGGGGTGATTTCGGTGACCGTAACCTTTATGTGAAAGAGGTTACCATTGATGATAAGATAACGATTCCTTATCTGAAGAATTCGGTTTTTCAATGGGTAATTCCAAACGGAATCGAGCGTGAAGCCATTGATGTTAATTCAAATGCAGAGTCAGCGAGAAACAGACTTCTATCACTGGGAATGGATTCTGCCCGCATATTTGCAACACCATGCGAAAAAGTCAGAATAAACAGGACTCTGACAAGCGCTATTGCCTTTAAAAGCTGGCTTGAAACAACTAAGATAGATATAACCGGAATAAATATTATCAGCATGGGGAACCATGCCCGCAGAACGTGGATGACTTATAACAAAGTGTTAAACGAAAAGTATAAAATAGGAATTGTTTCACTTCCCGACCAAAAGAATACGAATTCCTATGCCAGAAAAGTTTTTAATATACTCCGGGAGACAGCTGGTATAATATATTACTGGTTTATCCTGCTCCCCTATTGATCCGATTCAGTTTTTTTCAGGTCAGATTTAATGCTATTTCAGATCATTTATTGAGAATGATAAAATCTATCCTTCTGTTTAGTTTTTTGTCTTTCTCAAGTACGTTCGGAGCTATTGGTTTTGATCCGCCAAAGCCAGATGCCACAACCCTTCTGACATTTATTCCCCTGTTAAGAAGATAGTTAACAAGCGACTGAGCATGTGTTTGCGATGATGTCTGGAGTGCTTCCGGGGTTCCGGTATTGTCAGTATGGACAGCAATTTCGAGCTTTAGATACGGGTACTTATTCATCAGCTTCACAATCTGGTCAAGCATAATAAATGCATTGGATGTCAATCTGTTGGATTGATCAAAATATGAATCAGCAAAAGCTCCGTTTATCTTTATAAGATTATGAAGTTCCTTTTCTGCCGGATCTTTAAGCAAAACAATTTTGATTTTAGTATCCTTATATCCAAGGTCAATAAGCTCTTTATAAGACTGATACGTATACATCAGGTTCAATTGCTGATCAGCTATATAACTGTAAGCATTTTCCTCAGCAATAAATTTCTCTTTAATATCATATTTTTTGGGAATATACCTGAAAATCTTATTTTCTACCCCAAGTTTTGTCCTTGATGAGAGTATCTCAACATAAAATACTGCATCTTTTCTGAATTCAGCTTCAGCAGAGTAATCCACTTTGATGATGGCATTTTTTGCAGATGACAATAGTGGATAGTCCGCTTTTAAATGAGTGTTTTCTCTGATAAAAGATACCTTTTCCTGATTACTGTTTAGTACAATGACCTTCTTTGAAATCCCTGTTTTATGGACATTCCCGGTAACTTCTGATTGCACTGTCAGTTCAAGATTGACCATAAACTCGCCTTTCTCCCTGAATGAATGCTGTACACTGCTACCAATTGCTCTTTCTCCGTCTCTGAAATTCCATGCATAATTCAATATCCTGTAACCAGGCAGATTAGATTTCAGCCCGTCAAAACTAATGACTTCATCTTTAACAGCCAGATCAGGCGAATTTATATATGGTTGCTTATAATCCAGAATTTCAAGGTTATATATCAATTTCGGAAAGAACACATTTCCGTTGTTCCTTTCAACAACATTAAGTTTAACAGTATAGACACCAGCTCCTTTGTAACAATGAGGGACCCTCTCGCCTGAAGCCTTCGTCCCGTCGCCAAAATCCCATACATATCTTAGATTTAAAGTATCAACGGATATTGCTCCGCTGTCTGAGAAAGTAAAGCAATAGGCATTTTCTTTCTCCGGTTTATCATAAATAACCTGTGGAAAGTTTGTTCTGAAATGAAAAATATCAACTGATTTATCTCTGTTCGAAGAGAAATAACCTTCATCCATAAGTGCGTCGGTCACGAATCCGAAATCATCAGATTTTGAATTTATAGGTGGATCGAGGCAAATGGGATTACTCCATGTCGAATCAGAATACTGTGTGAGAAATATATCTTTACCCCCGTTGCCTGAGTGTCCATCAGACGAGAAGAATAACTCTCCGGAACTGTTTATAAAAGGATATGATTCATTTCCGGACGTGTTTATAACCGGTCCAAGATTAACAGGATCTTCCCAGCGATCACCTTTCCAGATACTGTAATAAAGATCAGTTCCACCATATCCGCCAGGCTTGTCAGAGGCAAAAAAGATCTTCTTGCCATCAGGTGACAGGCATGGAGTTGTTATGTTATACCATTCATTATTGATTCTTAATTCTCTGATTTTTGTCCACTGACCATTAACCAGCGAGGCCGTAAAAAGGCCTAATTTATTTCTTGGTCCTGAGATATCGCTCAATTTGCTGGTTACATCCTGGTTCCTGGAATAATAAATTGTATCTCCTGAAGTGTTAAAGGAAACCGGTCCGTCATTAAGGATAGAAGTCAGATTTTTTGAAAAAAGCTTTACACTTTCATGATCGACTTTTGCAGTTGTATCTATGTAACAGATCTTAAACAGTCCTTTGTTCTGTGAGGTAGTACGGCTGGACAATCCAAGGTTTTTGTTTGAGCAAAAAACAATTCCATTCTTATAATACACTGGAGAGAACTCATCGTATTTGTCTGAACTAAAAGCAGCTTTCCGTACAGTATAAGTCTCAGTCTGACCGAATACCATAGTGGTAACAAATACTGCAAGTATCAATAAAATCAGTTTTCCCTTCATTATCAATATATAATTCTCAATAAGTCATTTGAACTTAAAGGTAAAATTTTCTTTATTATACCAAGTGTAAAAATGATAAAACTTTCATCAGGGCAATTATGTTTCCATAAAAGTACTTCATCCTCTTCTAAAAACTAAGCGGACTAACGGCGTCAACTTTGTAGCGGAATTCATATCTGATCATAATCTCATGAGACCCATTACTGTAATGCCCCAGCGGCCCCATATCAATATCATATGTGTAGGCGGCTCGAAGCTGATTATTGATTGCAAACTGGAACAAGAGGCCGACAGAACGATTATTCCTGTAAGATAGTCCTGTCCATATTCTGTCGTTAAACCCAACGTAAGCATTCAGGTCGAAAAGCATTTTTTCTCCCGGACGTATAATTATCAGGGTTGAAGGAAATAGTTTCACACTTTTTGAAACAGAGTAGATGTATCCGGCATTGAGCAGATAATTGTACTGGCCCGGATTGAAAGTAATTGAATATTTATTCTTGTTAAAATCAAATTTGTATCCCAGTAGTTTTGGAATTGAAAATCCGCCAAAAAAATTCTGATTTGTATAATACATGCCAAAACTAAAATCAGGAACAACATATACTTTTGAGTTGGTAAGAAAGCTTTCATCACCGGGATCTAACGTCACAAGGTTAGACCAGGCAGTGTTAGTGGTCAGTAACCCGGCTCCAAGGCCAAAAGAAAGATTTGCATCTTTCAGATTGATCTTATAAGAATAGTTAGTGAGTATGTGAGTCTCTTTCGTTACTCCGATCTGATCGTTGGTGATTATTAATCCCAGTCCCAGCTTGGAATCAAGGAAAGGAGCGTCAACTGCCAGATTCATAGTAGTTGGCGCCCCTGTAATGCCTGTCCACTGGCGCCTGTAAAACAAAGCGACGTTAAGGGCTTCCCTGTTGCCTGCGTAGGCAGGATTGATACAAAGAGGATTAAGTACATATTGGCTTGTAACCGGTGCAAGTTGCCCTGCAAGATTGACAGGTACCAGCAAAAGTATTAACAGCTTTAAAATCTTTTTCATTATTATCGTCGTATTACAATATAACCACTGAGAGACTGCCCATTCTCACTTTTCAGGACATAGAAGTATGTATCATCAGGAAGAGCTTTCTTATTATAGTCAACTCCGTCCCATGAGTTATCATAGTTCAGGTTTTTATACACTTCAGCGCCTCTCCTGTCAAATATATATAGTTCGGTCTTGCCAAGATTTTCCAAACCTTTTATAACGAGGTAATCATTCCTGCCGTCCATATTCGGTGTTATGAGAGTAGGAATGAAAAGTTTTTCGACAGTTATATTCACAGTATCCGCAACTGCCGGGCAAACGCCACTTTTTACGGTCCATAAGATCATATTTTCCCCCTGTGAAAGATCACTGACTGTTGTCACAGGCGATGTATCGCTTTCAAATGTACCCGAGCCGGAACCGAAAGACCATATACCAGTCTCATTTGCTGCCAGCACAGCTGCGAGTGTAGTACTTGTCTGATAATAAAGTGTTTGATCTGGTCCAGCATTTGGTGGTGCAGGATTCTCAACTGTCACAATTACCGGTTTGATATTAAAGTATCCTGAGACAGTGGTACCCTTTATATAATAAGTTCCATCTGTTGCTGCAGAGGGTGTACCGTAAGATGTAAATGCATTGGAATCTAACCAGTAAGAAAAAGTAAGACCTGCAGTGGAACCTGCGGTGATTTCCGCTTTTGTTAAATCGACAGTAGCCGGATAACATACTGCAGCAGGATTGGTTATAGTCAGTACAGGTGCGCCGGGTGTTGAGATTGTCACGTCGGCAGATTTGGCAGAGGTGCATCCGGTTGAGTTCGTAACTGTAAAACTGAATACCCCGCCGGGAAGCTCCGTGATTGTTTTAGTAGTTCCTGAACCTGAAGTTGTTATTGCACCAGGGGTACGTGTAATAATCCAAGTACCTGTTGATGGCAAACCACTAAGTACTACGCTACCAGTAGGAACAGAGAATGTAGGCTGAGTGATTGCTCCGATAACCGGGGCATCAGGAGAAGCCGGTTGTACCGGAATTATAACATTTGAAGAAGGCACAGACAGGCATCCATCTGAGGTGGTTACTGTAAAATTATAGGTACCTAATGACAATCCTGATATTGTTGTGCTGACTCCAGTTCCGGTGGTGGAAATAGTTCCGGGATATCTGATCAGTGTCCAGGTACCGGTTGCAGGTAATCCGGATAGCACTACACTTCCTGTTGCCAGTGAACATGTAGGAGGAGTGATTGTACCGACCGTAGGTGCCTGAGGAATAGCAGGTTGTGCATTAATTACAACATTCGAGGATGGAGAGGATATACAACCCACTGAGTTTGTTACAGTAAAAGTAAATGTACCGGAAGGCAATGCCGAGACGATAGAGGTGCTTCCGCTACCTGAAATTGCAACAGATCCGGGGTTTCGGGTTAATGTCCAGTTCCCGGAAGAAGGAAGACCGCTTAAAGCAACACTTCCTGTAGATATGGCACACGTAGGCTGTGTTATCGTCCCTATTGTTGGTGCCGCAGGAGCGCTTGGAGGCGGAGTGATAACCACGTTGGAAGAAGCAGCTGAAGTGCAACCTTCCGCACTGGTTACGATAAATGAATAAGTACCTGCAACGAGCCCGGTTATAGTTGTGCTCGAACCACTTCCGTTAGTTATTATGGCACCGGGATTTCTGACTAAAGTCCAGTTTCCTGTAGCTGGCAGTCCGTTGAGAACCACGCTTCCTGTTGAGACTGTACATGAAAGGTTAGTGATGGTTCCAATGACAGGAGCCGATGGCATGGCATTTACTGTCAGTGTATAGGTGGCAACACCGGAGGAGCAGACTCCGCCTACAGGGTTATTGGTAGTCACAGTAATAGTGACAATTTTTCCACCGTCAGTGGCTCCGGGTGTATATGTGAATAAAAATGGGGAAACTGTAGCAGAAGCCGGTGTCACAGTGCCTGATCCATTATCAGTTATTGTTACAGCTGTTGCTGATCCTCCGAAAGTATTACCGGTGACAGTTATTGCAGCAGTACTGCATGTAGAACCGGTAAGGCTGCTAAGTGTCACTGTAGGAGGATTTACACAACCGCATGACACAGCAAAAAGACTTCCGGTTGTTGTGCACCCGGCAAGGTTTCGAACCGAAAAATAATGGCTGCCATTTGCAACTGCCGTAAATACAGGTGAAGAAACATATGAGTTTCCATCAAGGCTGTATTGGAGGCCAGCGCCAACAGGGCTCGTTACGGTCACTGTGGCAAGACCAAAACCAAGAGAGCAGTCAACTGTTTGAGCCGGAGCAGCTGGCGAGGTTGGCTGGGCATCTATAACCACATTAACAGAAGCAGGTGAAACACATCCGGCTGCATTTGCCACTGTAAAAGTATAAGTGCCTGAAGGTATTCCTGTAAGTAAAATCGGAGAACCTGATCCGCTTGTTGTCGTGCCTCCTGGTGTTCTTGTCAGAGTCCAGAGTCCGGTAGCAGGCAATCCGCTTATAACCACGCTGCCGGTAGCCACTGAACATGTTGGCTGTGTAATAGCCCCGATTGTCGGAGCGGCTGGTGTGGTAGAGATAGTTACAGACGTTGTGGTTGAATATGATACGCAACCTCCAACGGCTGGTATGGTGTATATTACTGTATAGGTTCCTGGAGTACTTGTTGCGGGAGTAATTGAACCACTGACAGCGTTGATAGTCAGTCCTGTCGCCGGTAGAGTAGAAAAAGCACCACCGGTAGTTCCTATTATAGTAACTGCCTGAACTGTAGCTGACTGACACCACGGAGAGCCCGTATAGAATATTGTTGCTGTTGGGGAAGCCGTGATTGTAATTGAAGCAGTTGCAGAGACTAACCCGCAGCCACCTGCTGCTGCAATCGTATTTGTGACCGTATATGTCCCGGGTGTACTTGCAGACAGATTCACCTGTCCAGTGGCTGTACTTACAAATACCAGACCTGTTGTAGATGAGAATGTACCTGCCACCCCGCCGCCGCTGTAAATCGGGGAAGGATTAGACTCGCTTGAACAAAATTGTAATGAAGAATAGCTGAATGTTGCCACCGGTAAAGCTGTAACAGCAATTGTTCCGGATGCAGTTACCGTTCCGCATCCCCCTGTCAGAGTTACAGTATAAGTGAAAGATCCTGCAACGGTTGGAGTACCGGTAATTGTAACAACATTTGCGCCCCATGAACCTGTGACTCCTGCAGGTAAACCTGTAACAGAAGCTCCTGTCGCGACAGTTGTAGCATAAGTAATATTAGTAATCGGGCTATGCGCACAAACGGTCTGCGCATCACTTCCTGCCACTGAAGTTCTGTTAATGGTATTAGTTGAAGTCAAAGTCACTGTCACGGCCAGCCGTGTGTCACTCTCGCAACTGCCAACTGTCTGAGTTGCATAATAAGTTGCACCGTTAACCAGTGCTGTGCTTCCGGCAAGGGCAACTAGGCTGTTTATTGTCGGATACCATTTAATTGAGGAGCCTGAAGCTACCAGACTAGAAACTGTGGGGTTTAATGATGAACAAAATGACTGGGATGCAGAACCGGCAGGTGCTGCCGGATCAGAAACAACAACCGCTACCTGAAGACGTGCGGAGCTCTCACATCCGTTAACTGTCTGACTTGCATAATAATTAGCTGTGGTAAGGGCAACTGTAGTCAGAAGAGGGGTGCCTGATGAAGGTGTGGTATACCACTTTATTCCACTTCCGGTCGCTGTAAGATTCGCCACGGTAGGACTATTAATTGCACAAAAAGATTGTTCACCAGAACCTGTAGGAGCTGATGGTGTAGCGTAAACGATAATCTGTTTTGATAATGCAGCCGGCGTGCATAATGTACCTCCGCTGCCTGTAAGTGTGAGTGTTGCTGTACCAAAATAACCTGCCGGGGGAGACCAGGTGGCATTTCCATCATTGACATTTGAAAATGTACCTCCCACATTATCAGACCATGTAACGCTTGTGGCATCGCCAGCCACACTACCGCCAAGAGGGTCAGAAATACCACCCTGACAAATCGGTGACATAGCCGGTCCAATACTGACGCACTGAGCACCAGCCTTACCAGCCAGTATAGAAAAAAGTATTATGATAATAAGAGTAAATCTATTCATGTCCAGTAATTTTCAAGTGTTATTCCGGTTTTATTGACTTTGACAATCAGGATATAAATTCCTGTTATTATAGAGATCTAATTAATTATTAGGCTTAAACCTATGTATATTTAAACAAAGACAATCATAAAATCGTCCTGAAGAACGAAGATAAATATAATATAAATAATAGCGATTTTAATTTGACCAATCCGGCTAAATCATCCACTAGAGGCCATAATTTTTAAATTAAAAAAATAAATTTATCAGCCGGAAGTTTTGCTTACGGAAAAGTATGTCTTAAAAGCGGCGAAGAGATATATCTGATTCATAATTTTCTTTTAAAGATGAACAAGAAATTAACAGAAAAATTAATGATAAGTTTAAGGTTTCTTCCTCAAAAAAATTATTAATAGGACTGTTTTTTTGATGAAAGAATGATTCTGATATACGAATGGGCATGACTAAGGGTTGTTCATCATTTTTTCAAAGACGAAAAGTTGTTTTTATTTGATTTTATGATATTTACAAGCTTTTAATTATTTGCGGATATAAAGGAATATTCATAGTTTTAAGAAATTTTTATTTAGCAATATGGCCTTAAAACCCGATCGGTTTTTTCAAAAGCAATTTTTAATGATAATATTCCTGGGAGGATTCATTTTATCGTCCTCAGCACAAGGAACAAGGGTTGATTTTAGTACCATCCCCAAGAGCGGAACTATTCTTATTAATGCTCATATGGATGATGATCTTATATGGATGCTCCCCTTCTGGAATATTACAGAGAAGTTTATTGAAGGTGCAATGCCGGTTACACCATCATACAGAACAATAGTCAGTCAGTCTCAGACCTATATGAATAACAACGGCTACAATATTCAATATGAGCCAAACTGGAATACTCCATGGACGGATGTCAGCGAGTATGAATATATGGGATACTATTGGGGCGACCATATAGCAACCTATTCTTATCTTTTGCTTGATCATCTTGAGACACGGTTATATAATGATGGTACTCCCCTCTCGAGATATGAGATCAATAAAATGAAGGCAAAGCTTGAACAATACTTTGCCTTACCTGATATGGCCCGTGTAATCACTCATAATAACTGGGGAGAATATGGTCATCAGCATCATATAGGTGTAAACCTTGCCGTCAGGGAACTGGCTGTAAAATACCGTAAGGATGTGTGGATGCTGGGATGTAATAATGGCGATTTTATTGATGTTACTGTACCAAACGGCATCACCTGGGCATATGGAAGTTTCAACCAGCCTGATCTATATACAGCAATACGTACTATATATATAAATAATGCCCGGTGGACCTGGTATACAGATGTAGTTCCTTCAGGCGACCATAAATTTATAAAGATTGTTGATAAAGGTGTCGACAAATCAACAATACTGACTGGCGCCAGCGTTGATGTTTCAGGTCCGGCTCAGCTTGAAGCAGGATCTTACATCTTTGACGGTAATGATGATTACCTTACCTTAAAGGGGAACAACTTCCCGTCATTTACAATAGCAATGTGGATCCATCCCGATCAGATAAAGGATATGGATATCGCAACAATGTCGGAGTATCCCACTTCCACAACATTCGACAGAAGTTTTTACCTCAACAGCGCGGGTCAGATTTCGGCAATGATAAATACCGGAAGTCCCAAAGTATTGACTTCCACCAGTAGTGTTAATGCGAACGACTGGACACATATAGCATTAACAAGCAATGGAACTAACCTGAAATTGTATATCAACGGGACATTGGAAAAAAACATGTCAGCCGGAACTGCCAGAACAAATTATGCAACGCCGGAGTTTATACTTGGACAGGCAACTTCGACAGGTTCATATTTTGCCGGACAGATCAATGACGTCTTACTTCTAGACCACGTCATGACGGATAGTGAAATTGCCGGATTGGTCGGACCTGTTTATACTATAAATGCGGATGCAGGAACAGGAGGTTCGATAAATCCTGCAGGCAGCCTTAATGTCCATGAAAAAACAAGCCAGACTTTTGATATTACACCAGCCCTTGGATACAGGATCAGTGATGTAGAAGTAGACGGAGGATCTGTTGGTGCAGTATCGGCATACACCTTCAGCAATATAACTGACAATCATTCAATATCAGCAACATTCACCCCAACACCTACCTATACTATCACATCATCTGCATCATCGAATGGACAGATCAGTCCGGTAGGCACTATCACCCTTAACATGGGATCGAACCAGACATTCTCCATGACTGCTAATACAGGATACAGGATATCTAATGTTTTGGTAGACGGAGTTTCAGCCGGCAAGATTTCCAGTTATACCTTCTCAAATATCAGCCACAATCATACTATAAGCGTGTCGTTTGAAGCTATACCCACCTACCCGTTAATTTCAAGCGCAGGTACAGGAGGGAGCATCAGCCCGTCCGGAACTACAATGGTCACTGAAGGAGCTTCACAAACTTATTCGGTTTCCGCGAACTCTGGATATTACATAACCGATGTGCGCGTTGATAATGTATCAGTTGGTGCAGTATCATCATATACTTTCAGTAATGTTTCAGCAACTCACAATATTTCAGCCACCTTCGCCAGAATAACGCATACACTCACCAGCAGTACAGGTTCGGGAGGTTCAGTCAGTCCATTGGGAATCACTGTAATTAATGATGGATCAAGCCAGACATTTACTTTTACCTCAAACACAGGGTACCAGGTGTCGGGTGTGCTTGTTGATAATGTTTCTGCAGGAACTCCGCAAACCTACACTTTCAATAATATTACAGCAAATCACACCATTTCAGTAAGCTTCTCACTGATACCGTATACCTTAACATCAACAGCCGGTTCTAACGGAACTATCAGCCCTTCCGGGACAAGAACTGCAAACTGGGGAACAAATCAGACATATACGATCACTCCAAATACCGGATACAGGATCTCCAATGTACTGGTTGACAATGTATCAGTCGGGACCCCAGGAACATATACTTTCAATAATATTACTGCAAATCATACCATTTCCGCCACGTTTACGGCAATAACTTTCTCTATAACCGGAAGTGCTGGAACTGGAGGTTCGATAAATCCTTCGGGAAGTACTACGGTTAACTATGGTTCAAGCCAGACTTATACCATTACTCCCATTACCGGTTACCGGATTGTAAGTGTTCTTGCTGATAACGTGTCTGTAGGAGCTGTGAGCACTTATACCTTCAGCAATGTAATGACTAACCATACTATTTCGGCATCGTTCGCACAGATCACTTTATCAATCACAAGCAGTGCCTCTACAGGGGGATCGATTAATCCTGCCGGATCTACAACTGTTAATTACGGATCTAACAGTACATTTAATATTACTCCGGATTTCGGTTTTGATATCGGAAATCTAAAAGTGGATAATGTTTCCGTAGGAACTCCGACAATATATACTTTCAGCAATGTTACTTCCAACCACACGATATCTGCAACATTTACCACTTCATCCTATTCAATTAAAGCGAGTGCAGGAAGCGGAGGATCAATAAGTCCGTCGGGAATTACCAAGGCAGACCATGGATCAGACCTGAGTTATACTATAACACCTGATCCCGGATATCGGATAACAGATGTTGTCGTCGACAATGTCTCAGCAGGTGCTGTTTCGTCTTATACTTTCAGTAATATAGTCTCCAATCACACTATTTCTGCAACATTTTCAATAATTACTTATACACTTTCAGCCACTTCAGGACCTGGAGGAGCCATCTCTCCATCAGGTAATCTTATTGTTAATACAGGAACAAGCAGTACGTATTCCATCAGTGCGGATGTTGGTTATTATATTGCTGACGTCAAGGTTGATAACAGCTCCATTGGTCCTGTATCGACCTACTCATTTAAAAATATTACAAATAATCACTCAATCTCAGCAACCTTTGCACATATAACCTACGTAATTACAGGGAGCAGTGACACAGGCGGGACGATTAACCCATACGGAGCCAACGCAGTGAATTACGGAGCAGATGCGACATATAATATTATTCCTGATGCCGGTTATATCATTAATGATGTTAAAGCAGACGGAATTTCTGCTGGGAATGTAGCATCCTACACTTTCCATTATGTAAAATCCAGTCATACGGTATCTGCAACTTTCAAAAGAAGAACCTTCACTATTGCAGCAATTACAGGAAGCGGAGGTTCAATAAGCTCGGAAGGCATTGTTACTCTGCCATTCGGTTCAGATAAGGAATATATAATAACTCCTGATGCAGGATTTGAGATCGCAGATATTCTTGTTGATAATTTGTCGGTCGGCCCAAAAAGCACTTATTCCTTTACTGAATTGAATGCAGATCACTCGATATCTGCTGTTTTCAAAACGATCACTTATTCGATATCAAGTGATGCTACAGAAGGAGGTTCGATTAGTCCTGCTGGTAATATTTCATTAGTGTACGGTGGTGAACAGAATTATTCCATAGTTCCCGACTCAACCTACAAACTTGTTGATGTAACTGTTGATGGAGTCTCGGTTGGTCCGTTAACTAGTTACTCATTTAATAATGTCCTGGACAATCACAAAATATCTGCCATATTCAGGTTGAAGGACAGATTTACAATCTCCACGATTACCGGGATAGGAGGCTCTATCACACCGTCAGCACCTGCACAATTATTTGAGGGATATGATCAGTCATTTTCAATAATTCCTGATAAATCGTTCAGGATCTTTGCCGTAATTGTTGATAATCATTTTATTGGAACCATGACAGAATTTACTTTTTCAGATCTTTCTTCCAATCACACCATATCAGCTATTTTCTCGCCTGACATTCAAACAGAGGTTTATCCTAATCCATTCACAGACCATTTTGATATCAAGATTGATTCTCCTGAAGACAATCTATTTGATATATCGATAATTGATAACAGTTCGAGAATAATTTATTCTCAAAAAAACGTACCTGCCAATACCGTGTATACCACCAACCTGAATGCTTCACCCGGGATATACTATCTGAGAGTGTCAATAAAAGGGAACCAGATTTCAGTGATGAAGGTGGTGAAGATGTGATTAAAAAAATTGCCTGCGGTGATTCTGCACAGGGGAAGCTTTACAATCGAGTAGGAGGAAAATAAAGAAGTTTTCCTCCTTCTTTATTTTCCGACCTCTCACACCACCGTACGTACGGTTCACGTATACGGCGGTTCCTTAATAAACAACTCTTACCGATTCAAAGTAATC
>Ga0315272_10000314_pt1 | contig 24038 bp, 19 predicted proteins | sample C3_middle_MG_FD_203918 | JGI IMG/M metagenome (GOLD analysis project Ga0315272, IMG submission 203918) | Sediment microbial communities from Yellowstone Lake, YNP, Wyoming, USA - C3_middle | ecosystem: Environmental > Aquatic > Freshwater > Lake > Sediment | place: USA: Wyoming | collected...
CCCGGTTCTTGTGCGCCGGGCCTTTTCTCTTTTTGCTGAAATGGATGAGCGGGACATGATTTTTTCAAAACAGAATCGTCGATTTTTTCGGGCCTGTGTCCTGGCTCTTGCCATGATGACCTTAGCCGCCGGACTCAGCGGCTGCGCGACCCTTGACACCATGCTGGGCTGGGTGGGTCTCGGCTCCGAGGCAGCGCCGGAAACCCCGGAAGCCCTGGCCATGGAGGGGATGACCGATTTTAATCGCGGGAAATACACTTCGGCCTTGAAGCGTTTCATGGAGATAAAAGATCGGTTTCCCTTCAGTGAAGTGGCGCTCTTGGCCGAGCTGAAGGCTGCTGATTCCAATTACTACATGGACAAGTTCAGCGAAGCCAAGACCATGTATGAAGAGTTCGAGTCCAACCACCCGACCAATGAGGCTGTTCCCTATGTTCTGTTCCAGGTCGGCATGTGTTATTATTCGCAGATCGGCACCCATGACCGGGACCCTGGCAACGCCCAGAACGCGGTGCAGGCCTTTGAACGCTTGAACCGCTCTTTCCCCAAGTCGCCCTATTTTGTCGAGGCCTCGGCCAGGACTCAGGCTGCCAAGGATTTTCTGGCCCAGCATGAATTTTCCGTCGCCACTTTTTATGTGCGAACCGATGAGGACACGCAGGCCCAGGGGCGGCTTGAGTATCTGCTTGCCAATTATCCCGAATCCAGCGTCAAGCCCCAAGCCACGGAATTGTTGGCCCAGCTGAAGTCCGGCAAGGGCATCGAGAAAACCTGGCGCCGGTTCGTGCCTACGGTTTCCCTGCCGGACTGGAAATCCTTGCCCTCCGCCTTCGGCATCATGCCCGGCGGCAGCGGTGGGACAGCCAAGGAATAGAACCTCCGGCGCACATGCTGTTTACCCTGATGGGCCTTCCCTGTTTGCTGGGTAAGGCCCATTATTAGTTTGTCCTCTTTTTTTCAGTAATGGATAGCTTCGTGCCGCTTGTAAAGCCATGGTGCACGAGCTTTCTGGCATGGTTAAATTATTGCCGGACATTCCGGTTTTGAGAGGGCTGGGGCAATTGAACAGGGAGCAAAGCTCTGATGAAAAAAATCGGGATTATCGGCGGGATCGGGCCGGAATCAACCTTGGATTATTATCGAGGTATTATCGACGCCTTTCGAAACCTTACGGGTGGCTTGCATTCTCCCGAGGTCGTCATCTATAGTGCGGATCTGGCGGAGCTTCTTGAAATTTTGGAAGCAAAGAATCTCGAGGCACTGGCGGAGTGGCTTATGCTCAGGCTTGAGGCGCTTCACCGTGCCGGGGCGGAGTTTGCCGTTATTGCCTCCAATACCCCGCATGTCGTTTTTGACGAGGTGGCAAGGCGTTCTCCCTTGCCCATGCTCAGTATCGTAGAGGCGACCTGTGGGAAAGCGGAAAGCCTGGGGGTGAAACGCCCCGGTCTTATGGGGACACAGTTCACCATGGCGGCGGATTTTTACAGCAAGCCATTCCGTGCGCGGGGGATGTCGCTCTCTGTTCCTTCTCTGGAGGAGCAGCAGTTTATCCACGAAAAGCTTTTTTCTGAAATCGAGTTGGGGATCATCAAGGATTCGACGCGGCAGGAGCTTCTGGCCATCGTGGAAAAAATGATCGCGCGGGATGCCATTGATTCCCTTATCCTCGGCTGTACCGAGCTGCCGTTGATCCTTGACCGGGAGGCCTTTGGTATTCCGTTCTTGAACACGGCGGCCATTCATGTAAGCGCCATCGTGGAGGCGGCCATGGCAGGGGATATCGAGGGGAGGTAGGCGGCCTCTTTGTCAGGCGATGCTCTTGCCCTTTTTAAACTTTTTGTCGTAGCGCTCCTGTTCACTATATATGCAGCCGCAGTAAGGCTGCCGGTAAAGTCCCATCTCAAGGCTGGAGTCGATCCCCTCCTGCCAGCCGACCCGAAAATCCTCGTAATAAAATGGCACCCCGAATTGTGCCGCCAGCTCTTCGCCCAGCGCCCGGATGGTTTCGTGGCGCTGGTAACGACTGTAGAGCAGGGTGGTGCTGAAGGCGTCCGCCCCGATTTTCTTGGCTTTTTTCGCCGTCGCTTCAAGGCGCATCCGGTAGCAGAGCGGACAGCGTTCCTCTTCGTGGAACACCACCCGGCGCAGATATTCCTTGAGGCCGTATTCCCGTTCGTACTCCACGGGCAAGGCCATCCGCTGCGCCAGATCTTCCACCGTGGTGAGGCGTTGGCGGAATTCCCGGAATGGATGGATGTTGGGATTATGGAAATAACCCCGCACCGTGAGGCCTTGGCCGCGCAGGGCGGTGAGCGGAAAAATGGTGCAGGGGCCGCAGCAGAGGTGCAGGAGAACGGTCATCTTCCGGCCTAAGACTTGCTGAGCTTGAACTGGCGTGGGCTGATGTTGAGCTTGGCGATCTTGTAGTTGATGATTCGGAGGCTGGTGTCCAGCAGCTGGGCGGCTTTGGTCTGGTTGCCCTGGCTCTTTTTCAGGCTGTCGATGATCAGCTCCCGCTCGAAGTTCTCCACCGCCGCGGCAAAGGAAACCGGGTTGCGCTCGCTCACCGATTCCGAGGTCTGTAGCGAGGGCGGCAGGTGATAGCTCTTAATGGAATCCTCGTCGCAGATCAGCACCGCCCGCTCGATGCAGTTCTGGAGCTCGCGGACATTGCCCGGCCAGTGGTACTGGACCAGCAGGTCAATGGCCGGGGTGGAGATGCGGCGGATTTGCTTGCCGTTTTCTTCGTTGTATTTCTGGAGGAAGAAATCAGCCAGGAGCATGACGTCGGTGCGTCGCTCCCGCAGGGGCGGCAGGTAGATGGGGAAGACGTTGAGCCGGTAATAGAGATCTTCCCGGAAAGAGCCTTCTTCCACGGCTTTTTCCAGATCCTTATTGGTGGCGGTGATCAGGCGGACGTTGCATTTGATGGGGGCGATGCCGCCCAGGCGCTGGAATTCGCGGTCCTGAACCACGTTGAGCAGTTTGATCTGCACGGCCTGGCTCAGTTCGCCGATTTCATCAAGAAACAGGGTGCCCCCCTCGGCCAGTTCGAAGCGGCCCTTCTTGGCGGCCTGCGCCCCGGTAAAGGCCCCTTTTTCGTGGCCGAACAGCTCGCTTTCCAGCAGGGTTTCCGGCAGGGCCGAGCAGTTGACCACTACGAACGGCGCCTTGGCGCGCTTGCTGTTGTGGTGAACGGCCTTGGCCACCATGGTCTTGCCGGTGCCGGATTCGCCGCGGAGCAGGATGGTGGCGTTGGAATCCGCCACCCGGTGGATCATCTCGAACACCTCCTGCATCCGGTTCGAGTTGCTGACGATGCTGGACACCCGGTATTTTTCCGAAAGCTCCCGCCGCAGCTGAGTGTTTTCCTGAACCAGCCGCTCCCGTTCCTGGTTCACCGCCTGGATGCGGACCACGGTCTGGGCGATGAGGCCGGAGAGCACGGTGAGAAACTGGAGATCTTTTTCAAAATCGATGCCTTCCTGGTAGTTGCGGTCCACGCTCAGGGCGCCGATGGTGGTGGCTCCGTGCTTGATGGGCACGCAGAGAAAGGAGAGGGACTCCTGGGTTTTCTCGGCCCTGGCTCTGGTTTTGTTCAAAAAAAGCGGTTCCTGGCTGATCTGGGGCACCACGATGGGGGAGCCGCTGGCAACCACCCGACCGGTGATGCCTTCGCCGAATTTATAGATCCCGCGCTTCCGGGCTTCTGCGGTCATACTGGGGGCCACCTCGGTTTCGATCTGGCCGGTGAGCGGGTTGGCGATGGTTACCGCCCCGTTGCCCAGATTGGTGCGCCCGGCCAGCACGGTGAGGCTTTCTTCCAGGCATTTGCGCAGGTCGTCCGACGAGGCCAGGGCCCTGGTTATCTCGTACAGGGTAGCCAGATCAATGGGCTCGCGGTTATTTTCAGGCATGGTTTCTCCCGGGGTCTTTCTTACGGTTTGGTATGTATCGTTTTGCAATGCGCAAGCGATTGTAACAAATTTGTCTGATATTGCACCTAAAAATGTGCATGCGCAAGGAAGGTGCTGAAGGTTTTTGCTACAGGCTGCGGGCAAGGCAGTTAGACCAGATTGTGTAGCCAAGGCCGCTGAGATGCACGCCATCGTCGGTGAAGCAGGCGGCAACGGGTTGGGCCTCCGTATTGAAAACCGCGAACAGGTCGAGGAACGCGATTTTTCTCTGCTGGCTGAGCTGACGCAGGCCTTGGTTCAGGCGGGGGACGGCGGAGGGGGCAAGGTGGGCGGCCTGGATGGGCGGCAGACTGGTGATGGTAATGCGTTCCGGCGGGAGCGTGGCGACCAGCGCGGCCAAAATTTTTTCGTAGTCCGGCAGAAAGGCATAATCTTCCCGGAGCAGATTGTTGGTGCCGATCATGATCAGCACTCGCTCCGGATTGGGGCAGCGGCGCAGAAGCCTGGGAAGGTTGGCAAGCAGGCCAGCCACGGTTTCTCCGGCCCTTCCGGCGTTGATCACCGTGTGCGCAGGGAAGCGGGTCTGCCAGTTGTAGAATTCGACAAGAGAATCGCCAAGGAACAGGAGCTTCATGGTAGCAGGTCGTGGCAGGATCAGCTGGCTTTTGAGATGAAGGCCATGGCCGCTAGGCTCTCCACGGTGATTGTCGCGCTGCCTACAGGCGGCGCTTTCTTTTCGGCAATAAGATCCTGGGGCGAGGGGGCTGCGGTGTCCAGTAATTTATGCCAGAGCCGACCGGTGGGCGGCGCCGGAATGATGAAGTCCTCCGGAGTATGCCCGCCGTTGAGCAGCACGAAAAAATCATCGTCGTGCCGCATCCCGGCTGTGGTTCCATGCAGCACAAAGGCCAAGGTCTTGCAGCCTGGCGACCAGTCCGGTCTCCCCGGCGTGGTCGACTGCCATTCGATTTCCGGGTTCTCTTCAGCGGCGGGGAAAAAATCGGTGCGCTGAAAGACAGGGTGTCTTTTCCGCAGGCCGATGAGCTGGGTGAAGAATCGCAGCAGGCCGTGGTTCTGCTCCGCCAGCTCCCAGTTGAGCCAGCTTATCTCGTTATCCTGGCAGTAGGCGTTGTTGTTGCCCTGCTGGGTTCGCCCGAATTCATCGCCCGCCACCAGCATGGGTACTCCCTGGGAAAGCATGAGAAGCGTGGCAAAGGTTTTGATTCTCCGCAGGCGTAGCCCTGCTAAGGCCGTGTTGTTTGTCGGCCCTTCGCTGCCGCTGTCCCAGCTCATATTGTCGTTGCCGCCGTCCCGGTTGTCTTCGCCGTTGGCCAGGTTGTGTTTTTCGTTGTAGCTGACCTGATCGTACAGGGTGAAGCCGTCGTGGCTGGTGATGAAATTGATGCTGTTGTGCGGCCTGCGGCCATCGTCCTGGTAGAGGTCGGCGCTGCCCGCGATGCGGGTGGCGAGCGGCGCCACCATGCCTTCGTGGCCGCAGAGGAAGCGGCGGACATCGTCGCGGAACTTGCCGTTCCATTCGGCCCAGCGCCTGTTGGTGGAAAAGCTCCCCACCTGATAGAGGCCCGCTGCATCCCAGGCCTCGGCAATGATCTTGGTGTGGGCGAGGATGGGGTCTTCGGCGATCTTTTCCACCATGGGCGGGTTACTCAGCACATTGCCCTGCTGGTCGCGGCCCAGAACGCTGGCTAAATCGAAGCGGAAGCCGTCCACATGCATCTCGATCACCCAGTAGCGCAGACAGTCCATGATCAGGTGCCGGACCAGGGGATGGTTGCAGTTTACCGTGTTGCCGCAGCCGGAGAAGTTGAGATATTCTCGGCTCTGCGGGTCCAGCAGGTAGTAGATGACATTGTCCAGACCCCGGAAGCTGATGACCGGCCCGTCGCCGCCGCCTTCCGCCGTATGGTTGAAAACCACGTCGAGGATCACCTCGATCCCGGCCCGGTGCAGGGCCTTGACCATTTCCTTGAACTCCCGGACCTGGTTGCCGTTGCGGCCATTGACCGCGTAGGCGGCCTTGGGGGCGAAAAATGAGATGGGGCTGTAACCCCAGAAGTTTTTCAGCCTTTCCCCGGTGAAGGGGTTGCGGTTGGTGAGTTCGAGTTCGTTGAATTCGGTGACCGGCAGGAGCTCCACCGCAGTAATGCCGAGTTTTTTAAGATAGGGGATTTTTTCCACCAGCCCTTGGTAGGTTCCGGGATGAGCCACGCCGGAACCCGCATGACGGGTGAAGCCCCGAACATGGAGTTCGTAGATGATGCTCTTTTCCAGGGGGATATTGAGGGGGCGGTCGCCTTCCCAGTCAAAGTCGTTGCCGATGATGCAGCAGCGCCGTTGGAAGGAACTCAAAGGACCGCAGAGGCCGGTGCGGCAGTAGGGAACCCCCCACTCAGAGCCGCCGGTAAGAGCTTTGGCGTAGGGGTCGAGCAGCAGCTTTTTCTCAGAAAAGAAATGGCCTGCTCCCTTTGGGTCGAAGGGGCCGGACATGCGGTAGCCGTAGCGGAGATTAGTGTCAAGGTTGTGGAGCAGGATGTGCCAGATGTGGCCGGTCCGGTTGATCTTTGGATCAAGGGGGATCTCGGCGCAGGGAGCTTCGGTGCCGGATTTGAAAAGCACCAGGGTGACGGCCTCCGCATGCCGGGAGAACACGGCGAAATTGACTCCCTCCGGCTTCAGGAAAGAGCCCATGGGCAGCGGGTACCCGGCGCCTTTGGTAAATTTTTCTTTGTTCATGGCATAATTCCCCTTGCGTGGAAAGAAAAGCGTAACTATTATTGATAATAATTACTAGTTTGAAAACTAACTGTTTCATTATATCGTTTTCCGCACAAGGAAGTAAGCCGTTGTTTAAAAATAGCAGCGCCGCTTACGCTGCTGTCAACGGCGACCGTAACATTGAAATGACGTGATCGGCAGCAGTGTAACGGCGTAAGGGGCCGCAACGAAATGGTCAAAATGAGCAGTGCCAGCGGCGATGGTTATTCCGTAACGGACCCTAAATAAAACCGAGGAGGTGTGCTATGGGATTAGCGGATAGATTGGGCATGGCTGGGCATCATCTGACAATTGACTGGGATATCACCCCTGCCGATACCTTTGCCATGTTTGAAAGCTGGGGCGGCAAGGACCAGGAACGGATCCGCAGCAACACGGAGCTCCACTATTATTTTTATATCGATAACTGGAGTTCGCCGGCCAAGCTCTGCCTGATGGAGCGGGGTGTCAAGCACGCCAAGATTCTTGCCTACATCGACTGCCCGCAGGAGATGTTGGAAAAATGCGTGGCCCGGCAGGGCACGGACATGCGCGACAAGAGCTACGCCATTGATGAGGGGATCAAGCAGTGGCTGCTGGAAAAAATCATCGAAAGCGAAGATTTCTCCCGGATCGAGCTGGTGGACAACTCCGTGAAGCCGGAGGACATGGAAACAGGGCTGCCCAAGAAGGGCGCCCCTCTACCCGCCGCCCTGAAAAAGACCAGCCTGCGCGCCGCCGGGACCGTGCTCACTGAGCAGGAAGTGGCCGGCCTGGCCGCGAAGCATAATTTTTATGACAGCCGCCACAACCCTCAGGGCAATTTCAGCAATGCCTTGGTGGACAACGGCGATGGCTTGACCGTTACCGACCATGCCACCGGGCTCATGTGGCAACGGGGCGGCTGTGATCTCACCGCCATCCGCAACGTGCAGAAATATGTGGCAGAGCTCAATCGTCAGCGCTTTGCCGGATTTGCCGACTGGCGGCTGCCCACCATGGAAGAGGCCTTCTCCCTTCTGGAGCCGCAGGCGAATGCAAAGGGCGCTCATCTCCACCCTTGTTTTTCCAGGGAGCAGCCCTTTGTTTTTCTCGCTGACCAGCGTAAACCCGGCGGCTACTGGTTTATGGATTTCAAACAAGCCACGGCGTTCTGGGCCTCGGGCTCCATTCCCGGCGGGTTTGGCAGGGTGTGTCGCTCTGTCTGAAACAGAAAAATGCGATGATGCAGGAAAAGGGCTGCCCACAGTGGCGGCCTTTTTCTTTTGTCGGCATCGGGGCAGGGAGAGCAACAAATTCTTGCAATTTATTCGGGGCGGTTATAAAGAACCTACGAGGTTGCATTGTGCAGCAAGTCTTTCCGCCTGTGTGTTGGCGCGGGAATTTTTATCGAAAAACCGATTGAGAGGAAACACCATGTCCGAGTTCAACAATGTCACCATCGTGAAAAAGGCCAATGTTTATTTCGACGGCAAGGTCACCAGCCGCAGCGTGATTTTTGCCGACGGCGCCAAAAAGACCTTGGGCATCATGCTGCCCGGAGAGTACGAATTCAACACGGCGGACAAGGAACTCATGGAGATATTGGCCGGAGACCTGGATGTCATGCTGCCGGGGGCGTCGGCTTGGCAAACGATCAAAGGCGGCGAATCCTTTGAGGTTCCGGCCCACTCCAAATTCGACTTGAAGGTGAAAACCCTTACGGATTATTGCTGTTCCTTCCTCAAATAAAACGGTTCGGCAGAAATCCCGTTCTTCGGGATTGGCACTGCGGACCATGGGCGGTAAATGATGCGGCCAGCGGGTTTTATGCCAAGGGGTAATGCGTGACACAGCAGCAGCCAGGGGCGGCGACCGGGATGTCCGCCCTGGGGCTTATCCGCCCGTTTATCAGGCGATATTCCCCCCGCCTCATCGGCGGGCTTTTCGCCCTGCTGGCTGTTGATCTGCTGCAACTGGGCATCCCCCGGTTGGTGAAAAGGGCGGTGGATCTCCTGGCCCACGGCACGGCCAGCCAACTTGCCTTGGCCCAAAGCGCTTTTGCCATTTTCCTGCTTGCCCTGGGCATTGCTGGCTGCCGTTTTGTCTGGCGGTATCTGATTCTCGGTTTTTCCCGGCTGGTGGAGCGCGACCTGCGCGATGATTTTTTCCGCCATCTTCTCACCCTGGACCGGCCCTTTTTTCAAAAAAAACCAGTGGGCGCGATCATGGCCCTGGCCACCAACGATCTGGCCGCAGTGCAACTGGCCGGGGGCATGGGTCTGGTGGCCTGCGCCGATGCTGCGATCATGGGCATCGCCGCCATGGCCTGCATGGCCTATATCAGTCCGCACCTCACCCTGATCGCCGTGATCCCCATGCCTTTTCTGGCGCTCTTGACCAGGGTGCTCTCCGCCCGGCTGCATCGCCGTTTTCTTAAAGTGCAGGAGCAGTTTTCCCGGCTCACCGAGTTTGCCCGCAGCACCATCACCGGCATCCGCCTGCTCAAGGCTTACACCCAGGAAGCCCCGCAAGCCGAGGGCTTCAATCGTCTCGGGCGTCAGTACCAGCAGGACAACATCCGTCTGGCCAGGGTGCATGGCACCCTGTTTCCCATCTCCGGGCTGGTGGGCAACACCAGCCTGCTGCTGGCGATCTTTTTCGGCGGGCGGCTGGTGATTGGCGGCGTAATCACGGTTGGCGATTTTGTCGCCTTTATCTCTTATCTCTACATGCTGACCTGGCCGATGATGGCGGTGGGCTGGGTGGCCAATCTGTTCCAGCGTGGGCTCACCTCTCTCGGACGGCTGGGCGAGGTCATGACCGCCAGCCCTACCCTGGCGGACCCGGCGCAGCCCCTCGCCTTTCCCGCCGGGCAAACAGAGATCAGCCTGCGCCATCTCCATTTTCAGTATGAGGGGCAGGAGCAACCAGCCTTGGCCGAGGTGAGCTGCGTCATCCGGGCCGGGGAGATTGTCGGCCTTGTGGGCCGAAGCGGCTCGGGGAAATCCACCTTATGTCATCTGCTGGCCCGGCAATATCCCGTGCCGGATGGGGCCATCTTCCTCAATGGCGTTGATATCAACCGGCTGTCCCTGGCCTCGGTGCGTGAGCGGGTTGCCTATGTGCCGCAGGATGTGCTGCTTTTTTCCGATACCGTGGCCGCGAATATCGCCTTTGGCAACCCAGGCGCCAGCCAGGAGCAGATCGAGGCGGCGGCCAAAATCTGCCGCATCCACGAAGAAATCCTCGGTTTCAGCGAGGGATATCAGACCCGGGTTGGCGAGCGCGGCGTCACGCTTTCCGGCGGCCAGCGGCAGCGCATCGCCCTGGCTCGGGCCATTCTTCTTGACCGGCCCCTGCTGATCATCGACGACAGCCTGTCTGCCGTCGATCTGGAAACCGAGCAGGAGATCATCTCCGGCCTGGCCGTCTATCTGCCGGGGCGGACCTGTCTCATTGTCTCGCACCGGATCGCCCCCCTGCGGGATGCAGCCCGGATCATGGTTTTGGAAGAAGGACGGCTGCTGGCCCAGGGCAACCATGCCGAGCTGCTGGCGACCAGCCCGTTTTACCGCACCATGTATCATCAGCAGCAGATGCACCGTCACCGGGAAGAGGAGCTGTAACGGTGCGGGATAATTACGGCTATTTCGAAGAAGACCAACTGGGTAAGTTCGGCGATCTCAGCCTGTGGCGGCGGATAGTCTTTCTGGGCAGGCCGTATTGGCTGGGAGCCTTGCTGGCCGTGCTGCTTTCCTTTGTCGTGGTGGGCTGCGGCTTGTCTCTGCCCTACCTGATCCGGTTGGCCGTGGATGACTTCATCCTCAACACCGGGCCTGCCGTCGAGGTCCGCCTTGCAGGGCTCAAGCGCCTGGCCCTTGCCTTTTGCGGCCTCATGGCCTTCGAGTTTGTCGGCAACTTTGTCCAGGTCTTGATCCTGGAGTGGACCGGGCAAAGGATCATGCACCGGATGCGGCAGATGATGTTTGTCCATCTCCTGCACCTCGATCTGAAGTTTTTCCACCGCAACCCCGCAGGCCGCCTGGTAACGCGGCTGACCAATGATATCCAGAACATGCACGAGATGTTCACCTCGGTGATCGTCACCCTGTTCAACGACGGGGTCAAGCTCCTCGGCATTTTGGGGATACTGTTTTGGATGAACTGGCGGCTGACCCTGGGCATCTGCCTGCTTCTTCCGCTGATGGTGGGCAACACCCTCTGGTTCAGTCGCCTGGCTCGCGACGCTTTTCGGCAGATTCGCACCCATCTGGCCCAGATCAACTCCTTCTTGCAGGAGTCGCTCTCCGGCGTGTCGCTCATCCAGCTTTTTCTGCGGGAGCGGTCCAGCCAGGCGCAATTTTCCCTGCTGAACCAGGCCTTTTTTGAAAAGGCCCTCTATCAGATCAGGGTCTTTGCCGTGTTTCTGCCGCTGACCGAACTGATGAGCGCCATATCCGTCGGCACCATTCTCTGGTACGGCGGCAGCCAGGTCATGGCCGGGAAGATGAGCATCGGGATGCTGGTGGCCTTTCTCTCCTACATGCGGCTCTTTTTTCAGCCCCTGCGCGAGCTGTCGCAGAAGTATTCCATTGTCCAGTCGGCCCTGGCCTCGGCGGAACGCATCTTTCAGTTGCTTGATACCCACGAGACCCTGCCGCTGGCAGCTGTGCCCTTGCGCCCCACTTCCGGCAAGGGCGAGATCGAGTTCAAGGAGGTGTGCTTCGGCTACGAGTCCGAACGGTCGGTGCTGGATCATTTTACCTTGAAGATTCCCTCTGGCCAGACCTTGGCCATCGTCGGCGCCACCGGCAGCGGCAAGACCACGATCATCAACCTGCTGGAGCGGTTCTACGACCCGGATGCAGGGGAGATTCTTTTGGATGGCATCGACCTGCGCGCTCTCGATCCGGACTGGCTGCGCCGCCAGGTGGGGCTGGTGATGCAGGACGTGTTGCTCATCCCCGGCACCATTCGGGAGAATGTCCTGCTCGATGTCGAAAAGACCGACGAGGCGCTGTGGGAGATTCTTGAAAAAGCGCAACTGGCCCGCTTTGTCCGCCAGTTGCCCGAGGAGCTTGCAACCCAGGTGGGCGAGGGCGGCATGGACCTCTCCGCCGGACAGCGGCAGTTACTGGCCTTTGCCAGGGTGCTGGCCCGAGAGCCGCGCATCCTGGTGCTGGACGAGGCCACCGCCAGCGTGGACCCGGAAAGCGAGATGCTCACCGAGCAGGCCATTGGTGCGACCTTTGCCGGACGGACCAACATTGTTATTGCCCACCGGCTTTCTACCATACGTAGGGCGGATCATATTCTGGTTATGGCCGAGGGCAAGATCATTGAGCAGGGGAGCCATGCGGAGTTGGCAGTGGCCGATGGGGCGTATCGGAGGCTGCTGACTATTTTCAGTGCCGGTCAGGGGCATGACCGCATTATAGGGGCTTCTGAGATTGATCAAAAATAGGGGGAACGTTCCTGTTTTTCCTTATTGATACGTTTGCCCTTGGTGTTTCAGCCAGCCCGCCACATGAGAGCCATTAGTATCTCGATGCGTCCAATGAAGAACTCCCCCTTTTTCATTCCACTCGTACTCGCCTGAGAACTGTACGAAATCTCCTTCGCGAAGAAATCCAATTTTGGGGGCAATGTCGATATTGTGTGCAACTAAAATCGTTTGACCGGAAGAAAGGGCGAGTATGAATTTTTGATGTCTGCTCCCGCTATTGTCGTCTGGTAATAGTCTGATGACTGTGCCTTCGCCAGAAACTTGCAGATTGCTTTTGTGGTTTGCAAATGCCTCAGCAATAACAGAATCGATTTTGCTCGCGCTTTGGTCGGAAATGGAATCCGACACGTTTTTTTTGCTGGTGCTGTGTTGACTGCTTAAATATGCGTAGCCCGCGAGTATTGCTACCACAAGAACTAAAAGTTTTTTCATATACCAGAGTACCTAATAAATTATTCTGTAGCGTCTGATTATCAATGTGGAATAGTTAGGGGCACCTCCTATTTCTCTCGTTATTATGCCGCATGCGAAAAAGGATGGACCTCTGTATCCAGCCGGTCTGCCAGCGCTTCCTGGGCTACTTCCATATCATAATGGGTCTGCAGGTTAAGCCAGAACTGCGCCTCCATACCAAAGAAGCGTCCAAGGCGGAGCGCCGTGTCGGCGGTTATGGAACGCCTGCCATGCACAATCTCATTGATCCGGCGTGCGGTCACTCCAATATCCTTGGCCAGGCGATACTGGGTGATACCCATTGGCTCCAGGAACTCGGTTACCAGTATCTTTCCTGGGTGGATGGGTGGAAAATCTCGTTTGGTCATAATGGCACCTTGCCTTTGAAGGTTTTGATCATGGCCTCATGATATCCAACAAAGATAATATCGCCAAAGGATATTGCGCATAGGTTGCACTCGGCAGTTTTTCGCTGCGACATAAAAGCCCATTGGATATCTGCTCAATTCCTGTTACCGTGCGGCCTGAGGGGAAAACCTATAAAAGTACGGAGCATCAATGAAACGTTTCAAATATCAGATGAAAGACAGTAAAGAACTCTGGGTATGCGAGGATTGCAAAAAGACTCATGCCGAGCTTATCCTGCTGAAATCCTGGAGGCTGATTGATAAGAAAGATGACGATTCTGCCTGCGAATACTGCACGCCTTCAATCTTTGTTCCCGAACCGCCAGCCGATCTCTGTGCGCATCTTTGATGTGAAGAAAACCGGATGGGCCTAAATAACCCAGGTTATAACAGGGTATTCTTGAGCGTGCCGATATCCCGTTTTTCCGTGATGTAGCGGGTAATGGTGTTGAAGTTTTTGGTATCCCCCACCATGACGCAGCCTATGAGTCGGTTGTTTTCGATGACCAGTTTTTTGTAGACCGAGCCGGAGGTTACCACCTGCGCTTCATAGCGGCCTTCCGCGTCGATGTTGCCTGCGGCAGCGACGTCGATGCCCGCAACTTTCAGGATGTTGCTCATGGTGGTGCCGTGGTATTCGGCCTCGCCGTCCGCCATGTTGGCGCCCGCCACCTTGCCTTGCTGCATGGCTGCGGGCCAGATGCCGGAGACCACCCCCTGATGCTCGGCCACGTCCCCCGCCGCATAGATGCCGCTGACGCTGGTTTCCAGGCGGTCGTTCACCTTGATCCCCTTGTCGCAATCAAGCCCGCCGGTCTTGGCCAGTTCTAGGTTGGGTCTCACCCCGGCGGAGACGATGACCATCTGGCCGGGCAGGGTGTCGCCGCCTTCGAGAACAATGCCCTCGGCTCGGCCATTGCTGCCGGTGATGGTCTTGGTGATGGCGGCGAGACGGAAGCTAAAGCCCATCTTCTCCATGAGTTTTTGGAGCCGTTTGGCCCCTTTGTCGTCCAGTTGCCGGGGCAGGAGGCGGGGAAAAAATTCCACCACCGTGACCTTCTTGCCCAGCTTGCGCAGGGCATTGCCCGCCTCCAGGCCGAGCAGGCCGCCGCCGATGAGGATCGTCTCCTCGCTTTTTGGGGCCTGGGCTAGGATAGCTCTGGCGTCTTTGATGTGGCGGAGGGCAAACACCCCCTGCTGGCCAATGCCCTCGATGGGGGGCAGGAAGGAATGACTGCCCGTGGCGAGGAGCAGACGGTCAAAGGCCAGCGCCTCGCCGGTCGCGGTGGTCAGCCTTTTGCCAGCGGCATCGAGCCCGGTGATCCGGGTGTTGAGGCGCAGGCCGATCCGTTGTTCCTGGTACCAGGCCGCTTTCTTGGCGATGAGCTTGTCTTCGCCCACCTCCCCGGCAATGAAATCGTTGAGTCTGATCCGGTAGTAAAAGGGGATATCCTCTTCGCTGAGGATGGTGATGCTGCCTTTGGGGTCCTGCTGGCGGATGGCTTCCGCCGCAGAGGTCCCGGCTACGCCGTTGCCGATGATCAGGTAGGTTTTCGTTTTCATGGCAAGTACCTCAGAAGGAGGTTGAAGGGAGGGAAGATTAAAGATATTGTGGCACAGTCCGAACGGGATGTACAAGTATTCCCGGATCGGGACCAGCAAATATACTTTAAGGAAGGTGTGGGGATGAGCGAGAAAAAGAAGAAGAGCCTCTGCCCCTGCGGCACGGGCCTGAAGTTTGCCGAATGCTGCGGGCCGTTTATTGAGGGCAGCCAGCTTGCCCCGACTGCGGAGGCGTTGATGCGCTCACGCTATGCCGCCTTTGCCGTGCAGGATGTTCCCTATCTCCTGCGCTCCTGGCACCGGAGTACCCGTCCGGCCAGTCTGGATCTGAGCGACGAGGCTGGTTTTGTCTGGCACGGCATCGAGGTGTTGGAGACCGAGGCAGGCGGGAAGGAGGACAAGGCCGGGGTGGTGGAGTTTATCGCCAATTTTTCCGGGCATGGCCAGGATCACCGGCTGCATGAGCGGGCCAAGTTTGTCTGCGAAGAGGGGCAGTGGCTGTACGTGGACGGCAAGGTGAATCCGGGCCGGGTTCCGGTGACCAGCGAAAAGATCGGCCGTAACGAGCCCTGCCCCTGCGGGAGCGGCAAGAAGTATAAGAAGTGCTGCCAGGCGAAGTGATGCGAAGAGCCTCTGGACACCGGCCTTCGCCGGGTGACGGGGCTGGGTATGAGATAATTCCGTTAAAATTGTACCGTTCGCGGTGAGCCTGTCGAACCGCAGTTTTTTGTCAAGGCAGGGCTTCGGCAGGCTCAGGCCGAACGGTACGGTTCATCTTACTCCAGATAGTCCTTCAGTTTTTCCAAAAGGCTTTCCGGCAAATCCTCATCATACATGAAGGCCTGGGCCTCCTCTCCGGTGATCTGGCTCTTGATCTCCAGAGGCAGGGAGCGGAGGATGGCTACCCGTTCCGGGTTAGGCTTTTTCTTTTCGCTGTTGCTGTCCATGTGCATCCTTTTGGTGTGCGGGTGGATTAGGAGCGCCAGATGATCTGTGCCTCTTTTCTGGCTGGAATCTTGAAATACGGAAATCGCGGGTAGCCGAAGATCATGGCCCCGTAAAGCCGGTGGTCTTCGGGCAGGGCCAGGGCCTCAAGCAGGGGCGGGTGCCCGGCTGCTACGGCGCTCATCAGGATGCCGGCCCAGCAGGTGCCGATTCCGCAACTGGCGGCGGCCAGGTCGAAATAGGTCAGGGCGATGGTGCAGTCGATCTCCGGCTTGAGGCTGTCCTTGTGGGCATGGGCCACCAGCAGATGGGGCGCGCCGCGCAGGACCATGTCCTTGCCCTGGTCCCAGGCGGCAACGATGCCGGGATAGCTGGTGCCGGTCCGCAGCCAGTCCACGACCAGCCCGGCCAGATGCCGCACCGCTTCGGGGGTTTCCAGGACCAGCCAATGCACCGGCTGTGCGTTCTTGGCGGACGGCGCCCAGCGGCACAGGTCGAGAAGCTGTTCGGTGTGGTCGCGGGGAACCGTTTGCTGTTCGTAAGAGCGGATGGAGCGCCGGGTGGTGAGAAGCAGGCCGGTTTTCTTGAGCGTGGGCGGGGAGCCGTTGCCGATGGCTTGGAAATCTCCGGGTTTCATGGCCGCAAGGCTCAAGGCGCCATGGGGGCATACCGCCACGCAATGCCCGCACTGGATGCAGAGGCGGGCGGCGGCTGGGCGGATTTCCGGAAAGCCGTCGTCGCCGGTCAGCGAAATGAGGCTGAACGGACATTCCGCCGCGCAGATTCCGTCTTTTTTACATCGTGTCCGGTCGATGGTGATCAGGGCCATTGGCTTACTCCTGTATATTTTTACAATAAAAATCTTCCCTGCGAAGCGTACCCCGTGAGGGGGGATTTTTGGGTGTCCCGTCCCGCGAACGAGCTATTTTGCTGCCGGGCGGGGAGGGGAAATTCAGGCAGGCGGCGGCTCGGCTTCTGCCTTCGGCCTGGCGGCGGGGATAATCTGGTCGAGTCTGGCCGGGGCAATCACGGTGATGGTGGTTCCCTTGCCGGGGGCCGAATCGATCTCCACCCTGCCGTTGATCAGTTCTACCCGCTCGGTGATCCCCGCCAGGCCGAAGCCTTGGCCTTTAAAGGCAGGGGTAAATCCCGCACCCTGATCCTTGATGGTGAGGATGATCTGGTCTTTTTCAAAGAGAATCCGCAGGCTCGCCGTATCGGTGTGGGCATGCCGGAGAATGTTGGTAAACGCCTCCTGGGCCACCCGGAAAAGAACGGTTTCGGTCACCGGATCAACCCTTCTCTGGTCGCCGGTCGCCTCAAAGGCAATAGCAATTTTTCGGCTGAACCATTTTTCTTCGGTTAAGTGGCGCAGGGCCGGGACCAGGCCGAAATCGTCGAGTTGGGCCGGGCGCAGGTCGTGGACCATCCGGTAGAGTGCCTGGGACATCTCCTGACAGAGATTCTGGGAACGCGCAAGCAGGGTCAGGGCCTTGGGGTTTGTGCCGACTACGGTTTTCAAGGCGGCCATGTTCAGGCTGGCGGCGGTGAGAATCTGGGCGGTATCGTCATGGAGTTCCCTGGAGATGCGGCCACGCTCTTCTTCCTGAGCCAGGACGATATGGCGGAAAAGGTCTTTCCGGAGCGCCCGGCGTTTCAACAACTCATCTTGAACCTGTTCCAGAGCGGCGAGTTTTTCCTGTTGGGCTTTGTGCAGCTCCTCTCGGCGGCCTTTTTCGGCAATGTGTGAAGCGTGGATGAGGCTGCCCATGGTGAACAGGGCCAGGAGCGTGCTGACGAGCGGGATCGGAATGCCGGTTATTGCCTGGAACAGCTCGGCGTTAAGAAAAGGCGCTGGATAGATCTCGGCTCGGGCGGGAAAGATCTGGGTCAGGCCGAACAGGGCAAAGCCCCAGGCGGCAAGGCGGTAGGAATTGGCCAGGGCTGCATTGGTCTCTTTGTGCTTGAGCGCATGGTTTCTCAAGGCCAGGGCGGCAAGCAGGGCGCCGGGCAAAGCGAGGAGGTAGCGGGCTTGGGCATCGGCGCAGCGCAGACAGTTCGGTCTTGTTTCCCAGGGGATGATGTGGTCGATGCCGATGACGATGATATAGAGCAGGAGAAAACCCAGGCTGACGTACAGGCTCGCCGCAATCTGGCGACGGGCCGGGCGATAGGCCTGAACCCCAAAAGCGGTAAGGGCGGCGAAGGACAGGGCCAGGAAAGAGAGCTTGATCAGAAGGAGTGATCTTGGGATGGCAATCCCCATCCAAACTCCTGGCAGAATGACGATTTCCAGCCATTGGTTGATGGCGTTGAGGATTCCGAACATGGCAAGGGGCTTGAGGAGCGTGACTTCAGCGATATCGGGCGAACGGCTCCCTTCGAGGGCCATGGCCAGGCCCATGCTGAAAAAGGCAAGGCCATAGATGAAATACATCAGCAGATAGTTGAATTGCGGAAAACTAAAATACATAGGCTGGCTGGAAACAAGAGGTTGGGAGTATTTTTGGGCAAACGGGCACTCTTTGGAGCCTTCGGACAGTCATACCTGAAACAGCGGAACTGTGCAAAGAAAAAGCGAAGAAAATTGGGTAGATATTGCCATTCTGAATGGGTATAGTTGAAGAGGTGCCCGGAGAGGCGAGCAACAAAGGCCGGAGATGATTTCGGGCGCAGGCTTAGGGGAGAACATGAAGCAGACACGGATATACGAAAAGCTTGACCAGCCCGAGGTGGGGGCTGCGCTGTTTTATCCACGGCAGGACATCACCGCGCCGCCGGTCGGCGCCCAGGACCACAGAATAGAGGTGGAAGCAGGGGTGGTGCTCGGGGCCAGATTTTTTCTGACCGCTGACCCGGCTGCGGTCAATCTCCTTTTTTTTCATGGCAATGGCGAAGTGGTCGCTGATTATGACGATGTCGGCCCCCAGTACAATGCGCAGGGCGTCAACTTTCTGGCCGTTGACTATCGCGGTTACGGCCAAAGTACCGGCGTCCCGGCGGTGAGCGCCATGATCCAGGACGCGCATCGGATTTTAAGCTGGGTGCGGGCCTGGCTGGTAGAGCAAGGCTGCACCGGTCATCTGGTGGTGATGGGCCGGTCGTTGGGCAGTGTGTCGGCCATCGAACTGGCGGCCACGGAAGAGGCGGTTGCCGGGCTCATAGTCGAAAGCGGCATTGCCCGGACCCTGCCGCTTCTGCGCACCCTCGGTTTGGATGTGCAGGCCCTGGGCCTTGATGAGGCCGACGGCTTTGGCAATCTGGAAAAAATCGCCAAAGTGCAAAAGCCCACCTATATTCTCCATGCCCAGCATGACCAGATCATTCCCATCGTTCTGGCCGAAGAGTTGCAGAGTGTCTGCGGGGCGCGGAGCAAGGAATTTCAGATGATTCCCGGCGCCGATCACAACAATATTCTGGCGCTGACCGGCAAGCTCTATTTTCAGGCGATCAAGCAATTCCTAAAAAGAGTCGGCAAATCCCACGGACCGAGACGGTCCGGGATTCGCGGCTGAGAAATCCAGGGGGGGATATGGCAAGAGACCGACGCCAAGCGAGCCGGAGCAGCAGTAGCACGTTCCGGCAGGCTGGTTTCGTGGTCGGGCTGCTGGGAGGCTCGGCTGTGGCCGTGGGCCTGTATGAGCCCGGCGCCGATTTTGCCGTTGTCGCCATGATCCTTGCCGGGTTGGTTTTGGTTTTTGCCCTGTTGGAGATGTGGCAGGGAGGGGCCGATTCTCCTGCGGATTCTTCCTTTTTCGGCACTGCCGGGCCTCTGCTTTGGATTGTTGCCGCCTGGATCTTTTTTCGCTATTTCGGGGAGGGCGCTCCCCAGTTGATTCTTCTTCCGGTCGGGCTCATCGGCTGGCTGGCCATCAGTTTTCCTATGCAGGCCTTGCTCGTTCCTATTCTGGCCGTGCTCGTGATGGAGGCAGGATTATGGGCCATGGGCTTTCAGAAAACCGCCGGGCTGGCAGGCAATTTGGTCAGCTATGGCGCCGCCGGGGTGGGGCTCAGTGTTTTCATGAGCAGCAAGGCCTACCGGCAACGGATGCGAAAGGCTCTGATTCGGGCCAAAAGGGACACCGCCAGTCGCCAGTATGCCCGGGATCTTGGCCTGTTTGCCGAGACGCCTGATATTCTCGGCGTCTTGCCGGATTACGATCTCATTGACGACCCGGAGGCTGGCAGTCAGCCCGCTGTGGAAACCATCACCGCAGCCTTTGACCTGCAACTGGAACTCATCCGTCAGACCCTGGCCTTGTCAACGGTGGCCCTGCTGTGGCCAGACCCGGAGGGCCGTGAATATCGGCTGCGCAGCATCGCCACCACCAGAAAAGATATAGCCCCCGGGCCGTTTCCGGTCGGGATTGGCATCACTGGGGCGTTACTGGGGGTCGAGGAATTGGTGAGTCTGGCTCCGGCCATTCCTTCCTTGGGCGTGCCCTATTACCTGAACCAGATCGAGGTGGGAGGGATTCTCGCGGTCCGTCTTCCCGATGACGCGGAGGAGTGGCTCGGGTTTGACGACAAGAAGATCGCCCCGCTTCTCTGTGTGGATCGTCCCGGTCAGCAACCGTGGACCGAGGCGGAAAAAGCGACCATGATCCTGACCGCGCGCAAACTCGCCCTTGATGTGAACATGGGTCGGCAGTTTCAGGCCATGGCCCATGAACGCAGCGCCATCCAGCGTGTTTGTCTCGCCATGCGGGAGCTGAACGGGGCCTTGGGGCTTGAACAGGTGCTGGCGGCCACGATCAAGGCGGTGCGGACTCTGGTGGGCGCTGATTTTATCTCCATCAGTCTGGTCTGCGGCAACGGGCATTGCGTGGCCCTGGCCGAGGGCGAAGGGGCCGAGCAACTTATGGGCCGCGAATTTTCCCGAGAAGAAGGGCTGGTTGGTCAGGTGCTCAAGATCAACCGGCCTTTGCCGGCCAAGGCCCAGTGCCACGGACCGACCCAGGTTTTCGGCCACGATCATCTGCTCGCCGGTTACAATTCGTTGCTGATTCTGCCCCTGCAAAAGGAGAAAGGCGAGGCAACCGGGGCGCTCACCGTGGCGGTGAAAAAAGCGGAGGTCTTCACCAAGGCGAGGCAGGAGATTCTCGAACTCATTGCCGCTCAGGTTGCGGTCAAGATCGATCTTGGGCAGGCCCATGAGGAGATCAACCGGCTGGCCACCATCGACGGACTCACCGGCCTGCTCAATCACCGCACCTTTCAACGTGGGTTTGAGGTGATGCTGGCCCGGGAGGAGCGGCGGGCAGGGGCTTTGAGTCTGCTCATCTGCGATATCGATCATTTCAAGAAGATCAATGACAACCATGGCCATCCCTTTGGCGACAAGGTGCTCAAGGAAGTGGCTGGCATCCTGCGCCGGGCGGCACGCAGCGTGGATATTGCGGCCCGATACGGCGGCGAGGAATTCGCCCTTGTTCTGGAGGGCTCCGGTGAGCAGGGCGGTCTCCAGATGGCCGAGCGCATCAGGCAGGAGATCGAGAACATGGTGCTCCATAACGAAAATGGGCCGGTGCAGATCACTCTGTCCCTTGGGCTTGCCGTCTATCCCGGCCACGGGACGGACAAAGAGCGCCTGATCAGTCGGGCCGATCAGGCCCTGTACCGGGCCAAAAAACAGGGCCGCAACCGGGTGGTTCTCTGGGAAAAGGAATGACAGGTTGATTGCCTCCGGCGGCTTGTGCCTTTTGTCTCGAATCTCGCTCCGCTCGCTTACCTCCGGCTTTCTGCCGGAATAACGACCGATTGGACAACCCCACATATCAAAATTTATCGGCGATTGCTGGCCCCGGCAAGGTTTTTTGCCCGCGGTTAGGCGTGCCGTATGAGGAGAAGGCATGTCGATGCTGTTCAATACCTTTGTCCATATCCCCGGAATCGGCGAGACCACGGAGCGGCGGCTTTGGCAGGCCGGGGTGGAGACTTGGGATGATTTCAGGGAGCCGTACCCCGCGTTTCTCTCCGGCCAGAAGGTGCGGCTCATCGAGGATCATCTGGCCCGCAGCCGAGTCCAGGCTCAACAACAGGCGCCCCTTGATTTTCTCCGGCAGCTGCCAGCAGCCCAACGCTGGCGGATTTTTCCGCATTACCGGGATTCCGTGGCCTATCTCGACATCGAGACCACGGGCTTAAGTTTTACGGATCACTGCATCACCACCATCAGCCTCTACGATGGAGCGCGGGTGTTCACCTATGTGCAGGGGGAGAATCTCGCGGCTTTTGCCGAGGACATCGGGCAATACCAATTGCTGGTCACTTACAACGGCAAGGCCTTTGATGTCCCCATGCTCGAGCGGCACTTCGGTTTTAAGCTGGTCCAGGCTCATATCGATTTGCGCCCTCTGTTGCAGGGGCTCGGCTTTGTCGGCGGTCTCAAGGGCTGCGAGAAGCAGATGGGTCTTGATCGCGGTGAGCTGGCCGGGGTGGACGGGTACTTTGCTGTGCTGCTCTGGCGGGAATACTGCCGGACCAAAGCGCGGCGGGTGCTGGAAACCCTGCTCGCCTACAATGTGGAAGATGCGGTGAATCTTGAGTCGTTGCTGGTGCAGGCTTATAACTTGAAACTGGCGGGCACCCCGTTTGCCGAAAGCCACCGCTTGCCCATACCGACCTTGCCGGAGAAGGTATTTCTTCCGGATATGGAGCTCATCGGTCGGCTACAGGGACGGCTGCGGGGTGAATACTGAGGAAAAGCGGAGAGAGCCCGGCTGCTGCCGGACTCTCTCCATGGGGGTGTCACGCGCTTTGTAACAAGGCAGAGAATCAGGATACGGTCAATGGGCGGTGCGCGCGTGGGTACAAGGTGATCCGCTCGCTACGGAGCGGATCACCCAGGGTTAAGGTCCCCCCCCCCAACCTGGATGTTTTTGGTACGGCGCTGTCTTCTTGGGCCGATGGGCACAAAAAAAACCATCTCTGTTGCCGGAGATGGGTTTTTTGAAAACCATTTCACCCTATCGGCAACCCGGCCATCCGCGCTGGCGGACCCGTTGGCTTTGCGTCCCCGGATTACTCCGGGTTTGCCTTTTTCCAGGACAGCGTTTTCCTGTGCGTTCATAGTGGCACAGCCCGCCTGTCTCTGTCAATCTGTTTTTCCCGCCGGAACCGGGAGAGTGTTGGTTTTTCCTTGGCCTGTGGTACACTGATCGCGAAAAGTCGTCCTTCCAAGCAACCACGGAAAGGTGCCATGTCCGAGTCCTTTGTTTGCAATAATGCGGAAACTTTCCCTGCCTGCCGCAGGGTGTTGTCCGAGCCGCAATGGCAGGAGTTTCTTGCTCTCCTGACCTCTGCCGCAAACATTGATGAACTGGGCTATCTGCTTGTCGATCCTGTTTTGGCCTTGCCGGGGACGCCGCCATATCTCTCCGACCTGGCCCGGCTGGAGCTGGCGTTATACCGGACGTGGCAGGAAAGGACAGCCTTGCCGATCATGGTCGAGCGGCTCACGGTAAATCCCTCGCTGCAACTGTTCGACTCTGCTTGGGCTGGATTGTCCCTTCTGCTGGGCGAGAACGGGGCCAATACCGAGTCCCAGCCTTTGCTGCAACAGGAGATGATTCTGGTCTGGTGTGATCCGGAAACGGGAAAGGGCCAGGCGCAGGCAGCAGGGTCCGAGGACCTGTTGGCCTTGAAGATGGTCAGTGAAAGAATTGATCCCCGTCAGGCCGCAACCTTCGGGGAATTGTCGGTTGAGGCCGTTGAGGCGGCTCTTGAGCGTGCCGCGGACAAGGGGCTTCTTCTTGCCCCAGCCTCGCGCATCCGCAGGGATGAGCAAAGTTTTCCCATCTCCGAGGCGGTTGCGCCCCGTTTTCTGGCTGCCGAGGTTTTCACCCTGCAATGGCACATCACCCAAGTCTGCGACCTGCATTGCAAGCATTGCTATGATCGGAGCGACCGTGCGCCCTTGCCCCTGGCCCGTGGCCTTGATGTGCTGGATGATTTGCTGGCCTTCTGCCAAAGGCGTCATGTGCGGGGGCAGGTGAGCTTTTCCGGCGGCAACCCCTTACTCTATCCTCATTTCCTTGAGCTGTACAAGGCTGCGGTGGATAGGGGTTTCAGCGTGGCCATCCTTGGCAATGCCACCGTCAAGGAGCGGCTCCTACCCTTGCTGGCCATTGAAAAACCGGCTTTTTATCAGGTGAGCCTTGAAGGGTTGGCCGAGCATAACGATTTTATCCGGGGCAAGGGCTATTTTGCCAAGGTCATGGAGTTTCTTGGCCTCCTGCGTGAACTGGACATCTACTCCATGGTGATGCTCACTTTGATCCGTGGCAATATGGCGCAGGTTCTGCCCCTGGCGGAGCTGCTTCGCGACCGGGTCGATCTGTTTGTTTTTAACCGGCTGGCCATGGTCGGGGAGGGCTCGCTGCTGGAATCGGTTCCTGCCGCGGAGTATCGGGGATTTTTGGAAAGCTATCTCGCTGCGGCCCGCGAGAATCCTGGCATGGGCCTCAAGGATAATTTTTTTAATGTGCT
>Ga0315272_10000315_pt1 | contig 24035 bp, 21 predicted proteins | sample C3_middle_MG_FD_203918 | JGI IMG/M metagenome (GOLD analysis project Ga0315272, IMG submission 203918) | Sediment microbial communities from Yellowstone Lake, YNP, Wyoming, USA - C3_middle | ecosystem: Environmental > Aquatic > Freshwater > Lake > Sediment | place: USA: Wyoming | collected...
ACGGTCACCCGCTCCCAGCCCACCATGGGCGGCTTGGTCTTGCAGCTGGTCGCCACCCGCCACTCCCTGCCCTTGTGGAATATGCCGAGGGGGTCGAGCCATATTACGCCCCTGGGCGCCGTGGAGGCGCCGACCCTCGGCGCGCCTCTGCCCTTGGCCGGGTAGTGGGCCACCACCGGAAGCGGAGGCCTCCCCACACACAGCTCCACGGGCTCCTTCTCTTTGCCCTCTATCAAAAACGGCGGAGGCAACGGCTCGTTGGACAAGATGTACCCCCTGGACATGTCCAAACCGATCCTCTTGCCAGGCGTTAAGACCAGTTGTTGAAACTCCTCCTCCGACACCGCAGGTACGGAGTACAGATACATGACACTCCCATAGGTACGGAAAATATAGAACCAATTCCACAATAAAACCCAAGCCAATTTAAGACATGAAAACGGAAAAAGTCCTTAAAGGAAACAAAGCTGCCAAGGTCTTAAAAACTCTTACAGATCATACACACCGTTGGAGCGGGGCAGACCCCGAAAGGGGGGCCCACTCGTTGGAATGCCCGGGACCGGGAAGTCGACGTTCATCAAGGCATTAGAGGTAATACTACAAATGATGGGGAAAAAGGCGCTGATAATTCGAGTAAAAGACTGCTCAGAGAATTACGTAGAAATCCTGCTACCCGAAGAAGAGGTGCTCAGACATATAAGTGGTGTTTTACAATTTACTGCTTCAGACGGGTTTAAGGCGTCCTTCGACCGATTGGCGTTTACTTCATGCAATAATATCGACTGCCTTATAGAGTACGTGGAGAAAAGATACAAACCAGATGTCGCCGATTGGATAATACCGCGATTACTAGCGCTCAAACGATTCGTTGAAAAAGATAAAGTTAAAATCCCGACTTGTCTGAAGCGCGAAGACGAACTCGTGAGGAGAATTGTGGTAGGCATTTTGTACGCCATTAGGCCATATATTACGTATCCCGTTATTCTAGACGATGCGCTAAGCTTTGTAGTTAACGAAAATTATAGAGACAGTTTTACGGCAATGATGCGGCCCTATATGATATCGCTGAATCGGTATCTGCTGACAGGCGACCTAATGACATACAACCCAATAGTGGTGACGCCTGGCGGCGCTGCTGGCATATATAGAATAGCGCATCCATACCATTACGTTGTAATATTTGATTCCTTCCGGTGGGAGGTACCCAGGAAGGACATCGAAAAAATTATTTCTTATTACTAATCCCCCTTTCTTTATATTAGGGGCTCTATCTGCACCTCTCTGGTGACTCCGGCGTATTTTGAGACGCGGTGCCACACCACCTTGAGGATCCTCCTGCCCTCTGCGCCTACTGTGAGCCTGGCCACCGCCTGGACGTTGTGCTGGGCGCGCATGGCGAAGGACGGCGCCGCCGGCTCTCCGTGGTAGGTCTGCCCTATGGCGGGCCTCTCCTGCGCCACGTAGTAGACGCTTACGGTCTTGCTGGCTATGTTGTTGGCCACGAGCTGGGTCATGGAGTTGGCGAAGCTGCTCATAGTCCTAACTATGGGCAAAACGTCCAGCTTGCCCGTGGCGGCGAGGTAGCGGCCCTGTTCGTGAAGCGCTACGGCCGTTATAGAGTCCACCACCAAGACGGCCTCCCCGCAGTGCCCAGTCACCTCGATAACTCTGTGGAGGAGGGGTAGGTAGGAGTCCACATATTCTACGGCGGCTATCTCCCGGTGTCCGCATTTGAAGGAGCGCGGCAACTTTTCTCTTATCTTCTCCAGCTGGCCGTAGAGCTTTAAGTTTGGCTCAGTCCCTATGTAGAAGGTGGCGACGCCGGAGTCGGCAAGCTCCCAGAGGAACTTGGCCATGAGGGTTGTCTTGCCCACCGCCGGGGCGCCGTATATGATGTAAATGCCCGGCGAGCCGCGGCTGTAGAGGCCCAGCTCCTCCAGCAGGGCAACTACCTTCGGCTTCCGGGGCTGGCTCACAGAGTCAGCCTGAGGAGCGGGAGTATCATCTGTATCGGCACCATATGTGCTATCATGCCGAGGGCGGCCGTGGCGGCGGTGGTGAACTGGCCCTTGTCCACGCCCTCCTCCACGTGCTTGGCTAAGTCGCACAGCTGCATGTGGTCACGCCTCTTGAGCGCGTCCTCTATCTGGCTCCAGATGTCGCCGGGGACGGCGTCCGGGTTCAAGGTCCACAAGCCAGCCGAAAAGCCTAGCCGCCGCGCCTCTTTGGAGCGGTCGTAGACGAGGCGCATCAACAGCTGGACCTTCTCCGGGTTGCTGAGTATATCCAAGGCGGCGCGTGCGAAGGTCTGCTCGTAGTTCTGCGAGGTGAATATGGTGTTCTTGCAGTCGATGTAGTTGCAGATGGGGAGCCATCTGGTGAACTGGATGTTCTCGCGCTGCGGCACGTAGACCGCCCGCGCAACGGCGGAGGCGTACTGCGGGTACTGGAGCGGGTCGGCGAGGGCGAAGAGCGGCGACAGGTCGCAGTCGGGCTGCAGACACAGGATGTAGAGCCTGTGCGACATGTGGCCCAGAGGCGCCGCGGCAACGGAGTCCGGCCACATGAGCACTATGTACCTCCGCGGGCCGAGCCTCAGCTCGATGTGTTTGTGTTGCCTGTAGCGCTTCCCGCCGTAGTACGTCATACAGACGGTTGTAGCTGCGGCGGACAGCGTCTTGCTGTGAGGACCCATATCCATGGCGCGGTACTGCGGCAACGCCACTGAAGGCATAAGCATGAGGCAAACGAACGTAGGCAATTCAGCAACATGCGGCGCGGGCTTCGGGGCGGTGGGCCCCATGGGGACGATGGTGGTGCCTCCCGCCTCGCCGAATATTTCATCGCCGACGGGGGCCATGAACTTCACGTTAAGCCATCCAAGCGGCCCCAAGACGTGGCCCACAGGTTTGGCTATCATACGTACGCTGTTAAGCAGGGAATAAATGTAATTAAGAAGCCGTCGCTTACAGGGATAACTTTACAGGGATAATAATCCCTGTTAAGAAATCCCTGTTATTTTATCCCTGTTGTGAGCAGACGCATGGTCTCTTCCACTTCGGCCTCCGAATGTGCGAAGATCACCGCCTTGTACACATTGCTGTCGGCCTTGGGGAAGATTCTGACTGTCGTCTTGCCGCGGTACGCCAGCACGGCGTTTACCTTCTCCCTGTCCCCTATGACGAAGCCCCGTCTCTCCAGCGAAGTCAAGAGCTCCTCAAGGGGGGCGGCCGGTATCTCCGCCACGACTACCAAATTCTCTATTCTGCAGTCGGAGAAGTACGGCAGGCTCGGCGGCGGGTAGCGGGATGAGAAAAGCTTGACTTTGCCGGTATTGAAAACTACTGCGATGACGTCCTCGCGTAGGAAGTAGTACTTTTTGCCGTTCCTCAGCTCCTCGTAGGGCACATCCGCTGGCACCTCTGCTATCTTTTTACAGGTGGCGACAACGTTCACGACCTGCATAATAGATGCGCGAGGGGCGGGAAAGAAAAAGAATCACATGACGCATCTGTTGCGTCCGTCTGTGACGTGTCCGTCCTGCACGTAGTACCGCTTGCCGTATATCTGCCACTTGCCGTTGGCGTAGCGCCTGTATGGGCCTACATAGAAGCCGCCCCCATGGCGGCGGAAGTAGAAAAACGCGATGGGCCGTCCCTGTGCCCACACCTCAGCCTGTATGAAGTCGGGGAGGAAGCCCACCCGCCTGAGTATCGCGCATAAAACGTAGAGGTCTAAGTTGGGCGGTATGTTGTCCAGAATGACGAGGTACCTGAAGCCATCTATCAAGACGCGCTCCATGCGGATAATAAGTACGCTGTTTATAAAGAAAAAAGGCGTGGGTTTAGAGCTTGGAGTAGAGGTCTCTCTTCTCCTCAGGCGTACAGCCTCCCTTAGATTCGCAGTACTGCTCTATCTGCGACAGCTTCCAATTCACCTCGTCGAACTTGCCCTTCGCCAAATCCTCCGCCACGAGGTCCTGCACCTCCTTAGGCGCCTTCTTGGCGGCCTCCTCAGCCAGCTCTCTGATGACGCTGTCGGCGTCCACCACAATCCGGTCGAGGTTCTCCTCTATGTACTGGCGGCGGGACTCGTCGTCGACGCCCGCCTTGGCCAGCCAGTCGTCCACACGCTTGACCTCCTCGGCAACAGTCTTGGCGTATGAGCCGAAGTCCTCCGCCAGCCTCGCGGCGACGTCGTGCGGCAGTCCGTACCTGCTGGAGACCTCGTACGCGACGGCGTCGTCTTCGGTGAAGCTTATCCCCAAGATGCGCCTCACGGCCTCGGCATGGTCTTCGTCCTTGACCACGCCGACCTCCGCCTCTACGCGCTCCTCGACCTCCCCCACCACTTCACTGTCCTCAACCGGGACGTACAGCTCCTCCACCGGCGCGATCTGCTCCGGCACCGGCTGCGCAGTCTCTTCGAGGCGCTCCGTTGCGGCCTCGGGCTCTTTGACGGCTACGCGGTTGCCCGCGGCCTCTATCATGTTGAGGAGGGCCATGTAGGCGTCTGGGCCGTCCTCCTCCAGCGCGAGCTCCAGCAGCTTGTCCCTAAAGTCGGCGTACTCAGCCGACGTCAGCATCTTGAGCCAACGCTCCGCGGCGGCCTCCGCCTCGGCCTCGCTCAGCCCGGCAGCCTTGGCCGTGTCTCTTATCTCCTGCAGCTGGCCCTCCAGGAACTCCCTCAGCGCCCTCTCCCTCTCCTCTTCGTTCTGCCCCTCTACCCTCAGCGGAATGTAGTCTCTGCCCTCGTCGTAGTACTTCTCTGTGGCGTTTGCAAACGTCGCGGCCTCCGCCAACATCCTCCTCACCTCCGTCGGCGAGCCGAACACCGCCAAATCCTCCGGCCTGATCTGCTTCTCCACCACCATGCTCCCCTCCGCCACCTCGTAGCTCTTCACGCTGAACATCTGCATGGCCTTGGCGTACTGTGAGTAGTCGACGGCTGAAGGGGCGGAGGGCGCGGCCTGCGGCTGAATTGGCGTATCCAGCGCCGCAAGCCTCTGCATAGCCACCGCCTCCCTGGCCGAGGGCGGCAGGTAGTCCAGCACTCTGTGCTCCACCACCTCTCCGGTAGGCGCGATCTCGCGCCACGTGATGTCGGCAATTTCGCTGGCGTACTTGGGGCTGTAGACGTAGCTCCAGTCGCCGTACGGGAGCTTCTCTAGCACCTGCGCCTGGACGTGCTCCGGCAGGCGCTCGAACCACGCAGGTCTGTCCTCCTTCAGAAGCTCGTAGATACCCTTCAGCGTCTCTCCGTTCTGCATGATGTTCGGCAGTCCCTTCTCAATTACGTCTCGGGGCAGTATGTCGGCCACGGCGTCCCTCAGTGCGTTTTCCAGCTTCTTGTAGTCGCCCTCCAGCTTAAGCATCTTACGCATCTGGGAGTCTTCAAGCATCTTCCAAACGCTGTCCTCCGCCACGTCTCTGCTCACGCCAGCGGCCCGCGCCGCCTTATCGACAATACCATCCATCGTGTTCTTCAGCCTATTGGCGCTTGTGAAGTCTATCTTAACCGGTTCGTCAAACCGAATCCTCTCACCCATGGGACCTGGGGCCAGTCTCAGCGCCGCGTTTATGTCGCCCCTTTCGGCCGCCCTCGCCGCGCCCTTGAGCCACATGTTCCAAATAGGCTCGGTCTTGCCTTCTGGCGTGACCTTTACGCCAAGTTGCTCCGCGGCCAGTCTCCGGAACTCCGGTATGGAGGAGAAGAGGAGCGCACGGTGGTCGCCCTCTTTCAACCTTCCTACGGCGAATTCAGCAATGGCACTGCGGAGGTGGGAGTAGGCGGGAAGGTAGGTGAACAGCTCCGGCCTCGAAATGTCTGTATTGTAGGTAAACCAGTCCTTGTAAGCCTCCCAAGCCTGCTTGAGGCGCATGTAGTCGTAGCCGAAGTGCGCCAGGTAGCGGGCGGCGGCTTGCTCTTGCGTATAGACGAAGCCGAGGCGTCTATACCCTTCCACCAGATCAGCAGGGTGTACCGGAAGTGGCCGTGTCTTTATGCCGTGGAATTCGGCGAATGCGGCTAAGTCGCCTGCATGCCGCGGCGGCGTGTGCATTGTCGCCGTCCACAAGGCGGCTAGCTTCACGTCGCCGCCGCTCAGGTGGTAAGCGGCGTGGAAGGTGCGGGCAATCGCCTTGGCGACGAACCAGTCTAAGCGCATATGCGTCGCAGCCCACAGCCAATCCAGCGCCTTGGCCGAAGCCGCGGCGGCTTGAGCCTCCGGAGTCAGAGGAGAGCCGTGGCTCACCAACAGGTGCATCCCCTTCAGCTGTCTAAGCATATACTCGATGAGTTTTGCCGTGGCGTCTGCAGCAGGCTGGAGACGGGAATGTGGAGCCTTTATGAATATCTTCATGTCCAGCTTGGAGCCGACATATGCCGACAGCCCCAGTGCGGCCGTGAGGCGGATTGGGTCGAACCGCCAGAGCCACGTAGCCCACCGGAGCGCGGAAGAAGCGTAGAGCGCCCACATTTGCGCATAGCGGACCCAAGACATTGCTATGTTTTTAGTTACTTCACTGGTGGCGGCGGCGGTCATACCGCCTGCTACGGCCGCCCCACCCTTGCCAACCGCGGCGAGGCCTTTAGACGCCAGTTGCAACACCGTAGTCTCAACCGAGCTTGCCCGTAGCCTCAGCTGGAAGAACTGCGAAATTCCTAAGATCTTCAGCATCGGTGCCCCGGCGCCTACGATTATCAACACGCCCGCCGCTCCCGCCGTGACGGCGATGAGCACGTAGACCAGCCGCAACGCCCACGGGATCAGCGACGTCCAGATCCAAGAGAACGGCTCTACGAACTTCGCGGCAAGCGGCGCAAACGATCTCCCTGGCAGGAAGATCGACGACAAGGCGTAGAAGGCGTAGCCGAATATTGTGTCCACTACTTCACTGGTGCTGTGCGAACCGCGCAGGAACCCCGCCACAGCGGGCGACGGAGCTGCGACGTACAGCAGAGAGACAGCGACCGTGGCCCTGTGCCACGTCTCCACCTCTTCACACTCGGTCTTGTTGTCTACAGTCTTGCATTCAATGTCCGGCTGGCTGTTTACGTCAATTATTGCTTTCCACTGCCTCGTCGGGTGCCAGCCGCTGCAGTCAGCGCCAAAGGTAGAGAGGACAGCGCTTTGAGTGGCATTGCATATCTTATCCCACTCGCTTTTGCTCATCGATACTTTGCCGTCCCACCTGGAGTAGCTCACGTCGGCATATTCCGTGTACAACACTTTCACCTCCAGATGCTGAAACTCCGCGGCGAGGCCGTCCACCTTCCATTCTGTGCCGGGGCACTGGCTGACCGTGCCGTAGCATTCGTATTTGAAGACCCACGTGGCGTTTAGCTTTCCGTCGGTCGTGACGCCTGTAAAGTTCGGCTTAAGCGACGCTGCGGCAGACCACCCATCGAACCACTTATAGGGGACGTAGAGGTTGATAGTTCTGTTCGGCACTGGGTAGAAGTAGGTGGTGTTTACTGAGGCGAAGTTGACTGTCCCCACCTCAAGCGTCCCGTTCTGAAGAGTGAAGGCGGTGCCGACTGGATAACTTACCCACATATATATGTAGCGGGTCAGAGTCCACGTGTTGTTCGTTAGCGTCACGTTGCCCCCCGGCGGCGGCACGGTATACCACCACCACTGGGTGGAGTTGACCCAGTGGGTGCCGTTGTAGTAGACATACGGCGCATTGAACTCGACGACGATGGGAGCATTGGTGTTTATTCGCACCGCCACAGGTTGGGCGAACTTCTCTTGCTCAACCGGCAAAGGACCGGACATGGGAGCCAGGCCCGGCGCCATGGCTACGGCGATTGAAAGGAGGAGTGGAACCGCGGCGACGTAGGCCGCCACGGCGATCGTCCTCTTGCTGGGCACCGCAGCGACGGCTATTGGCGCAAAAACGGCGGGGAAGATCTCTACTGAACGTATCAAAGGAGCTAACACCGATAATGTAGAATATGCCATGCCGAGATATGAGGCGGCCATAGACATAAATTCGTTGATGATGTCTATGGACAAGTCTATAAGTGCCAACATAGCCGAAACCGAGAGGCCCAAAGTAAAGGGCGCTAATACAACTGCGGCTGTGATTACAGCTCCAGCCGCTACTGCCGTATGGGCAGCGATTTGTGCAAAGTATTTTTCATACGTCTGCCTAACATTATCCAGCGTTTCTAAATCCTTCTGCACTTGGATGGAGGCGGGCTTGGCGTAGATGTTGACGTAGGTCAGATATACAGCCATAATTACCAATATCATGACGGCGCCTAGGATGTTGGCGCGCCAAACGGGCTCCCTCCGCGCAATTCTGTACAGCGCGGTGGCTAAAATCCACGCCGCGGCCGCGGCGTACAATACGTCGTGCCACTGAGTATATGCGGCCTCGGGGATCAGAGGCGAAACTGCGGCAAATAAGAGCGCAATGCCCAACGCCGCCACTAACACGTGTTCAATACGCATGGAGAGAATGGATGGGAAAAAAACGTTGAATTAGTTTACGAGGGGCAGTAGAGGAACGGACAGCGCCCCTCTACAATCTTGGAGTATATCGACTTGACCTCTGGAGAGAACTGCGCCACAATCCCCAATACTATGGGCACCATTATGATCATAAACGGCACCCAGAACCAAGGACTGCCGAACAGCTCAGGCAGACCACGCCGCCTCACAAACAACGTATATACCACATCAGCTAGCAGTATCCCCACAGAGGCGATAGACACCGCCCAGACCGCCGTTTTTACGTTGTTGAGGAAGTCATTTGCGGCTTGTTCAGCCGCCCCGACGTCTGCGGCCATTGTCGCTGCCGCCAACATTATTAACACTATTGCTATTGTCTTGTAGTTCATTGACCCCGTGGGAAGAACAGAAAAATATTGAATTAGAGTCCTAGGAGGTAGCCTATCGCTCCGCCGATTGTAGGAGCGGCTATGAGAAACAGCCAGGCATATGCAATTACCAATTGCCACTGCTCATAGTCAGTAATGGCGTTGACTATTCTGTCGTCACAGCCTTGACACGTCACTGGCATAAAGTTCTCTCCCCACACCCCGACTTTGTCGCTACAACTGGTATTGATCTGCACTGCGCCAGCGAGCAGGACGAGCCCGACCCAAAGTCCGATGAATATACCGATAATGACTCCACCCACCTTCCTCAGCCAAGCGGCGTATATCAACATCCCCGACGCAAGAATAGTGGGGCCGTATGTAATGATGTAACGCGCAAGGCCCAACAGCTGGCTGTACATCCACACAGCCTGCTCAAAAAGCGTCTTGAATTTAGAGAACTTGGCCTCTGCATACCCCGCATAGGAACCCAGAGGCCCGGATAGACGGAGGTTTGCCACACACTGCTCCATCTTCACTATTCTGCAGTAGGCCTCTTCTACTACTTGGTCAAGCTTATTTACAACGTCCTGCGGCGATGTAACTTTTACCGGGACGAACTGCCAGAGGTTTGCGATAAAGAACATGACTGTGAACAAGATGGCGATCTCCTTCAGAACGTCAGCAAGCGCGGCCTCCAGCCTCTGGACGCGGCCGAAGAGCTTGAGAGTTTCTATCAACGCAACGATGGCGAGTATTGCAATTGTAACTGCACTGTTCCAATCAAACGCCAGCCCCCCTGGGAGGACGATTTGATTGGCCGACTCTAGAAACATGCCAGTCCCTTGGCTGTTGTAGAAATTGAATTAGAGTGCCTACAGAAGAGAGATTTTCTTACGACAGCTGTCCCCTTGGCGACGTGACAATCGGAAAAATCCAGCTCTTCAGCGGCAAGTAATATCGGTTTCATTCATCGATTCATTCTTGCTGGTGCTGCCCTGTAGTTTTTCCTCAAAGAGAGATGTAGACGGGCTGGGAAAAGACGTCTATCGGTGTTCTGGCGGTATCAGCCGCACGTATATCGGCGCCCTGCCCTCGACGCGGACGATGCCGACACGTTCTTCGGGGAGGGACTCGTAGGCAACTCGCTCCACAACGGTGCGGTCTATGTGGAGACGTTGCTCAATATATGGCACCGCCTCCGGTTCTATGGCTAAAACTATCTTGACGCCGCTGTTTTCTATCAAGTCCTGCGGGATTTCGGCGATGCTTTGCGTAAAGACGGCCGCCTCGACGCCGAACTTCCTGTGCTCGCGCCAAGTCCTAGACAGCACCAACGTGTTCTTCATAAGGATGTGGCCCTCGTCTACAACCAAAAACAAACGCATCCTACATGGCGGTTTTGGACAGGTGGCTTTGGCCTCAGTGACGAGCCAAATTATCCACGTCACCAGCTTCATGGTGGAGCTGGGCGAAGTGTCGCCGCTGGTGTGGACAACCAACGGCTTCGTTAAGTCCACCTTAGCTACACGCATCTGCGCCAATGTCGCCAAGCGGCCGAGAATAGAGTCTATCACAAAGGCAAAGGCAGGATCCCTTCTGAGGGCCTCTAGGTGTTTGAGGATGTTTTTGTAGGAGGTGTCGCCTTCTTGCGCCGCGCGGCGGAGGGCTTCCAATAACACAGTGAAGTGGGCATCGAATATCTGTATGCCTGCTGCTCTGAGTATGTCCAGGAGGAGGTCTACGTCGTCTTCGTCTGTAAGCCGGAGCGGCGGCATGTACTGTCTCGCATCGATTATCTGAACGTCGGACAACCACTTAGCCAACATGGCCCAATGGCCGTGGGGGTCAATAACCGCAGGCACTACGCCGCGCTTCTGCCTCAGCTGGACGGCTATGTTGATGCCGAGGGTGGTTTTGCCCGCGCCGGTCTTGCCGATTACAATCATATGCGGCGTTTGTAATTCTTCTGGATTGAGACATATGTTGCGACCAGCGTCGTCTGTGCCCAGCACGATGCTGTTCTCTCTGCACTCCGTCGGGGCAAGCAAGAGGGCATAGGGCGTGAACTCGGCGAGGTCGCGGGTGAAGGCCTCTATACGTGCCACCGGCCGGCCCGTGGAGAAGGCTGCCGTCTTCCCCACTATAACGCCGTTCACTAAAAAGCCTTTTTCACGCAAGTTCAGAATCCTCTGCCTAGCCACTTGCACCACCTCCAGCCGCTGAAGCCGCCATTGGGACTGCGTCCACCAAGCTATACGCTCCATCCAACCGCCTGACTTCTCGATACGGAGGGCGTACTCCGGGTCGACCACCCATGCAACCAGTGCCTCCTCTATGAGTGGCTGGGCGGCGCGGGCTATGGCGTGTATTGATTGTGGGTCCGGCACAGAGAAGTACATAGTGTCGTTGGCGAGAGGCTGATACGGCGGCTGAGGCCTGTAGCCGGTGTCGCGCACCGACAATATGGCGATAAACATGGTCGATAGTATTGATGCGGCGCCAGCGGCTGGGCTTACCGCAAAGGAGAGAAGCGGGAGGAAGGCCCACAACATGTATTTGCCGACCTTCTCCCGCGGAAGCTCAACAGGCGGAAGGCTGGGCTCCGGCTTAACCACAACGCCGAAGCGCCTAAGAACCCTCCTCGCCTCCTCTGCGTCCACGCCGTCTTCAAGGAGAATCCAAGCCTTCCCGCCTTTGTAATATATGCCGTTGTAGACGTGGGTTGTGGTTATCAAGACGTTGCTGAACTCGACGGGGCCCATTCCGTTCACGTCACGGAACACCCGCTCCACCTCGTAGAACTTAAACCGTCTCCCCTCCCACACCAACGCGTTGTCTTCAGTCCACATGGGTATGGTGTTCCGCCTAATTACGAAGAAGATGGCAGCTACGGGCAACGTTAACAAAGCCATAAGCGGGTGGATTAATGCCAAGAGCAGAGAAGCAAAACCTGCATATGCCTGCCACGGCAGACGGGATATAAACGTTGCAAACTCTAGCTTACTCTCTGGCTTGGCCTCTTCTGCCGTCTTTTCTGCTTCCATCTCTTCCTCTATCTTCTTCTCTTCTAGTTGCGGTTTTTCCTTTTTACGCTTGGCCTTCTTTACCAAGATCTCCGAGGCACATACATAGGCCTTAAAGACGGCGTTATCTCTAAGCGCTTCGTTGACGCACCGCTGTATCTCCTCAGGCGTTAAGTCACGTTGATACTGAGCTTTGAACTGCTCAAGTCTTTTGAAAAACTCTTTATCTTGCATGACAGAGGCAGGAAGAGCTGATAAAAAGAATCAGCGGACGTCAGCTATGAAGTACTGGAGCTTGGCAGCTATCTGGTCTATCACTTCGACGAATTTGACGCGGGAGAGCGCAGCCGGGATTTTGCCTTCTAATACTGCGTTATACACCGGCCCCTCCAGGGGGATGGCGAATGCAAATGTGCCGTATTTTGTGGTACCGATCCGCTGGATCTCGTTTTTGCCAGGCATGCCGTCGAGGTATTTGTTCAACACAGCGAATATCGGCTTACCCTGCGGAAGTATGTCCTTAAGCCGCCACAGCAAGTGCACCGTGGCTGGCTCGGCTATGAGGAAGTATATGTCTGCTATTTGGATCGCGGTGCGGATCACTTCGCTATGCGCCTCATCTGCCCCTGGCAGGTCGACAAAAATTAAGTTGTAGTCTAATCTCAGCATATCTATAAGCTCCTTAAGTCTACTACCTTTCAACTGACTATTTGGTGGAAGAGGGCCTGGCGGCACTGTATCCACGTAGGCGCCGTCCTCCATGGTGCAGTATTGAAGCGCATCCGCGCCAGCCAGAAATGCGTATGTTCCGTACTCCACTCTGCACCCGGGCGCCAGCAGAGAGGAGCCCAGCCCGTCCGCCGTCACGTCCACGTAGACGACCCGCCAGTGCGTCTCTTTACGTATGGCATACGCAACGCTGCTGAGCACCGTCGATTTGCCTACGCCCCCCTTGTGGCTTAAGGCGGCGACTACTTTCGTGACCATAACTTCTTCAATTTGTCGAGAATAGATTTCTTCTTCGGGGGAGGAGATTGGTTGAGCACTTGAAGAGTGTATGACAGCCCCTTCTCGCGTATGGTGTTCTCCACGAGCCACTCCGGCTGGCCGTACTTCTTGGCGAGCTTCTTCACGATGTCTTTAAACGCCTTTTTCACCTTAGGAAACTTCTGTTTCTTCGCCTCTGGCCTCTTCCGTTTCAACTCTTTGACAAGCTTATCTGTCATATCTCGATGCAGACTTGCCCTATCTGTGTTCTGAGTTCTGGCTCTATGAGGTTTGCCAGTTCGGCCTCAATGACCGACTTAAGCCGCTCTTTTATTGCGTCTATTGCCATCCGCTTAAGTACGTCGCAGTTTTGGTAGTTGCCTTCAACGCATTTCTTATACAATGCAAATATCAGCGAGATGTCTACAGAGGCAGATGCAGAGGCAGTGGGCTGCTTCATCTCTATCGGTTTCGTTTCTACCTGCGGCTCCGGAGTTGCGGTAGGAGTGGGGACAGGAGGCGCGAGGGCGGTCTCTTCTTTCGGCTTTATCAAAGGTTTTGGCATGACTGTCGGGCAGAAGAAAAATTAAATTGAATTAGTCAAACTTCTTAAGATAGGCGACCCAGGCTTCTGGGCTGTGCAGAGTCTTCATACCTGCCGCCTCGGCTATTACTTGCTCCCACTTGGCGACTTCGGGGTCTTTGAGCGCTTCTTCCTTGGCCACAGGCTTGTGTCCCTGCGGCGTCGGGGCGTATATCTTGCCTACGCGTCTCACGACGCCCTTCGGCGTCACTGCCTTCTCCATGACGGGTATGATCAGCCGCGGCATCAAGGCCTCAAGCTCCGCCTGGGTGACGCCTAGGCGGAGGAGACGGAGCACCACCTCCTCTGCGCTCTGGGCATGGATGGTGGCGCCGGCACCGAAGCCCGCGAAGGCGATGGTGACGAAGGCCCTCACGTCGCTTTCCGTCAAAAGTTCGTTTATGCCCACGTCGGAGTTGGCGCGCAGGCCGAACCTCTGCACGAGCTCAGCCATCAAGATGTCTGATATGCCGGCGCCGAAGCTGATGCGCTCGGTAGCGATGAAGGCGGCCTGCGGCACGAAGAGCTCCGGGACGGACTGAATGATGGCGAGGCGGCGGGTGGTCTGGGTGCAGCTCAAGACGGCGTTCAACAGAGACGTCTTGCCCGAACCCGGCAGGCCCGCTACCAAGACGTGCCTCCCCCTGCGCCATTGGACGCAGAGGTACGCCATCTGCCAAGGCTCGGCGCCGCCCATGGAAACGAGGAGCGGCGCAGTCCACACCACGTTTATCAAACGGAAGGCGTAGCCCTGCGTCGGCGCAACGTCTGGCACAATGGCGGTTACGCGGACGCGGAATAAGTCGTCGAAGCGGGAGGCAAACGGCCTGGCGGCTGAGAGGGGCGCCACCCGCCTGGAGATGGCGTCTTGTATGTGTTCCCTATCCTTTGGCGTCAGCTCTATGTTGGTGACGAGACCTGCGCCATGTTTGTAGGTGTCCACGGTGACGGCTCTGTCGGTCATGGTAAGCATGACGTCGGTGATGCCTAAACCCTCTGTGAGAAAGAGTGGAGTGATGGTGCCGTAGGCGTAGTACCAGCGCCAAAGGAGTCTTGCCAAAGCCGGAGCGTACTCCTTCCACCGTTTAGGTATTTTTTTCTCCAGTATCTCAATTGCTGCCTTTATGTTGTACCGTCTTTCATCCTCGGTGCCCAGAATGCCGTAGGGGTCTATCTCCTTTCTGCCGTACTCCTTCTCTGCGCTGGAGAGTATACGCCCGATCGTACGGTCGTCTGGTAACTGTTCTGGAAGCTCCACTTCATCAAAGATGTAGACGGTCTTCATCTCTGTGACGAAAATCCTGGTTTCAAGACCAAAGAGGTTGACTCTAGTCTCGTCCACAAAGCCAGCAACCGGGACTCCGGTTATGGCGAAGAGGCTGCTCTTGGCTATGGTTTGGGGCTTGGTTTTTTGAGAGGTGCCGAGGACTTGCGCCAGCGCCGTGGGGCTTTTAAGCTGTATGGTGAACCGCATGTAGGGGAAAGCTTGTCAGAAAATATAGAATCAATGACTCACTGGAATGGCCGCAACAGTGTAGTTTTTGGCCACAGTTGCGTAGTTGCCCCTCAACACAATTGTTACAGAGTCGCCTGGTCTGTAGGTACCGAGATACCATCTACAGAAGGGCCAGCCGCTGGGCGCACCGTGGCTCATCCCGGCGGCGGGAACGCATTGACCGCCTGGGTTTATGTGGCAGTCTTTCTGCGCATCCATCCAGATGCCGGGTTTCCGGATATAAACTCTCTGCGGCGCAGTGGAGTTGATACATATGTGTACGCTTTTGCCATCTTGTGCCAAGATGAGAGTAGGTGCAATGTCGCGCAATGCTGCATATTCTGCCTGCGCTTGGGTTGCATCGATAAGTGTGGGCATGTAATAGTAAGCCGCTATAGCTATGAGCACGACTGCTGCGGCTGTCCCGTAGATAAACAACAATACTTCATCTATCATGGTGAGGCTGAGATGTAAAGAAAAGTTGAATTACTGTTTCCACTGCACCACTACAATGGTGGAAGAGTCTATGTAACACCCCAACCCTATGTAGGTACCATTGTACGGCACTCCTCCCACAATTATTGTGCCATTTGAGCCAACGATCGCGTTGAGACATTTAGTCTGTTCGTCTACCAGCTTGCTGTTGAGCAATGTGGCTTGCTCGGCGGCCTTCTGCTGGCTTTGATACCACCAAATTGCCGAAATACCAGCAGTCGTCAACACAATCAACACGGCCAATATTAAGGGAGCTGTTGAGATCCCCCGCATGGAAAAAAAGGGGGTGCGGAATTTAACGAATTGACAGGTAGATTATGTGGGTGCCGTTGAATACACAGTAGCCAGTGTTGTTGATTTTAGTAAAATTTCTGACGCCAGTAGCGGCGCATAATATGGATGGCTCTTGGGGCACGTGGGCCGCCGCCTGCACCGAAACAGTGAAGTAGTAGAACGCAACAGCCACGGCAAAGAGGACAAACACGACGGCAAGGATTATGGGGTTCACAGTCTCCTCGCCACTATCATTATCAAAACAGATGCTATAACAACAATGTACGGCCAACTCTCCACTAGCAGCAAGACATCCCTGACAGCAGAGAGTATTTTTACAATTGTCTCAACTGCTAAAGGTATTGCCACAGCGGCTGGCACCGCGAAGGGGGACTCTCTCAACGGGAGGACAGCCAATGCGGCGGGTGCCGCTTTTACTAAAATCAATGCGGCGAACGGCGATGCGGCGGCGGCCAACGCATGGATGCCGCCAATGATGGCGACTGAGTTATGGTTCCGCCAAGCGGCAATGCCGTAGGCCAATGCCGCCAAAATTATGCCTGTCTGCAAGTCTCCTAGCGTCACGGCAACGGTGGACAGCAGCGCAGTCGCTATGAACGCCACGTCCTTCATGTCTCGAAAATAAACAAAGAAAAATGTGGATTTAAGCTAGAAGCAACGTCAATGTTATTGGGGTGTAGAGAGGGACTGCCGCATAGGACTCCGTCATTCTGCCTGCCGCCACTGCCGCCGCCATGGAGACCAGCCAGAGCATGGGCCTCGGCGAGGAGAAGTAGAGCGGTAGGGGCCCCTCTTTGGCTTGCTCCGCCAGTGTTGAGAGTTGAGGCCAGAGCCAAGAGACTGCGAACGCGGCAACGATAACGAAGGAGATAATTATGAGCCCCCGCATGAGGCCCTCGCGACGCAGAGAGGAATAGTGGTGTTCAGCCAGCCTGAGGAGGTACTCGGCGACGGCTTGTATGTCGAAGGCGCCGGACTGCCGCACTGCGCGTGTTATTTCAACAGCTTGCTTTGCAATGGGCGTGGCGGCGAAAGCCACCCTGCCTCTAGACGCCATGCGGAACTCCTCCTGGGCCTCCATGTACCGCGGGATGTAGTACCACACGGCATATATCAGCGCCGCGGGGATGGTGGCGTAGACGGCCTGCGGCACGAAGTAAGCCGCAACAGCGGGCATTGAGAAAAGGACGGTGAGCCAGTAGTCCCATTTACGCACAGGCGGAAGGAAGGGCTCAAGCGCGTAGAGCGGGAATAAAATCAATGTAACAATCATTGCAGCATACTGCGACGCGAGGGGGCTCAGTATGCCCAATATGACACCAAGCAGTATCGACATCATAACTACCATAGCTGTCGACATCACTATAAAGTTGAAGATGTTCCGCGCTCGCCTGAGCTCCTCCTCAAGCTTAATGCGGAACTCCGACACTAGTTGCTCCACGGCGACTTTTCGGTCAACGCCCTCTTGCTCTAGGTAATACGCCCGCTCCACGATTTCGAAGAGCATGCCGCGGGTTCTCTGCCTAAGCCTTAAGAGGACGGCAGCACGCCTAGCCGCCGCTGTCTTTATGCTCTTAAGCGCTGTAGTGACAGAGGCAGTCCTGTAGTATACGATGAAGAGTATTGTGTCGAGGATCATGAGAAGAGTGGTGGGGTTTGGGGAAAAAGAATTGTTACCCTACTACCCACTTAATTGTCTGGCTACCGCCTACCCACTTAACTACAATATATATTACGCCCGGAGTGGACGACAGACCTTGGCATTGGAACGATACTTTTTGACCTTCATATACATCAATTGTTGGATTGCATGTTGCTATGGTCGTCATGCTATTTCCGCTTGGTGCCATAAGCGATACTGAAACCTGTTTGAGTCCTTTCCCAAACTTTAAGGTCACGTTTGCAGTAGTGCCTACAATAAATGATTCTTGCGGTACCAACTGTACGTTTGGCGCGTTGACAGTGGATGCGGCACCACTGAAGATGTTCCACATCACGAACGCTACCACTATGACCAGTACTGTAGCGATGACTGCCCACATCATATTTTCCATGCCTCTGACCTTTCTGTTTAGCAGTCTTTGGGGCGTCGATTTTTTGGGTTTTTTGTTTGGCATGGATGTGGCGAAAAGAAGAAAAAATATTGAATTAACGTCTCCTTAGGGCTATTGTGGCTCCGGCCATCAGTGCCACTACAACCGCCAGCACGGAGACCGCCAAGGGATCCAGCTCGTAGACGGCGCGGTATTCGCCAGGGGCGTCCACCACCGGCGACGGCTCCCAATCTTTGAACTGCCAGAGGAGCCACTTCCTCTTCTCAGTGTCGCTGATTTGAAGCTCATAGCCCTCCGGGTACCAGCCCTCCTCTTTCCTGTCCCACACAATTATTTTGACGTAGTGTTCACGCCTCTCTGCGGCTGTGAAGTTGATGGATGTGTTGACTACATACGGGAACTGCACGGGGTGACCGTCTGGCGTAGTCCAACCCGTAACGAAGACGCGGGTCTGCCCGTCGTCGTAGACTTTAGACACCTTCGGCGCGTTTATCTTAGTGCCCTTCGGAACCCACTGTGTATATGTGTAGTTGGTGGCCTTCCACCCCACCAAGAAGTACACGTCGTATAACGCCACATAATGGCCAGGACCGACGGTAATTGCAAGCGACTTGTCGCCTGTGCTCCACTGCCTAAAGACCAAACGTGTACCGTTGCCGAAGTTCACCTCGGCGGGGGCTTTCAACGTCACCGTCTCGCCCTCCCGCACCTCTGTGCTGGATGAGTTGCCTGGGATGTCCCAAGCCACGACACGCCTGACCTCATATGCAACCTTTGCGTATGCAGGAACGTCGTAGATGTCTGACATGGGTCTCCCCGCCTTGTCAAAGAGGGTGACAGACTTCACCACATACTTCACGTCCCCCGCAACGATTTCAGGCTGATACTCAAGTCTGTAAATTGGCCTGATCTTTGTTGGGCCAGATATGCCAAGCGTAATTGCTGGCAGCGGAAAGCCCCTCCTGGTGCCGTTCACCTCCCAGTCCACTAGAACCAGCTTGACCTCCTTCAGCGGTTGGTCGGCTGGCACCTTTATTTCTGGCTCAGTGTAAAACGTAGCCGTGCCGAAGGCCCACTGCGGTCCCATCACAAGCGGCGTGGCGTCTACTTTATACTCTAAGCGGTAGGCGATCGTAGTGATTGGTTGGAGCTTCGTGATGTTCTGAAGTGGGATGCACCTCACTGCGTCTCCCTCAGCTACGTTGGCCACGACGATGTCCGCCTCAGCTGGGACATAGGCGTTTGCTGGGAGCGGGTAGGTAAATTTGTCTATACTGGCCGTGGTCTGGAGAGGACAACCGCTAGTCTCTATCCTCACTATTTTGAACCTCTGCACAGCCAGCACAGAGTCTGACGTATACGCCAACGTTAGTCCGTCCCACGACAGCGCTATGGAGCGTACCATTGATGTATCGAGCTCCGCAACGATCTTCCCGCCTCGGATTATGTACAGCTTCTCCGCAGTCGCCGCCGCCACCGTCCTCCCATCGCCGGAAACCGCCACTGCGATTATCGGCAGCGGGAGTTTGATGAGGGGTGTCGTGTTGTTGTAGAGAGTGTCGTAGACCGCATATACAAATGTGCGGCAGTCCTGGCTGACACCTGCAGGCGGCCTCAGCTGGGGCGCAAGGCCCCCTCTGTACTTAACGCCGAACTTAGTCGAGTTGACTATGAGGTATGGCGCGTCTGTCTTGATGGCTGTGATGGAGTTGCCACATCTATCTACATACGTGGTGAAACCATGAGTGGGGTCGCCCGTACCCACCGTGAGCGTCCCGTTGACCGTATAGGCCAGCGCGAAGATGGGGCTGTTGTACTTCTGTTTCTCTACAACTTTGCCGTCTTTTATTCTGAAAAGAGTTCCGTCTATGCCTCCGATAGCTACCTCTATGCAGTTGGTAGCGAGGGCTGTGGCGTTAACGTTTACTGTTGTGCTCCAGAGAAATCTGCCATCTGCGGTGTAGAGCATGACGGTTGTTCCCAGAAACACTGTTCCGTTGTACAGAGTAGATGCTATAGCTAGACAAGAGCCCATGGCGTCGGAGGCGATGAGCTGGCCTGGCACAACCCACAGCCTCTGGCCGTAGGCGTTGACCGCCCCCGCCTGCCCGCCGAAGGCAAAGTAAAACGTGTCGCCAGACTCCGTAGGCAGAACCATTGCAAGTGCCAGCGCCGTTGCCCACAGAACCAGTATAATTCCCCTAAGCATGGCGAGTTATAGAGAACTAACAATAAAGAACTACATCTGGCACAGCCACCGCTTACAGGGATTTCTTAACAGGGATGTCCTTACAGGGATAATTATCCCTGTTGGGTAATCCCTGTTAAGAAATCCCTGTAAGGAGAGTTGAAAGATAAAAACTATTATTTCCTTCTCTTCTTCAGTGCAAAGGCGGCCGCAGTTGCTACTGCAGCGACTCCGGCGGCTGTGTAGGGGCTGATGGGAGGCGCCTCGACGGTTGGCTGGCAGAGCTCTCTAGTGTAGGTTGCAACCACGGCTGAACCGTCTGGGAGGGGGCTTGCCGTAGCGTTGCAGAGCCTCACCGTTGCGAGGGGGTTCGGCACACCCAACACGTCTCTCGCCACGGTTCTGTACACGGCGTAGAAAAGCGGTCTGTAGACGCCGGGATTCGACGCAGTCACAACCTCAGCCGGCGTGTACTCCACCCCGCCTACTACAGTCGCGTTCAGCCTAACCACGGCGCCCGCATCCACCCACCCCTCCCACTGTACCACGCCTTCGATCCTTACGTGGTACTGCCTCTTGGCGTACTCCACCTTCAGCGCAACCGGCCCCTCCACAACTACTTCTCTTACGGAGGGCCCCACCAGCCTGGTGCCGTTGCTGAAGTCGATGACGTCGGGGAACTTCAGCACGGCGCCTTTCGGCATCCAGCCAGCCGTCTTGTTCACCGGCGTCTCGACGGCGGCCCAGTAGTAAACCTCGGCGTACTGTGCCACAAGCGTCGTTGGCTTATCCACGCGGAAGTCCCTCTGTGCCGTGCTGTTGACCAGCAACTTCTTAAACAACGTCCCGTTGCCAGGCTCCCAGGGATCCGCCAGGCTAACCTTGAAGACGGAGCCCTCGTCGGCCCAGACCTCCGTGGAGTTGATGGGAGCTACCAGTTTCACCAAATACTGCCTCCCGTAGCGGAGAGTTACGTTGAGGGGTTCCTCCACTTTTATCCTCGCCGCGGCTGGTCTGCCGTTTATCTCCATTTCGCGTACAACCAGCCTCGTCCCGTTGCCTAAAACCGTCGGGAGGAGCTCAAGCTCCCCGCCTCTGGGAACCCACAGTTCCCAAGTCCCGTTGAACCCCGACACCCGCACCAAGTAGTAGACCTGTGTGTAGTTCACGCGCACCGCCTTTGGCCCATCTACAAACACCTTGACCGGCTCCGCCTCCAGCCTGGTGCCGTTGGGGTAGACTATGGGGGGAGGTCGCCACGTCAGAGTTGTGTTGAAGTCAGCAATCACTGTCGTGTTGCCCGTCAGTGTTGTGAAGGTGATGGGGTACTTGGTGCAGTGTATCGAGGCGGGCCCCCTCACCTCCACCCAGCCCCCCACCCAGCGGTACCGGCCAGACACGACTGCGCCGTCTGGACAGAGCTTGGAGACATTTACCAACGCCCTGTACGGCAGTTCTGTTGTGCGGCCGTGGATCTTCACTGGCACAGTAGGCCACTGATACACCGTGGCGTTGTTCCCCATGCTACCAGGACGGACATACACCCCAGACCAGGTAAGAACAGGTTCAGCCCAAGTCTCGTCTATCCCAATATTGACAGGTACATCATAGAGATTGTTTATCGGCACCGTTACGAATACATGTCCAGGCTCCATGGCTTTTAGGATATATCTCGGCGGAGCCATCACTGTGTCATTGCCTATGAGGAGGAGGGCGGAACCGAGTGGTTTGAGGGGCATGCCGGGGTAGTTGAGTTGTATGAAAGCCCCTGTAGTAGCCATGAACGGTTCGGCGTAGGGCCCCGTGTACAGCACTGCGTTGGGGTCGTCGACGTAGAACGTGTAGAACAGCTCTCCGTCCACGTAGACGTCGACGGCGCTGGCCGTGGCGTTGTGCCGTCTTACACTGACGGTCACGTTCCGCGGCGGAGTATACATAGAGACGCATTTGGCAGGGACATTGGAGAAGTAAACTGGAGACACACTGTTGAAATCTACGCAGAAAAACTTTGTCCCGAGGTCTCTTGCCGTAACGTTGTTGGGTATGCCGAATATTCTCACCACCGTGTTGTTTGCAATCGTGCCGTTGACCATGTACTTCCTGCCCGTCATTGTTCTGTAGGGCTCGGCTCCTGCCTGGACAAAGGTGTAGATGTAGACGTTGGAGTAGGCAACGGCGTAGGAGGCCACTACGTAGCTGAGTTTGGCCCCAGGCGGCGAGGGGCACCTATACCAGTAGAGACTGTCTGCCCAAGGCTTCAGACAACTGGCGTTCAACATGGGGCCACTACCAGACTTAACGGTGGCGAACAGGCCGTAGACAATCGCAACTGGTTTGATTTCCCATACGTTTGGATAGTGGATGCTGTAGAGGTACCACTTAACGTCTCTGCGGGGGTCTATCTCAGTTATGTTGAAAAGCGCTGTTGCTCTGGTGTAGGTGTACTCTACACCCATGCCGTTGGGGAGCCACGGTGATGTCGCCATGCCCGGGTTCGCCCCATGGAACGTTGTAGGTATCCACCGACCGTTAACTACCTCCTCTATAATTCCATAGTTCCATACATGTTCGCCGAACTGCGCCTGCCCAATGTAGACCGTGTCTGGAAAGTAGGTAAGTGGCGATATCACGTAGTACTCAAACTGTGCCGTGACTAAGGCGGCTAGCAGACAGATCAACAAACCTACCCTCATGTAAAAACCTACGCCGAGACTTAAAAAAGAACCGTTTTCAGGCTAGCTAACGACAGTACACCCAACCATCGTCCCCATTATATGCGTCTGCAAGTCCGCACATTTTTCCGTTGCGGCCTATTACGTGGTAGTCTTGGCCGTCGGCCGTGACGGTGGTCACGTATTCGAATGTTTCATAGGTTCCGTCGAGACCGCATCCTGTTACGGTTACGATATATCTTTTGTAGACCTCTACGGAATATCCTTTGTCGGTCTTCTGCAGGTTCCGGTGCACCATGCCTGCTGGCTTGCTGTATACCGTCGGGGTACATGTGCCATTCGGCGAACCGCCTAGGAACTGTAATACTAAGTCTGATATTGCTGGAGGCGGCGGCGTTACATTCCTTTTGTCTACGAGGACTATGCCCCATCCGTACATGGCGTCATAGGACGCCAGTTTGCCATTGTCGAAGGTGAGCTGTAGGTAGCCGACGTAGCTGTAGTTGGCGAAGGTGTAGTATGTTGTACTACCGTCTGGGTTGTGTACGCTGTAGACGTACTTCTTAACCGCTGCCGTCTTGACGGTAGCTGTCAGATTGTACACATAGGCTCCTATGGGTCCAGTATATTCAAATACGAGAGGAATGGATGCGGTGGAATTTATTGTATAGAATAGGCGGAGCCCGCTGGCGAAGACATCGATAGGCTCTCCAAATGTGTATCCAATTACATGCGTCTTCCCATCCCAATACACGGTAAGTGTCACAGGTCTCCTCGCACGCAGGTCTGCAATGGGCAACTGGTGGACGATTTTGCCGTCTTTAGTGAAGAAGAACGTATTTGAGTTTTCGGCCACTAGGTAAGTATGGCATTCATTATTTTTACAACAGCTCTTTGCGTCATACCAATTTATATTGCTTGGCAAGCTTGGGACGATGGACCACGGGTTTTGTACATTCATGTCGCTACACACAATGCCAGGCTGTACTGTCCAAAGTTTCCATATACCCCTGGGGTCTATCACCAGCGCAGCTATGTATGAGTCGATGTAGTGTATCATGATACTGAAGGTCGGGAGTCCGTTGGAGGGCTGGTATAGCGGAATGTGGTAGATGCCAGGTGTGGTCAACTCTACCTCCTTTGTGCAGTTCGCGCTCGGACCGCAGGACGGGTCGACCCACTGAATTGTCAAGCCGTTGGAGTTTCTAGAGAAGAGGATGTTGTAGCTCTGGAGCGGCGGCACGACGCCCAACACGTAGTACTTCCACCCACTGTCTGTCCGGTCGCCAAACCACGGCCCCGAGGGCATGAGGTAGTAGGTTTTAGACATTGATAAGTTCCCGTAGGGGATCTGGACGTTCTGGAGGTAGACCCAGCCGCTCCATGAGCTCAGCGGTATGTAGGTGGAATTA
>Ga0315272_10000316_pt1 | contig 23986 bp, 20 predicted proteins | sample C3_middle_MG_FD_203918 | JGI IMG/M metagenome (GOLD analysis project Ga0315272, IMG submission 203918) | Sediment microbial communities from Yellowstone Lake, YNP, Wyoming, USA - C3_middle | ecosystem: Environmental > Aquatic > Freshwater > Lake > Sediment | place: USA: Wyoming | collected...
CTGGGATCTCAGTCTTATCCGATGTAATATGAATTATCTTCTCAATGAGTCTTTCCCTGTTTGCATCAAGATACTCAACAAATTCCTTGAGTCCATGTTCCGAATGGAATTGCTCGAAGCGCGGAGTGCCGCCATTACCATCATCTACAAGATCCCGTTCATCTTTAAGAGTCAGCAGGATACCCTTGTTCAGGAAAGCCAGTTCACGCAAACGTCCTGAAAGTATCTCAAAGTTGAATTCTGTGGTCTGAAAAATGGAACCGTCGGGCTTGAAAATAATAGTTGTACCGGATTTATCTGATTTTCCTATTACTTCTACAGGAGTAACTGGTTTCCCTTTTTCATAATTCTGCCTGAAGATCTGTCCTTCGCGGGTAATAACTGCAGAAAGATGAGTGGACAGAGCATTTACGCATGAGACGCCTACTCCATGAAGACCACCTGAAACCTTATAGGAGTCTTTATCAAATTTTCCGCCGGCGTGCAATACAGTCATTACCACCTCAAGAGCAGATTTCTGTTCTTTTTCCATTATACCAGTCGGTATCCCTCGTCCATCATCAATTACTGATACTGAACCATCCTTCTGGATTACAACTTCGATTTTTGTACAGAAGCCTGTAAGAGCCTCATCAATTGAATTATCAATGACTTCATATACCAGATGATGCAAGCCCTTAACCCCAATATCCCCAATGTACATTGCAGGTCTTTTCCGAACAGCCTCAAGACCTTCCAGCACCTGAATATTATCAGCTGAGTAATCCTTACTGTCCTGCAATTTTTTTTCGTTTTCGCTCATTATTCTTAATTTATTAAGTCAACAATGTTTAATACCAATAACTTTACTTAAGCTTAAAAAAAGAGCCGGGAGACATTTCGTGCATGACTCCTGTTCCTGTGATCAAACTTGTCTTTTGGGTAATGAAATCCGGATCGTTTTTTTACTGTTACCAGCCATCAGAACCAACCTCTCTTTTCCTGTTATAAATTATTGATATAATGATTATTAATTATCGGCACAAATATACGGATTTTAAATTGTTTTTCCTTAAAATATTGTTAAAAATAATCCACAATTTTGACGAAGAAATTAACATGAAAAAAGGATTAGTGAATAGTTATAACCATTCACTACTCATAACTGCTCAGAACTATTCGCTGCTACAAACTGTAGGTCAATCCGAGCATGAAAAGGAACCCCTGGGTGGGATAGTAAGCCCACTGATAATAGCGGTTATTAGAGATGTTGTTGAATTTTGTCCAGAAAGATAAAATCTTTGAATATCTGTATTCTGCACTCAGATTCAAATTGAAGTGAGCAGGCAATGCAACTACTACCCTGGGATCAACGTTTTCAGGGACTGATGGACCAGGTGCCGGAGCCACATAATCGCCGTTTACAATCAAATGCCTTTTGCCCTGGGCTGTAAGTTCAACCCCGGCAATGATCTTGTCTCTGAGGTTATATTTTATGCCAAACCTTCCATCCCAGTTTGATTTATCCCAGGCATACTGCTGATTTGAGAGAGTATAGCTGTAAATGTTTGCGGCGCCTGTAAAAGAAAATTTGTCGTTAATAGGGCCCGCCATTTCGGCATGGAGATTAAATAGTTCAACGTCGTCGGTAATTGCCCTGAAGTAGTTACCCCTGCTGTGAGGAACAATAGTATCAGCATTCACAATATTGGTGTAAAAAAGCATATTGCTGATTATTGAATACGATGCTGAAACAAGATAATTTCCGCCTATCCCGGTATTTCCTTTCAAGCCTGTGGTTATAATCATATTATGGCTGGTATTCGGCAACAGATAGAGACTGTAGTTTCTAAACAGATAAGGATTTTCAGAAATGACATTCAACGGTTCATTTTTCTCAAGTTTTCCGGATAATCCAACAAAAAAGCTGAGATAAGACGGCACGATATTCAGACCAAAATCTATATTTGGATAGGCATGAAATTTTGCATTGTCAGTCATATTTTTATCGAGCAATGCTTCAAATCCAAGCTTGAAATTCCAGTTTTCAGCGCTCTGTTTAATAAACGGGCTGATTGAAGCGACATACTTAGGATTTATGTTAAGAAGATCAGGAAGCTTGTAATGATCATATCTGATGCCGGCACCAACATAAAACTGGTCGAGTAATTTAGACATGGCTCCTGAAAAACTCACTTTACTTTCGTACATGTCTTTCTGGCTTGTGAAATAGTTATAGCCAAGTTTGAAAATGTATGAAAATTCAGTGGAATCGAGTGTAATAGATGAAAATGATGCTTTAGCGCCAATGTTGTGGTATGGAAGTTTTATTTCGCTCTTCAGTGGGATTCTATCGATTATATATGGAGAAAATCCATAGGCATATCGTGTCTTTCCGGCATAATCAATGGAGCCCTCCAGAGTGTTCTTTCTGAAGAATCTCCGCCCGAACAGGGAAGCGTCATTATCCATATAACCTGCAAACCCTTTGGTTCCGTTGTCCATATCAATATTGCCGTTTGTCGAAAAATGCCTGGCATAAAAACCTATAGCTCCTTTTTTCGAGCGCTCATTTGTTATACTCACCTCGGCAAGTGGTGTGAGATAATTGCCAAGCCCCAGTTTTACATAACTTTTATACAGCTTTGTGAGCGGATCAGGCAGCAGCGCGGCAGCTTTTATAGGACTTATGGTATATTCCGGCTGAAACGGCGTTGTTTTTACATCATAACGAAATACAGGACTCACCCTGGATGTATCGTTCATATCAGGGAGAAAACTTCTCTTTTTCGAATCCGGAAGCGAAGGCTTGTAAGGATTATAAAGCGTAACTTCTCTCTTCAGTCCTGTATCCTGTTTTTTTACCTGGGCAGATACCGGCAACATGGAGAAAAATATGAGAACTGTTATTATAATATTCCGTTTTGTCATGTCAAATCAATTTCTGTTATTTCCTACTGTTGCTGAACACTATTCTGCTGATTATCTACCTTATCAGTATTAGGTTTAATCTCATCGAGCGAGCTTAGTTTTGCTTTTACCTCATCAAGAATTCCGTCATTGTCAACTGCATAATAATCTTTGAGGCTCTGAAGGGTAGCCCGGGCCTGCAGAGAATCGCCTTTTTTGATGCTGATATCGGCGAGAAGGAGAAATACTCTTGCCATCCAGTACTGATGCGGCGATTTCTGATCAATAAATTCTGTTATGACCTTTTCCGCCTCAGCCGGTCTGTCCTTTTTATTAAGAAGCTCAGCAACCCTGTATTTCGATTCTGCACCTTCCACGCTTGTAACCTCAGTCGCCACCTTTCTGAAATCCCTGAGAGCTTCATCAAAATTATTCAGGCTGTAATTGGCTTTGGCACTCATGAAAATTGCTTCTCTCGACAGCTCCTCAGGTATGTTTGCCAGACTGTTAATTTTCCCTGCTGCTACTATGGTTTTTTGAGCATCGCCTGCCTGGTAAGCTGATTTGAGTTCTCCTTTAAGAGCTGTCACTTTGTTTTCATCATTTGATGATACGCGTTCAAGTTTTTCATAGTATTCGAGAGACGCAGGATAGTCTTCCTTGTCGTATAAGATTGATGAAGCAGCTATCAGAGATTGTTCAAGGAACTGGTTATTGGGTTTGTCAGATACATCTTCATATAATTTTAATGCCTCATCAGTATTTCCTGCTGATTTTAAACATTCAGCAAGATAAAACTGTGCATTCTGTCTGAAGCTGCCATCAGGGAATTCGCTGATATAGTTCTTTAAAACCTCTGTTGCCTTATCATACTTGCCAGTCATATAAAGGTTTTCGCCCGACATATACAGAAGGGAATCTTTCTCAGCCAGATTTATATCTCCATATCCATCAAGGTTTTTTACATAAGAAAAATATGTATTTACATCATTCATATCCACATAAGTGTTCCTGAGTCCGGTCATTGCATCCCTTGCTTCAGGACTGGATTTGTATTTTTCAATGACCTTCTTATATTGCGCGATTGCTTTATCATTTTCCCCAAGATTATAATACAGAAGACCAAGCTGTACAATTGACCTGGGAACAAATGGGCTGCCGTTATAATTAGCGATTATGCTATTGAAATCAGCTTCGCCTTTCTTATAGTCTTCAAGAACAAAATATGCTCTTCCTCTTTCGAATATTGCATTTGGGATATAAGAAGATGAAGGGAACTTGTCCATCAGGCGTGTCAGCACTTCCACTTTGCCCTTAGTGTCATTAATCAGCCCAAGTGAAAAACCTTTCTGGAACATTGCATAGTCGGCATCAAGAGTGCCGTAATCAATGACTTTGTCATAGTAGCTTATGGCTGACTGATAGCTTGTTGACAGGAAATAGCAATCGGCTATCCTGTTACGTACGTCTGCCAGAACTTCAGGTTTTGAGCGGGGAGCTTCTGTTTCAAATGCTTTAAAATTAGTGAGTGCCGCGCTATAGTCTTTAAGGTTAAAGAAGGTATAGCCAAGGTTGTATCTGATAAGTGAATGTTCTTCAAGGCGTGATGCCCCTGGTAATCCCATAAACAGCTGATAGTCTTCTTTTGCCTGATCATACCGGCTCATTCTGTAATTTGACTCTCCTCTCCAGTAAATAGCCCTGGCTCTTATCTGGGTATTATATTTTTCAAATTTAAGAGACTTGTCAAACATTTCTGCAGCTGCTTCAAACTCCAGGTTCCTGAAGAGTTCCAGTCCCCTGAAAAAAGTCACTTTCTGATAAGCCTCCTCCAGTCTGCTGTCCTTGTTTCCTATCTTATCGAGAGCTGCCAGAGCTGCCTTATAGTTTTTGATCTGCATAAAAGTACCTACAAGGTAATCATAGACCTCCTGAATGCGTTTCGAACCGGGGTAGAGATCTATATACTGCTGGAAAGCTGCTATTGCCTCACCGAATGGAGCATAAGCAGTTTCGTAAGTCAGTTTGGCAAAGTTAAACAGAGCTTCTTCTTTAATCTTTTTGTCATAATCAAGCATAGATGCCTGTCCGAAGGCAAGTCTGGCCCTGTTCTTGTCTCCTTTCTGAAGATAACAGTCACCCAGTATATTCCAGATATTCTGGCTGAGGACATCACTTTTGGCTCCTACTTCCAGGAAGAGCTTAATGGCTTTATCAATATCACCTGTTTTATAATAGCAGTAGCCAAGTTCATATTTATCTTCCCGGCCGCTTGCTTTTGCCCCGGCTGCATATTTTTCAAGGTATGGAAGCGCCTCAGCGTAGTTCTGCTTGTTGTAATATGCATCTCCAATAAATCTGTAGAGTTCAACTGCTCTGGTCTTCCCTGCTGACTTCAGAAGATCAGGAGCCATATTCAATATTCCATCATAATCTTTCTGCATATAAAGAATCTGAACAATGTAGAATGGAACAACTCCTCCAAATGTCTCATCGTTTTTTAGACGCATAAAACCTTCCATTGCAGTCTGATACATTTTCTGCTCATATGCTATCTGGGAAAAATAATATACTGCAGGCGGAGTATATTCAGTGTCAATATCCTTAATCTCAGAAAACATCAGCAATGCCCTGCTCTGATCTCCCTTAATGTAAAGAGAATAGCCAAGTCTGAAAAAGTATTCGGGAAGTTTCTCAGGTTTAAGTTCCTGTCTGTTTACTGATTCATAGTAGATAACAGCTTTCCTGTAATTTTTATTCTGATAGAAATAATCCCCAAGCTCAAGCCTGGCAGCATTTATTCTCGGGCTTTCGGGATGGGTATAAATAAATGTGAGCATCCTGTATTCGGCGTCAGGATTAAACAGTTTTAAAGCAGCTATGGATCTGTAATACTCTGCATCTGAAACAGCGATAAAGTCAGAAGTTCCTGCATTATTAATATACTCGTCAAACAACCTGATAGCGGCCGGGTATTTCTCCTTATTGAATAATTCCATTGCCCTGTTGAACTCAGATCCGGTTTCCCTGACCGTAAAAGGCAGCTGAGCTTTCAACCGTGAAACCGGAAGGCACAAAAAGAGGACGAACAGAAATGCATAAGAAATAATTCCGGCTTTGAAATTATTTTGGTGCATTGTACTTCGTGCTGAATTATAGGAAAATATATTTGATCTTCTGTTCATAACTTATTTTTTTTGGTCTGTCCCTCCTGGCATGAAAAAATTAATTAACTTTAGATGTCAATCATAACACGCTAATTGTAAACCAGATATAACAATATTCCGATTTTTTGATCAACCGTAAAATTACAACTATTAAACGCCGGGGACGGGCCTTTATTACTGATTTTATCAACATATAAATGTTAATTATCAATTCTTTCTTTATTATTGCACATTAAATCGCCGCAAAATGCAGGAAATTCTTCCTCTTGATGTTATTATAGAGCTGACAAACTGCAGTATATGGCAGCAGAATCATCTGGTGCTTTCAGGAGTAAATCTCAGTGTCGGGAAAGGTGAGTTCCTGTATCTTGTTGGCAGGGTAGGAAGCGGGAAGTCGAGTCTGATCAAAACCCTCAATGCCCAGATACCGCTAAAGGAAGGGACAGGTCTTGTTGCAGGTTATGACCTTTCTAAGATAAGGAACAAAGATGTTCCATTTCTGCGCAGGAAAATAGGAATTGTATTTCAGGACTTTCAGCTTCTTACAGACAGGACTGTAAATGAAAATCTTGGATTTGTTTTGAAGGCTACAGGCTGGAAGAACAAATCAGAGATGGATAAGCGTATAGGCGAAGTGCTTGAAAAGGTTGGGCTGGGGCTGAAAGGCTACAAAATGCCGCACCAGCTATCCGGCGGGGAGCAGCAGCGTGTGGTGATAGGAAGAGCACTGCTGAATGATCCTGAGATTATTCTTGCTGATGAGCCAACAGGCAATCTTGACCCCGAAACTTCTGAAGGGATACTGAAACTTCTTACAGATATAAGCAAAACCGGAAGAGCAGTTATAGTGGCAACACATAATTATACGCTTCTGAAAAAATTCTCGGCTCGTACAATAAAGTGCGAGGAAGGAGTTCTGTCGGAAGTCAATAACGATCAGGAGATTGAGCTTCTTTAGAAAGCTTTCTGTATGTATCCGGGAATATAAATCTGAACCAAAACATGCTGATACTGGTTATAAACTTATATCAGATGAATTCATGTTCATTTATCATTTTTAATTATATTTCGAAAAACTTTACCCATGAACGTTTTAGATATCTTCGATCACCCTGAGAAAAAACAGAATAAGGAATATTTTGTCCAGCTTGTACGCAGCGCTAAGGCTGATGATAAAATTCATCAGTCAGAACTTGATCTTCTTCACAGGTTGGGGAAAAGACTTGGTCTCACTGAGCCTGAAATCACCGCGCTGATAAGAGATACTGACAAAACAGACTATATTCCTCCCTATGAGCTGACAAAGAGATTTGAACAGGTTTACAATATCGTAAGCATTGCAATGGCAGATGGCAATATTAATGAGACAGAAATGCGTGTATTAAAGGGCTTCGCATTACGTTCGGGATTTTCCGATGATGATATACCGGTGATGCTGAATACGATTACTAAAGGAATCAAAGAGGGAAAGAGTGAAGAAGATCTTTTTGACCTTTACAGGGATAAAATCAGATAGTCAAACAGTTGACAGGTTTTTGATGAATTGCCGTTTTACTGCTTTATAAGTCGCAGGGGCCACGGAAGCCTGTTCCTGAATATTCTGTAATAGGGTAATATCTTACAGCCAAAAGAATTAAAAAACATCGGACCCTGGGGGTTTGAAGAGTCTGAAAAATCAAGAATGGCTTTGGTTGATGCGCTATTTTTAATAAGCTCATTCACTGCAAAAAAATCGACTCCTTTTTCACAACCCTGAGGTGTTCCTGCAAGAAAAAGTATAGTTTTCCTTCCCTGAGTTTCTATCAGGAAGAGACCAGTCATTAGTTTCTTACGTGCGCCTCTTACCCCAACGATTCGGCCCTTCCTGTTAATAATACAGAAATTCACCAGGTTCTTAAGACGTTGATAATCTCCATTTTTTATACTGACAGGTTCAGTATTATTCTCAGCCAGAAGGTTTATTATCTCATCAGGTTTAATATCAGTTATAAGTTCATATTTATGTTTTGATGAAGAATGAATATTCCGCTTACAGTTGTCCGAAAAACTATTGAATAAAGTTTCATAAGAATCAGAAAGATCCAATTCCAGATTTACTTTTTCAAATACACTGAATCCGTTGGTTTCTGTTTTTTGACCGACACACAGATCTATGTACCTGTAGAAATCCGGCATATATTCAAGAAATTCAGCAATTGCTGAGGAAACTGGCTTGTCGGGAGAAAATGCTCCGAGCTGCTGAAGGTATTTAGGAGTTGAAATATACCTGAAGCCATAACGGCTTAATCCGGGAACCGGGAAAACAGAATCATAATCATCATCCACAAGAGCCTGCCAGCCGGGTGCCATAATATCGAGATACCATGAGTAGGCATAGGGCCTTGCACCGGGACTATTCCTGATACAGTTATCCCATTGTTCCCTGTCGATCTCGTTATTATTATGATAAACAATCATGGTTTCTGATTTATGATAGTAAATTCAAAAACTTCTCTCCAGCGTCTCCATTTTTCATCATCAAGCAAGGTTGTATTATGCCAGATGCTGACAAATAGCCCCCCGGCCGATCTTGTCTCATTTATCATTCCTGAAATGACATCCATAGCACTCTCAGGACTCAGCTTCTTATGATTATAAAGCGCAGCATCCATAATCTGGAAAGGAACGATCATGAGGTTTGTTCGTGTCTCATTTATAATATCATAAAAATAGTATGGGCGGGCAATACCTGCCCGGAATCCGGCTTCATCAGGATAACCCATGGAATAGTCCTCAGAAATTCCTGCAGAAATAGCATTAAGATATGAATTGGGCATAAATAATCTCAGGTAATGGAAACGGCTCAGAGATATGCTTTTCCCAAGAATCGTGCTAAGGCGTTTTGCTTCAGAATTAATAGCCTCATTCTCGCGGCCGGCGAGATATGACGGATGAAGTCCGACCGGAAACTTTTCTGCAATTTTATGAATAAGCTTCCTGTACTCATCATTTTTCCATGAGGGGTTGTCATCATATCTGGATCTGTCTCCCACCGGGAAAAAGAACTTTGTATCAGTGTTATTCTTCTCAATGCTGCCAATCATATAATCAAAAACATCGTAGGGGTCCTTTTGTTCTTTTGTAATGACACGATAGCGGTTACTAACAGACCTTGAAATACCATTTTTCTCGTGAATAAATCCTCCCAGTGACATGAAAATATTCCTCCCCAGATAAGCGAACGGCTGATCTGTATCAATAGTCATAAGAGCTTTATAATCATTCCGTCTGAATGCAATTGTCGGGAACTTTTTCAGGAAGGCTTTTGCCAGCTCCCTGGCCCAGAGGTCAATTACAGGACGTTTAAGAAATCCATTCTTCCAGGCAACGGAAAAAGAAGATTTAAATCTGCCATATTCATCGCGCTCTGAATCAAAATACTCCTCATAACGGGTTACAAGAAAAAAAGAGGCTCCAAAGATATCGAAAGGGAGATCGCAGTCGGAAGAGGTCTGGAAAAATACCGGAAGAGTGTTCCAGTCACTTATTGACAGATCTTTCTGAGAAATTCCTCTTTCAAACAGGATTTGATCGGGCGATATTTTAAATGATCCTGGTAAATTATCGCTGGAATAATTTATCACCGGATGCTTGCCCAACTTTCGTTTATCAGTAATAACTTCCCATGACACTCCAAGTATATCTCCAAGAATTATTTCCGCGATATAGTTCAGTCGTGGAGAATTCTTCAAAGAAAATATTTTCACAAATCCCTGAATCATGTTTACAAAGTTATGTAATTACTTGTTAATTAATGGTATAATGTTGGGAAATTATTACAAATATTAATTTCATTTAATTTGACTATCTTCGCACCCTAATTAACAAGGTGATTTCCACGAGGCGTTATTATCCTTTTTGCCCGGTCTGTAAATGAGTTCATTTCAACAGGGACAACAAATCCTACGCTGAAGGGACCACATCATAATATTAAATAATGATAAATTTTGAAGAAATGGGATTTACTCCCGGTATTCTGAAAGCTATTCAGGAACTGGGATTTGAGCAGCCTATGCCGGTACAGGAAAAAGTTATTCCTTTAATGCTCAGTGAGGAGGGTGATATAATTGCATTGGCTCAGACTGGAACAGGAAAAACTGCGGCATTCGGACTTCCGCTTGTACAAATGACCGACACCGAGGTAACAAATACACAGGCACTTATCCTTTGTCCTACACGTGAATTATGTATGCAGATTACCGGAGACCTGACAGATTATGCGAGGTATACCGGGAAATTAAAAATACTGGCTGTTTATGGCGGAGCCAGCATAGATAATCAGATAAGAGAACTCAAGAAAGGAGTTCATATAATTGTTGCCACTCCAGGCCGGCTTATCGACCTCATCGGACGACGTGCCGCAAAGCTCTCGTCTGTAACAACTGTCATCCTCGATGAAGCTGATGAAATGCTCAATATGGGATTTCTTGACAGCATAAATGAAATCCTGGAAGAAGTACCTGCTGGCAGACGTACTCTGTTGTTCTCTGCCACCATGTCGACTGAGATTGCCGGTATAGCACGCCGCTATATGGAGAATCCCAGGGAGATAACAATCGGAACAAAAAATGCTTCAGCCGAAAACGTGACACATGGCTACTACATGGTTCAGGCAAGAGACAAATACAAGGTGCTCAAACGAATAGCAGACTCAGAACCCGATATCTACGGCATCATATTCTGCCGGACCAGGAAAGAGACACAGGAGATAGCATCGGGATTAATTGACGACGGATATAATGCAGATGCGCTTCATGGTGATTTGTCACAGGTTCAGCGCGACACTGTTATGCAAAAGTTCAGGGTAAGAAATCTCCAGCTTCTTGTTGCCACGGATGTTGCCGCAAGAGGTCTTGATGTTGATGATCTCACCCATGTAATAAATTATAGCCTGCCCGACGATATTGAGGTATATACCCATAGAAGCGGTCGTACAGGAAGAGCCGGGAAGAAAGGTATTTCAATCTCTTTGATAAATGTGAGAGAACAGCATAATTTAAAACAGGTTGAGAGACTTGTTAAAAAGCCTTTCAAAGCTCTTAAAATACCGACAGGAAGTGAAATTTGCGGCAGACAGCTCTTCCATTGGATCAAGAAACTGGAAACAGTTGTTACCGAACACCAGGAGATTGAGAAGTTCCTTCCTGAGATTACAGAGAAATTATCGGGACTCGACAGGGAAGAATTGCTAAGGAGGGTTGTTTCCCTTCAGTTTGACAAGTTTCTCGATGATTACAGATCGGGTGGTGATATTGTAGCCCCGGCTGAACGTGAAGACTATGGTTCAAGAGAAAGCGGAAGAAAAGGTCCGCGAAGAGAATACCAGGGAAATTTCAAACGTCTCTTTATCAACCTTGGCAAGACTGACGGTTTTTATCCCGAACAGCTTATTGAGCTGGTAAACAAAAATACTGATAAAAAGATACCTCTTGGGAAGATCGATCTTTTAAAGACATTCTCATTTTTTGAGGTTGAAACGGAACATGCTGACTACCTCATAAATGCTCTCAATAATTCAAAGTTCAACGACAGAAGAGTTGCAGTAGAGATTGCTACGGAAAAGCCTGAAGGACACAGAGAGGAAGACCGTACAGGAAGAAAACGCGCTAAATGGTCCGACAGAAAACCTGAAAGGAGAAGAAGTGACGGTGGTGATAACAGAAACCATGATTTCAAAAAGGACAAAAAATACGGCAAAAAAGATAAAAAGAAATACAGCAGATAGTTAGCTCTGTGGTCTTACCGGTCAGTATTCCTGACCGGTTCTTTTACTTTTGCTGAAAGGAGGATCATCGATACCAAAGCAAGCAAGCCTCCAAAACCGAATGCAACTGTCCCTCCGTATCCTGGGTAATGCCTGTCAACAAAACTATAGATAAATCCAAATATCAGACTTGCCGGCAATGCACTCAATCCTATTGAAAAATTGTAAAGTCCGAATGCAGTCCCTCTTTTTTCTTCTGTTACCAGATCTGCTACAAATGCTTTACCGGCCCCTTCTGTAAACGCATAAAATAAAGCGTAAATGGCAAATAAAATAAACGTGCCCAAAATCTGAAGACCAGGCGACAGGAAAACGATCAAGGCAAAAGCAAAGTATACGAACGAATAAATAGCCCATCCTGTATTAATAACTATCTTTCTTCCAATCCTGTCGGAAAGAGCGCCAAGATGAGTTGAAAATGCAACTTTAATGACGTGAAAGAAAGCCCATACAAGCGGCAGAAATAAAATATTAATCACGTTAGATTGCATTACAGAGTCTCCAAATCCTGAAATCATCTGATTGAGCGGTGTAATTTTTCTCACAAGGCCGACAACAGCACCACTCTTATGAATTGCCTCCTGTACCCTGAATAACAAAAAAGCATCCGATGAATTACCGAGAGTGAAAAGGATCATTATCATGAGGTAATTCCTGAAATTCATGTCAAAGCTTTTGAGTTTTAACGGGAACAGTTCCTTCCTGGATTCCGGTCCGACAGATTCCTTGACAAAAAACATGATTGTCAGCACGGCAAGCAAACCAGGAATTATTGCCAGCATGAAAGTCCATCTTAATGCAGATGCTGAATCTTTTATCCCGAAAGCAATGAATAGAGTAAGCAGTGTAATGATCGCCAGAATGGGTCCCAGCACTGCGCCTACATGATCCATGGCCTGATGAAATCCGTAAGATCTTCCCCTTATGCTTTCATCAACAGAAGATGCGATCAGCGCATCGCGCGGAGAAGAACGGATACCCTTCCCTACCCTGTCAAGCATCCTGACAATAACTATCTGCCAGGCAAAGGTCACCAGTCCGGTAAGCGGCCTGATTATGGATGAAAGTGAATATCCTATCAGTACCAGCAGTTTCCTTTTCCTTATCTTGTCTGACACTACCCCGCTGACGAGGTTAAGCATGGAGGCCGTAGTTTCCGCCACACCTTCAATCACTCCCAGCATAATCGCTCCTGATCCGAGCGCTGCTACAAAAACCGGTACAAGAGGATAGATCATTTCTGTAGCGATATCTGTGAAGAGACTCACAAATCCCAGCATGATGACCACCTTTGGTATCCGTAGACTCTTATTGCTGCCTGTCATAAAATAGATTAAGGTTAAGGTTGAGGTTAAGAAAAAAGATTGAAAAAATATTATCGTTTTATGTAATCGTCAAAAAGAACCTGAAGAAAGTCTTTGCCCTTTCTTTGCGCCGATTCAGGATTTTTGCCAGTCATAAGCATCGGGGTTTTACTCTTAAGGTCAAACCCCACAACTGAGCTGTCAGTAAGAAAGCCGAAGCCTTCATTGTATGTATAAAATGCAAATGATTCAGACTGATCTGAAAGCAAATCCTTAGCAAAAGGGAAATCTCCGGCTATACCGAGCTGACTGAGAATAGTCTGCGGAATATCTGCCTGCCCGCCCAGTTTCTCAATCCTTAAACCTTTCTTTTCCACAGCACCCCCGATCCACAACATGGGTATCTTAAAGACATTTGGCTCATAGTTAGGCATGTCATTTAATCTGGCACAATGGTCAGCAACCAGAACTATCAGGGTGTTTTTCCACCAGTCAGTTTTTTTTGCCCAATCTAGAAATGATCCGAGTGACATGTCGGCGTAATAAACAGAGTTTTTATATTTTGTCATCATGTCAGAACCTTCAAATACTGTCTTCATCGGTACATCAAACGGCTCATGGCTTGACAGAGTAAGCACAACTTTTAAAAAGGGTTCCTTCACACTTTTCATTGAATCTTCAAGCGTTCTGAAAAGAACATGATCATGTACTCCCCACTTTGAATTGAAGTCGGCTGGATTGAAATTGCTTTTTGTGACAATACTCCTGAATCCTGATCCTACAACAAACGAATTAAAATTTGCAAAATTTATTTCTCCGCCGTACCAGAACGCGCTTTGATAACCGTTTTCAATAAGAAGCTTCACCATACTCGGTAATTTCTGGGTCTTGTTCGGCTCCTTGATTATCGACTGTGCAGGCTGAGCAGGATAACCATCGAGAATTGCGGGTATTGCCTTGTCGGTTCTTGTTCCTGAGGCGTAAAAGTTAGAAAAAAGTATTCCTTCACGCGCATATCTGTTAATATTGGGTGTTACAAGAGAATCACCGCCCAGCGGCCCTATAAGATATCCGCTGAAACTTTCTAGAACAATGATCATAAGATTGGGTCTGCTGGTATTCAACACCTTTCGGGTGACTCCCGTTTTTAAAGTCAGGGAATCAACCAGACTTTTTGCAGCCTGCAAATCACCGAATACGTATGGATTCTTAACCGGTCTTTGTGCAAAACCTGATGAGCCCAAATTCCAGACTGTGTTTATTGCGGTATGATTCAGGAACATGTTATTGCTGAAATAGACTGCCCCGGCATTGATCGGCGCCACCCCGAGCCCACCTCTGATAGGCATTATCATCGATCCGCACAGTACAAGACAGAACAGAATGGCAGGAACCGGATATTTAACTTTTTCAAAGCCACTGAAGAATCTGTCAATTAACTTCTTATAGGTGAAAATGAAAAGAGCAGACATCAAAATTATTGAGAGTATAAAAACGATAATCTTCAGGGTAGAAACGGAAGCCATTGCCTCCCCTGGTGTTTTAAGATAGAGCAGTGGCGTGAAGTCCATCCTGAAGCCCCAGTATGAATAGAGATTGGCGTCAGCAACAATTATGACAGATGAAAAGACTATGAGAAAATATGTATACCATCTGATTGCAGTCCGGAGCCAGTTCATATTAAAAACAATTCCGGGTAACAGGATAAGAATTGGCAAAATGAGATAATAACCTGTTGTTGAGATATCGAGTTTCAGACCATGACTGAAGGTTCCTGCCAGCTCACCAATTGAACACTGGAATGAAGAGCCGGATTGCATAAGTATAAAAAATAACCTCGCAATGAAAAATAATGCCAACCAGTATACCGAATAAACAAGAAGAGCAAGCAGTCTTTTCTTCATATTTTAAATCAACTATTTATAACAGAAGGAACTTCCTTATTATCAAAATAATAAATAATCAATGAAGCAGTTATGATGACCATTCCTGAAATTGTAAGCCATTCGGGATGTTCTTCAGGAATAAATAACCAGCTCAGCAAAGCACCTGAAACAGGGGTCAGGAATTTCCAGAGATTCAGCTCGGAAACTCTTACACCTGGTCTTTGTAAAAGTTTGTACCAGATAGAAAATGCAGCAGATGCCATGAAACATAGCCAGGATAATATCAGCCAGTATTCCAATGGTTGTGATCCGGGAGTTCTCACTTCAACAGGAATTGAAATAAGGTAAAGAATGATTCCTCCGAAGAAGAGTGATGAAGAACTTAGTACCAGAGGATTCAGTTTGCTGCTTCTTGTTGAGATTATCACGTTGCTGATGCCTGTGGCGATATTTGCAATAATGATCATTGAGATTCCAAGCAGCTCAAGCACTGTTCCAAGCTTCAGAGCCTGTCGCCCGACACTGATCAGTATTACACCAGAAATTCCGAAGAATATCGTCATGATCTTTTTCCTGGTAAGTTTATCTTCATCATGCATCATTGATGAAACAACTGCAATTATCAAAGGTTGTGCGCCATACACAACCGCTCCAAGAGCACCTGGTACAAGATTCAGACCATGGTAAAACAAAGAATAATTAACAACTATCTGTAAAAAGGTTACCCAGGCAATGGTTTTCCAGTTTTCAAGCAACATCCTTAAATAAACATTGGGTTTTACAGTAAATGGCAGGAGAATAAGACCTGATATAATAAACCTTATCCCGGAAAAATGAAATGGGGTATCGTATTTTAAGCCAAGCTTAATCCCTGCATAGGCTGTTGACCATAGCAGGCAGGCTATTATTGCCCAGAAAATAGTGTTTCCTCGATTATTCAATCCGGAAAAATTTAAGCATCAAATATGAGAAAAAAAATCATTTTTTTATCATGCTACTGTCATGATGAGAACAGATTATTTAATAGTTTTGTCTGTAATTCAACAGGTAATAGTGACAATTGCAGAATATATTGCCAATCAGCTATTTAATCAGGGAGTCCGATATGTATTCGGCATTCCCGGCGGACCATCCATCCCTTATATGGAGGCATTCAGATCGGCCGGTATCGAATTCATTCTTACCTCAAATGAGGCAGCTGCAGGAATTATGGCTGATGTTACCGGCAGACTGACAGGAGTTCCTGGAATTTGCCATGCTACATTCGGACCCGGAGCAACAAATATTACAACCGGTATTGGCGGAGCACTGCTTGACAGATCGCCGGTTATTGTTTTTACCAGTGAAATGAGCGATAATATGCTCAACCGGACTACCCAGATGAATATTAATCATCAGAAATTATTTGAGCCGCTGACAAAAGCGACTTACAGACTGAGTGCTGAGAATGCTGTAAGTGTAATGCAATCGTCTTTCAGGCTATGCCAGTGTGCATATCCCGGTCCTGTTCACATAGGTCTGCCTTCTGACATATCAGGGATGATGGTGGAAGATATGGTATCAACCGGATATATGACAGAAAGCACATATGCCCACAATAACAAGGAGAGGGTAATAGCACTCCTTGAGAATTCGCGGCAGCCGGTAATTGCGGTAGGGTTAACTGCAGCAAGACTGGCACTCAGGCATGAATTATTATCGCTGCTTGAAACATATAAAATTCCTGTTATTCTGACTCCGATGGCAAAAGGGATCATTCCCGAGGAACATCCCTGTTATGCAGGAGTTTTGTTTCATTCACTCAGCGATTACCTGGATGACTTATACCAAAAAACTGATCTTATCATCGGTTTGGGCTATGACCCCGTAGAATTCAATTATGAATCATGGATACCGGACGTCCCTGTTCTGCATTTCGATACCAGAGAAACGGATATGCCGGCCGGACTTAACGCGACTCAGTTTATCGGTCCTGCTGATGAATGGTTTGAATTATTAATGAATCTCAATGCCGGTTCTTTGATTTTTGAAGGAAGCCTCATAAAAGGCATCCGTGACGAGATGGCATCGGTGTTCAACGGATTTACCAGCCATTTTGGCCCTGTTGGTGCCCTGAAAGTACTTCGCGACGAGTTGCCTGAAGACACTATACTTACCTCTGATGTAGGTTCACATCTTCACCTGATAGGGCAATACTGGGATACACGTGATGACGGTAAGTTAATTATGACAAACGGATGGTCATCAATGGGATTTGGCATCCCTGCGGCTATGGCTGCACAGATCAATTCTCCTGATGCTACTGTTGTTTGTGTCACCGGCGACGGCGGGTTTCTTATGATGGCAGGAGAAATTATCACAATGAGAAGATATAATCTGCCAGTTATTGTAGTTGTATTTTCAGATGGTGAATTGAATCTGATAAAGGTGAAACAATCATGGAAGGAGCTCCCTGCATACGGAACGCTTCTCTATCAGTCTGATCTTTTTGGCGCGGATGAATTCCTGGGAATTAAGGTTTTACATGCTGATACAATTGAAGGTATGAGAATGGCAACAATCGAAGCTCTTTCAGTTAATGAGCCTGTAATTATAAATGCAGTTATCGACCCGGAAGATTATAAGTGGCTGATAGTGAGAAGATAAATTAAGGTTAAGGTTGAGGTTGCCCCCTTGCCATGGGAAGGCCCCCATGCCCCTGACGTGTTTTGCCCCCCTGCCCCTAAAGGGGGGTAAATTCAGGCCATTTAGAATGATTTTCTTTCAGAACAGAATAAATGCAGCTATCTTTTATGACCCCGTTTTTGACAATATTGCTTTTCAGAGTCGCTTCATGAATGAAGCCTGCTTTTTCGAGAGCTCTTCGTGAGCCCATATTATCGGAGAATACTTCTGCATAGACCCTTATAATATCGAATTCCCTGAAAGCGTATGTTGTCAGCAATCTTTCTGTTGTAAGCAATCACCGCAAGCTCAGGAGCATCGTGCAACTCCCACGTCCTCAGAACTATACCTTCAAGAAATAATTCCATTAACTATTTCAGCTCTTCTTCTCTTTCTTTGGCTTTGCCTCTTTTACCGGCTTTTCTTCAGTAACTTCCTTTTTTTCTTTTACTGCTTTGGCAGCTTTTGGTTCGGCTTTCTCTTTAACGGCTTTTGTTTCCTTAGCTTTCACTGCCTGTTTTGGTTCAACAGACTCAATCGGTTCTGGTACCGGTGCTATTTCTTTTTTCCCCTTTAGAGGTTTTTTATCTTTCAGTTCCTTTACTGCAATTTCTTTTACGGGTTTAATTTCATGTTTGAGAACTTTTTTCCGAGGACGTCTTACACCAAAAGAGCCAAGTATAATTTTACCTCTTCTTGATTTTTTATCACCTTTTCCCATAACAGTTGGTTTTGATTAGTTTTAGATCATTTTAGAGTGGAAGCAAAGTTAATAAAATTCTTTATTTTTATTGAATATTTTTAGAGAATCAGTAAACAAACCAGTGAAAACCGTTAATAAATTATAAAATGACATATTGCGATTATATTACAACAATCTCAGGTGAAAACCTTGCGCTTCATAAGGAATATCACGACAACCATTATGGCTTTCCTATTGAAGATGACAATGAGCTTTTTGAGAGATTGATGTTCGAAATTAACCAGGCTGGATTGAACTGGATTCTTATTCTCAAGAAACAGGAAAATTTCAGGAAAGCATTTCACAATTTCAGAATTGAGAAGGTTGCAGGATATGGTGAAATGGATTTTGAACGTCTGATGAATGACCCGGGGATTATCAGGAACAGGCTGAAAATAAATGCCGCCATTGAGAATGCAAAAACCATTATGTCAATCCGGAAAGAAACAGGTTCATTCAGAAAATGGCTCGATATGAATGCAGAAGAAAATTACTCGCTTGGAGAATGGACAAAAGTGTTTAAAAAAACCTTTAAGTTCACAGGCGGGGAAATCGTGAATGAATTCCTGATGAGCACAGCCTACCTGCCAGGAGCCCATAGTCCTGATTGCCCCGTTTATAAACGTATTATGCAAATTAAGGAAAAGATATGAGACGAGCCGACAGAGCAATATCAGGTATTGAGGAAATCGAACAGATTATTAACAAGGCGGATGTTTGCCGCTTAGCAATTGCCAATGATAATTATCCATATTTAGTTACGATGAATTTCGGATACAGTAAATCTCTCTCCGGGTGCCTGTATTTTCATTGTGCAACTGAAGGCAAGAAGCTTGAAATGATCCGCAAAAATAATTTTGTCTGTTTTGAAATGGACATAGATCATAAACTAATTCAGGGCGTAAAAAGCTGCGACTGGGGCATGGGCTACACAAGCGTATTGGGGTATGGAAATATTTCCATTGTTGAGACGAAGGAAGAACGTATCGCCGGTCTCAATACTATCATGGAACATTATGGCAAATATGAAGAGAATGAATACAATGAGAAAATCTTCGAAAGAACTGTAATTCTCAGGCTTGAAATAACTGAGATAACGGGTAAAAGGAAATAAATAATTGAACCTTTACTCACTTTCCTAAGTATTTTTAAGTTATCGCATTAGCTAAATATATATTTTTTATGAAAAAACTAATTATTCTTTTCATTATGGCTGTGACAGTTACATTAACTGTGCAATCGCAGGAACCCGCAATAATTCTGACTCCTGCACCGGGACCTCAGCCAAGGATTAATGGAACCAAAATCTTTGGAGTAAGGCCCGGATCACCTTTTCTTTTCAAGATCGCTGCAACAGGTGAAAAACCATTAAAATATGAAGTGGTCAATCTTCCGGCGGGACTGTCATGCGATCCTCATTCAGGACAAATTTCAGGAGTCCTTAACAAACCAGGAGAATACAAAACATCTTTTGTAGTATCCAACAGGTTTGGCAGTGCAAAAAGAAATTTTAAGATTGTATGCGGTAACACCCTAGCGCTTACCCCTTATATGGGATGGAACAGCTGGTATGTGTGGGAAAATCATGTAACAGACAAAATAATGAGGGAAGCTGCCGACGCAATGGTCAGCTCCGGCATGATAGACCACGGATACATGTATATTAACATCGATGATTGCTGGTCGGCGAAGCCCGGTTCAAAAGATTCTACACTGCTTGTTGCACCGCGCGACAATAGCGGAAAGATTAATTCCAACAAACGGTTTCCCGATATGCAATCGCTTACCGCTTATATTCATTCAAAAGGTCTCAAAGCAGGTATTTATACGTCTCCCGGCACTGTTACCTGTGCCGGACATACGGCTATATATGGACATGAAGAAGAGGACATTGCAAGATTTGTGGATTGGGGTTATGACTTCTTAAAATATGACTGGTGCTCCTACGACAACATAGGAAAAAGAGATAATCTGAACGATCTGCAGAAACCGTACATTCTCATAAGTGATATTTTGAAGAAGCAAAACAGAGATATTATACTTAATCTATGCCAGTATGGCATGGGAAAAGTATGGAAATGGGGAAAGAGTGTCGGAGGGCAAAGCTGGCGTACTGCAGATGATCTCGGAGGTTCTTTCGAAGGAATAGCGACAGCTCTTTTCAGGGATGGATTTGATGTTTACAGCAGAGACAGCCTGCATCTTTATGCAGGTCCGGGGGCATGGAATGATCCCGATTATCTTCTGATAGGTTATCTTAGCAACTGGAAGGGAAATACTGTTCCCACACCTCTTACTCCGAACGAACAGTATACCCAGGTATCGCTCTGGAGCATGGTTGCCGCTCCTTTGATCCTCAGCGGTGATATTACAAGGCTTGATGCTTTTACTCTCAGCCTGTTAACAAACGATGAAATCATTGAGGTTGATCAGGATCCGCTTGGGAAACCTGGTTACCGGGTTATGAAAGATGCGGATTCTGAGGTATGGATAAGACATCTTGAAGACGGATCCGTAGCTGTAGGGTTATTCAACAGGGGCGAGAAAGAAATCCCGGTTACGGCAAAATGGTCCGATCTGGGCATTTCCGGTGAGAAATTTGCAAGGGATCTCTGGCGGCAGAAAGAGCTGGGATCTTACAGGGACAGCTTCACTACCACAGTAGGAAGACACGGTGTTGTTATGATCAGATTATACCTCAGACGGGCAAAATAAACCAGGCTGTTGCTCAAATGTCAGGGAGTTACATCACTTCCCGGCAAAAAAAGCTAACTTGCGAAATATTTTTATATACTTAATATGCAAACATTAAATGATTTACGTCTGGCTGTGCTGATTGACGCCGATAACATTCCTTACAGCAATGTAAAGGGCATGCTTGAAGAGATAGCCAAATATGGTACACCGACATTTAAAAGGATTTATGGAGACTGGACTAAACCCACAATCTCGGGTTGGAAATCAGTGCTCCTTGAAAACGCCATAACACCCGTTCAGCAATATAGTTACACAAAAGGAAAAAACTCAACTGACTCCGCCCTTATAATTGATGGAATGGATATCCTGTATTCAGGGAAAGTGGATGGATTTTGCATCGTGTCGAGCGACAGTGATTTTACGCGACTCGCTACAAGGTTAAGAGAAGCCGGAATGAGAGTAATAGGCATCGGCGAAAGGAAAACCCCCTACCCGTTTATAGTCGCATGCGACAAATTTATCTATCTGGAGATTCTGGCACCACCAGTTGTTGCGATTGAAACCAGTGTTGAAGTCAAGAAAAGAGGAAAGCCTGTCGTGAAGAAGAAAAAACCTGAAGATGTTGATCCTCAGCTTCAGACACGTACTGTTAAAAGACTTATTGCCTCATCGATCTCCGACCTTGCTGATGAGAACGGATGGGCTTACCTGGGGGATGTCGGCAATCTGATACTTAAGAAACAGCCCGACTTTGACCCAAGAAATTTTGGCTTTCCAAAGCTCACACCTCTTATCAGATCGCTTGATTTTGAGATCGATGAGAGAGAATCGGGACAGAATAATATTAAGCATATTTATATCAGGAACAGGAAATAAAAGCAGGTACTTAGGGACTTAGAGACGAAGAGACAAGATAATGAATCCTGAAGAATTACATAATGAGATTGTAGCTTATTGCCGTGCAAATACCAATGAAGCTTTGATCAAGAAGTATTCCAGGTATTTTAAAGAGGGGGTATATGATGCATATGGGCTCTCCATGGATTTGATAAACCTGAAAATTAAAGAGATCTTAAGTAGAAAAGATATAGATTTTCAGGTCATAAGGGCTGCTTCAAAATTACTGGTGAAAAGTCAGAAATATGAAGAGCCTTCTTTTGCTCTTCTTTTCTATAAACCATTTGTAAAACAGTTTGACAGGGGTGTATTTTCCGATCTGACAGTCTGGTATGAGACCGGTATCAATAACTGGGCTCACAGTGATGGAATCTGCGGTGAGCTCCTGTTTCCGCTGCTGAAGAAAAATATTATCTCATATACTGACTTAAAGCCCTGGATAACAGCAAAAAACAAATTCCAAAGAAGAGCTGTACCTGTATCATTGATTAAAACACTCAAATCAACAAATGATTTTGGCCCCTATCTGAAAATGATAGAGCCGCTTATGTCTGACCCTGAAAGAGAAGTACATCAGGGCGCAGGTTGGTTTTTGCGTGAAGCATGGAAGCTCAGGCGTGAAATTGCCGAAGAATTCCTTTTAAAATGGAAGGATACTTCTCCCCGCCTCATCTTTCAGTATGCCTGTGAAAAGATGAATGTTGAGGAAAAAATGAAGTTCAAACGAACAAAATAATCAGATCAAATGTTAGGGTATGTAATCCGGCAGATTAATGAACGGTTTGATATTCCTTTATACCTTGTAAGGTACATAATGCCAAAAAGTTATTTAAATACAATATATTATGAATATTTATTTTTTGTTTTCAAAAATAAATATGACCTTTGTTTCTGTTTTATAAATACTTTAATAATCGAATTATGAACATTTACGTAGGAAGTCTTCATTTTAAAATGAGTGAAGCAGAATTAAAAGAAATCTTTGAAGAGTATGGCGAAGTTACATCCGCAAAAATCATTATTGACAAGTACTCTGGGAAAAGTAAAGGATTTGGTTTCGTTGAGATGCCGAATGATGCTGAAGCAAAAAAAGCTATTGAAGAATTAAATGGAGCAGAAGTTAGCGGTAGAAACATTATCGTTAATGAGTCCATCGAAAGAACTGACAGAAGAAGTAATTTCAGAGGTGGTGACAACGACCGCAGAGGTGGTAGTGGCGGCGGAAACAGAAGAGATAACTACAGGTAGGTTAACAAAAAATCTAAAACTATGAAAGGTACTGTTAAATGGTATGACAGAGTAAAAGGCTACGGATTCCTTCAAACAGAAGATGACAAGGATATCTTTATCCACCGTTCAGGTTTAGAGGTTTCCCACACGGAACTTGAGGCAGGTCAGGCAGTAGAGTTTGAAATAGAGCAGAGAGAAAAAGGACCTGTTGCCATAAAAGTCAAAAAAGTAGATTGATCTTACTCAAAGAAATACCAAAGAGGCTGTAGCAGAAATGGACAGCCTCTTTTTTTATTTCTTTTTCTGATTCTCCGTTCTGAATTCGGGTTTCTCTTTCTGATCCTTAATCATCTCTTTAGGATCATCCAGAACTGGAGAATCTTTTAACGAATTCCAATCGAACTTCTCATCAAGCGGAGATAAAGCCTTTTGAGGATCGAAGATCCTGAGATCAGGAGGCAATGCCGTATAAGGAGTAAAATCAGGTTTCCCTGTGAAACAATCCGACAGATCAGTGGCGCCGGCATCATACTGATTCAGATATGGCAATCCGAGGATATTCCAGAATGTTTTGAATATACTGCCAAAGCTGTAATGTACCTTACTGACATAGTCCTTTTTTGCATAAGGGGAAATCACCATTAAAATACTCCGGTGAGCATCGATATGATCAACTCCGTTCTGGGCATCATCCTCAGTAATGATAA
>Ga0315272_10000317_pt1 | contig 23890 bp, 20 predicted proteins | sample C3_middle_MG_FD_203918 | JGI IMG/M metagenome (GOLD analysis project Ga0315272, IMG submission 203918) | Sediment microbial communities from Yellowstone Lake, YNP, Wyoming, USA - C3_middle | ecosystem: Environmental > Aquatic > Freshwater > Lake > Sediment | place: USA: Wyoming | collected...
ACCTGGGCCGGGGTCTTGCCGTAGGCCGCGGCGAGGCGCCTTATCTCCTCCACCAGCGGCCACGCCAGCTTCAAGTTATGCGGCGTGAAGAGGGGGTCGTTCCGCCTGACGTCTTCAAACGCCGGCGGATTCTCCGGCGTGTACTTCCCCGTGAGTACCCCCTTGGCCAGCGGGCTCCAGGCTATGAGGACTATGCCCTCCCGCCGTAGATACGGAAGAAGCTCCTTATCCGCCTCGCGCTCCACCAAGTTGTATCTGTTCTGCGACGTCACTATGTCGGTGCGGGAGAGACACGTCCTGGCGTAGTCGAGGAGCTGAACCGGGAAATTACTCACGCCGATGTACCTCACCAGGCCCTTGTTTACCAGCTCCTCCAAGGTTTTCATGGTCTCGCAGATGGGTGTGTTATGCCAACAAGCAGGCCAGTGTATCTGGTAGAGGTCTATGGCGTCCACGCCGAGCCTCCTCCGCTGGTTCTCCACCGACGTCAATATATCCACACGCCTCAGCCACTCGCCGTGGATCTTCGTGGCTATGTAAACCTTGTCTCGGAGGCCCAGCTCCTTTATGGCCCTGCCAAGGTACTCCTCGCTCCTCCCCCGCCCATACACGGCGGCGGTGTCGAAGAAGTTTATGCCCACATCCACGGCCTTAGCCGCAACAGCCTTGGCCTGCTCGTAGCTTATGGCACCCCACGCGTCTCCCGAGAACTGCCACGCGCCCATCCCAACACGGGAAACCCTCATATCCGTCCGCCCTAACCTGACCGTCTCCATGCCGCTCCACCGCGACACTCATATTTAAACGTGAACCGCGGCTGTTCCCTAAAAATTTAAAAAGACGGTCATCCTCAGACACGGCGGCGGTAGTCTAGCCTGGTTTAGGATGGCGGCCTTCCACGCCACCACGAAGAAAGCCGTTGATCCCGGGTTCGAATCCCGGCCGCCGCATTCAACAGACTCCTCACAGCTCCTCTACCCCGCAGACTGCGTTATTAGACGCAGTAAAACCCGACGGCGGCCGACATTCCGCCTCCTCTACACCCCTCAACGTGAAGAATCAGTCCAACACCCCGAACTTCCTCCACCGCTACAACCAGTTCCGCCGCACACAGAGAAGTTGAGCCACCCTTTAATGAAAATCCCCTGTTGGGATTCCGAAGCGAATAATCCCAACCATTCGAGGCAAGGAAAACCCAGTCACCTGTGGGCAGAACAAATCTAAACTTGCCCTCTCCATCTGCAATCCCCACTCCTCGAAATGTGGATAAGCCACACCCCACTCAGGTGAGAACGCCTTGACGAGCGCCCCCTTCGCTGGGTTGTTCGATTCGTCTTTTACAAATACCGTGACGCTGTGGAACTTAAAAACCTTAACAGGTGATTGCGCGACACCTAGGAAGCCTAAGAGCAAAATGGCGAGAACCAAGTAATACATCATATCAAAAGAAGAACGTAGTTAAAAGCATCACCTCAACCTACATCCACGCCTAATGCCGTCCGGCGACGCCGACTGGTTAAGAATAAAGACTCCTATGATACCGAGGCCTAGACTGTCTCAACCCCACGTGCTACATTCCGCACCTTGTTGATGACGGCGTTTTTACCGCGCATCGGTGGCGTCAGGTTTGTAGGGATGTAGTTCTATCTCCTCTGGAGACTTCGGCTGTTGTTCACTAGGTTGCATCTTCTTTGCGAGAAGGACTCTGACTAGGTAGATAATTGCCAATACGCCTAACGCCGTGAGGAGCGTTGCAGACGAGTAGACACTTACTGTAAACACAGCGTCTGCAAAGGTGCGGGAAGCTGTTAATGGAGGTAGTTCTTGGAGCAAGGCCCCACCTGTTACTATCGCGAAGGCTCCCACCACCGCGATTACTCCTAGCGAGATGTAGTAGTATACGTGTGGGAAGCGCAATGCTGCAATGTATCCCGCGGCTAATGCGACCGTTGCGCCGTACAACAAGAGATTTGGTAGCAGGAGAGGATCAACCGGCGCATCCCAGACCAAAGTCACTATATATAGTATTACTACGCCAGCAATGGCGGCTCCTATAGCCTTGGCTATTCTAGATGCTGGAAATGGAAGAGAGTTGGACGTTAGGATCAACATGCTGGCAATTACAACCACTAACGCGAAAATTGTAAGACTTTTTTCAAATAGTAATGTTACTGTCGCAAAAATAAGAGCCGCAACTGCAGGCATCTCCCACCTAATACTCGCTCTTGAAAAATCTACTGAACCTAGGGTTATTATCATTACATTAACGAATGAAATATAAAGCGCTAAAGCTGATAACTGCAAGTTTCCATTAATAGTGGTAATCCCGCTAAAAAAGAAGTCAGCATACAGACCCAAGAGAAATACATAAACAAGTAGTAAACCCCCAGCCACTTGAACAATTTCCATATACTCATGTAGTTCATAATTTTTATATTTTAATGTTATTAACTCCGTAAAATGTAAAATAGTTTTTGTAATAATTTATAATTAAAATATTAGTTAAACATATAATTTATAAAATCAATTAAATTATGAAATATATTCAATTATTTTCCTCTTCTTTCTTGGTTTTTGTATCTTCCATAGGTTCGATTTCTATTTCTTCTTTTGTCTCCGTAGGTTGCTTCGCCCATATTCTTGTGTGATCTCCTTTTCTTTTGATGTAGAAGAAGATGCCGAGAGCTACGGCGACTGCGGCGGCGCCTACAACGGCGTAGAGCAGCATGTGGTCTGTGTAGAAGTTTGCCCTGACTGTGGTGGGCGTCTCGGGTCTCAGCAGAATATCATCGCCGGAGGCTCCGGAGACGCCTTCCCATCCGGCGAATTTAAGCGGCGTAAGCAGACCAGCTTGGGGCATGAGCATGGAGGGGCTTAGCTTAAGGATGTCGCCTTGTGCCACCCAGAACTCCCTCCGCTCCTTAAACGAGCCATCGAGATAAACCTCAACTACCACCTGCACCTCCTTCCTCCACAGACCGGCGCACCGTAGTGGCGCATTTACCACAACCTCCCGGGGGGTCTCGGCGCCGTTGCACGTCCAGCCCGCCGGCTTATACCTCACGCCAGACTCCTCCACGGTGGCCGCCGCAAGCCCGTCCTTAGAAGGCAGTAAGGAGCCGCCCTCCATGTAGCGTATTACTGAGCCCTCGGGTAGCCACCCCTCCCAAAACAGTGGCCTCTCGCCCAGCCCGCTCTCTATCCTCACGGAGTATTCCCTACGCCAAGAGACTACGCATTGGGCAGGACCTGATGCAGAGAGGACTATGCGGTCCTGCGCCGGCGTCCACTCACAATTCTCGGCACCGGTTGGGATGAGCCTAATGCCCTCCCTCGACTCCGCCCACACCTCTTTGCGGAAGGCGGTTCCCTCCTCTACCCAATACGTCTCGGTGTTGTTGAAGAGCTTCACCACTACGCGGTACTCCTTCACGTATACAGCCTCGCAACGGGCGGGCCCCAGCACCGTGAACCTGCCGGAGGCGGGGCAACCGCTTCCCGACCACCCCTTGAACCTGTAGCGCCAGTCTCCCTGCTCCACGTCGGCGCTGGGGGCCTCGACCTCTGCGCCGCGGTCAAACCACCCCTCCACGGTCCTCCAAGGGGTTTTGAAGTAGACGTAGTACTGAAGTCTGTATAGGGCTTTCACTTCTAAGTTCCCCGTTAGGTCGATGCGCCGGGTGTAAGACGTGACGCCATCGCTCCACTTCTCAAAAACCCACCTCGCGTCGTCCACCCGCACCTCGGGCGGGGCATCCACCACGTGGCTCCCGCCTGCGAGCCACACCTCGCCGGTTACCTCCTGCCCGTCTATGGAGAGGCGGGCAGGAGGCGAGCCGCCGGTCTGATCAACCGCCGATAGAGATAGCTTCGCCAATGCTGTGTAGTTCACGTATACTGTCGAGGTGTAGTTGATGCAAGTCACCGAGATAGAAAGGCGGCCGCGGCCCGCGGATAAAGGCCTTATAGACAGATCCAAGTCGAGGAAGCCGCCGTAACCCACATCGGATCTGCCGTAGCTGGCCTCCACATCTGCGGCGGGCTCCGCCTTTATAGAGACGGCAGGTTGCCTACACGTAGGCCCCTCGTTCCTAAGTCTAACCCCCACCCTCAGCGGCTCGCCGACCTTGCCCTCTACCGAGGAGGGGTACACAAGCGAAAAATCGGGATATGGCGAAACGACGTCGTAGAAGACTGACTGCACGTCGTTTACAATAACGCCGCTTAGCACCACCGTGAAGTTCACCCTCCCCCGGAGGCCCTCAAGCTTGACGTCGAAAACCGCTGTGGACTCCAATTTAGGCCCCACGGAGATTCTCTGGCTCGCGAACCTCCTCCCGTCCACGAGAAGCGTGAGGTTGTACCCAGCCTCCAGCTCGCCGTCGTTTCTCACCTTAACCTCAAGCCGATACTGGCCGTCCCTCCTAAGAACTGTGGCCACCTTAGCACCCTCGAAAAAGGTTATGCCGGTGATCCTCCCCGGCGGGTTATGCCGCTCGGTAAAGGTGTAGGCGCCCCACTCGTCGCCAGCCCTCACCACTATCTTAAACCTGCGGCCCTCCACCACCGGCTCCACTATTCTGAAGTCTTGGAATATAAACGTCTGATACATGCCGCTGAGCATCTGGCCCCCGCAGACGTTCAAGGTGGCGGACTTCCTCAACACGACCTCCCCAGTCTCCAGGTCCGTGATCTCCACGGAGAAGGGACACGGCGAGTACGCAGTCCTTATCTGAACCACAAGCCACAGCTTCTCGCCCAGGTAAACCTCCTTCCTGTGGGCGGCTAAATCCGGCGTAAGAAAAACAGCGATCGTCCCCTCCTCGGCCCTGTACCCCACGTCGGGGACAACCGTGGCGGAATCCCCCAGCTGAGGCAACGCCAGCAGAAACACGGAGAGAAAAAGCAAGAAAATCAGCAACCTCGTCAAATTCATATGAATATAGATACGAAAACCGACACAAGCGCTATGGCGGCCGATATTGTGAGGTACAGGGAGCTGGCGTAGAAGTTCCCCTCTGCCATCTTGCCGATCAAGATCCCCAGCACTATGGCGTTTAAGACGGCACCTATCAAGGCGTAGCGCAAGACCTCGGGGACTTGAGGCCATGTGATGAGCTGTATCCCGCCTGGGATCTGCGCCGTAGCGGACTGAAGCGAAGTGGCTTGATCCGCCACCTGGAAAACCAGCGACTTCGCCACGCCTCCCAGAAGCACCGTGATTATCACGACGGTGATCAGTCCAAACATCACGGCACCCCACATGGCAGATCTAGCCGCCTTGAGGATGTCGACAACGTCGCGGACGGCGTCTGCGAGGTCTGCAAAGATCTCATGCCTAGCGCCCAGCCTCTCGGCCTCTCCAGCCGCCGCGAGGACAATTCCGGCTATCCACGGGACCTCCCGGGCCTCCTCAACAGCCGCATCACGGAAGGTGGCGCCTCTGGCAATGCGCCGAGCCATCGACCTGAGGACCTCGTCGAAATACTTGTTGTAGCTCTTCTTCTGGATCAATACGGCCACGGCCCGGGCGGGCGCGAAGCCCGTCTTAACGCTCTCGGCTAAATCCCGGACGAAATACGGCAGAGCTGAGATTATGCCCCACCTCCTCCTAGCGTCTAGGAGGTACTTAGGCGCCACGAAGGCCCCTGCGGCGAGCGCCCCAGCGGCTATGCCCACAGCGAGCGCGTAGGCTCCCTTAACCGCGCCTGCGTATCCGGAGCCCGTCGCCGAGATCTTGATCTGAAGAGGCGACGCCGCAAGCGCCGTAGACGCGGCGACGGCGATGCCGGCCCCGATCCCCGCGCCGATGAGGTAGAGCCGATATTTCTTGAGGAACGACTCAGGCGTCTTCGGGTAGGCGGAGTCTATGAGATATGCCAGCGCTACGCCTATCGCTGGAATCACCAAAAAGACGTAGGCGAGGAGCTGCGCGGCGGCTCCCGCGCTGTAGAAAATCGAATTGATTATCAACATCATCAGAGGAAGCACGCCGAAAAACACCAAGATGACCTCGCCAATAAGCTTCACGTTCTCCGCCAGCCTGGCGTAGGCCGACCTGAGCTCGAAAAGCACGCTCTTGAGCACATCACGCGCCTGTATGTACTGACTCAAGCCAACGGCCCTAGCCGTAGACATCGCCATCAACACGCCGGATAACCTGCTCCCCTCCAGCAGGCGCGCCGCCTCCCCCAGGGCCTCATGCGGAGTGGCGATTAGCCTCTTAACCCGCATCCTCTCCACATTCTTAATGAATTCAGCCATGTGAGGTGCAACCCCCGGCTCGACCGCGTAGAAGCCCTCAGCCATATCCCGCTCGGCTGAGGCGTAGATGGTCGCGAAGAGCGCCGCCGGCAGAAGCTCCCCCTCCACCCTCCCGACCCTGCTCTTGATCTCAAACACGGGGTAAAACAGAAACACCACCGCCAGCGGCGCGATGGCCAAACCGCCCACCATAAAAAAGAACTGTCGAGACAAAACCCCGAAACCGGCAACGGCAACGCCGAGGCCGATAACCGCACCCATGAGCAGAAAGGCGGTGCGCCTAGCCTCCTCGACCTTAACCCCCACGAGCGCCGCCAGCTCCCTATCCACCGACGGCCTCAGCATACCTCCACCTTCCCCTCCACCTTGCCCACCCTAACCACAGACCCGGGAAACAGCGGAATCCCCACGCCCCTCTCAGCCCTCACGTTGTTAACAAACGTGCCGTTTTTAGAGCCCACGTCCACAATCCACAGCCCGCCGCCCCTCTCCTCCACCCGGAAATGCTCCTTGGACACAAATCTAGCCTCCTCACCCACGAAGTCGAAATCCCCCCTACCATACACCTTCCCAGCAACAAGCGGCAGAGACCTCCCGCCCACCTTGAGGCAAAGCCTAGGCACCTGCGGCGGAGGGACTTGCTCCCCCAACACCATGGTCTCCTCCACGATCTTCGTATCCCCCTCGTCCAGCACCTTTGTCTCGCCCATATCCACCAAATCCCTCCTAGGCGGCGGCCTCTGCCTCATCAGGTCGACTGCGCCTCTGCCCACAACCCTGCCGCCCATCTCCACCTCATAGAGCAACTGGCCGGAGCCCACCGCCGACACCGAGAAAGACGGCTCGGCCACCTCCATCTCGGCCTCAGCCCCACCTACAGGCCTCCCGTTAACGTCCACCAGCTCTAGGCGGGTCCCCGGCGCCGCCACAGCCCTCAGCCTAACCCTCTTGGGGCCGGCAGGCATTCGGAAATTCACAACCCAGTCCGCCTTAGCCCTCTGCAGCGGCCTTTTCTCACCCTCCGGCCTTTTCTCACACGACGCGGGCGCCTCGGGCATGTATCCTTGGTAGAATCTGGCGAAGAGCTCGGCCAAGGCCTTGATGTCTTTGATAGGCGAGCTCCTGTGCAGACAGAGAAGACGCCGCAGGAACTCCACCCTCCTTCCGTACTCCTCCATAAACCTACGGGCATCCCACTTGGCGAGCTCCAAGATACGCTTGGTCGTCCTAGCCGAGGATAGATCCCCCGCCGCATAGCTGTCTGCGGCGTGGTCATAGGTGAAAATGGGGGTATACTGCCTCGCCCTCGGGTCTATTATGTCGAAGACGTACTGCGTCCTCCTCTGGATCTTCCCCCCGATCTTAAACCTGCCGATAAACACCACAAGAGCCAGCGAGGTCAGATACTCAGGCGGGATGCCGAGGTTGTCCAGCCTGTTGAAAACGCTTTCGACAGTATCGGCGTGTATCGTCGTCACGCCGCCGTGGCCCGTGGAGATGGCTTGAAACCAAGCCCGGGACTCCTCGGCGCCTCTGATCTCGTTGATAACCACGTAATCCACGTTAGCCCTCAAAAGGAGCTTCACAAGCTCGAAGAGGTCGATCCCCCTCCTCTCGTCGGTCAGATACTTCTGCCAGTTCAGATGCGGAATGTTGAACTCAGCCACGTCCTCCGCCGTCCCTATGCGCCTATCCGGCGGCGCCAAGCCCAAGATGGCATTGGCATAGCTCGTCTTGCCGCTTCCCATCTCCCCAGCGATGAGGATGGGCATCTTGTACTCCACGGCCAGCCAGAGGTACGCCGCCACCTCCGGCGACAGCGTGTTGCGCTCCAGAAGCCCCAGCACGGTCCAAGGCCTCTCAGGAAAGATCCTCACAACGAAGGAGCTACCCCCCGAGATCTCCCTCCCACAGGTCGCAGTGAGCCTCCCCACGCCGGGCAGAAGCGCGTTGTCCACCTTAGGCGAGGCGGCGCTACAAGACTTACCCGCCTTAAAGACAAGGCGCTGGACCAAGCTATCCAGCTCCGCCTCGCTGAACACCATGTTGGACTCGATACGGCCGAACTCCACATGCACCACGTTAAGCGGCTTCCCCGGGCCCTTACACTCCACGTTCTCCAGCTGCCTATCGCGCAGAACCGGATCGAGAGGCCCAAACCCCAAGAGCTCCCGCTCCGCGAAATACAGCAACGTATCATCCCGCACACCAAACTTAGCCAAGCCAGACCTAAGCGCTTTCAAGGCCTCATCCCTCCTCCCGACGTCTAGGAACAGACTTGGATCTACGCTCTGCACGAACTTCTCCAACGCCTCCCCCAGCCTCCTCAACGCACGCCTATCAACCTCCGGATCGGCCACAACGTACTTATAAAAAGCGCCGCTCTCCACTATGTATATTTTGGTAGGACCGACGCTGTACTGCTTCACCACGCGCCCCTCCGGCATCCCCCTCCACACCTTCACAGCAGACGCGCCGACCTCCTCCCCCTCCTCTGCCTCGCCTCCGCCCTTCTTCCCACCGCGTCCCTTCACGCCAGACCAGCCAACCCTCAAGCCAGGAAACCGCATAAAACACACAAGAAACAAATTAAAAACATTTACCGCCTCAAACCCTCATTTTATACGGTACAAAAATTTATAATACATCAAAGAATGAGTTGTATGCAGAGCCCAAGTCAGAAAAAATTCAGAGGCATCAGCGGCGTGGTGATTGCCGTGCTCCTCACAGTGATAGGAATTGCGGCCGTGCTCATGTTCTGGGGCATGATGAGCGGGTTTTTCAGCCCACAGCCAAAAGTAATAATAGAAAAAGCAGCAGTAACAAAAATTGGAAATAAATACGATGTTTCAATCACAGTAAGAGAAACAGGCGGCGCTTCAACAGAGATACAAAAAGCTGTTATTACGGGTGCGCAACTCTCAGGGGAAATAGAGCTTCAGTTATCGACAACCTCTCAGCAACAAGACAAAACGCTCAGTCCAGGTCAGTCAAAAACTTTAATTTACGAGACAACACAATCATTGACGCCAGGCGTGACATATTATGTGGCAGTGTACTATACAAAAGGTAACAGCGTTGAGCGGAGCGACCTCTACCCTGTAACCGTTAGGTGATGGATGTAATACCTGCAACAATTTTTTTCTCACTTCTCGTCGCTGTTACCTTTCTAGTTTTTTCTTTCATAGCCCCCCTACTGTCCTCCGCCGAGAGGACAGAGCCAGCCTGGCAGATGATAGAAACCGGCAACGTGATAAACTTCAGACAAGCCGCCCACTTCATCTCGGTCCGCGTCGAGACTGTTACCAACTGCACCAGCGAGACTCACCGCTTCAAGATCTGGTACGTGCTCCCCTCCCCGCCCGGCGAGCTGAGGGAGATCCTCGGAGGCGGTCTGACCGCCGCGTTTGAGGGGGGCCAGGTCGAGCCCGTTGGGAGCTGGGCCGCCGCGGTGCAACTTTACAAGGTCAGATACGTGACGGCCACCTTCACCAATATAACCAACGTAGCAGAAGTTGTATACGGAGGACCTCTGAAGATAGAAGTAACCGATGTGAGAGAGGTCACGATCACGCCGCCCCCCGGCTCCCGCGTCTGTAGTTTCTGCGTCCGCATTACAGGCACACAAAAATGTATATACAGCAATAGCGGGGTGTTTATAAAAATATATAACAGAACCGCCGTGGTGAGGTGATGGAGATCCCAGCAGTTGTCCTCCTCTACGCCGCCCTCCTCGCCGGGGCGGTTGCCTCTCTTTTCTACGTGTTCTCGCTCTACGACGGCGCGGTCTACAGCATAAACAGCCATGCATGCCGCGAGGCTACTTATCTGGTCCAAATAGCCCTACAACGGGCAACGAAAGAGCCCGGCAACTACACGGCCAAGATAAACCTCTACTACCCAGTCAAAATTACGGGGGGAGAAATAACCGTGGGTCTCGACACCCGCAACCCCGCCACCTGCAGAATCAACGCCCCCCAAGGCGTCGACGTAGAAGACTCCACCGGCACCGTCATAATAATAGAAAAGGTGGCACATACAAGCGAGTTTGGGGAGTGCACAGGTCAGCTGGACGGCCCCAGACTAGGCATTAAAGACGGCAAATATATAATCATGACCCAATGCTCGCCCGGCGTGCAGATAGAGAGGCCCCAGATAAAGGTCTATGCCTCGTAAATGTTTAAAAGAGGGGCCCAGACAATGCCGTGAACGTTGTGGAGGCGGCTATACTCGTTGTGGCCTTTATTGCCGCCGTGTACCTCGCAGTGCAGAATTTTTACACCACCGTCACGGGCTACGTGGCCGTGATAGAGGCAAGGACGTCGCTAGCTGCCGACGCCTTAGACGCCGGACAGAGAGTACTGTTCAAGCCAAACGCCCCGCCGCTCTTGAGAATAGGCGGCAAGGACTGCCTAATAACCCCCTACTATGCGGAGTGTTGCGGAGACGTGAAGTACTTCGTCGCCTCGGGCTTCCCGGCGCTCCTCATAAACTCGACGCTGTACGGATACGGGAAAGGCTATTACCTACTGGTCCCCTCCCCCAGCTACGTGATAAGCAGCGACGTGGCGACGAAGGCTGGCGTGAAGCCGCTGGAGTGTGTGGACCCCGCCGCACTCTACTCGGGACCGGCTTCGGCGTTTCTGGTGTTGCCCAACGGCACCGTCCTCATATCTCCCATACGATGAGGGGCCAGGCGGCTCTCCTCGAGGCGGCTCTCCTCGTCGTGGCGACTGTGCTCACTTTCGTCGTGGCCCAGCACCTCTTCAAGGTGCAGTACGTCCAGTCCGACTACGCCCTCAAGATAAACGCAGAGAGGATACTCATACACTGGGCGGACACAGGCGTGGCATACGCCGTGGCCTACGGCGTCACGGGCTCCGGCGACCCGCAGTACGCCAAAGCCGCCCTAGAGACGCTACTGCCCCCCAACGTCGGGTACAACCTCACAGTCATATCCCTCACCAGAGGCGTAATATACACCATCGCAAGAGGCTACGACCCGGCGCGGTCAGATGGCGCCACGCTCATCCTCATGCGAGGAGAGGGAAGAATAATATCCCTCCGCCTATCCCGATGAGAGGCCAAGTCCTAATAGGGGTAGCCGCCCTGATCTTCGTCGTAACCCTACTCCTCCTAGTCGCCCTACCCAAGAGGACAATAGGCCCAACCGTCTCCATAGAGAATTACACCGTAGCAAAACGCGAAGTAGAACACATCCTAAGAAACGCCGCAGAAGAAGCCGCATACGCCACAGCTAACACCCTGGAGGCGATACTAAGCAACACGGAAAACCTGCCGGATACTCTTAAAAAACTGTACACTCAGCATTTCAACGTGACGTTCACCGACAAGGCGGGGGCATACGCCGTCCTCCGCGGCGTCTTCTGCAAGCTGGATACGCTAGATGTAGAGGTTAGCGGGGGCAACGGTTATTTCTATATCTCGTCGATCTACGCCGTGGCTACCTGCGACAATGGAGTAATGGCATTCATAAACTCGGCGGCTGACGTGAAGATAGAGTTTAAAAACCTCGGCGCCTTTGGCGGAGTCAAAGCCGCAGTAAACCTCACCAGAGACCAGAAACAGATCCAGCTCATAACGTACGCCGCCGCCCTCTACAACATCACACGCGACAGCACAGGAGTCAAGCCCTACAGATTCCCCATATTGGGCACCTTCGACCCCCGCGAATCCATTTGGTACTTCAACATCACAGGCCTCCACTACATACAAGTGGCCATACCCCCCGAATACTGCATGATGAGCAACCCAACCTACTACGTGGCCATAGCCACCGCGTCTGTGGGCGAAGGCGCCGCCACAGTAGTCGTGGCCAAGCCAGGCGGGAAGCTCTGCGGGACATGAACCCCTCCTACGTCCTCCTGGTGGCGCTACTCGTCGCGGCCACCGCCGCCATATACGGCACCTACCTCTACATGTTAGACAAGGCGAAGGACTTCCACACAGAAGACGTCGCCGCCGCCGTCAAGGCGTTGCTAGACCTAGAGCCGGGCCAGAGCAAGACCGCCCACGTAGCCATACCACACGGCACCACCCTAAAGATATGCCCCGACAAGGAGTGCCACTGCGGAGCCCCCACCTGCATAGTGGTCACAGGCCCCACCACGGCCACAGTCATAGGAACCACCGCAGAGGTCATAATACAGCCCGGCAAAACACCCCAGACGGAGTACGTCCTCCCCGCCGGCACGTACATAATTAAGGCACGCGCCGAGCCCCCAGACCTAGAAAAAATAACTATGTGCAGAGTGGCGTACCAAGCCGTCGTAGATGCGCAAAAACTCATCTCCAAAGGTTGCAACGCCGCAGTGGACGAGATAATTAACCAGCTCAGTAACATAGCCTCCGCGTCTCCAGATACCTTCAGCCTGCTTCAAAACCTGAGAGAACAGGGCTACGCGCTGTGTGAAAAAGGAGAGGACGTCCCTAAGTTCATATACGGCTATTTCTGCATCAAGAAAAAAATATATTTAGAAGTTACGCCTACTTAGATACGTCGAATACGTCGTAGTAGAGAAACGGCTTATTTCCGCCGAGCCCTTTTAAGCCTCCGTCATACACCACGACGTCGCCGACGGTTCCCAGCACAAAGAGCTCCCGGGCAGGCGTAGAGTAAGGCACCACGAAGTAGTAAGGATTCGGATTGCCGACCTCCCTCACGGCCATCGCTGGATACACTCGAAGCGCGTCAAAATATTTATTCACCCCCACTAACACAGGTAAATTAATAATACTTTGCACAGGGAGGGTAGTTGGCGGCGGAGACGGTAGGTAGACAAAATAAGGACTTGCCACCGCGCCGTAGCACCACCTAGCCGTCGGCGACTCCTTGAACCGTATGGGGTAGGCAGAGAGGAAGTAGGACGGCACGTAGAGACCCTCTTCTGCCGCGTCGAAAAGCCTCGTCGCATAGAGACCGAGGTAGCTGATGGTCTGCGACCCGCCCATCAATCCGCAGATAGCTCCGGTGATGTCTGGAGTCTGACCCTGCAAGAGAGACGCGCCATAGGCGCCCAGAAGATCTCCAAACAAGGAAGAGAGCTCCTCCCCAGCTAGCTTATTCACCTCGCCGCCAAGCGGAGTGCATATACCACTTTTTATTTGTTGGGAAAGTGGGTTAAATATATATGTTGAAATATAACTATTAATTTGCTTCTGTAGATCTGATTTGAACATACTAATGGCGTTTTCTGTAGCATAGGCCAGAAGGCCTGCCGCACTACAATCTAGTGACCTTGTTGATTCAATGTTAAAGTTATTCATAATGTTTTGAACAATATTATTAATAATAGGTTGCAACATATTATTTATTATATTATCCACGGCGTCACTGCATAAAGAACTCACGAAGTTCTCCATAGATGTACCGGTCGACGCCGGCTGGCCGCTCTGGCTACAGAAATCTGCGCCGGTTGACCGCGGCTGCAACAATGTTTGGATCATTTTCTGACGGATGTCGCCGATTGCGGGGAAGAAAAAGCTCCGCAGGAGCCCGAATATGTCTGCCGAAGGGGTATAATTTATATAGCCGGAGCTCAGCCTTTCGCCGACCATGTAAGGCGGAATAACAACAAAATACAAACTTAGAGTAAGGGTCGTGTTGTCATTTACCTTGCTATCATAATCATAATTTTCTCCATAGGCATTGTCATAGAGCTCAGCGAACTTGCCGATATTCGATGATTGTAGCACATTTTTGACCACCTCGTTAATATCCTTGTAGAGCTCACTTGAAGAACCGATCTCGTATGATTGTTCTAGGGCATTAGTTATACTATTTTCCATATCTTGTCTAAACTTATCTATTATACTTTTTGCGTCGAGATTTGTTATGTTTAGTACATAGATGCCGGGTGTCGATCCGAACATGAAGTAGCCGTTCTGCGGCATATCTACCTTGCGCACTATGGGTATGAGGTCAGCGACCTGTCCAGCCTCTGGCGAGAAGAGTTGCACTATTGCCGAGAAGAAGCCCTTAATGCCTGCTAAGATCGCCTCGGACGGGCTTGGGCCACTGACAAAATTCTGACCTGACACGTCTCTTATATCGCTGCTGTAACATGCCACCTCGCTCGATACGTTGTAGACTTTGAAGGCCCTGAGGCCTCCGGCGAGCTCAAAGCCGTTCAGCTTTGCAGGCCCCGAAACTATGGTGCCCGATATGGTTATCTCGTCTTGGAGCGCCCCGAAGATTCCGTTCGCCACAGCATATGCCAGATCGACTCCAGGTATGGTAGATACTAGGGAATTGATGCCCTCCTCAGCGACATCGCCTAGGTATTCTCCGATACAGCTTTGGGCTACGCTGGTGACCCCCTCAAAGGCAGATTTTATATGGCTATTGAAGTCAGTAGTAGCAAGGGCAGATAGTATATCGCTACATTGATCACCACTGCCGCAAAGTGAATTCGTAATGCTGTTAACTACGCTAAGACTTCCTAAGATGTTGGTGTCTATATCGTTAAGCATCTGCCCATAGTAATATTTTAACTGTCCTTCCACAGTATTCGCCTCCTGTAAAATTGAGCTAATAAACTGATTTTTTAAAATTTCGCAACTGCAACTCTGACTATTACAAGATTCGGTTTCAGTCATAGTAAACGTCTGTTTTATATAATTCACGATAAGACCAATATACTTGCTCTGCGCTGAATTAACAACATTACTATAGTATCCCTTTATTGCATCGTTAAAATTCTTTACATCGACGTTTATGCCCGCAAAGACGCGAGAAATATCGTCCTGTGTAAGCGTCGGTAGAGTATTTGATATCTGGCTGACTAGCTGGGAGGTAAATTCCTCATTTATATTATTTACAGTTGAAGATAAATCACATATGGTTATTGTTTTATTTCCCTCTGTTTTCTCCGTTACCTGTAACTTTACTGTGACAGAGAAGCCTAACACAGGCCTTCCCTCTGCGTACCCCATGAATTGGATTGTGTCTCCGCTTTGCTGGCTCTGAAGCGTGAAGCCATTTATTTCATCTTCCAATTGTTGTAATTCACTATTTCGCCAATTTTGGTATCTTGCATAGAGAATTTCCATTATTGTATTTGTATAGAGCGCCGCGCCTGCGTCGGGGTCGGGGCTTTGATTTTGGGAGGTGCCGCTATACAGATTTTGCGAAGCTTGTATGGCGTAGTCTATTAAATCTTGTGTGTGTACGAACATTATGAAGATTAGCCTGACCCTGAAGGTTTCGTAGGGGTAGAAGACGTTCCTTATGTTTAAGAGGTCATGGACTGCATTACTAATCCCAGTTTCGAGATTTCCGTTGCTACTAACGAGGTCGTTTATGGCTTTACTGATGGCTTGGTCGGGGTCTTCTTCGGGGCTGTAGGGTATGGCTATTACGATGAGTTTTATGTTGCCGTAGTCTTTGTAGGCGGCGGCGGGTAGGGGTATTGTGATTTGCGGGAGTTCTGTTCTTTGTTTGACGAGGCTGTAGGATATGTCGTTAATTGTTGTTTTTATTGTGTCGGGGAGGTTGATTATCTGAGTGGCGATTCCTGGCTGTGTTGCTTGCGCCGCGGCTAGTGCGGCCAGCGCGATTATGAGTAGGTAGGTGCGCACGTTGTATCTCGGCAATATTTATAAATGTGAAGGTGCCGAATATGTTTTATATTAAGTTGGTAGTTTGGCTTATGAAGTTGTTGGTGGTGGTTTTGTTGCTTGGCGTGGTTGTGTTTGCGGCGAGCGCAGGTGGGGCCGGCTCCAACGCGACGGATGTGGAGGAGCTGAGGCAGATGCTGAGCAACATAGAGGGAAAGGTTGCTGAGCTGAGGCAGGATTTGCAGAGTCTGCGCGATGAGCTGGGTCGGCTAAAGACGCTTCTGGGTGAAAATTGGACGGAGGTTCAGGGCGTAAAGGATAGAGTTGCAGGACTAGAAAGTGCCAACAGAACTCTGAGGTCGAAAATTGACGACCTGCAGCGGCGTATTAACTCTCTGGATTCGCAAGTGAGTGGGTTGAATAGTAGTTTGGAGAGCAAGCTGAATGCGTTGAGGGGAGAGGTGGGCTTGATGAGGGGGTGGCTTGGTGGGAATGCTACTCTGTTGAGGGGTAAGATTGGGGAGCTGGAGTTGTTGCGGTGGTTGGTGGTGGGGTTGGGGGCTGTGGCTGGGGTGGCTGTTGTGGTGGCTGTGTTGGCTTGGCGTAGGGCGGGGAGGGGCTCGGCGGGGGGTGTGGAGGTGTGTGGTTGATATGGCGCGTGGTGGGCTTTTGTTTGAGGGGGCTTTGTTGGGTGGGAGGTACGTGGTGCGGAGGAGGCTGGGGGAGGGGGGCATGGCTGTTGTCTGGCTTGTGGAGGATAAGTCTGGTAGGCCTTACGCGGTGAAGGAGCCCGTGATTAAGGGTGTTGAGGAGCGGGAGGCTTTGCGTAACGTGAAGTTTGTGGAGCATGAAGGGAAGATGCTTTCTATGATTTCTCATCCTAACGTCTGCGGCTTTTTCGGCCACTACAGGGCGAAGTACGGCGGTCTGGATTCGGTGATTGTGGTGCTTGAGTACATGGATGGGGGGTCTCTGAGGGATGTGGAGGGGTCTCTTTCGCCGAAGGAGGTGAAAGATGTTTTGTTGCAGGTGTTGGGGGGCTTGGCGGCGGTCCACGGGGCGGGGGTTATACATAGGGACATCAAGCCGAGCAACCTCATGAGGAGGGGCGGCGTGGTGAAGCTGATCGACTTCGGGACTGCGATCTCGCGTTTTCAGTCAGTTAGGGAGGTCGTCGTGTCGCCGCAGGGTTACACCGCGCCTGAGCAGCTTCGGGGTCTTAACTTGTTTCAAAACGACGTGTGGTCTGTGGGCGCCACGGCGCTCTTCCTCGCCACTAGGAAGCATCCTTGCCAGTTCATGAGGGGTTACGACTGCTCGGCGTCGAAGGCGCCGGAGGGGGTTGAGCTGAAGTTGCCCGACTTGGGGGACGACTTGTTGAATAAATTCGTGGCGAAGGCGCTGGCCCCCGACTACTCGCAACGCTTTGCCGACGCCGGGGAGGCGCTGGCGTTTCTGACGGGCGGGGTTGTGGAGCGGAAGGGCCTCACCCTCATGGTTAAGGCGAGGGCTCTGTCTGTGCCCGGGGGTACTCTCTACATTGGCCGGACTGACGAGGAGAAGATGGACTTGAAAATAGAGGGGGAGTTTCTGTACATATATGACCCCGACAAATATATATCTAGGCGGCATCTGGAACTGGCGGAGATACAGGGGAGGTGGTATATTAGGGATCTGGGCAGTACGAACAGGACGGCTGTGTACCGCGGGGGGAAGTGGCATCTTGTGTGGCGTGGGAGGGGGGCTACGTCGCAGTGGTTTGAGCTGAGGGGCGGCGACGTCATTGCGTTGGGGTACGACGAGGAGAAGGGCCCCTATGTCCTCATCACTGTGAGGCTATGATTAGGGCGGTGCTCTATGCGTTGGAGCGTCTCTGGGCGGGGGAGCTGGCGCAGGAGGCCGCGGGGGGTGTTGACTGCGGGAGGTTGCTGGAGCTGGGGCCGGCGCGGCGGGGGTGGGGGTGCAGGGGTGCTAGGGCGGTGGGCGGCGTGTTTAGCCACAGGGGGCCGCGGAGGAACAACGAAGACGCTGGGCTTGTGGCGGTTGCGCCGGGGCATTTTGCCGCTGTGGCTGTGGCCGACGGGGTTGGGGGACTTAGGGCCGGGGAGGTGGCGAGCTTCAGAGCGATGTGTGTAGTGTTGGGGAGTCTCGCGGAGGCCGCCGGGGGGCTGGGCGTGTTTTCTCGGGAGTGGTTTGTGGATTTGTTCAACAGAGCACATAAGGAGGTGGCTGGGAGGGCGGGGGGCGGCGCCACGACTCTGTCGGTTGCTGTATATGACCTAAACGCCCATGTGCTCCACGTGGCTTCTGCGGGGGACAGCGTTGTGTATATGTCGCCCGATGTGTGGAGCGGGGGGTGCGGGTCTGCGGTGGGGTATAGGTTGGTTACGCCTGATCTAGACGAGTCGTCTAACGCCGAGGGGCGCTTCATAACGCAGGCAGTGGGCCACAAGTCGTACCGAGAGCCGCATTACTACCAATATCCGCTGGGCGGATGCGAGGACGCGGTTAAGATAGTGTTCGCGGCTACCGACGGCGTGGATGACTTCATCGACAGGTCGCTCTACGGCGGGCTTGTGGGCAGGTTCAGGAGGTGCGGAACGGCGGGGGGGCTGGCTAAGATGCTGGTGTGCTCCGCCTTGAAGCGGGGAGGCAAGGACAACGCGACTGCCGCTGTCTTGGCTATTTTGCCAGTAGAAACCTGAGGCTCAGCACCTGGGCCACGGTTATGACGTCGCCGTGTTTGAGGGGCTGGGGGTTGAGCCCCTTTATGGGCCTTCCGTTGAGCCAGGTGCCGTTCTTCGACCCCATGTCCTGTATGTGGAACCGCCCCCCCTCTGCATATATGGCGAAGTGGTTTCGGCTGATGTACTTGGCCACCTCCGGCGGGACTCCGAGCTTCATGAAGAACTCTCGGCCGAAGACTGCTTGCGGTGTGTTTATCTGCACCACGTAGTTGTTCGGTAGCTGGAGACGGTATGTAAAAGGTGTGTGGGGTCTCGGCAGTAGTTTGGCGCGGTAGTACCACAGGATGTAGGCCGCAACCGCGGCGGCGGCCGCCGCGACTAGGTAGAGTTGCCAGAATATGGGTGCGGCGATGGTGATTGAGTAGACGTATGGTTGGCCGCTGAATGTTATGTAAATTCTGTATGTCCCCTCTGCCGTGTTGGGGTGGAGTTGCCAGAGGAGTTGCAGGCCTGGGGTTTTTACATCTATTGTTCTCTCAAGTACTACGGCCCCCGTGGCCACGTCTATTATCTTGATCTGCGCCGTGCCGGGTTCTGGGAAGTAGATATACACGGCGTCGCCGGGGGCGAAGCTTGTTTTTGCCGTGCCGAACTGGTCTGTTACTATGGGGGCGGCCGCGGCGGAAATCGCAAAAAACAAAAGAAGTAGATACCGCATAAAAGTTTATATTAATGAAATTTATAAATTTTTATGCTTAATGTTGATGTCTCAGCTAGCCGTGACGGAGAATATGTGGACGTAGAGGTGAGGCTGTCGGCGCCTATTGCGGGAGTTCCCGGCCCGCGCATCCCCATGGCGTTTGTTCTACTCATCGACAGCTCTAAGTCCATGGGCGAGTTCGACAAGTTGGCGCAGGCTACTGACGTCGCCAAGAGGCTTATCGAAAACATGGGCGCCGACGATGTAGTCGCAGTCTATACGTTTGACGAGAAGGTCAAGGCAGTTATTCCCCTCATGTCTGCTGAGAAGGCGAGAGAGAAGATGGGTAGGCTGGACAAGATCAAGCCGGGGACATACACCCTTCTGTATCAAGCCTTGGTGAAGGCTATCGAAGAGCTGAGGTTTGGGCCTAAGTCTCTCTTCGGCAGGAGGGAGTCCCTTGAGAATTTCGTGAGGCGCATCGTCGTAATTACTGATGGGGTACCTTGGCCCTATTATACTGAGGAGCATTGGTATGAGGCGTTGGGGAGGTCGGCCGCCTCTTATAAGATCTCCATTACTGCGATAGGAGTGGGGTATGACTACAACGAGAAGATTCTGTATAAACTCGCGTCGGCCTCCGGGGGCACTTGGTACCACGCGTCTAAGCTGGGCGACGTCTCTGAGATTTTGCTTAGAGAACTAAAGAGGGCTAGGGGCGTGGTGGCTAGGAGACCTGTGGTGAAGGTAGAGACAAATGCCGACGTAGTGGAGACCAGGAAGCTGGGCCATACAGTGACGTCGCTGGGTGCCGTGCGGGAGGTCGAGCTTGAGGACCTCTCGGCTGGCGATGTTGTTAGTGTAGTGTTTAGGCTGAAGCCCCAGGGCTCTCTCAACGCCGGGGTAGTGGTCGTCACCGAAGAGGGAGAGATCAGAAGGCAAGTTTCTGAGGAGAGCGTGGCGGCGGACAGAACCGCCACTTTGGCTTTTCAGCTTGCCGGCGAGTTGCAGAAGGCGGTGGAGGGCGGCGTGATCCAGGTGGAGGTGCTTCAAGCCGTCTCTGAGGAGGAGGGCGCGCCGGATTTCTACAAGGAGAAGGCGAAAAAGGTCTTGGAGAAGTGGCAAGCTGGGGAGTCTAAGGAGCTGGTCCACGAGGCGACGACGATGATCTACCCTCTGGCCGCCGAGGCGGGACCGGCGCCGCCGCCACAGTCGACGGGTGGAGCGCAGGAGGGGACCGGCACTGCGGAGGGGGGCCCCGCCCCGCCGGCCACGGTTCGGGAGTGTGAAATTTTGTGTATAGAGACTGGGAAATCTATGCGTGTTTCTCTTCCGGCTGTTCTGGGGAGGGGGGAGCTGGCGTCTATATTGCCGGCTGACAAAGTGGGTTACATATCTCGGAAACATCTGGAAATCTTCGTAAAAGACGGAGAAGTGTATATTAAAGACGCCGGGAGCAGAAACGGGGTTTTTATCAGAGGCGAGCGAGTGGCAGAGGCTAAGATAGGCCCAGACGTAGACGTGGTGTTGGCAAAGGTAGCAACTGTTAAAATTAAGTGTAGTGAATAAAACGTGGTCAACGCGGAAGATATGGCTACTGAAACTCTGAGGCGGCCTGCTCCTGTGGAGCTGAAACCTATTCCGCCTGTGGAGGGGATGGAGACCAGACGTATAAAAGAGATTCCCAAGCCGCGGTATGTTCTTGTAGATAAAAGCGGTCGTTATAGGTTTTGGACTGATAGATACGCCGAGTACGGCCGGCAGGATTTCTTAGACCTTGACGTAGCTGGGTACATCTCTAGACAGCATTTTGCTCTCAAATACGACGGAAGCACCCTCTATATTGCCGACCTAGGGAGTAGAAACGGCACAAAGGTCAACGGGATCGATATCAAGGGTAAGGGCTGGGTACCGCTGAAGCCCGGCGACGTGGTGGAGGTGGCCAACGTCGTTACGCTCACGCTAACCGAGATCGCCGACAAATAACTAAGAGAAAATTTTTATATCTAACCTAAATTAATTCATGCGGTACGTTACACTCCTACTGATTGTACTTATGGTTGCGTATACTTCGGCATTTGATGTAATGAGGGTGGCAATGCCTAATCCTATCGGCAATTTTGGCGACTTTCCTGTGTGGGTGATCGACTCTTCGAATAATGAAAGGAGTGAGCTTTACCTCGGCGAGAGCTTCTACCTCGTTTTTGATCTGAGTAAGTTTAGCGGTCGCCTATATGTGGAAATTAGGGAAGGCGGTAGCTTAATTGCCGCCGGCACCGTAGATGGGGGTTATGTATATGGATACGGTATGACGATTGTTGAGCCGATTTACGAGGGGAAGCTGTATACGTACAAAGTAACCGTGTGGGACGCGAACACTAAGGCGCTTCTGGGCTCGGCGTCTGCCAGCTATGTGGAGAAGTACTGCCCCGATATGCAGATTTCGGACGTGTCGTGGGACGGCTTCGTCTACGGGAGGTCTGCGACCGTGAAGGTAGCTGTGAGGAATTTGGGCGAGCGGGGCTGGACGTACACGGTGGAGGCGTGGACCGAGGGGGGCTCGGCGGGGCGGGGGTCTGCCTCTGTGTCGGTGCCTGCTGGGGGTGACGCGACTGCTACTCTCAGCCTGCCTGTTACCAGCTTCAAGTCGGCCAGCGACACGCTGGTGGTGAGGGTGTCCTGCGCGGGGGGCAGGAAGTACGTGGACAAGAGGTATTCCGTAACTGTGACTCCGCCGAGGCCGGGGCCCTTCGAGTTTTCTGCGTCTCCGGTTGAGGCGAAGCTGGGGCAGGAAGTCGTCTTCTCGGTGGATTTGAAGAATCTGGGCTACGACGCCGAGCTTGTGTCTCTGACGCTTTCTGAGGGGCGGTACTCGGCTGATCTGCCGGGGAGGGTGTCTGCAGGGTCTTCCGCGTCTGTGCAGGTGAGGTTTACGCCGACTAGGGCTGGGGAGTACTCCGTGACTCTGAGGCTGAGGTACAGGTCGCCGGTGACGGGGGAGGCGTATGAGGACTCGGCGTCTCTGTCTGTTAGGGTCTACGTGCGGCTGTCTGTGAGCGTCTGGGACCACATGGGGCGGCCTGTGTCTGTCACGCCTACTATAGACGGGAAGCAGACGTCGGAGCTGTGGGTGCTCCCAGGCCGCCACGAGGTGTCAATCCCCGCCGAGGTGTCTGTATCTTCCAGTGAGAAGCTGGTCTTCTCCAGGTGGTCTACTGGGCAGAACACGGCGTCCGCCGCCATAGACGTAGACGGCAACGTGGAGGTAAAGGCGGTGTACAACCGGATGTATAAAATCACGCTTGACCTTAGGCCGGCTCTGCCCTACGGCGAGGAGTGGGCGAGGGAGGGGGACCGCTACAGCAAGGACGTGCCTAGGTACGTCCCCATGGACGAGGGGTCGCGGTGGGTTCTGGCCGCCCTCTATGTGGACGGTAGGCAGGTCTCCTCCGTGTCTTTCACAGTGTCGGGGCCCGCGTCTGTGAGCGCCTCCTGGGCCAAGGAGTACAAGGTCGTTGTGGACTGCGGCCAGGTGGCGTGTCTGGGGCGGGACAGCCGGCTGGAGCAGTGGGTTAGGGAGGGTGACAAGTTCTCTGTCGACCTCGCGCCGTATGTAGATGTGAGCCCGCGGGAGCGGTGGCGTCTGGAGGGGCAACAGAGGGTAGAGCTCACCGTGGAGAGGCCGGCCACAATCACGCCGAGGTACGTGAAGCAATACCTAATAAACTTCGGCTTCAAGGTCAAGACGGCGGCCAGGGTCGAGTCGACCACACTTCTGCAGAGCGAGTGGAGAGATGCAGGGGCTTCAGTGACCGTTGAGCCGGAGGCGTTGAAGCCTCAGGAGGCGCCGGGCGTCTCCTACCGCCTCGCGTGGATAGAGGTCGACGGCCAGCCGGGCTCATCCGCCTTCACAGTCTCCAGGCCCCACGACGTGTATATGGTGTGGGATAAGTACTTCTACGTCAAGGTGACAACGCCCGTGGGCTCGGCGAGCGGTTCCGGGTGGTACCTCGCCGGCTCCATGGCTAAGGTGGAGCTGGACAGGACTGTCAACGGCTTCCTCGTCGAGGACGTCTTCAGGAAGTGGGTAGACGACAGAGGCGCGGAGTACAGAAACGCCACGGTGATCCTCACCGTGGATCGGCCCATCGTGATGTACGCCGTCTGGGACAAGGACTACGCCAAGGCCCTCGCCCTGGCGGGCGGACTCTCCGCCTCCGGCATAGTGGCGTGGAGACGTAAGGAGGTCATAAACACCATCTCCACCTTCACCAGAAGGCTCGGCACCAAGAGCAAAAAGATAGATCTGGAGCCGATACAAGAAGGCGAGACGAAGGTCTGGGCAAAGGAGGAAACAGAAGAAAAGTGGAGGACAAAAGAGTGAGATAAAACCTACGCTCTTTTTCACCCCAAAGACCTCTAAGGATAAAACATATTTACCTTTGCTAGTTATTTATTGTGCGGATAAGTGTTGTGGTTGTTCTGTTCATCACGCTAGTTGCGTCTGCGTTAGGCCAAACTTCTAAAATAGTATACATCGGCGCGGCTTTGCCTTTGACCGGCGGTCTCCAGTCTTACGGTATCGGTGTTAAAAATGCTGTGGAGTTGGCTGTTGAAGACGCCAACAAGATGTGTCCTAACTTTCAATTCCAGCTACTAG
>Ga0315272_10000319_pt1 | contig 23822 bp, 26 predicted proteins | sample C3_middle_MG_FD_203918 | JGI IMG/M metagenome (GOLD analysis project Ga0315272, IMG submission 203918) | Sediment microbial communities from Yellowstone Lake, YNP, Wyoming, USA - C3_middle | ecosystem: Environmental > Aquatic > Freshwater > Lake > Sediment | place: USA: Wyoming | collected...
CCTTCCACTTTGACGCGTAAGTACTGACGATGGAGGCTGACAGGCTATTTCTTTGGGCTGCTACCACAAGAGGATCAAGCCGAACGCAGTGAGGCGTAATCCTCTGAGCTTTCTACCCCCAAACCCCCCAAGGGGGGCTTAAATTCGTTATATCAACTGAATCTGTTTTCTTAACTATATATATGTATCCGAAGGCGGACGCAGGGATTTTAACCTGGGCTGTTACCCATAAAATAATCATCCCTCCTGGAAAATCTGTAGCATATTGGAAATCAATGGAATCTGTTCTGCGAAATAAACCTATAAAATTGCTAATCGCGGCAGGACTTTTTTCTAATCATTAAGGTCATGCCGCGGATTGTGACTACAGAGAATGTTAATGACAATTTGATTTTATATCAATAAGCTCCCATGTTTCAGTGTCGAATTTTAATTCTGTTGTAATATTGTCACCCCTATCACCAATCAAATGCGAAGCAGATATCGCATATCCTTTCTCAAGACGCAGATGGTCAAACATTCCTTCTCCCTTGTATACTTCACCTGATAAACTGGTCCATTCATGTGATTCTACTCTGTTTGAAGCCCATGTTAACTCTCCATTTACATAATGCGTAGTAATTTTTACAATTAAATTTGTGCATGTTACGAAATCGGAAACAACTCCGCTGCAGTACACTGGTACAGTCCACGGTCCGAATTCAGCTTCGAATGAAGTTGTACCAGAGCCACTTTTCCCATTTTGAGCTGAAAGCTGGGTCAATCCAATACCTAAAAAGAGACATAATAGTAGAAATGCTTTTGTTTTCATAACCGAAGGATTTTAGTTTAAGTTAAGTTTTTATTAAAGTTCGGCTAAATCGAGTGCAAGCAAATAGCAATTTTCAATTAAAGAATTGTTATTATTTCAAGAAATATTAACCTTTTCGGATGACAAGACAGTTTTTTTAAGAATGCCATGCCTGAAGCTTGTACTGTTAAGCTTTGGATAAGCTTATCCTCCTTTACTGAAATGGATCACCCATCTTCGGCAACCGCCTCTTTAGCTGCTTCAAGATGGAGAAAAGCTTCATGGTTATATATGGTCTTACCCCTTCTCAAATCCCAGCTTTTTTGAAGGATATCAAGGGCTTCCTGATATTTGCCTTTTTTGTAATAACCCCACCCCATAGTGTGTAAGCATTCACAGTCATCAGGACTCAATTCCAATGCTTTATTTACGATTTCCATACCTTCATTTAAATTCAGATTCTTATCAATGAGGAAATAAGCAAGGTTATTCATTCTTAATGGATTTTGCGGTTCTAACGCTAATGCCTTTTTATAGTATTCCTCTGCCCGGTCCAGAATATTTAAATCTGAATACATTTTAGACAAATCTGTTGATATATTTGCCTCAGATCTTGAGTTTTCTTTACATATAGAAATGTATTTTGCTATATAATGATCTGCCGCAACTATATGTCTCTCTGCTAATGACAGAAAAGCCTGACAATAAATTAGTTGATAATTATCAGGAAAATCTTTTTCGGCTTTAGCATAAAGCTTCTCTGCTTTTTTATACTGTCCTTCCTTTATACAGGCAAACCCAAACTCAGCGGCATAAAATGCCAATTCAGATTTTGACCCCCACTTTTCATATATCTTAAATGCTTTTTCATATTCCCTAATGGCTTTATCATATTGCTCCAACCGGAGGTAAGTCCACCCAAGAGCTATAAATACAGTAGGAAACTGATTATCATACTCCTCCAGAAGTCTCAAGTGCTCTATTGCTTCAGGTAATTGAAAAAATTCATCATATTTATAACTTACCCAAAGTTTTTCTCTCTCCTGCATCAAATCTTTTTTCTTATATAACTTAACAGCCCACTTTATTGCTTCCTCTGTGAAACCAAAATCCTGATTAGCACCAGACAAAAACCACATCGCCCATATAAAGTTTGTATCAATAGCGCATGCTTTTTTAAGCCAGTTAATTGAAGTTTGGGGGCTCAATTTGTAATAAGCATTTTTCCCCATAATATAATACTTGTAGGCCTCTGGAGAGTTAGTAGATGTCACAAGCTGGAATTCGATATTCTTCTTTTTTAATCTGGAAATAAGGAGATAATTATTTAGCATTATTGAGATTGAATCAACCATATTAAGGATATTCTCAGTCGTTCCATCTGTCTGAAAAGATTTAAATACTTCTTCTGTTTTGGAGTTAATTAATTGTGCATCAACTCGGATCCTGTTATTTGATTGCATGATACTGCCATTGATGAAAACATTCGCATCCAGTTTTTGTGAGATTGCACCAGCTATAGAAAGTGAGATTGCTGAATAATTCGTAATTCCTTTGCTTTGAATTAAAGTTCTTATAGATTCAATTTGTTTGACTCTTAATTCATCAGTATTTGAAAGTGAGTTGATTAACATATCCTGGATCCCATCCTGCCATATATTCAGAGTGGTGTCGTTTGTCAGATTCCGAAATGGCATTACTGCAATTGAAATTCTTCCATCTGAAGAAATCAATTCATTTGTACTTTTTGACTTTGTTACTTTCTGATAGATCAGAAAACCGGCCATTACAAACAACAGGAAAAGAATCAGGATTCCAGGAAGAGATAAAATATATTGTCTTAAAATGGATCTCTTTTCCCAATTTACCCCGATAATCTTAGTTATGAAACCTTGTTCACAGTTTTTTAGATCTTTATTTTTAATCTTGCCTGGTGGATATCCAAAAAAATTATGAAAGCATTTATTGAAATAGACCGGACTGCTAAATCCAGTCTTATATGCTACTTCAGATGCAGTCATTTCCTCATTCTGAAGAAGTTCCAGTGCCTTCCTCAGACGGACTTCACGGATATACTGGTTTACTGTTTTGTTTGTTATAAAATGCAATCTCCGGTTTAATCTGTAAAGACTTATCCCTGATTCGTTTGCAAGCTCATTCACTCCGAAATTTTCATTTCCAAGGTTTGCAATTATAATATCAGTCAGTTTCCTGATAAAAAGCTGATCGGGTGAAAAAGGCTCTGTCATGATAGATAGATCTGCTTAACAGATTCACTAAGAGTTGTCTTTACCCGAAGTTCCTAAACTTTTTGCATTCGTGCAAATTTAGTTTGATAAGGATGCTTTTCTATTCGTTCAAAACTGATCCTTGATTTGTATCCAGAATGACAAACCTAATCATATCTCTGATTAAATCCAGGTTAGATATTTCAAACCTCTTGTCTACAAGAGAAGACTCCTCATCATTTTTGATGGGGAGTTTTTCTTTTATACCCTCTGAGCTCCTCATAAATTGCGAGTCAATATAAAAACCCAAATAACCACACAGGTGCTTTGTTTCCCGATCCGGTTTCAAGATCATCTGAAGCAATCAGATAATTATCCAGATGCTTCACCTGGTTACTATTTTTACCTTTGCCTCCAACCTCAATTGTTAATTCATTAGTAATAAAGTCACCTTCAATTGGAGAACTGACATTTAAGCCTGCATTAAGCAGTTGATTCAGAACAAATGTCTCCCTGATATTGCCAATATCTGGTCTATCTTTTAGTGCAAATGCCAGATTTGTGTTTTCCAGAAATATTTTATCCGGTTTTTGTAAGGTCGATACTCCTTTACCTTCGGAACTAAGAGTGTTAAGCAATCGTGCATCTCTTAGCTGATAAATATACTGATAAACACTGTCTCTGCTCAAATCAAGTTTCCTGGCCAGTGCAGCAATATTTGGTTTAAATGGAACTGATTCTGCTATTACACCCAATAATTTCTTGACTTTTATAGCAGTTCCTGAATTGTAAGAAGCAATATATGCAAGATCTATGTCCACAATTGTGTTAATCACCTGTTTCAATTTCATCAGATAGGTATCTTCCCCTTCAATAATAATTGGCAAATAGCCTATTTCCAAATATTTACGGAATACAGGTAAGGGACGAAAATCTTTAGTAATCCTTCTGCTAATGCTCTGGTGATTCTTATTGATATCATCAATATTGATTGCCTCAAAATTTATCCCATTCGTAAATATTAAAAATTCACGAAAAGAAAGTCCGGCAAGAAGATAGGTCATAACTCTTCTGCTTAAATCTGCCTCACCCCTGTAAATATCCAGGGCAGAAGATGCGGAAAAAATGACCCGCATCTCGGGTAATCCATCGTAAATATTTTTCAATTCAACTGACCACTTAGGGTATTTATGCACTTCATCTATAAACAGTATTTTCCCTCCCTGCTTGTACCAGTCATTTGCAACATCAAATAATGTATGATTATAGAACCAGTTATGATCAGCAGTTATGTAAAGCGCCTCTGTTGGCATACCAAGATCATATTTTAAATGCTGCAACATCAATGTGGTCTTTCCAGCTCCTCTTGGCCCTTTAATACCTATCATACGCTGATTCCAGTTAATCTGATTATGCAGATATCTTCGTAAATCATTTTTTATCTGCCGAAGTATATTTTCCTGAAATTCTAATAAGCTTTCCATATTTATGTCGATTCAATACGACAAATATACAACATTAATGTTGATTCTATTCGACATTATAGAATTTAAAAAACGTTTCCCCCGCAGATACAGATTATTGTCTCAGTTGTAAAAACTCCTGTAGTTTCATAATTCTTTCAATATCTCTTATCAAATCAAGGTTCGATATTTCAAACCTCTTGTCTACAAGTCAAAAGCCCCGGTGCTTTCGCACCGGGGCTTTTTTGTTTTCAGGCCGACGCCCGCTTGCGAGGCGGAGGAATAGAAACAAAAAAGCCCTTAGCCGCGTGAAACGCGGCAAGGCTTTTGACTTGCTAAGCACACCCAGAGGATCGGGAGCGAAACGAGCAATCCTCTGGATTCTCATCTACTCACCCCCGTCCCCTCTCTGCTTCGCAAAGAGGGGTGACTATTGAATAAAATTCCATCAAATCGCTGCAGGGCTTTTCTTTGTTAGGCTCCCACAAACGGATCATGAAATAATCCTTCTTCCTCCCACTCATCTTTTTTAATTGTAAGTTTATCTTTTTTATCTCCCGAAGTCCTCATAAAATCACGCTTTAAGGAAAGCAGACTATTAACTCCTGAGGTTAGATATTGACGTTTTTCGGTATCAAGTAGTACGGAGGTTAAAGCAGGCCGGGATTAATACATTTGATTTGTACGGATAAAATACGTACATTTGCAGAAAATAGAAATTAAATTACAATGAAAACGATTGAGAAAGCCAGACTTGATACAAGGCTATCAAAAAAGCAGAAAGAGCTATTCGAATACGCCGCAAGGCTTGGAGGTTTTAGGACATTAACTGATTTTGTTATCGTTGCAGTTAATGAGAAAGCCAGTCGCATTATAAAAGAACATGATACTATCTTAGCTTCAGAAAAAGACAAATCAGTGTTTTTTAAAGAAATTAGTGAACCACATAGACCTAATAAAAGTCTTAAGTCGGCAGCAGAAGCATTTAGAGTTGCAACAGGCAGATAATGGAAGAGTATATTGCTTTCCAATTAACGGAACACCACGTTAAAAAAGATTTTACATGTGGTAAAGAAATGCTTGATAATTATATTCGCTATCAAGCTAATCAGGATATAAAAAGAAGACTATCTGCATGTTTTGTAATAGTTGATGACAAAGATGTTGTGAAAGGTTATTATACACTTTCTAACACCTCTATACCAAAAGAAGGACTTCCATTAAAAATTATCAAGAAGTTTCCTCCAACTTATAAAAATATTCCTGCTACACTCTTAGGAAGACTTGCTGTCGATAAATCAATTGCAGGTCAAGGTTATGGTAAGTTGCTTTTAATAGATGCGCTGAAAAGAAGCTATATAACATCGACTAAAAGTATTAGTTCGATTGCCGTTATAGTTGACCCATTGGATGATGATGCAGTAAGGTTTTATGAAAAATATGGATTTACTCTTTTGCCTGACAGTGGTAAAATGTTTATACCCATGAGTACAATATCCGATTTAGACCTCTGATGTTCCCTGCTCTGTCAAAACTCACATTTTTTACAAGCCCCCTATCATAATATTCCCGACCTCGCTGATAAATAACGTATTCACTGTTCGACTTTATTGCATCTTCAGTAAGATTACCGATAGATGATAAAAAAGATTTATTATCAAGATCAAAAAGATGATATCCTTCCCTCATCAACTGATATATTTAATTATTTGAAACATTCCTGATGACAACAAATCTAACAGTATTTTCAAAAAGGAGCACCTGCAGATTAGGAATTTTAGTTAATAAACAAAATTCACATGCTCTATGATTTCCAATATTTTAAAAAGGTCTCCAAGAAAATCAAGGTTAGATATTTCACCACTCTCCGCTACAAAGAAAAAAACCCTGGTGCTTTGCGCCGGGGTTTTTTATTTGATTTAAAATTCCTTATTTCATACAGGGACAGATGATACGGTATTCATAATCCCAGGTTGCTATGTCAGTATTTATATATACAATGTAATGGTTCCCGTATCTCTGATCAGATTCATTTTAAAATAATCAGTACCCCTGTGGCCGGAATTGTCATACCATATGGAAAGCCTCATGCAGATAAACCTCTTGGAGAAACTGGCTGACCGTTTTATTATTTAAGTAATTCGTTAACTTCACTTTCCAGAATCGGAAGGTAACGCGTTAGTATCAGCCAGATTACATCAGAAGAAACTGTGTCATATCCATGAATTATCCTGTTCCTGGTATCTGATATTTTTCTTGAATCGGAAATCTTAACTTGGGGATCAACTTCTCTTATCTTTCTCATCGCTTCACCAATGATTTCAATATTTCGCTCAATTGCTTTGCGTGTTTTTAAATCATCTTTGAAATCTTTATAATTACCATGAGCAGGGAAAAACTCATGAATCTCTTTAATTGACAATTCAATATCTTTAAGCCAAATCTTTATTTCAGGATGCATAAAGAAGTGATTTGGATTGGTTGATATTATCAATAAGATAAGGGTTTTTAAGTGCTCTGCTTTCCAAGAGATCAATTTGCCTCTTAAAAAGCTCTTCCAGCGCAAATTTAAGATTGAAATAGAAGTCTGAATATTCCAGTGGGTCAATGGAATCAATATCAACAATAAGATCAATGTCACTTTTATCAGTAAACCGGTCTGTTAAAACTGATCCAAAAACATAAAGACTTTTAACCTTGTTTTTCTGACAAAGTAGCCTGATCTCACTGATATATCCTTCTAAAAACATTATAAATCTTTATAATACAAATATACTAATTCAGAAAATACAAAAAACAAAAGAGAGTTAGAACTCACCCTCATCCCCTCAGTGGCATGTCCTAAATCTCGTCAGGCATATTAAAGGGGTTCCTTCCTCCACCCGGGCGTAACAAATATGTGTTGGCATCCTTGTCATCGACAAACTTTTCGGTTTTCGAATCGAATGTCAGCTTCCTCCCTGTCCGGTATGCAATATTTCCAAGATGCATCATAGCCGTCGACATGTGTGCGCTTTCAATTTCAGCGACAAGATCGTTTCTCTTCCGGCTTTTCACGCAATTGACAAAGTTCTGGAAATGGTAATCGATACCTGCTTTTACAATTTCGTCCCATCCCGGATTCGGTTCAAGATCAGCATCAGTCACCTGCAATGATGGTTTCTCCGTCCTGTCCTGCTGTGCTCCGGATGCAAATGCAGCGGTACCCGTCTGGCCACCTGCTGTGGCTGGTCCTCTGTCCCCTTGAAATACCTGAAACACTCCGCCCTGTATGATTGCGTAACCCTTTGTCCCGAGCCAGAGGTGACTGTATGGATCATTTGGAGTAGGAAGGCTTCTGACTTCCAGTTCCATAACAGCTCCATTCGGATATTCAAATGCTGCAACCTGAAAATTGGGGACCTCCTGGTCTGATGTATCTTTATATGCATAGAAGCCACCGCTGCAGGATATCTTCGAAGGATGTTCATCGATATTCAAACCAAGCCTTATTATGTCCATCACATGAATTCCATTGTTCCCGAATTCACTCGTGCTTGTATCCCAAAACCAGTGCCAGTTGTATAGGAAATGATTTTCATTGAATGGAATCATTGGTGCCGGTCCTCTGAAGAGATCCCAGTTAACTCCCTGAGGAATAGCAGTTTCTGGTTTTTTGCCAATATTCGTCCGGCTGCGGTAAACTGTTCCGCGACCCATGTAAACATCGCCTATGACTCCTTCTTTAAGCAATTGTATTGCCTTCAGCGAAAGCCTGTTGGATCTGCGCTGGGTTCCGGCCTGCACGATTCTGTCATATTTCCTTGCAGCCTGAATCATTTTCCTTCCTTCGTCAACATTATATGATATTGGCTTTTCAACATACACATCCTTTCCGGCCTGGCACGCATTGACTGCCATTAAAGCATGCCAGTATCCTGGCGTGGCTATCGAAATAACATCCAGATCCTTGTCTTCCAGCATCTTGCGGTAATCAGTATATGTCTTTGGCTTTTCACCGCCAAGGCTTTCTATATCCGAGATTGCTTTTGGTAAAAGATATTCAACGCAGTCGCATATGGCTGCAACTCTTGTTTCTTTTATCCTGGTAAAATTAGCCGTATGCCCTGATCCGCCATACAATCCTCCGCGGTCGTGTATTCCGATAACCCCGACATTAACTCTGTCGCTTGGTTTTACCTGCTGGAATCCCTTGATATAAGCCGGGGCAACTGTGAAGCCTGCAGTAGCCAAAGCCGACTTTTTTATAAAAGACCGTCTGTTTTCACTCATTTTATTATTTTTTAATACAGTTTACGAGTTCAGAACTCTAAAAAGTTATTGTCTCTATTTCGATGTCAGAGTCTTCCTGGTCTGCGTCTGTTTGATTTCATGAGAAATAAATTTTGAATAACCTGTTAATAATAGCTAATGGACTTCTCTATTCTAATAATTCTGATTTTGCCTTCTCTCCTGTTTTTACCCAATTTCTCAGCGCGTTAAACGATTTTCCTATCTGTTCATTAGTAAAAGCACAATGTCCCTGACCATTACACAATTTAACTGCCAGAAAATGATCCATTCCTTTCTGGTGAACCATATTTTCAAAATTAACTTCTCCAAACTGTGGTGGTATTAACTGGTCATAAATTGTGTGCATCAGTACCACAGGTTTCCCGATATCTCCTGTCCGGTCGTATTTATCAAAAATATTAACAGTACCGGCAGTTGCACTATAACGCTCAACTTTTTGGTTTATCTCCCAGTCATTTGAAAAGCCTGTATAGATAGTATTTGTATTATCATAAGGATTGCCTCCCGATTTTATCACTGCATCACGCAAAACGCCTTCACCGAAGAACAGGGAAAAAGGAATGTCACTGACCTTCAGATAGAATTGGCGGGCTAATTCTGCTGCCATAACAGTATCCTTTGCAATAGCTTTTTTGATATTTTCTATCTTATCGCCCATCCCGGCAAAACCTGTAGGTTTAAAATCACTATTGATATCAATTATATCGGAAAGTGGAGTAATCACTCCGGGAAATAACGCCTCGAACAATACATAAGTGTCAAATTCTTTCCTTGTTTGCAGATACGGGCGACTTGATAGCGGGCACATGGCCAAAGCGCCATTGTAGTTTTTGCTAAAATTTTCCATTATAGCCAGGGTGACTCCACCACCCATTGACTGGCCTGTCATAAAAGTAGAATCCGGAACACCGTATTTATCGGCAAAATATTGTCGCAGTGCTTCAGTATCATCAACTCCCTGAGGTAATGCAAAACCCTGGTATCTGTATGCGGAGGCAGCAACTGCGAAACCTTTGTCAAGAAATATCTTTGCCATCTGATCCAGCTGAGGAGAAGTGATTGCAGAAGGCGACCCCATAAACTCATAACCATGTGCAAACATCACTAATTTATGTTTCCAGTCTTTTGGTATGAATATTTTATAATGAACCTGGTTTACAGTACCGGTATCTATGCGAGCAATGTTTTGATCATTAGCTGAATGGAACAATGAAATCAGAACTGAGTATAAGATAAAATTTTTCATAAGCCTCCATATTATTTACAATTCCCTGATCCAGATATTCCTGAATGTTGTAGGATTGCCATGTTGCTGCAACTGTTATCGGTTTTTTTCCGCCCGGACCACCTGGTCCCCATGTCACTTCTTCCCATTCGCCAAGATCCTTGCCGTTGAATAAAACTATTGCATCTGATGGCGGATCACTGTCAACTACGCCTGATTCTATTTTCGTGACTTCAGGATCCATAATATGTTTTACATTGGTAAAAAACAGACTCTTCTGCAAAGGGGTCAGTGAATCGAATGAGCTTGTGAATTTCTTTACAATAGCTTCCTGTTCAGCGAAATTAATCCGGGTCTGCGGAGCTGGTGCTTTTGGCTGCCCATTCTGTGCATTACTCAATGCAAACGGAAATAGCAGCAACATTAAAATGAGAAGTTGTTTCATGGTAAGGATGAGGTTAAATATTATATAAATATAAATTAATTAAATATCTCCACCACTAAGAAAAATACTAATGTCCTGCGTGATCTGCGTAATTCTCACACTCAATACAAAAATGCCGTGAAGGTTAATTATATTTATACTTGCTTTTGTTTCGGTATTAAACCATTACTTCCATGAAAAAACACATATTTTATCTTTCTGTCGTCGTTTTAATTTTTGCAATTTCATGTTCTCAGTCAAACAAGAATGAATCCAAAGCCCGGATTCCAGCTTCTGAAAGAGTTCTTTCAGGCACCTTTGTTGATTTTTCAGGCAAGAGGAACTGGTCACAGGAGCAATGGCAAAGTCAATTTCAGGAAATGAAAGATATCGGGATGAACACAGCAATTATTCAGTTTGTATCATACAACGACACAACATGGTTTAACTCAACAAATAGTTTTACCGCTGTAAAATACCCCGATGCCCTGCCGAACCTTCTGGCAGCTGCAAATAATAAACAAATGGAAATATCTATTGGGTTGTATTTCGATGAATCGTACTGGGAAAATCAAACCAATATAGAGTGGTTGCGGTTGCATGCCGCCAGATGTGTCTTTATTGCTGAAGAGCTCAATACCCTGTTTGGGAAAAATCAGGCGTTAAAAGGCTGGTACATCCCGCATGAACCAGAGCCGAATGCCTATCATTCAAAAGAACTGACGGCCTCATTTAATGATAATCTTATAAATCCGATTTCTGATAAACTGCACAGCTTTGACGCAAAACCTGTTTCTATTGCAGCTTTTTTTAATTCTGAGCTGACCTCACCAACGCAGTTAAGGGATTTTATGACAGAACTGAGCAAGAGCAATCTTCAGATTATAATGTTGCAGGATGGAGTAGGTGTAAATCACGTATCCCTTGAAAAGGTTGGGCTATATTATGCTGAAGCCGGTCGCGGATTGTATGAAAGCACTAATTATAAAGGTGAATACTGGACTGATCTTGAAACTTTTAGCTTTGCTCCTCAGGGTCCTGTTACAATAGACCGGATCAGGAAGCAACTTAAGGAGGAGTTATCGGTACCGTATATCACCAAAGCTGTTACATTTCAGTACTATAATGATATGTGTCCAGCCGGACCAGGTGGCAAATCCGCAGAAAGACTAAGAAATGATTATCTTGATTTTATTAAAAGCATGGAACGTAATCAGTGACTAAATTTACGGATTCGTGCAAATTAATTTGATAAACATGACTTTTTCAGTGCTGAAAAACTTCTCTGGGTGGTCTTTTAAAAGGAACGTATTATGTCAAGTCAATCTTGTAAGTCCGGGAGTTCCGGTTCAGACAGGTACTGTCAAACTAATGATCAAATAATAACTTGCTTTAAATAGAGGGTGTTTTCTTGTTGTAAAACAAGATTACGCCCTTTTTTTTTTGCCCGGTAAGATCATACTTTCGGAGTAACACGGTTTTCATGTTACGTAATTTACGTTACGCGATTTACGTGTAATATTTAATGAAATAGCCTCTTCATTATTCCAAAACAATTTCGCTCTTGCATTCAGATAGTGCTCTATTTAAAGGCGCTTACTTTGAATGCAACAGCATACTCCGAAGGCAATTCCTTAAGGTGTGAAGCAGGTATGCTAAAGCTGAATCCATTGCCATCCACATTCCATTTAAGGCTGCTGCCCTTCTTTCCAAGCATGCTTATCTTTGCTCCCTTAGCCGGACTGAAACCCCTGACTTCTATTTTGGAAGGCAGCTTCTCATTCTCATCAAGCAGGTAGATTATATATGCCGACCCGTCTTTCCCCTTCGTATACCGGAGCTTACCGTCGAAATAAGGCGCAACAGGCCGTGATCCATAAATTGCTTCACCATTAACACTGAGCCATTTACCTGTTTCCCTGAGCCTGTCATATGCCTCATCATACCAGGTGCCGTCGGGTCCGGGACCGATATTAAGCAAGAGGTTCCCTCCTTTTGCCACAATATCCGTCAGCATATGAATTACTTTCCTTGAAGGCATCATTGTTGCATTAAATGAGAATGACCATCCGCCTCCCAAAATCATGCATGATTCCCATGGGTACGGGAGCATTTTGTCAGGTACCTGGTTTTCTGGTGTCAGATAATTCTGATTCTTGCCATGAACTGCACGGTCAACCACAATCGCCTCGGGTTGCTTCGACCTTATTTTCTCAACAAGCTCATCCATTTTAACATCCTGGTTGAACGGCCGTGTTTTTATATCTCTTTTTTCCACCCAGCCGCCATCGAACCAGAGCAGATCTATCTTGCCATAATTTGAGCAAAGTTCCATAACCTGGTTATGTGTGTATTCCACATAATTATTCCATTTTGCAGGATAGCGTCCCGGATCATAATTCGGATTCCTGTCGAGAGGAGGAAAATGCGGCCACCAGTAATCAGGGCAATGCCAGTCGGGTTTTGAAAAGTATGCTCCAACCCAGAAATCTTCACTTCTGAAGGAATCGAATATCGCCTTTGTAACATCGGCTTTTGGATTTGTATGAAAGGGACAGTCTTTTCCGGTAATCTTGTAGTCAGTGTATTTCGAATCGAACATGCAGAAGCCGTCATGATGCTTTGTTGTGAAGACAACATATTTCATTCCTGCTTCCTTTGCTGCCTTTGCCCATTTCCCGGGATCAAATTTTACAGGATTAAAGGTCTTACCAAGATTCTCATACCTTGTTTTGTATTTAAAATAATCCTTCACGGTGTCAGGAACACACCAACCCTCATCCTCAGGGCAGATTGACCATGATTCGACAATTCCCCACTGGCTGTAGGGACCCCAATGCATGAGAAGGCCGAATTTTAAATCCTGCCATTGCTCCAGTCTTTTCTGAATTACAGGACTTGGATCTGGTACATACTCCTGACTATGTTGCCCCTGCAATTGAGGAACGGAAAATAAAATGATGAGAATAATGAGGTTGATTGTTTTCATGAAATATCATAAGATTAATCAGTACTAAGATATTTCCGGAATATACGAAAGAATCACGATTCATTATTCTTGAAGAAGGACGAATTTGCCGAATGACAGGAAATGACGCGGTGGGGTTCAAGATCTTGAACCCCTACAAAATTTCAACAAAACGCAGAGCTGATTTACTTACTTGAGCAGACAGTTTTGCCACCTGTAAATTCCCATTTGTAGTTAACGGTAAACCATCCTTTATAATGAGTCCCCTGATCCCCAATGGCTTCAAAATGAACCTCTGCAACAAATTCCCAGAGATCTGCTGTTATTACATTATTGTCCTGTTTGGCGATTTCCTTTATTATAAAGTTTTCACCAGTATTTTCGCTTACAGCAGTTCCTTTAGCCTGGGTAAAACATGTGAGCCAGTCACCTTTAAGAAAATGTGCTTTGTGGTGGACGGTTATTGACAAATCCAGCCAATCAACCAGGACACCTTCGCAAAATACAGGATCCGAATATGAATTAGTGTACCATTCTGAATATGATCCGGTCCCATCCTTGCCATTTTGAGCTGAAACCTGGGAAAGGCCTAACAAAAGTAGAAGCCAGATGAGTAAAAATGTTTTTGTTTTCATAACTGTTCAGTTTAAGTTAAATGAAACTTGAAATTTTAACAATAAAGATCGAACATATTATGCTGTAGGAAATATCAATTTTTTGAAGATTGATTACAATTTTTTTACAAAATCTTATATTTTTTAATCGAACCAACCTTATATCTTCCCGATTGCATTTTTCACTTCTTCAAGATGAGATTTTAAAGCATAAAATTTGAATGGAGTCTCATCCCATGCCTTCTGAAGGATATTCAGAGCCTCCTGGTATTTACCAGCTTTATAGAGACCGTATCCTTTTGTTTCTGAATAAATATAGTAATCATATTTATCCTGAGCTCTTTCCAAGGCTCTGTCCATTAGTTCACGTACCTCATCAAGTTTTCGATTTCTATCAATTAACCGGTTGGCAAGTGTATTCATTCTTGCTGCATTATCAGGTTCAAGTGAAAGAGCCTTGCGATAATACTCTTCGCCCTTATCCCATTTTTCAGCAAGCCAGTACATATCGCCCAGACCTTCTGCAATATCCGCATCCGATGCTGAATTACCTTTCCTGACAGAAATAAACTCCCTTATATATCCATTTGCGGCAACAGTGTCTCCTTCAGTCAGAGCAAGTGAACCCATATCGCGAATGATCCGGCTGAAATAAACAGAGCTATGGTCATTGTTAACTTTCCAGGCTTCTTTATATAGCTTCTTTGCCTTTTTATACTGGCCCGTAAGATGGGAAACTTCTCCCAGGGCAGGATAGACCCAGTTATCTTTCAGAAATGCCTTGCCTCTCTTCCGTGATATCTCAAGGTATTTTTCAAACTCAGGTACAGCCTTTTCAAACTGTTTATCCCTGACATACATAGCTCCGATCAAATAATAATAATTCCCCTGATCGTCAATTTCCTGAAGCTGTCTTAAATATTTAATTCTGATTTCAGTTGCTTCAAATCGCTCTGAATATAACCATTCTGTATAAAGCTGATTGAGATAAGGCATTTGATCGGATATTTTATAAAGCTTTAAAAGCCAATGCATAGCCTCCTCTGTTCTGTTGAGGTTTTTGCAAGTTGAATAAACCCTCGACATAGCATCCACATAGTTTGAATCGACAGTCAATGCTTTCAAAAACCAATTTCTTGCAACTGCCCAATCAGCTTTAAAATAAGCCCGGTAGCCATAAATATAATATTTAAGCGCCTCCGGAGAATCGGTCCCGGTAATAGTAAGGTTCTTCAGCCAGGGATTTTCTGTTATCAGTTTCGCAACCAAAAGAAAATCCGTGACCTTTGTCCGTAATGAATCGATTATCTCAAAATTTATCTCTCCTTTTACAGGTGTTTTTATCTCAAATGATTTCAATACCTCCTTTGTTTTGGTGTTAATCAGTTCAACGTTCAACCTTATCCTTGAACCTGCTTCAATTATGCTTCCATAGATAAACATTCCGGCATTAAGCTTATTTGAAAGTTCCGCCGCAAGAAAAGGCGTAACTGATGCATATTCTGCATTACTTTGTGTTTTAAGAAATGAACGTATTTCTTCTTTTCGTGTGACTTTCAGTTCTTTACTATTTGAAAGCCAGGCGATGAGACTTTCCTGCAAACCTTCTTCCCATACATTCCAAATCGTATCATTGGTTCTGTTTTGAAATGGCAATACTGCCAGTGAAATTCTTTTATCCTTTGACCCCGGCTCAATTAATATTCGTTTAAAGGCAAGATACCCAATGAGCAATAATATCAAGGAAGAAATCAGGATACCCGGAAATTTAATCAAAGACCTTTTCAAGCTTTTTTTTACTGTTCTTTCTTCAGTTGTCCTAAACCCTGCAGCTACATCTTCAGTGTCAATAAACTCCTTTCGGGTGACTTTCCCCGGAGGATACCCAAAATAATCATGAAAGCACTTATTAAAATAGGCAGGACTGCTGAATCCTACATTAAATGAAGCTTCAGAAGCTGTTATATCGTTACTCGTGAGCAGCTTTAAAGCTTCTGCCAGACGGATCTCACGTATAAACTGACTTACTTTTTCACCTTTTGCCAGAAAAAGCTTCCGGCTCAACCTGTAATGGCTCATTTTCATTTCACGGGCCAGCTCCATTACCCCGAATTTCTCATTCCCGAGGTTTGCCAGAACTATTTCTGTCAGCTTACTGATAAATCTCTGGTCCGGTGAAAGAGGTTCCTCCATCCGATTGTTAATAATTTAACAATAACCGAAATAACCTTCTTAATAATAGTTGGTAAAATATTAAATTTCAGTGATTTATACAAATGAATTTTGACGGGGATTTGATTTTTGTTGACAAAGTGGCGGCCTGTCGAGCGAACGCGGGAAACAATTGTACATTCGGTGTTACCGGCAGGTTTTTATTTATTGCTTCAGCAGAGCCTCTATCTCTGATAAAAGATTCTCAACCGGATTAAAGAAAGTCATAGTTTGTTCTTTATCAAGATCAAAGAAGTCTCCGTAATCTCCTTTGTGCCGTAAATCGAAAATCTTTGCGTATGCCTTTCCAAGAGTGTTATCAATTTTGCCTGTCGCGATATAGTGTTTAGAAAACTGCCTTTTTACCCCGGAGTGTGTTGTGGCATTAATGTCATCTTTATAAAGAAGAGCAGAAATTGCTTAATAACAAACATAATAAAGCCTGTTCATTGAAGAAATCCAAAGGCCTTTTTCCGCTAATAATTTTGCAGCCTGAATAGTTTCCCTGGCAAGGTTTATTCTGTATTGGATGTAATCCTCTTTATGAGGTTTGTTCAAACACTACTCCTTCTCTTTTTATACTTTTGTAAAGTGGAGTTATTTTATGTCTTGAGGTCCAATCTTTATTACTATAGACAAACATTGAAATAATTTCTCCTGTCTCCAACTCCAAATCATATATTTTATCTCTGAATAAGTCCTCTTTTTCTCCAACGTTTTGACTGTCAATTAAGATTAATAGATCCCAGTCAGAATCCTTTCTGGCATCTCCTCTGGCTCTGGAGCCAAATAATACGACTTTTGCTTTTGGATCAATTTTTTTTAGTTCGATTCGTATACGAGCCGCCATATGAATATCCTTCTCTTTCATAATGCAAATTTACAGAAAAAGTCTATAAGTCTGCAGTATGCTTCATCTTGCCATTAACTATCTTATTATGATGTCAAAATATATTCTTACCAAATAAAATAAGCCCCAGTGGCTGATTCCGGAGCTGCATAAACGGGTGAGATCCTTCACTTCGTTCAGGATGACAGTGGTCTTTTGGAGCTAGGGGAAGAAACGGCGAAGGATCTCCTAATCATGTAACCAAATATTTTCAGACAGAGGTCAGGTAAATAAAAATGCCCCCGAAGCTGATTTCCGGGGGCTGAACTCGTTACAATTAATATCTATTTGTTAGTTTCCGATGCATACAGATTTTCCAGCCTCCACTCTCCCATCACAATAAAGAGTACAGGTTACTATATAATGAGTTCCGTTATTTCCTCTTGCATTAAAATGAAGATTTGCAACACAGTTCCAAACGTCCCCAGTTATATTATTGTCCTGTTTACCGATTTCTTTGATTTCAAAAACCTCGCCAGTATTTTCACTTACTGCTGTTCCGGAAGTCTGAACAAAACAAGTGAGCCACTCACCTTTCAGAAAATGTGCTTTATGATGTACAGTTACTGTGCAATCTAATAAATCAACCAGAACACCATCGCAAAATACCGGATCCGACCATGCAGCGGAATAATGCTCAGAATATGTTTTAGTGGCATCTTTCTGTTCATTTTGTGCAGAAAGCTGAGTCAATCCAATACCTAAAAAAAGGCATAATAGCAGAATTGTTTTTGTTTTCATAGCTGGGAATTTTAAAATTAAACTTCAGATTCAATCTCACTCCAAAGTTCGGCAACCCGGTTTACTGACGCATTGCAATATTTTTAGTAATAGTTATAATCTTTAATAAAAGTATTGCAATTTTTTAGCATACCCGTTATTCCTGAATGTTCAAACTAACGAATTCAGTTTAGCCAAAAACTTCGCGATAATCAAGGATGCTTGTTTCTGAATGGTTAATCTTCAGATTCAATAACTCGCTTTAATTCACCCATTGGAATTTTATAAAATCATAATTCATCTGTCCTATTTCAACAGTGTGAATTGTGAAGGTTTGTAAACCCTTTCTCAGATGGATTTTTGCTATATTATCAATATAGTTCCAATGATGCCATTGTCTCCAGGCCACAGAATCTCCTGCCGCAAAAGTTGAAGGAACTGATATAGGCCCGGTCATATCGATATCATTTACAGAAAAGGAAATTTTCCCGTTCTGATTTGAGGTGTACATTAATCCAAGTTTGTAATCACCGGATTTTTTAACATTTATAGTATATTTAGTCCATTCACCAGGGTTTGTCCAACCAACATAAAGCTGATCCTTTTCAGGTTCAACGATATTAAAAGCATTGTTATCGATTGCCGGCTTGCGAAATTTTGTGTATGAAATATCAACTGCCTCCCCTATGCGAAATTCATTCAGATAGGACCCGTCAGCAGGGTTAAGATGACCGCTTCCTGAATTGATGGAATCATTGTCATGAAATGCAATTCCTTCGCCTCCCTTATCATAATACTCACACTGAAGTTTACCTGGAATAACCTGTGCTCCATCTTTATATACAGAATCTGTGAATGGAATTCCCCTATAATTCCCGATGCTGCTTCTGGAGGTACAATCATAAAATATAATGCTTACAACTATTATTCCTGAGTAAAAAGTGATTTTTCCAAATTTTAAGTTCATAGCCGGGATTATTCTTTTAAATTGGGTTATCTGCCATGCCTGACCAGTCTCAGATCATTATCAAGGTACATAAAGGGGTTATTGTGCATGAATTCCCGGGTGGAAGGTGAGCTTTCATTAATACCTAACCAGATATATTCATTATACTGAGAATGCTCAGTTACAAACTCAGCGCCTAAACCTAACTTGTTTTGAGTAAGTCCGTCAGTCAGAAAAGGACGGGTCCCTCCTGGATTAATATTTTTGCATCCCATTTTCCGGGCTTCAATTATACGAAAATAATGTAAAGCCCCTACTGCTCCGTGCTTAAGATATTCTTCATTGCCATCCAGTAAACCCATACGTATAAAATTGAGAGTTTCACCTGTTTTTATAAAGAATGATTCTGCAATGATAACACCATCCTCCTTTATTGCCATCAATGAAGGTTCGGCAGAAGAATCCCATATTGAATACAAATCCTCAATCATCGCTTCATCGCCAAATCTTTTGGAAGCATATGGCAGATAAAACTCTTCCATAAAATGACTAAAGCTCTTCCTATCTGTAAGTACCTCATAAGTAAGGTTGAATTTCCTGATTTTTTTCTCTATTTTAGAAAATACTGACTTCCTTTTCTCGAATATTTCATCCAGAGCGACATCAACATTTATTCTCAGATTAGCCCATACAGGGAGTACAAATCCAATAGATTTCTGATAGTGTTTCAAAGAAACAGGGCTCACCTCAGAAATTACCATATCAAATTTACCCGACCTGGAAAGATTTGTAATTTGCCAGAACCATTTTCTTCCCAGATATGTTCGTTTGTAATCCCTGTTCATCATAAACCGAACGAAATACTTCTTTTTTATTGATGAATATCCGGCATAGGCGATCTTCATACTATCAGTCTCACACTTGTATACAGGCAAATTTAAACGTGCCAGATCCTTAAGCCATTGATATTCCATAAATTGAAATATATATCGAAAACAAATTTTTAATTTCCCGAATAAACCGAAATTCCTTTTGCTTCATTCTAACTATCTATATTCAAATTTAATAAATAAACTTTGACTTTAGTATTATCGCTAACTAACTTGTGCCATCTTCAGGAATATTCCTAATATGCCTTCTCACAAAATCAAAAATGAAGAGGTGCAGGAAAAACTGATATCTTTTTAAATGATTAGCCTTTTCTTCCTGATCCACATTTCCGAGAGAAAAGATATGATTCCGCAGCCTTTTAGCCGCTTATATATATATTTGTTTTTATACTAATTAATAATATAATCTCCCAGTGAAAAAGTTCCTGTTCTTCTCAGCACTCATTGTGTTTTCTGCAAGTTCTTGTTTCCAGTCACATATTAAAGAAACAAAACAGGAAGAAGCCAGGGTGCCGTATTCAAAAAAAGCGCTTACCGGTAGTTTTATCGATTTTTCGCATAAGAGCGCATGGTCTCAACAGGAATGGGAAAGCCAATTCAGGGAAATGAAAGAGATCGGTATGAATACCGTAATAATTCAGTACATGGCATATGGAGATACCACATGGTTTAATTCAGCCAACGATTTTACAAAAATAAAATACCCTGATGCCCTTTCAACGCTGTTAGCAGCCGCTAATAATGAAAAAATGGATATTCTGATTGGTTTGTATTTTGATGAAGACTATTGGAAAAATCAAACTAATATCGATTGGTTGCGCCTGCATGCCGACCGTTGTATCACTATAGCTACTGAACTAAATGCTCAGTACGGAAAGGATCCTGCATTTAAAGGCTGGTATATCCCCCATGAACCTGAGCCTAATGCCTACCATTCAAAGGAACTTACAGCCTCATTTAATGAAAATCTTATTAACCGGATTTCTGATAAATTACATTCTTTTGATGCTAAGCCTGTATCAATAGCAGCGTTTTTTAATTCTGAGCTTACCTCAACAACCCAGTTAAAGGAATTTATGGCTGAATTGTGCAAAAGCAATCTGCAGATTATTATGCTGCAGGATGGAATAGGTGTAAATCATGTATCACTTGACAGTGTAAAGCAGTACTATATTGCAGCCGATCAGGGATTATATGAAATCAGCAATTATAAAGGGGAATTCTGGACCGATCTGGAAACATTTAGTTTTGCGCCGCAGGGGCCTGTAACTATTGAACGTATTAAGAAGCAAATTCAGGAGGAGTTATCAGTATCGCATAACACCAGAGCGGTTATCTTTCAGTATTATTGGGATATGTGCCCATCAGGGCCACGGAAGGCTGCAGCTGGCAGGCTGAGAAATGACTATGTTAATTTTATTAAAAGCCTTTAAAAAAGACAATTCTATAGAATGTAAAGAAATCACATGGAAATTATTTCCAGTTTCTTGCCTGAAGTCTTTTCATACATTTGTTTAGCCAGATCGGCCTTGTCACCGCTGAATGACGGATCCATAGAATTGGCAATCATATAGGATTCGTATGCTTTGTCATATTTCTTGGAGAACATATAAAAATCGCCTTTTGAGTCATATACATTAGGATTCTTCGGATCCAGTTCAATGTATTTATTGAATGCTTCTTCAGCCTTATCCATCTGCTTCATAGTCACATACGCATATCCAAGCTGATTGTAGAACGGAGCAGGTTTTGGGGCAATTTTTATAGCCTTATTCAATGTTTCCAGCATTCCTGTTGAATCACCGGCAATCGATTGATATGAAACCAGATTATTATATGAATTTGGATCATTCGGATACATATTCACTAACTTTTTCCCCAGGTCTGTAAGGTTGGTTTTCCCATCATTCAGCCTGACTATGGCTTCTTTTAAAAGTTCTTCAGCATCACTTAGCTTAGCTTTACAATTTATAGCAGCATTTGCAAATTCAGTAAAATTCTCTTTGTCCCGGTTCAGCATGAAATAAAAAGCTAGCTGGTAATTGACCATGAAGAAATCCTCATCCTGATTAAGGGCTTTTTTAAACGTCTCAAGGGCCTGTTTTAACTTAACATCATCATAGTACTTCATGGCCTGATTATAATATGACAAGGCCAGTTTGGAACTAGTGGTAACCGGAATCATCTTCCCTGCAGCTGGTTGTGAAAACGTATTTATCCCGGTTATGAGTAATATTGCCAATAATAATAACTTCTTCATCTTACCTCCATTTTTATTTTGAACTTACAGTGTAATAAATAAATAATTCAAATCCCACAGAATTCACCTGTAAGATTACATATATAACAAATATAAACACATTCTGGTTGTGTGGACTTGAGAGGAAATACGGATCTATAATTGCGTCAATAAATCAATTCTTTCTTTACCTTACCCAATAATGCATGTGTAGCCTTTATTCCCTCTGCTGACGAAAGATAACCGCTGGCAGGATCGAACATGTTATACAAGCCACCCTCGTATTCGATTCCTACATATCCTGTGAAACCGGCGTCTTTTATTATTTTGAACATGCGTATGTAATCAATTTCAGTTTCATTCCCGTTTGAATCGAATTTATGAGTATTCGGGTAATCTGTGATAACCATCTGCAGCTGATTTTGCAGCTTCATCGGCAGGTGCATCTGGTTCCCCTGTCATAGCCTTGCTTGTATCTCAAAGATTGACACGGATTGATGCGCATCCGAGGAACTTAGCCGAATCAACCCAGGCATGATGTGATTCAACAGCCTTTTTCCGTTTTCCGGAATCAAGGTCCGCAATATTTTCGCCATCAACCATAATAAGATTGTTTATCATGCCAAGGTCATCACACCTTTTTTTAAGTTCTTTAAGGTAGGCCTGATCAGTATGCTTATTGTTGAAAAATCCCGAAACATATTCAATAACGTTTATTCCGAATTCATTTTTTGCTCGCGCGGGAAATTCGAGATTGCTCATTTTGCCCGACATAAGTTCAGGTGCAAATGAAAACTCGACCAGCGAAATTCTGAAGCCGGTTTCAGCTGATGCTAAGCTATTCCCCGATGGCATTGGAACTGTTTTATTACTAATATTGACATCTGCACCTAATCTGCTGTATGCCAGACCTCCGAGTGCAATAATGCCTGTCTGCTTGAGAAAATCTCTTCTTGTTTTCATAGTTTTATTTTTAGTAATAAATAGATCAAAATTTAATAAGATGATATTGTATTTGTATCAGGAAGATTAACAACCAGTCAAAACATTAACCGATTGTATTATTCCCCTTTGGCATGAAAGAAGTATCCATGAAATATTTACAAGGGTCGGATGAATCAATGAATACATCAATATGGCTTCTGCCATCAAGGAAAGGAGAAGGATCAATAGTATAATCTTTACTGACAAAACTGTATTCCTTATTATCCCTTGCATCGGTCCACCTGCACATTATAACCCAGGGATTATTCGCACCCATATTATATTTTTCATTCCGCCCGGCAGAAACCAGCTCTGCTGATATTTTCATTCCCGATTTTATCAGATTCTTTTTTTCATTATCCTTTAGGGTAAACTTAATAAAGTAGTAAAGCCCTATGATAAACATAAATCCGCCAATAATGACACCCCTCATGTTATATTTTACGGTGTCTCCAAAATCAATTTTCGCGGGGGAGGCGGGATCATACCATATCTTTGCTTTATCTCCGTGTGACAACCTCTGTCGTGTGGAAGCTGTTGCTGATATTTCTTTGCCATCAGAAGTATTGAATGAAACCGTGACACTTCCTAATGGTCCTTTTGAATTGCTTTTTGACGCGCTTACTATTGCAGAAGTCTCAACTCCATTCTTTTTGATTTTTCCAGATTTACTGATACTTACTGAGGCAATGATCACGATCACGCTTGCAGCAAGCATTAAAATCAAAACAGCAATTTTCTTGTTCATTGTTACGGCTATTATTGACTAAAAATCTCAAATCGGGTCATCAGGTAATTCTGTAAACCTAAGATAAATAAATTATTCCATACCCGGCAAAGCCTGATATGGAATAATTATCCGTAAGAAGGGACTTAAAAACTTATAGATCTTTCTTATTTCCTGTTATTTGAAAAGCAGCGGAGCAAATTCAGAAAGA
>Ga0315272_10000321_pt1 | contig 23801 bp, 15 predicted proteins | sample C3_middle_MG_FD_203918 | JGI IMG/M metagenome (GOLD analysis project Ga0315272, IMG submission 203918) | Sediment microbial communities from Yellowstone Lake, YNP, Wyoming, USA - C3_middle | ecosystem: Environmental > Aquatic > Freshwater > Lake > Sediment | place: USA: Wyoming | collected...
GCTTTTTGCAGCCAGCGACCTTCATAATAAAATGTCTTCATATGCTCCCGGTTACTCAAATCCTGAGCTTTTAGGTTATACCACAGGAACGCAGGCAGCCCGCTGGGCCACTGCCAAGGCTGCCAATAAAGCAGTTATTGACCTGGGTACCTTTAGCCTGGTGAATCCATCACCAGCTCCTACTGATTCTGTTGCCAAAAATTTTGTGAATTACTTTCTTTCCTACGGGTATACTTCGGAAGATATCCTTCTGCAATATTTTACGCCAAAATCCGGTCAAAGCTGGTCAGATTATAATCCAGCTTTGTATAGTGGTCCTAATGGATACCATAACTGGGGAAACAACACTCCTCTGGGTGATCTTGTAGATGAGTACGAAATGAAAGACGGATCGGCATTTAACTGGTCAAATCCTGCAAACCTTGCAAATCCTTATGCTAAACGTGAAGCCAGGTTTTATGCATCGATCCTTTACGAAGGTTGTTCCTGGAGGAAACGTCCTTCCGATGTTCAGGGTATGGATCCATGGGATAAAATTCAGGTGGGACATGTATACAAGCTCGATGGCACTACACAACTTGTTCCCGGTGTAGATACACGCGAAGGGCCTATTGAGAACTGGAATGGTGGCAGGAGCGGCTACTATCTGCGCAAGTTTATTGATCCGGGACCGGATCCCCAGTTTACAAAACAGGATGTTCCTTTCCGGCATATCCGTTATGCTGAAATTCTTTTGAACTACGCAGAAGCATGCATTGAAATCGGAGACGCTGCAAACCTTACAGAAGCAACAGACTACATTAATATGATACGAAAAAGAGCCGGACAGCCGAACATTGCATCAGGCCTCAGTCAGGCTGCCTTACGTGCTGCTGTGAGACATGAAAGACGGCTTGAACTGGCATTTGAAGATCATCGCTTCTGGGATGTCAGAAGGTGGTTAATTGGTTCGGAGGCATACCATCCTATGCATCGTGTCGAGGTGAAATATGTAACTGCTGCTGCTGCCGGAAATTACCGTCAGCCAGATGGGTCAACCTGGGGAGCTCCCATTTATTCAAATCAATTATTTGTAAATGAAACAAGGGCATGGATTGATAAATGTTATTTCATGCCGATTTACAGGAGCGAAATGAATAAAAACACAAAACTGGTACAAAACCCTGGTTACAATTAAAACAGGTCAGTTTCGTTTTAATTTATGAAGGCCGGCGATTCGCCGGCTTTCTTTTTTATATTAACAATTTGCCATTTGATGACCATCAGTGATAGCTGTTTGAGAAGCCTTTGGATCATTATTCGCATCTTAAGCAGAATCAGGCGGATTAAATAGTTTAAGACCATAGTTAAAATTTATTAAATGACCTCAATTATTTGTTTTTTTAAATGCCAATATTTACATTTGATTACATCCAAAACTAACTTACTCTATTTAATCTGACACATTATTTATAAACCTCATCTAACATGAAAAATTCAGGCATTTCAAGACGTAATTTTCTGGGCAAAGCTGCAACAGTTGGTGTAGCTGGTATGATTGTGCCATCAATTATCACCAGCTGTTCAAGAGAAACAAAGAAATCAGTTGCATTGGCAGCATCTCTCGATCAGGCTCCTGACGGGCCTGTTATCAAAGCTGGCGTTATTGGCTGCGGTGGCCGCGGAACCGGGGCAGCGATCAATTTCCTGAGTGCCGGACCTAATCTGCAGATTGTGGCATTAGGAGATACTTTCCAGGATCGTGTAGATTCCTGCAGAGAAGAGATAAAAAAACAAAAAGGACAGGATGTCCCGATCGATAAATGTTTTGTAGGATTTGATGCTTATCAGAAAGTAGTTGATGCAGGAGTTGATGTTGTTATTCTTGCGACTCCCCCATACTTCCGGCCCGATCATCTTGCCGCAGCTATTGCAGCTAAAAAGCATGTTTTCGCTGAAAAGCCTGTATGTGTTGACCCGGCAGGTGCCAGATCAATAATGGCATCGGCACAGAAGGCTAAAGGAATGGAATTATCAATAGTTACCGGAACACAACGCCGTCATCAGCGTGACTATATTTCTGCATGGCAGTTGGTTCAGGAAGGGAAAATCGGTGATGTTACAGGGGGAAATGTCTGGTGGAACGGAGGCAAGCTCTGGCATCGCGAGCCAAATGCATCATGGAGCGAAATGGAATATATGATTCGTAACTGGGTTAACTGGACCTGGCTGTCAGGTGATCATATTGTTGAACAGCATGTTCATAATCTTGACGTAATGAACTGGTTCACCGGAACACACCCGGTAAAAGCTGTAGGATTCGGCTCAAGACTCCGCCGTGTGACAGGGAATCAGTACGATAATTTCAGCGTTGATTTTGAATTTGAGGACAGCAGGCACTTCCATAGCATGTGCCGTCAGATTGACGGATGCGTTAATAATGTTTCGGAGAGAATTCAGGGGACTAAAGGATCGGCTTACCTGTTCCAGAGCCAGGATGTCTATATGAAAGATATGACTGGGAATGTGATATGGAAATATGCTTATCCTGTTGATGAAACCGGAAAACCATCCAAGAACAAGATGGTCGATCCTTATGTTCAGGAACATATTGACCTGGTTACAGCAATTCGTACCAGTAAGCCAATTAATGAAGCTGAAAATACCGCAATATCAACAATGGTTGCTATTATGGGACGTATTTCTGCCTATACAGGCAAAGAGACTACCTATGAAGAGATGATGAACTCCGACTTAAAACTGGGGCCAAAGGTATTTGTACTTGGTCCGGTTGATGTTGACAAGGAAGTTCCCATTCCTGGAAAAGCATATGTCCCGGAAACCCCATCCAAGTAATTTAATATTCTCATAACTGAATATATGGATCATTCAAGGAGAAACTTTATAAAAAAAGCCACCGCTACAGGAGCCGCTATTTTAGCTGCTCCTGCAGTTTTTGGTACCATCCCGTCACTGGGAAGGCAAAAAGTCACTGACGCGGTTACTCCGTTTAAACTGAAATATGCGCCTGGATTTGGTATGTTCCATGAGCATGCCGGAGCTGACCTTGTCGATAACATAAAATTCTGTCACGACATGGGCTTCAGGGCTATGTTCGATAACGGACTTATGAGCCGACCGTTTGAAGATCAGACTAAGATCGCAAATGAGATGCATCGTCTGGGAATGGAGCTCGGCCCATTTGTTTTGTATGCCGATTTTGCGGTTACTTCATTTGTCCTTGACAAGCCTGAAGTGCGGGAGATGCTCGTGAATAAAATGAAAGAAGGCGTTGAAGTGGCAAAAAGAACCGGCGTTAAATGGGCTCTCGTAGTTCCTGGAAGATATGATGAGAGACTTCACAGGGATTTCCAGACAGCAAATGTAATTGATAACCTCAGATATTGCTGCGATATAATGGAGCCGGCCGGACTGACTATTGTACTTGAACCCCTTAATACAATTCACGACCATCCCGGACTGTTCCTGAATGGTATCCCACAGGCGTATTCTATATGCAGAGCGGTGAACAGACCTGTCTGTAAGATTGTTGATGATGTTTATCATCAACAGATTACGGAAGGAAATCTGATCCCAAACATTGAGGCTGCATGGAGTGAAATTGCTGCTTTTCACCTGGGCGATAACCCGGGACGAAATGAGCCGACAACAGGGGAGATAAACTTTAAGAATGTTTTCAAATATATTTACAGCAGGAAGTACGATGGCGTGCTCTGTATGGAACATGGGATTCTTAATAAAGGTAAAGAGGGTGAAGCCAGGTTAATTCAGGCGTACCGTGAGTGTGATAGTTTTGAAGTGTAAAGATTCAGATAAAAGGGTCCTGTAAAGAAGTAATAATATACTGTTTATAAAATTAATATTATGAAAAAAACTGTTGTTTTTCTATTTACATTACTGTTGCTATCATTGATTATTGCTTCCTGTAAGCCTAAGACAATCAGGTTGTTTGCTTCAGGATATAATGAGTCGGGTGAAAAAGCTCTGGCGATCTTCGATCTTAGCAGGGAATCAGGAACTTTCAAGAAATTATCAGAATCGGATGCAGGTAAAGATCCTTCCTATTTCTGTATATCAGAGAAAAGAGGACTTATCTATGCAGCAAATGAGGTTATGGAGTTTAACGGAGTAAAAGGCGGAGGAATAACAACTTTAAAATACAATCCCGAGACAGGGAGTACCGACAAAGTAAATGAACTGATGGTTCCCAAAGGCGGACCGTGCTTTATTACCTTATCACCGGGTGAAGATTATTTATTGCTGGCAAACTATTCAAGTTCATCTGTCGCAGTAGTAAAACTTGACTCCAAAGGAATTCCCGAAACAGTAACTGATACTATTTCTTTTCCGGCTAACGAAGGCAGTGCGTCGCATCCTCATATGATTGCATTCGACCCTGCCGGGAAGAAAGTTTATCTGACCGACCTGGGTCTCGACAGAGTTTCGATTTATGATTTTGATCAGGCGGCAGGGGCACTCAAACAAATTCCTGACGGAGTGGTTAATTTTGCTAAAGGCGCCGGACCTCGTCATTTTGTCTTCAATCAGGCTGGTTCACAAATGTATGTTATCTGTGAACTTAACTCAACCATCTCAGTATTTGATGTAAACAGCAATGGCGGACTGAATGTGATTCAGACGCTTTCAACCCTGGGGGAGACCTATACTGGTGAGAATGCCTGTGCCGATATACACCTGGCAAGTAACGGCCAGTACCTGTATGGATCAAACAGGGGAGAGAATACTATAGTGGTGTTCGGTGTAGTATCCGACGGGAAACTAAGTTTTTCAGGCAGGACCTCCTGCGGAGGAAGCTGGCCCCGGAATTTTGTAATAGATCCATCTGGTAAATATATTCTTGTCGGAAACCAGAAATCGGGGGAGATCTCACTCTTTAAAATTGACCAGAAAACAGGGATCCCAAACTATATGAATGATACAAAATTTGTTGCTCCTTCATGTCTTAAATTTTTCAGATAATTTTAATAATATGAAGGATGAACTGAATTTCAGAGCAGGATCTGTCTACGCAAGATCGTGTTTAGTTTCAATGATATTTTTTATTTCCACGCTGATGCTTCTTTCCGGCTTCAGGAATGATACGAGGAAGCCACACAGGAACTATGTTCTGATGGTATCCTTTGATGCATTCAGATGGGATTACTACAAACTCTATAAAACGCCAAATCTCAACAAGCTGGCTCATGACGGGGTGAAGGCAGACAGAATGTTCTCTTCATTTCCAACGGTTACATTTCCAAATCATTATTCAATAGCAACCGGTCTTTATCCCGATCATCATGGCCTGATCGATAATAGCTTTTCAGCACCTGATCTTGGACTTTTCTATAGGATGGGTGACAGGGCTGCAGTTGAAAATCCGGCATTCTATGGAGGAGAACCGATCTGGGTCACTGCCGAAAAACAGGGTGTAAAGGCAGCATCTTTTTTCTGGGTAGGATCAGAAGCTGCCATAGGCGGCAAACAGCCTACCTACTGGAAAAAATATGATAAAACTACTCCTTTTGAAGCCAGGATAGACACTGTAATAAAATGGCTCGGCTATCCTGAGGATAAGCGTCCTGAACTGGTGACTCTCTATTTTGAGGAACCTGACGCTATCAGCCATACTTTTGGACCAGTTTCGCCACAAACCGGAAAAGTTGTTGAACATCTTGACAGCCTGCTTGGGGTACTGCGCACCAAATTGTCAGCATTGCCTGAAGCCAGGAAGATCAACCTGATTGTCTTGTCAGACCATGGTATGTCGGCAATATCTCAGACACGATATGTCAATCTTAAGGCAGTGGTACCTGAACGGATGATCGCTTCAATTTCAGGAGGGAATCCGGTCTATCTGATAAAACCGGCCGAAGAGAAAAAGGACAGTGTTTTATTATTGCTGAATAAATCTAAAGGGTTGAAAGCCTGGGATAAAAAGCAGCTTCCTTCCAAATGGCATTACGGAACAAACGCCAGAATACCTGAGGTGGTGGTTTTAGCTGACAGTTCATGGAGCATCGGAACAAGGCCCGATGGATCCTTTTTAAGAGGGGGAGCCCATGGATATGATAATTCAAATTCAGATATGTTTTCGATCTTTTATGCTGCAGGCCCTGCTTTCAGAAGAAACTTCAGCTTCAGGGAACTTAATAATGTCGATGTATATAATATCATTTGCAGGATACTTGATTTAAATCCGGCAAAGAATGATGGAGATCCGGCTCACATAAAAGGTTTGCTGAGATAAAATTAATTTACTCAATAAAATTATTATCAAAATCGGATCGTTTATGAATCGGCTCAAATCCATTGAAGAAATCAGAAAAGAATCCGGGAGAATCTGGGACCTTATTGTTATAGGTGGCGGGGCGACAGGACTGGGAGTAGCCCTGGATGCTGCATCGCGTGGCTTTAAAACACTGTTGCTCGAACAATCTGATTTTGCAAAATCTACTTCCTCGCGAAGTACCAAGCTGGTTCATGGGGGCGTGCGATATATGGCCCAGGGGGATCTTTTACTTGTCATGGAGGCGCTGCATGAAAGGGGTCTGATGCTTAAGAACGCTCCTCATCTCACCTTCAATCAGGAATTTGTAATTCCGGTGTATACATTATGGGATGCATTCATGTATACTGTTGGACTGAAGTTCTACGATCTTCTTGCAGGACGTCTAAGCATGGGCAAATCATATTTCATTAACAGGAAAAGGACTCTTTCACGCCTTCCCCTTTTAAAGCCAGATGGTTTAAAAGGAGGTATAGTTTATCATGACGGCCAGTTCGATGATTCACGGATGGCTTTAGCGCTTGCTGAGTCATGCACCGCTTACGGAGGAACAGTTCTTAACTATTTCAGGGTCGATTCACTTTTGAAAAATGACCAGGGAAAGATTGAAGGGGTAAAAGCAACCAATACATCAACAGGAGAGGAATTCACACTGAAAACAAAGCTTGTAATAAATGCTACAGGTGTCTTTGCCGATGATATAGCCAGGATGGATAATCCTAAGGCAAAGCCAACCATAAGGCCAAGTCAGGGTGTTCATATTGTACTTGACAAATCTTTTCTTGGCGGTGATTCAGCAATAATGATCCCGAAGACTACTGATGGCAGAGTCCTTTTTGCCATACCATGGTTTGATGAAGTGGTAATCGGTACTACCGATACGCCTATAAATGAGATCAGTCTTGAGCCTGTTGCACTCGAGAAGGAGATTAACTTTATACTTCAGACCGCGGAAGCATATCTGACAAAACCTCCAAAAAGGGAGGATGTTCTCTGTATTTTCGCCGGTCTTCGCCCATTGGCTGCTAATCCAGGTAATCCTGAATCTACCAAAGAGGTTTCCAGGAGGCATAAGATAACTCTTTCGGAATCAGGATTACTGACTATTATCGGAGGCAAATGGACTACATACCGAAGGATGGCTGAAGAGACTATCAACAGGGCAATCAAGGAAGGTTACCTCTGGAAATCGGATTGTGTCACCTCAGGTCTGAAACTTACCACACTTACATCCCGGAATAATTCCGGAAGGCTTCATATATATGGAAACCATTACGTTGAAATAGAAAATTTGATAACAGGCAAACCTGAACTTGGACTTCAGCTTGATTCCAGACTGCCATATACCAGGGCAGAATTCCTCTGGATTTGCAGAAATGAGATGCCTCTCGGAATCGAGGACGTACTGGCAAGAAGAACTCGTTCATTGCTTCTGAATGCAAGGGCCAGCGCAGAAATTGCACCCGAGGTTGCTGAATTAATGGCGGTGGAATTCGGATATGATCAGAAATGGAAGTCAGAACAGGTAGATGCATATCGCGCTCTGGTTAAAAACTATATTTAAGAGTTTAGATTTCATTTAATAAGAGGAAATTTATGAAAGAATTTATTTTAGCACTCGATCAGGGTACAACCAGTTCACGTGCAATTGTATTTGACCGTAACGGGATTCCTGTTGCTTCGGCACAGAAAGAATTCACCCAATTCTATCCAAAACCTGGATGGGTAGAGCATGATCCCGAGGAGATCTGGTCAACCCAGGCCGGAGTTGCTCTTGAAGCGATTACCAAGGCAGGACTGGAGAGCAAGAATATTAAGGCTATCGGTATTACCAATCAGCGTGAAACAACCCTGGTATGGAACAGGAAAAACGGGAAGCCGGTTCACAATGCAATCGTATGGCAGGACAGACGCACTGCGGATTATTGTGATAAACTGAAGAATGAAGGTCAGAGTGCGATGATACTTGATAAAACGGGGCTCATCATCGATGCATATTTTTCCGCTACAAAAGTCAGGTGGATACTCGACAACGTGAAAGATGCAAGAAAGCTTGCGGAAGAAGGACAACTGGCATTCGGAACTATTGATACATGGCTTGTATGGAACCTTACCCGCGGTCAGGTTCATATAACAGATGTTTCGAATGCATCACGGACAATGCTGTTTAATATCCATACCCTGCAATGGGATAAGGACCTGCTGAAACTGTTCAATATTCCATCGGCAATGCTACCGGAGGTAAGGTCGTCAAGCGAAGTTTACGGTAATACCGTAGGCCATTTTGCTACATCTATTCCTGTAGCCGGGATTGCAGGAGATCAGCAATCTGCATTATTCGGGCAGATGTGTGTTGACCCCGGTATGGTTAAGAACACTTATGGCACAGGCTGTTTTATGATGATGAATATCGGAAAGAATCCAATAAGATCATCCAATAAACTCCTTACTACAATTGCCTGGAAAATTGGAGACGAAACGCACTATGCACTTGAAGGAAGTATATTCATTGCCGGAGCTGTTGTACAATGGCTCCGCGACGGATTGGGAATCATTAAGCAATCGGGAGATGTCGAGAAACTTGCAGCAAAAGTAAATGGGAGTGACGGGGTTTATTTTGTTCCTGCTTTTGCCGGATTGGGTGCTCCATACTGGAATCAGCATGCAAGAGGTACACTGGTTGGAATAACCAGGGGAACCACTTCTTCACATATTGCCCGTGCTGCCCTCGACAGTATCGCTTACCAGACACTGGAGGTCCTGCTTGCAATGCAGAAAGATTCCGGTATTGAGATCCGTGAGCTGAGAGTTGATGGAGGTGCTACTGTTAATAATAACCTCATGCAGTTTCAGTCAGATCTTTTACAGGCAAATGTGGTGCGTCCTAAAATCACTGAAACAACGGCCCTCGGAGCTGCATATCTCGCCGGACTGGCTGTTAACTACTGGAGTAATCTTAATGATATCAGACAGCAATGGCAGATGGACAGGACATTTACACCTCATTTAAAATCAGATGAGATACAATCCCTGATAAAGGGCTGGCATCGCGCCGTAAATGCAGCCAGGGTGTGGGCTGACGATTCAAAATAAGTGATTTTTTTGCAATAAATATCTAACCTATGAATGCATTTTTTGCGGAATTTTTCGGAACAGCCATTATCCTTGTTTTTGGTTCAGGCGTAGTTGCTAATGTTTTGCTCGATAAAACTAAAGGGAATAACAGTGGCTGGATTGTCATAACCTTCGGATGGGCAGTCGGAGTATTTACCGGGGTGTTGATTGCTGCTCCTTACAGTGGTGCTCATCTTAACCCTGCTGTCACAGTGGCACTGGTACTGGCAAAAAAATTCTCCGTTGACCTTCTTCCAATGTACATAAGTGCACAGCTTTTAGGTGCTATGTTCGGGTCAACTCTCGTATGGCTGGCCTATAAGAAGCATTTTGATGCGACAGCCGACGCAGATTCAAAACTCGCAGTTTTCGTGACAGGACCTAATATAAGAAGTTACGGATATAATCTGGTAACTGAGGCTATTGGTACTTATGTTCTTGCCCTGGCAGTGCTCTATATGGCTCAACCAGAGGTCGGATTGGGAGCTCTTAATGCTCTTCCTGTAGCAATAGTTGTGCTCGGGCTGGGCCTGTCAATAGGTGGACCAACTGGATATGCAATAAATCCCGCAAGAGATCTCGGACCAAGAATTGTGCATTTCCTCCTGCCTATTCCCGGCAAACGCGACAGCGACTGGAAATATGCCTGGGTTCCTATAATCGGACCACTGCTGGGAGCATCACTGGCAGCAGGGATGTTTCTGCTCTTTCATGGTTTATAACCCTGCTTTAGCGCTTACATCTTTTTTATCGGTTTTCGTCGTTTCATTTACAAATTTCATCAAAAAATTTACAAAATTCATTTAACTATTAGTATTACTTGGATTACTATTCTTAAATTAGCTTTACCTTTTTAAGATTGCAGAATAGCAGTTTTGTAAAATCGGGGGAAGACATGTTGAAATAACTTACTGATTAAGAAGATGTTACCGAAAACAGGTTTGAAATTATTGTGTTTGCAGATTGTGTAACAGAAAATTTAATCTTGGGTAAACAAAATACAATAATGAATGTTAATACTAATTAATGACTAAAACTTAAAAATTATGAAGAAACTTGTACTTTTTTTACTGGTTGTTGTCTTTTCCCTAACACAACTTTTGGCTCAGGAATCTACTTTCAAACAAGGTGACAAAGTTCTCAATCTGGGTATCGGACTAGGATCCACATTGTATACAGGATCCTATTATAAATCATCTATACCTCCAATATCTGCTTCCCTGGAATTTGGAGTAAAGGATGGTATTCTTGATAAAGGTTCTATAGGAGTTGGCGGATACCTGGGATATTCCTCATATAAATGGGAATATTCATCAGCCTGGAGTTATAAATATTCAAACTTTATCCTTGGAGTAAGAGGCGTATTCCATTATCCTCTGGTTGCCAAACTGGATACTTATACAGGTCTGCTGCTTGGTTATAATATTGCAACCTCAAAAGAAACAGGAGTTGCAGTAGGTGGATATAACTACAGCGCATCTTCAGGAGGCGTAGTTGGAGCATGGTTTGTTGGAGCCAGATACTATTTCAGTGATAAATTTGCCGTTATGGGTGAACTTGGCTATGGTATTACCTACCTCAACCTTGGCGTAGCTCTTAAACTGTGATAATTTTCAGCTGATTCTCAGAGAAAAATTCAAAAAACTAATGAGAAGCAGTCCCGATCCGGGGCTGCTTTTTATTTTATCACTATCCGAAATCAAAAAAACAGAATTATCTTTATAGAAAAACGGATATGAAAAAAAAAGTCAGCACGCTTCTTCTGAGATTATATGTACAGCTTGGAAAGCCAGCTTTATCAAAAATAACCTTCATCACATTAGGAATAACATCGACAATCTGGTTTCTGGTCAGGGTGATTCCAAAACCACAGAGAGCTACATACCCCTGTATGAGGGCTGCTGCTCCTGTAATGTCTTCATTCGTTATTTATCTCATTACTTTATCGGGTTCAGTGCTGGCTTTCAGGAAAGCTAAAGTACATTTCAGAAATGCCAGGTATATTTATGCGTTCTCATTTCTGGCAATAGCTTTTACCTTTATCCTTGTATTCTCCGGAAACAGAAGAGACACTGCCAGTGCAGGTGGAAATGATATCAACAGCCTTGCTTCAAATGCCCCTATCGGTGTTGGCCATGGGATATTCCCCGGACGCGTTGCCTGGGTGTTCGATCCGAAAGTTGCAACCTGGGATGGAAGCAATAAGTATTGGTGGGACGAAAAGAGCACATCGCAGGTAGAAGCGACTAATATGCTGAAAGGTGCACTCCTGAGTTTATCGGGTAAAGCATCGGAATCTAAAGCATGGGATGTACTGTTTAAAAGTTTTAACGCCGATAAAAAGCATATCACTTCAGGCTATACCGTCAATCAAAAGATAGCCCTAAAAATCAATCAGAATAATACCAAAAGTCATGCTGATACGACAGGGCTTGACGGAACACCACAACTTATATATGCTTTAATATCCAGTCTGACCAAAGAGGCTGGGGTGCCACAGAAAAACATTACGATTTTCGACGCAAGCCGTTTCATTACCGATAATATTTTCAACAAGTGCCATGGCGATTTTCCTGAAGTGAATTTTGTCGATAACGGAGGTGGCAGCGGTAGGATCAAGTCAACTTATGTTGATAATGCTATACCTTATTCCGTCGATAACGGGAAACTTGCTAGGGGTCTTGCTTCCTGTGCCGTTGAGGCAGATTATATCATAAATATCGCTTTGCTGAAAGGCCATATCGGACAGGGAGTCACGCTTTGCGGAAAGAACTTTTACGGTGCAACAAGCATCGACAAAAACTGGAGGAATAATGCACATGATAATTTTAATCAGGATCCGGCAGGGAGAGATAAATATATGACATTTACTGATTTCATGGGGCATAAAGATCTCGGAGGAAAAACTATCCTGTTTATGATTGATGGTTTTTATGGCGCCAGATCGCAGGATGGTCCGCCTCTTCTTAAGGACAAGTGGAGGATGGCTCCATTTAATAATCGCTGGTGCTCAAGCTTGTTTGCTTCACAGGATGGGGTAGCTGTCGACGCTGTTGGGATGGACTTCCTTCGTGCAGAATGGCCCGACCTGTCAGATATCTCCTATACTGAAAAATACCTTGTTGAAGCGGCTCTGGCAGATAATCCCCCCTCAAAAACTGTCTATGATCCAGAACGTGACGGCACCAGGTTAAAGAGCCTTGGAATAATGGAACACTGGAATAATCCTGTCGATAAGAAATACAGCCGGAATCTTGGGAAGAATTATGGTATAGAACTGGTTTATATACCGATAAATGCGGAGTATAACGAGTTGAAATAAGAAGAAATAAGTTGAAATATGCAGAAATAAGTTGTATTGGAATTTTCACGTTTCCATGTATTTCCATTTATTTCAACATATTTCCTCCTACTAATTACAATCCTGCTCAACCCTGATTATAGACTTAACATCATATCCGTTACTTACAGCCTTCTGAAGAAGCATCTGGTATGTTGATTCATCCATTTTCTTTTCCCGGGCAAGTATCCAGAGATATTTAAATGATGGATCTCCAACCAGTACAAATCTGTAATCCTTATCAAGATCCATAATCCAGTAATCTCCTGAAAAGGGCCAGAAAAACTGAACCTTTAACTTTGCAGGGGAAGCTTTGTCGGGTATCCATGCTACCCCTTTAGAGGATGTTGATTTTTTTGGATATGAAAGATAATTGCCCTGATTAAGAACGGTAATTCTCCCGTCATCTCTCAGAGTATAAGTGGCTGAAATGCACTTCAGTTTTCTCTCAAAAAAATTGGGAAGTCGGGCAATCTCATACCAAACACCCTTGTACCTGTTCAGATCAACAGCTGAAACAACTGCCGGAGATTTTTGTGAACTTGCCGTACCAAATATCATAAGTGCGAATAAAGTAAGTATTTGATTTTTCATAAATCAGGATTTAGTTTAAACGTAACATCTAAAGGAGTAAAAAATTTATTAAAGTTAAGCTCATAATTTAAGATTCTGGATTCGGTTTTGAATTATATGCAGAAAACAAATCCTGATGCCATCTGTCATGATCAGATGATGGGAGATTCTTAAGATACCAGGGCTTAAACTTATCCGGATGTTTCTGCTCAGCATCATTTTTCACGGAAGGAATTTCTATACTGCTGGAAAATTATAACCATTTTGACCTTTTATCTAAAATTATAACATGATAATCGAGCAAAATTTAGTAAATTGTAGGTAGAAAAATTTGTGCAACTTATTCAGGGCGGTATTTATATTCAGGTCTTGGGCAGAGAGCTACACACGACTTTAGAGTTTTATTCAGGAACCGGAGGCATTCAGCTCCTGATAATTCATTAAGCACCATCAGGATCAGATTATATCTGAGTACATTTAATATGAAAAGACTAATTTTTATATTAATATTTTTCATCTCCTGTTCAGCAGCAAAACTGTCTGCCCAGTGCGTTTCGGTCAGTTCAAATGTTACCATTTGTCAGGGTTCCACACTGGCTTCGCTTGGCGGAGCAATGTTAAATGGTACAAAAGCTGTTATCTGGTCAGATAATGGTATCGGAGGTACCTTCTCTCCCGGGGCAACAACTCTAAAATCTACATGGACACCTCCGGCTAACTTCAACGGTCCGGCTACAATAACACTTACAGCTACATCAGGTTGTTCTTCTTCGCCAGCTTCGGCATCCTTTACTGTTACCGTAACCGCCTTGCCGGTAGCTACCTTCAGTTATCCGACAACCCCTTATTGTTCTTCGGAATCAAATCCTTATCCCGCTTTCAGTGGCGGTGGTGTTGCAGGCACTTTTTCATCAACCACAGGATTAGTATTTGTAAGTACCTCAACAGGTCAGGTAAACCTTTCAGCAAGTACTGCAGGCACATATACGGTGACCAATTCAATTGCCGCTTCAGGCGGTTGCAGTAAAGTGACTTCAACGAGCACAATTACAATTACAGCTTCTCCTTCCGCTACAATAACTTATGCAGGAAATCCTTTTTGCAAAAGTTTAACCTCTGCACAAGCAGTAACAAGAACGGGAACCAGTGGAGGAACGTATTCATCAACAGCTGGTCTGACAATAAATTCATCCACCGGCGCTATTACCCCAAGTACAAGCACTGCCGGGACTTATGTTGTTACATATACTATGCCTGCTACCGGAGGTTGTCCGTCAGGTACTGCTACTACCGTTGTAACTATTACAGCCGTTCCGGTTGCCACATTTAGCTATACTTCCAATCCATATTGTTCCAATGCATCCAATCCCCTTCCCACATTCAGCGGAGGAGGCAGGGCAGGTACATTTTCTTCAACCACCGGATTGGTATTTGTTAATGCTTCCACCGGGCAGGTAGACCTGGCTGCGAGTACTCCGGGGACCTATAATGTTACGAACACGATAGCCGCCGCCGGTGGCTGCAACAGGGTAACTGCAACTAATTCGATGACTATTACAGCTTTACCTTCTGCAACAATCCAATATGACGGAACTCCTTACTGTAAGAGGCTGACTTCAGCCCAACCAGTTACCAGAACAGAAACTGCTGGTGGAACCTATTCCTCGACAACCGGACTTACCATAAGCTCATCAACAGGTGCGATTACTCCAAGTACCAGTACGGCCGGAACATATACTGTGACATATACTATTGCAGCGGCCGGAGGATGCGGTGCAGTCGCATCAGCAACATCAGTAACAATTGTTGCTATTCCCTCTGCTCCGAAGATCGGAACCATCACTCAGCCTACCTGCAGTATCTCCACAGGCAGCGTAGCCCTGAGCGGACTTCCTGCAACAGGCACCTGGATTTTAACTACCAGTCCCGGCGGTTCAACATTTTCAGGCAGCGGAACAACAACAACTGTATCTTCACTTCTTCCCGGCACCTATACTTTTACTGTAACTATACCAAATAGTTGCGCCTCTGCTGCCTCTTCTAATGCTGTTATCAACACTCAACCTGCCTTACCCTCGCCTCCTGTAGTTGGTACTATTACCCAGCCAGCCTGTTCCGTACCGACCGGAAGTGTGGTATTGTCAGGGTTGCCTTCGACCGGCAGCTGGACACTCACCAGAAATCCGGGAGGTGTGACCCAGATCGGCAGTGGAACAAGTGCAACTGTTTCATCGCTTCCATCCGGGACATATACTTTCGTTGTTACAAATGCTGAAGGATGCACATCAACTGCTTCATCAAACGTAGTTATCAATATGCCTACATCAGCACCCACAGCACCTGTAATAGGAAGTATAACACAACCCACATGTGCAATATCAACAGGCAGTGTGGTTATAAGCGGATTACCATCCAGCGGTACCTGGACATTAACCAGAAATCCTGACGGGTTGACTATGACCGGGACGGGAACAACAATTACTGTCTTAACATTAATCAGCGGGACATATACATTCACCGTAACCAGCTCGAATGGATGCATTTCACCACAATCGGCAACTGTCACAATTAACGGCCAGCCTCAGGCACCGGGCGCACCTCTTGTAAGCACCATTATTGCTCCTACATGCACCCTGCTGACTGGAGGCGTTACATTATCAGGACTGCCATCAACCGGCTCCTGGACATTAATCCGTTACCCGGGTACTGTTTCGACTACAGGCACAGGAACAATCACCACTGTAAGCGGACTGCAAACAGGAACATATAATTTCACTGTAACAAATGATGCCGGGTGTCTGTCTGTCCCATCGGCTAATGTGCTTATTCCATCTCAGCCAGCTTCCCCCAATGTTCCGATTATAAGCAAAATAACCCAGCCTACATTTGACGTACCAACCGGAAGTGTTTCATTTACCGGCCTGCCTAATTCAGGAACATGGATAATCAGTCGTCTTCCGGATGGCATTGCCGTTTCTGGAACAGGAACGTCTTATGAAATCACCGGACTTCCTGATGGTATATTCACATTCACTGTTACTAACTCTTTAGGATGTACCTCTGCACAAACCAGTCAGGTGCAGATCTCATCACCCAACACACCTGTTCTGATGATTACAGATCCGCCTGAATTGTGTTTACCCGACCTGGCTGATCTTACAAAGCCTTCTGTGACTGCCGGTTCATCACCAGGATTATCATTTTCATACTGGCTGGATCAAATTGCGACCATTCCATATTCAACACCATCAGCAGCATCTTCCGGTACTTATTATATCAAAGGAACTACAATTTCAGGTTTCTTCAATATCAAGCCTGTGACAGTTATTGTTAATCAACCTCCTGTGTCTTTCGCAGGAGATGACCAGACATTAGATTATCAATTTTCCGCATCACTGGATGCTTCAATCAATCTGGATGAGACTGGTCTCTGGACACTCATATCGGGTTCAGCGAGCTTTGAAAATAAGACCGATCCAAAGACCCGTGTTGACAAACTTTCCCTGGGTGAAAACCTTTTCGGGTGGACCATAAAAAAAGGTGTTTGCCCGGAAGCTACTGATACCCTTAAGATAGTCGTACAGGACTTTACCATCCCAACCCTTATTACACCAAACATGGATGGGAAAAACGATTACTTTATAATCAAGGGATTAGACACGCTCGGGAAGACAGAGCTAACGATTTTTGACAGAGCAGGCGCAGTCGTCTTTAAGAATTCTGACTATGACAACGGGTGGAATGGAGTAGACACCAATAAAAAAGCACTTCCGGAGGATACCTATTTCTATGTCATCAGGAGCCAGAACGAAAAATCATTCAAAGGTTACATAGTCCTCCGGCGTTAAAGTTAATATCCGGGTTTTTCAATCTGAATTTATATATTTGTCAGGCTGTAGTGCTATATCTCAGATGAGGCAGAGTATAAATTAAGATCAAATAAATAATGGTAAAAAAGAAATCGGGTGTGGTAAAACCAGGAGCGCTTATTTTTCTGGTTGCATTATTTGTTTCCTGCTCTTCGATTGACATCAACAATGAAGAGGCAATAATCGATGATATACAGGGTACCTGGACAGGATTCGGGCAGAACGGGAATTTATACACACATATTAAACTGAGTATTCTGCATGATTCTTTCAATGGATGGGTACAGACAACAGAATCGGAATCAATGCCAGTGTGGGCCGTTCTTCCGAATGAAACCGGGACCTATACCCTGAACTCTGTTCAGGATGATCCTGAAGGTTCTGCTAAACTCAGGAAGTTTTCATTCACAGTAGCAGGCAGGTGTTGCGGCGATAAGTCGCTGGCTGTAGAGGCGCTTCAGAAACTGGTCTGTTACACTGACGGGAAGGGATTAACACTGGCCTGCAGTAAAGAAATGGTCAGAAAGTAACCGGATGAAACTTACCCGAATATACATTTTAAAAAGCCGGCAGAATCCTAAACAGCAATTGATTTTGCTAATCTTCTTTTTTTCATTAATTATCAATTGTCTGGCTTCCTGCAATGATAATCCGGCCCCGGCAAAAGACCATTCCGGAACAGCTGTTCCCGCATCAAACGGTGCTGATCGACTTCCTGATAATTATAAATCGGATTATAACCTTATATTATTGCCAAAACAACCTTTGCCAGGGAAACCATTCCGGATACTGGCTGCAGGAAGCTCTGATATAAGGAAAGCAAAGGTAATTGTAAAAGGGCCGGAAGCCTCTTGTGTATCATCTAAAAGTTCAGAAGGCAGCGAGATTCCTTATTGGAAAATCGAGGATTTTTCAGGAGGAGGTGCCGGGAAATACTCAGTTACATTAGTAATCGATAATAAGGTGGTCAGCGCCCTTGAATTTAGCATTTCCGACGCAAAGGAAACATCTCTGCCAAAGAACCGAAGCGGTTGGGACAGAGGCGCAGAGATACTTTACTCCTGCTGGATAAACGCTTTGTTCCATGGTTGTGGTGAAGACGCCTCATGGCCGGCCCTTCATGACGTACTAAGGAATAAAGAGCAGAATTTCCTGTTTAATTATCTCTCAATGGGAGAGGATGACCCTGACGGGAAAAACAAATTAACCCTGCAACCTGACTGCGCAGATAACCCATTCTTCCTCCGGGCATATTTTTCCTGGAAGCTGGGGCTCCCTTTCGGCTATCATATTTGCGACAGAGGATATGTTGGACGAAATCCCAGAGCAGGTCAATGGATAACCAATGAAAACTCAAATTCCAAAACCCAGTCAGTGGCAGCATTCAATCTCTTCTTGAGAAGAGTGATGAATGATGTGCATTCGGGCACTGCAAGGACATCACTCGATGATGATAATTCAGATTACTACCCGGTAAGTCTTGACCGCAATTCACTAATTCCCGGTATAGTATATGCAGATCCGTACGGACATACATTTACATTAGTTGGCTGGGTCGCGCAGTCCGAAGGCCATCCTGGTATCTTATTGGCTGTTGATGCTCAGCCTGATGGTACAGTTGCGGTAAAAAGGTTCTGGCAGGGCAACTTTCTCTTTAATACATCAGAAGTGGTTGGAGAACCTGGTTTTAAGGCATTTCGTCCAATCGTATCTCAAAATGGTGAGCCAAGGCTTCTGAAGAATAAGGAGATTTCAGCTTATTCAGATTTTATACCCTTTTCACTCCAGCAGAGAAAAATGAAGACGGAAGTCTTTTATAGAACAATGGAACGGCTGATCAATCCAAAGCCTCTTGATCCTGAATCAGCCTTGCTAAACCAGATCGATGCACTGCACGAGCAACTTATGGTTAGGGTGAACTCGGTAGCCAATGGAGAAAATTATATGAAGCAGCATCCGGGGACGGTGATTCCGATGCCATCAAGTGCAACGGGAATATTTCTGGCCGGAGGCCAATGGGAGAATTATTCTACACCAAACCGCGACCTGCGTCTTCTGATAGCGATGGATGCAGTTCTTGATTTCCCTGACCTGATTGTACGTTCTCCAGGTGATTATGATATTTCGGGATTCGGTGCCCCTGAAAAAGCAAAGAACAAGCTGCAGGCAGTCCTCGATAGAAAGTCCTCTGAGCTCTCTATAAGTTATACACGTTCAAATGGAACGATACAAAAACTTTCCCTGGGGGAAATTCTGAAAAGACGGGATGCTTTTGAGATGACTTACAATCCGAATGATGGAGTTGAAATAAGGTGGGGCGCACCTGCGGGAAGCGAAGAAATTTCAACATGCCGGCGTAATGCGCCTCCGGGTCAGATGGAAACGATGAAGGCAGTAAGAAAGTGGTTCCATAAACGCCTTCATCCGCCAACATAGATCTGAATGGAAAGAGGTTGATATACACTCTCCCTCTATTTGTTCACGGAAATATCCAATATTTCATAGATTATAATATCAAGTTTGCAGACATAAATTATAGTTAGGTATATCAGATTTTATTAATGATCTGGGAGACAATAGATTTGTATTTGTTAAAAAACCCACTTTGTTAATATGCTGATATGAAAAGAAATTTTATAAAAATCGCCCTGCGCTTTCTCTGGCGCAATAAATCGTACAGCTTCCTCAATTTTTTGTGCCTCACATTCGGCCTTACCTGTTCAATAATTGCGGTATTGTACATTATGAATATTTTCAGCTACGACAGGTTTCATAAAAACTATAACCGGCTTTATGAGATTGAGTCGATGGTTACCTACTTTAACGGAGCCCGGTTTGCCAAAGAACCACAGTCTGCTTCTCTGAATGAAGTAATTCTTAAAAATGTTCCGGAAATAGAATCCCTGAACAGGATCGTAGATTGCGATTATACTCTGATTAACGGTGACAAGTCGTTCGCTGAGAAAGGAATCTATGCTGATGAAAACTTCTTCGAAATGTTTTCTTTTACGCTTGTCTCAGAGATGTCACCAAAAGTTTTATCAGATATAAATTCTATTGTGATTTCAGAGAGAACTGCCAGAAAGCTGTTCCAGTCAACAGACTGCCTCGGTAAAATGATTGTCATGCAAAATGATAATGCAAGGGATGTATACAAGGTATCCGGAGTTATGCTCGATGTTCCTGCACAATCATCTCTTCAGTTTGATTTTGTGCTTCCATTCATGAGGTTTTTATCTGCAAACAGCTGGGCAAATGAAACAGGTGCTTCTGTAGTTAAGATTTGGGCTCTGCCCAGAAATAACGCAAACATCAGCAGTATCCATGCTAAATTGAAAGATCTGATAAAAAAACAGGAAACAACCTTGAATCAGGAACTTTTCCTGTTTCCTCTAAGAGAAAAGGTACTGTATTCTTATTCAGGTGATAAAAGAGTATGGAACAGGATGCAGAGCGTTGTGATTGTGGGGAGTGTAGGATTTGCCATACTGCTTATAGCCTGTTTTAACTTTATAAACCTGGCTATTGCACTCAACATAAGAAGATACAGGGAGGTGGGGATCAAAAAGGTTGCCGGAGCCAGGAAATCGACAATTATTTTGCAGTTTCTGGGCGAGACATTTATAATCGTAACAGTAAGCCTTCTAACAGCAATTCTTCTGGTCAGATTGCTGATCGCAGGCTTCAATACCATGTTTAGCGGAGATTTGAACTTTAGTTTTGGAGACATAAAGGTGATCATGGTGTTTATTGCAATCGCTGTATTTACAGGATTGGTTTCAGGATTGCTTCCATCTTTATACCTGTCATCATCAAATCCTGTTTCAATTCTAAAAGCCAGAATAATTACAAGTCATAGTTACAGTATTTTCAGACAGAGCCTTATAGTCTTCCAGTTTACTATACCGATAGTTTTGATTATCTGCATGTTGATAATTAAAAATCAGGACAGGTACATGCGTACCTATGATATCGGGTTCGAGAAGGAGAAGCTGATTATTATTAATAATACGAAGAGTCTTGAGGATCATGCGGAAAGTTTAAAAACTGATTTGCTTTCAATTCCGGGAATTGAGTCAGCAAGCTTTACAAATTGTATTCCTACCCGGGGTTCACGTGTCTCCAATGAAGTGACCTGGGAAGGGAAGGATAATACTGAAAAACTGCATTTCTGGTGCATTAATACTGATCTTGATTACAAAAAGACAATTCAGATCAGAATGACAGACGGCAGATATTTTGATAAATCCTATCTGGCTGATTCTGATTGTTATGTGATCAATAATATTGCCGCTGATGTAATGAAATGTAAAAACCCTGTCGGATCATCACTTACGCTGGATGGGAAAAAAGGAACTATTATTGGCGTCTTTAAGGATTTTCATACAGTTGATCTGCGCGGCCCTTATACTCCTGTGATCATTTCACTGAGTGCTAATGACAGAAATACTTTGCTTATCAGGTATTCATCAGGCAATTATTCATCTGTTAGTGCTAAAATATCAGAAGTATATAAAAAATATGAGTCAGTTGCTCCATATCAGCCGACCCTGTTCAGCGACCTGCCTGACTTCGCAGGCTTAAAAACGATTTCCAGCCTGGTTGGTCTGGCATTTTTCGTAGCTCTTATTCTTGCCTGTTTGGGATTATCAGGTCTTGCCGCATTTACAGCAGAAAAACGGACAAAAGAAATCGGAATAAGAAAAAGCAATGGAGCTACCACTTTTTCAATTATGCAGCTTCTTCTTGAGAACTACACCAAATGGCTGACAATTGCTTTCCTGATCGCAATTCCAATATCATTTTATATTGGCAGGATCTTTCTTGCAGGATTTTTCTTCCGGACTAAAATGCCATTATGGGCATTCATTGCCGGACCACTTATAGCTTGTATTGTAGCATTACTTACTGTAAGCTGGCAAAGCTGGAAAGCTGCATCAAAAAATCCGGTTGAGTCTTTAAAATATGAATGATTCAACCATTACAAGACTTTTCAAAATTATCGCTTTATAAGATTCGTCTGCCTTTTCCCTTTTTCATTTTTCCTTAATCCTTAGCTCCTGTGGCATCGTCAGTGCAATCAGAGGAGTGAAGGATATTTTAAAAGCAACCCCTGAGAGCAGTTGTAAAACATCTTTATTTATCAGACAAGAGTTCCTATATTTATAATTCTATTTTTGTTTTCCCGGAGAAGACATTATTAAAATAAATTATCTTTTTTTAATATATTATTAAGTATAAGGAGATTACACCATGATTAAAAAGTGTTCCCAAAGTATTGCAGCACTAACAGGCTTTATTTTGATGTTTCTGACTGTTGACGGGTTGGCACAGGCCCCCGCAAGGCCAGCTGCTGCTCCGGCATTCAGGATGCCTGTTGTAATTAAGTCGGCTGAAATATTGCCGGATAATAAAGTGACTTTCAGAATCTATTCAAAAGAGGCTACAAAGGTAACTATCTCGGGTGAATGGATGGATGGATTCGGCGTCAGCGAAAACCTGGCAAGGAATGATACAGGAATGTTCTCCATAACAGTCGGGCCATTGAAACCAGAACTTTACAGCTATTCTTTCAGTGTTGATGGAGTCAGAATGATTGATCCGAACAATGTCCAGGTTCGTCGTGATGGCTCACGATATGAAAGCTTTTTCATTATCCCGGGTCCGAATTCCGACCTCTATATAAATAAAGACGGCATTCCTCACGGGACTGTTTCGAAAGTGTGGTATAAATCATCTGTCCTGAATACTGACAGAAGACTTTATGTTTATACACCTGCAGGTTATATGACAGGTAAGGATAAATATCCCGTATTCTATCTTCTGCATGGAGCGGGAGGTGATGAGGATGCATGGACAACTATGGGAAGAGCTGCGCAGATTATGGATAATTTAATCGCCGAAGGGAAAGCAAAACCTATGATAGTGGTAATGACAAATGGAAATGCCAACCAGACAGCAGCTCAGAATGATGTGCTTCCGGCCCCTGTGGATAATGCCCAGGCTATGGAAACTTACAGAAGATATGCTGGCAAGTTTGAGGAACACCTGGTTAAGGATGTTGTCCCATTCATTCAGAAAAACTACCGGGTTTATACTGACAGGGATCACCGCGCAATTGCAGGACTATCAATGGGAGGAGCACATACCCAGACAATTACCAACGACAATCCGGGGCTGTTCAGTTATATTGGCGTCTTCAGTATGGGTCTGATGAACTTCGGCCCTCAGACTCAGGATCCTGCAAAGGTCGCAGAAGTCAGAAGTGCAAAAGTTGAAGCACTGAAAAAAAGCAATCCAAAAGTTTACTGGATCGGGGTTGGGAAAGATGATTTCCTGTTTCAGTCTGTTGTAGCCCTCAAGGCAGATCTTGACAAGCACAACTTTAAGTATACTTACCGAGAGAGCACTGGAGGACATACCTGGACTAACTGGAGGATTTATCTTTCTGAATTTGCTCCGCTGCTTTTCAAATAACAGGAAATAAGATAGATCTATAAGTTTTTAAGTCCCTTCTTACGGATAATTATTCCATATCAGGCTTTGCCGGGTATGGAATAATTTATTTATCTTAGGTTTACAGAATTACCTGATGACCCGATTTGAGATTTTTAGT
>Ga0315272_10000322_pt1 | contig 23779 bp, 18 predicted proteins | sample C3_middle_MG_FD_203918 | JGI IMG/M metagenome (GOLD analysis project Ga0315272, IMG submission 203918) | Sediment microbial communities from Yellowstone Lake, YNP, Wyoming, USA - C3_middle | ecosystem: Environmental > Aquatic > Freshwater > Lake > Sediment | place: USA: Wyoming | collected...
CGGTCGTCAAGCAGAGTTGAAAGTGGGTCGATCATGCAGCCTCCCTGCCTTACAGTATCAGATACTGTAAGAAACGGGTCACAAAAAAAGAGACCTTGCATTTCGCAACTCCTGCGTCGCGCACCCAATGCGCAGTCGGCCGTTGGCGCCGCCTTTGTGCTGTGATGAAATTGAAAATCCAATGCGCCTGGACAAACTCGTCTCGGCTCTCTTCGTAATTGCCTGCGTGCTGACCGCACAGGACGTCGATCCCGGAGCCCCGATGCTGTCGCGCATCAAGACTTACCTTCGCAGCCAATTCGCGCACTTGCCAAATTACACTTGTCTCGAGACCGTCACCCGCTTCCAGAAAGGCGCCGATTCGGGCGCCAGGCTGATGCCGCTCGATACCGTAGGCGCCATGGATCATCCGGGAGGCGGGTTCGGGCTGGGCGGGAGTTTCCGGCCACTGGATACTGTGCGGCTGGAGATCGCGTGCAGCCACCAACACGAGTGGTACGGCTTGCCGGGCGACCACACACTCTCAGTGGACAATCCCGCTTTGCTCACCGGCGGTGTGGGGCTGATCGCCAATGGCATTTACTCCACCACGCTGCATAACCTCTTCCTTGTCGACGGCGCCATTTTCACCTCGCGCGGCGAAGATGTCATAGACGGCCGGAAGGCGGTCAAATTCGATTACCATTTCCCGGCTGGCTCGATCCTCTCCAGGATCTCGCTGCTCAGAGGCAGCGGCACGGTCAACGAGCGGGGTTCGTTTTGGCTTGACCCGCAATCCCTGGATCTCCTGCGGCTGGATGGCCGGGCCACCGAGATCCCGCCATCCCTCCCGCTCGCTGAAATGGAATTCACCGTTGTCTATGCCCGCACGCACATTGGCGAATTCGACGCGTTGCTCGCGCAATACGCCGACCTGCACATGATGCAAACCACGGGCGTCGAAGACTACGACCGCATGGACTTCACCCATTGCAGGATGTTTCAGACCACCAGCACGCTGCGCTTCGACATCGACCCTGCAAACGCGCCGGATCAAGCGCCGCGCCAAGCCTCGCCAGCCCTGGAACACATGACTGCCCTTCCCGCTTCTGTGCGAGTCGCGATCCAGATAGCCAGCCCGATCACCGATCGGGACGCGATCGGCAAACTCATCGCGGGCCGGGTGGTCGGAGACGTCCGGCACAGGGGCAAGATCGTTCTGGAGAACGGCTCGCCGGTGCACGGCCGGATTCGCCGCCTCGCCCGGCAGGCCGATGGCGATCACTTTCTCGTCAGCCTGGAATTCACTGACGTGCAAGTCCGCGGGGAGGCGCTCCGTTTCTACGCCGATCTCGTCAGCATAGAGAAGCTGAAAGCGGTGCGTCCCGCGCCTCGCGAACGGGTATTCCTGCCGAATCATCCATCTGGCACCGTGAAAATCACGCTGCCCGAACTGCCCGGCGTCGCCTCGTTTCTCGTGCAAGGCAAGTCGTTCAACCTGCCAGCCGGTTTGCGCACCGTCTGGCGAACCCGCGGACTCCGGGATCTCGCTCGTAAGCCATCGCGGGAGAACGAGGTCATGACCCTGCCGCCGGCGCCGTAGTCTGAAGCGGTACGAGACTTCTCCAAGCTGACCGCGTTTGTCCGGGGAGCGCGCATTTAATAGATACGGCGACGGGCTTCCCCGTCGCCATATCCGAACGCGTGAGTTGAGACGCCGGTCAGAAGATAATCTTCAAGCCGAATTCAACCTGGCGTCCGGTCGCATAGTTGGAGCCGCCCTGTCCCGAAGGTCCGAAACTGCCGCCGGGAGCACCCTGGTAGAGCGTTTGGCCGAATGTCGAACTATAGATGTTCGTATCCGGATCGCCGCGATTGAGTTTATTGAGCGCGTTGTATGCGGTCATTTTGAACTCGGTCTTGACCCGTTCGGTGATATTGAAGGTCTTCGAGAGACTGCCGTCGAGGTCAAAATACATCGGGCCGGTCAGACAGCCATATTGCAGAGGGTTGGTTCGAAGCGTGTAGGGGATGGCTGATGAAATCGGTTGGAATACCGACGAATTGAACCACTGCCCCGGTGTCGGGTTGCCGATACACGGACTGCCAGTGGCGACCATGTTGCCGAACTGTGGAAAGTCGCCCGAGATGAAACTCGCGACTCCCGTGAGTTGCCAGCCGCCAAGCACGAAATCTTCCGCTTTGTTCATATCTTGCAGGAACGCGCGGCCCTTCCCGAAAGGAAGCTCGTACGTGCCGGCGCCGGTGAGCCGGTGGCGCGGCTGGTTGTTGGGCAACCAGATCATCTGGTTGCTGTAGTAGTTTTGATCGTTAAACTGATTGGTCTCGGCTTGCTCATTGATGTACACATAGGAAACGAGGAAGTTATAGCCCTTACTGAACATCTTCTGGGCTTTCAGCTCTATTGAGTTATATCGTTCTTATGCACAACAGGCGCCAACCTGGAACAATGGTCCATATTGTGGATATTTTACCAGCAAAGATCCCAATGAGACACTTTGTTGGTTATACAGGGGACCGGGGTTCAATGTCGGCGTCAGATAGTGGTAAAAAGGGTTTGAGACACTACTGGTTATAGTGCTCTCATTCGCCAGCAGGAAGGCGGGATTGACGCCGTTCATCTCCTGCGTGTAGGACCGGTTGCCGAGATTGAGGAAGTACGTCGCGGAGACGACAATCTGACCCGGCAGTTCGTGCTGCAACGTAAGGTTGAAGCGGTTATTGTACGGCTTCTCCAGATTTTGCGGATACCAGACGAGCGAGGAGCCGCCGACCCCGAGTTGCGGCCCGGAATTCCTTCCGAGAATCGGATTGAGCGGATTGGTTCCGGCCGGATACGGGTTCGCGAAGGTCTGCTGGGGGATGCCCTGCAACGGAGCGAGCGTGCTCTGATTCCCCGACATGCCGTAGAACGGGGGCTCCAGGAAGACAAGATCCTCGGCCCCGGAATTCGGCGGAGCCGGCGAGTATTCGAACTCCGTGGGAACAATGTACAGCGCGTAGCCGAACCGGAGAGCCGTCTTGTCGTTGATTTTGTATGCGATGCCGATGCGGGGCTGAAGTGCCAGGCGCTGCGGATTCCACATGCCCGGGTGGGACGAGCTGGTGAAATTCCATTGTCCGTTCCAGGAGTAGTAGTTGTTGCCCACGATACCGGTGGCCGCCGCGGGCATACTCGGCGGGTTTGCCGTGATGTTGGGGTTGGGCACCGATAGATTGAGACCGGTCGAGAGATCGTGCGGTGGATCGTGCCAGGCGGTCTCATAGTCGTCGCGAATACCGAGGTTGAGAGTGATCCGGCGGCTCAGCTTCCAGTCGTCCTGGAAGTACACGCCGTAGAACTCCGTGTGCGGATCCGGGGCCGGTCCGCCAAACATGGTCGATGAGCCGTCGAGCGTGCCAAGCAGGAACGTGGCGTACGGGTCGCCATACACGGCGGTGTTCGGATTGTTGAACGTGTTCGCCGTGAGGTTCGTGTTGAAGTTAAACTGCGGCGCGCTGTTGACGTAAGTGAGGCCGTAGCTGGCGCGTACCTCGAAGCCGGCCTTCAGGAAGTGCGATCCCGTCTGATGCGAGATCTTCACGTTGTAGGCCTGGCCGGCAGGCCTCTGGTTCCAATAGAAACTGCTGCCGCCGAATGCGTTGCCGCCGATATTCATCGAGGGGAAGTATACCGGCTGATTGTTGATGGCCGGGTTCAGGTAGTTGGAATACCAGGCATTGTTGGGCCAGATCTTGGACCAACCGTTTGGGCCCAGATTCGGCGAAACGTACGCGTCGATGAGGTTGCGCCAATCCCCATGGAACGTCACGACCGTGCGCGGACTGGCCGTCCAGATGCCGTCGCCGGAGACTTGCCATCCGGTCCGCAACGTGCCAGTAGGCGTGTAGAGGCCGCTCGCCCCACCCGTCCCCGCGGTCGGGTCGCCGGAGTTGTCCGTCGTGTGATACCGGGAGACGCGTCCGAAGACCTTCCACTTGTCGTTGATGTTGTAATCGGCGCGATCCGAATAGTCGTAATAGTCGAAGACTTCGGTATAGCCCTTGTCGAAATTGTTCAGGCCGGTGATATTGATTCCCGGATTGTTGGGCGCCCAAAACTTCTTCATCAGGCCTGACGTGACGGGATCCATATGACTGGCTGGAATTACGTTCCCGGCGAAGGGCTGCACGGTGACGGCGTTCGTACTCGGATTGACTACGGTTGTGTACGGGTCGTAGATCGTGCGGATGCCGCTCTGTGTGCCGTTCAGGTAATACGACTGCGAGAAATCGCCGTTCTGTTCGAGGGAGGTCGGCATGGTCCGAAGATAGACGTTCGGATTGCCGATCTTCCAATCCTCCAGCGAGAAAAAGTTAAACAGTTTGTTCTTGATGATCGGGTTGCCGAGCGTCCCTCCGCCCATGTTCTGGCGCTGCGCATTAGCGCTGAACGTAGTGCGGTCGTACTCGGCGCTGGCCCAGGGATAGCGGCCCAGATAGAAGCCCGTGCCGTGCCATTCGTTGGTCCCGGACTTGGTGGTGACCATGATCGCTCCTCCGGCGCTGTGGCCGGACTCGGCGTCCACGCTGTTGGTGGAGACCACCACTTCCTGGACTGCATCGACGTTTGGAACCACTGTCGCCTTGTGGCCCAGGCCGATCGGGCTGCCGTCAACTTCCAATTCGTTCTGCAGGTTCGTGCCGCCGCCCAGGTCGACGCTGTTGGGCCCCCAGGAGTTATATGGCTGGTTCTCGCCGCGGGTATTCACCGCGGATGGCGAGAGGAGTCCCAGTTTGAACGAGTTGCGGTCCAGCCGAGGCGTTTCCTCCGCCATCTTCTGGTCCAGCGTGATGTCCTTGTTGCTGGAGTTGAATTCCACCGCCGGCGGCGCCTCCGAGATGGTGACCGTCGTTTGCAGGGAACCAGGCTTTAGCGACGCGTTTACTGTCACATCGCCGGCGGCCTGCATCTGGATGTTCTCCTGCAGGAACTTATTGAATCCCGTACTCTCGACTGTGATCGAGTATGTCCCTGGATCCACGCTGTCGAAGACGTACAGACCAGTATCGCTGGTCTGGCGGACAGTCTTGATCCCGGTGTTGACGTTCAGCAGGGTCACCGTGGCGTTGATAACCACGGCCTTGCTCTGGTCGGTGACGATTCCCTCGATTCGACCACGGAATGTCTGCGCTTCCGTATTGGGCGCCACGAGCATTGTCAACCCAAGTGCCAGCGCTGCTCGAATTACAAATTGAACCTTCCTCATAGCCCTTTCGAACCTCCCGAAGCCAGGAATTCACCTTCCTGTTTCTGATTACCCACCTTCATTTCCTCGACCTGGCCGGATTCCCCCGAAAGCGCCCGGCGGCGAGAACCTAAACATGACCTGAATCGATTCAGCGGAATGTGTGGATCAATGGCGGTCCTTAGGTGATTGGTGTTGCTCTTATACCTCCTGGGCACGAACCCGCTTGCCTCATTTCCAGTTCGGAATGAAGCCAGCGTATCCGCTCAACCGGGAACCGGAGAGAATTGCCCGGCGCCCGCGGCGATCATCTATGTGCCGTTGAGATCGGGCTACACCCGGAGGACGAGGGAGCCCGTCAGTCCAGAGCCAACTGGCCTGGAAATAGAAAACGCGGAATTGAAAACACCGAACCCCGACTTGTTCTGCTAAGCCCCGTCGGCCCCAGACCGACGAGACACCCCACGCTTCTTAAGCCCCCGATTGTAACATCGGTCCCGCGAAATCGATGACCGTCCAAAGAGGCTATCTTTCGCATTGAATCGCATTTTAGATTTGGGAGCACCGCCAAACGGACGTCACCGAAAACGCATGGTCGCGGAGGAGTGGGCGCAGGTTGCACTTGACTCAATTTTCGCCACCGTTTTGCCAGCCAATTGGATGCCCCCTGGATGGAATGGCGCGCACCATTCTGCTTGCATCTATCCGGAATCGAGAGTATACAGTTTTGTAAGGTATTGGGCGCCGATGCGCCGAATTCGAGCCAGCCCGATTCGCAAGAGAGCGGGACTGCCTTCGGCGCTGGCCGCGAGACGCGACGCGTGAATGGGGGTCCGTCGTATGAGACGCGAAGGAGCTACCTTCGAAAACCCGTGTGAAGCGCGGCCGGCGCGAAATTCGGAGTGGAAAGGGGCGAGGGATGAGCAAGGTGCGTGTACTGGTCGGGACGCGCAAGGGTGCCTTTGTCTTGACTTCAGACGGTGTGCGGAAACGCTGGGACGTCAGCGGCCCTCACTTCGGAGGCTGGGAGATCTACCATCTGAAGGGCTCGCCAGCCGACCCGAACCGGCTCTATGCGTCGCAGTCCAGCGGCTGGTTCGGGCAATTGATCCAACGCTCGAACGACGGCGGCCAGAGCTGGGAGCCGGCCGGTAACGCGTTCAAGTACGAAGGCGTACCGGGCACTCACAAGTGGTACGACGGCACGCCGCACCCCTGGGAATTCAAGCGGGTGTGGCATCTTGAGCCGTCACTGACCGATCCCGATACCGTCTACGCCGGCGTCGAGGATGCCGCCATCTTCCGCTCCACCGATGGCGCGAAGACGTGGCAGGAACTCCCCGGACTGCGCAGTCACGGCACCGGCCCCAACTGGCAGCCGGGCGCCGGCGGCATGTGCCTGCACACCATCATCCTGGATCCGCAAAACACCGGCCGGATCTTCATCGCCATCTCCGCCGCGGGCGCATTTCGCAGCGACGACGCGGGCGAGACCTGGCGGCCGATCAACCGCGGCTTGAGATCCCAATACATTCCCGACCCGGATGCCGAAGTCGGCCACTGCGTGCATCGCATTGCCATGCACCCGGCGCGTCCGAACGTGCTGTTCATGCAGAAGCACTGGGACGTCATGCGCAGCGACGACGCCGGCGACTCGTGGCACGAAGTCAGCGGCAATCTGCCGACCGATTTCGGCTTTCCCATCGACGTGCACGCGCACGAGCCGGACACCGTCTACGTCGTGCCCATTAAGAGCGATGCGGAGCATTATCCGCCCGATGGCAAACTGCGCGTCTACCGCAGCCGCAGCGGTGGCAACGAGTGGGAACCGCTCACCAAGGGCCTGCCGCAGAAAGACTGTTACGTGAACGTATTGCGCGACGCGATGGCTGTCGACTCACTCGACTCCTGCGGCGTCTACTTCGGCACCACCGGCGGCCAGGTCTATGCCTCGCCCGATTCCGGAGACCACTGGGCGCCCATCGCCAAGAACCTTCCACCGGTCGTCTCGGTGGAGGTTCAGACCCTGCAATGATCTGTCTCTGGAAGAGTATGAACCGCCCTGGTCTGGTCCAGCGTGGTGTGGCCTCAGCCCCGCGGGATTGCGGCTTGCGTGGTGGGGCAGGCTTTAGCCTGCGCGGGGCTTCAGGCCCGCAAGGTTGCATGGCGTGCGGTATCCATGAACCCGCCTTAGCCTCATGATTACCGTCATCCTGCCGGCCCACCTGCGCACGCTCGCGCGCTGCGGCGCCGAACTGCAGCTCGACGTTGCGGATCCGCCCACGCAACGCTCGGTCCTCGACGCCCTGGAAGCGCGCTATCCCATGCTGCGCGGGACCATCCGCGACCAGGACACATTCCTGCGCCGGCCGTTCCTGCGCTTCTTCGCTTGCGAACAGGACCTCTCCGACGATTCGCCGGACGCTCCTCTCCCTCCAGCAGTCGCGTCTGGCGCGGAGCCGTACATCATCCTCGGCGCCATCGCCGGCGGTTAGGACCTGCCAGCGAATAATCGTGCCGTTTGGTGGTGCACGCCTGGAGCCCCGCCCGCCCGGACGGAAGGACTGGCTCAGCTTCACCGTGCGCGCAGCCGTTCAGCCAACTCGCCATGGCCAGCCCGCTCGTGCCGCTGCTTCACCTGGTGCACGAACGTCTCCAGGCGGATGCGCTGGGCAGGCCCTTCCGATCCGCCGTAGACCAGGCTGATGACCGGCGCATCCCCGCAGTCCGCGCGGATCGATGGGATCAGCGCCGCTGCCGCCGTGCCGACGACGCAGTTGATGCCCATGGCGTTGATCGCACCGTCCGCCCCGCGCCGCAGGAAGTCGACGATTTTGGCCGCCACCAGCAGCACCGGATATTTCGTCTTCGGCCCTAGATAAGGACGCGCCAGGCGAATCAATTCATCCACGGGCGGCTCCATGCAGAGTCTCAGCACCTCGGCTGGAAGCCCGCTCGTCAACTGGCGGCGCGATCCGCTGGTCAGAACCCACGCGAGGCCGTCCAGCGCGGCTTCCTTGAATTGCCCGCGCTCGATGTGGCGCGGTCCCTCCAGCGCAACGGCCAGGTCGCTGCTGATCGCATACGACGGACTCGGCCAGACTTCGCAGCCCATCTCTTCCAGACGCCGGAACAGGTTTGCGTTGCCGGAGGCGTTCGATCGCGTATAGAGGTCGCCCGTAACCCCCACGACGGGCCGCGTCCCGGGTTCCTGGCTCCTGGGAATCGCCCACAGTTCCCGCGCGCCCTGGGCCAACGCGTCGGCGACACTGTCCCGAACGGCCACGGCTTCGGCCACTGCGGCGAAGGCGTTGTCCAATTGCGAATCCACGGCGCCGCTCTGCCGCGCATACGGCCGCAAACGCGTTCCCAGGACGAGCAGGATGTCGGTAGCCAGCAGCCCTTCGTACAGCCTCCAGAGCCCCTTGATCCCCAGCGTGTCCATCAGCTCTTCCGGGGACGGGTTCCACACCTGCGCGCCCGGCAGTCCTTGCTGGCGCAGCAGCATCCGCATGCCGTCGCCGTACTGCCGCAACAGGCAAGGCGTCGTGCAGCCCGGGAAGAAGAACACGCCGCCTTCGCGCCTTTGCCCGTCCTGGGCGTAGCGCAACAACTCTCCGGCCACAATGCTGTACGGATGGCATTCCCGCCCGGAGGAATGCGCCTCGCCCAGTTCGATAGTGCGCTCGTCGGGAGGTGGAAGAACTTCCGCTTCAAAGCCCTCGGAACGCAGCACCGCGGCATAGACGCGGGCGTGTTCGGCGAAATGAGAAATGAAGAATGGCCCGGCCGGCGGACGCACGCTGCGGCCGGTCGTCCCGTGTGGCGCGGCGCTCTGATGGCTCTGCCGCCGCAGATACTCATCGATCTCATCCGCAAACGCTTCCAGGCGGGTGACCAGCCCCGCTTCGCCGCGGTGCTCGTCAAACTCCAGCAGCAGCCGAGGCCGGCCAGCCAGCATCTCTTCGGCGTGTTTCACGGTGAAGCCGTCCGGGCCGCAGCCGTAGCTCGACACGATGATGGGAAACAGCCGCGGGTCGCGGCGGATCAGTTCGAGCGCCCGCATCTGTTCGCGACTGTAGTGCCAGGGCAGGCTTTCCCAGCGTTCGTCCAGCTGAACCTCGTCGAGCGGCAGCAGATCCCACGGGATCGCCGGGATGCCCACCTGTTCCAGATACCGCGCCAGGGACAGATTGAGGAACGGATCGTGGGTGTTGTAGGGACGGCCGAGCACCACGGCGGCACGATCGAACTTGGCTGCCAGCGCGAGGCTCCCCAGTTCCTTGCGCGCAGTCTGGAAGCGCGTTTGAGCCGCCTGGGCCTTGGTCAGGGCGGACGCAATCTGGTCCAGCGGCCGGTGCAGCGCATCGGCCAGACTCAGCGCCGGCTCCACCAGTCCCAGCAGTCCTTGTCCCAGCGAGAACCGCGCACCGACGATATGATCGTGCAAATCGGCGTCTCCGCCCGACGTGCCCTTCCCTGAGGCGCGCAGCATGTCCGGCAGCTCCTGCGTGTAGAAGCAGGTATCCGACTGGTCCCCTTCTCCGTGCGGCGGGCACTCCAGCAGGGCCGGGACAAGAACCTTCTCTACGTTCCCATCCGCCAGCAGAGCCTTGGCGTGCGCCCCCGCGCATTTGATCGGCAGGCACACTTCGTTGGGCAGGCCGCAGGAATGCTCCTGCAACATTGCGCTGCTGCTACGCCCGGAAATCACCGGATCGTATCCCAAGGCCCTCAGGAAGGTCGTCCAGAAGGGCAGGAACTCGAGGTTCAGCGTCGCGCGCAGCAGGCCGACGCGCTGCCGCCCGGCTGTGGCAGTTCCGACCGGAACCGTCCCATCCGTAAAGCTCTCCATCAGCCTGTCGCGTTCCGCGAATAGTTCGGGGAAGGGACGCCACACCGCTCTCGGCGCGTGGTCGCGTTGGGAAAACAGCTCGCAGATATCGCCGAAATGAACAACTCGGCCGCCCACGTCAATCCGGTTCACCTGGCAGCGGTTCTCGCAGTGGCGGCATTCAAAACTCTGTAACTGTGCACCCGCGCAGGACTCCAATCCCAGGAAGCGGCTGCGGCCCGGATGCGCCCTCGCCGCCATCAAAGCCGCCCCGATGGCGCCCGAGATGCGATTGTACGGATGCACCTTCACCGGGCGTCCAAGCAACTGTTGGAACGCGGCCACCACCGCGCGGTTCGATGCCGTGCCGCCCTGAAACAGAATCGTCCTGCCGACCGGATGACCCGCGACGACCTTCTCCAGGTAATTGCGGGCCACTGAATACGCGAGGCCCGCGCACAGATCCTCCAGCGCTGCGCCGCGTTCCTGGGCCCGCACCAGTTCCGCGTCCATGAACACTGTGCAGCGCGTCCCCAGATCGCACGGATGCCCGGCGCGCAGCGCCAGCTCCGAAAACTGGTTGATGATGTTGATGCCCAGGCGCGCCGCCTGCTCCTCCAGAAACGATCCGGTTCCGCCGGCGCAGATCTTGTTCATTTCGAAGTCCGCCAGCGTTCCGTCCCGCACCGAGATGTATTTCGAGTCCTGTCCGCCGATCTCAAAGATCGTATCCACCTCGGGCGTGCAAACCAGCGCCGACACGAGTTGCGCGGTGATCTCGTTGTGCACCACGTCGCCGCCCAGAACCTGCGCGGCCAGGTGGCGCCCGCTCCCGGTAGCGCCCACGCCCAGCACCCGCAAGCGCTCGCCAAAGCGCGTGCGGATCTGCATCAGGCCCAGGTTCAGCGCCTCCACCGGTCTGCCCAGCGTGGGCAGGTAGATGCCCTGCAACACCTGAAGATCCTGGTTCAACACCACCAGGTTCGTGCTCACCGAACCGAGATCCACACCCAGGTACGCAGGAATCACCTCGTCCGATCCGTCCGCCACTCCATCCTCGGACAGGCTGCCGCTCTCCTCCGCGGCAATCAGCGCTGGCAGGCTATTCTCATCTTTGGGAGCGGGACCGGCCGGGGTAGTGAAGAATTCCCATCGGCTCGCCGGTGCGCCATCGCGGCTAGAGGCCTCGGATAAAGCTCTCTCTGAAGACCCCTGCAGCGGCTGTCTTAGCGTTTCCTCCGATGGCGCACTCTCTGCCATCAATGCCGCACCAATCGCCCCAATGAACGCCGCATCTTCCGGAACCTTCAGTTGCCCGGCGGTGAGTTTGAGATGCTCCTGGAACGCACGCACTAAACCCGGATTGGACGCGCCGCCGCCCACCAGGATCAGGGGCAATTCGATTCTGCGTCCCTGCATCACCGTGGCGACAAACGTTCGCACCAGGGCCTGGCACAACCCGTAGGCAATCTCCTCCAGCGGCGTGCCCTTCTGCTGCAGGTGAATCATGTCCGATTTGGCGAAGACGCTGCAGCGTCCCGCGATGGTGGCGCCGCGAGCCGCGCCCGCAGCCATGCCGCCCAACTCGTCGAGCGTCAGCCCCAGGCGCCCCGCCTGTTGTTCCAGGAACGCGCCGGCCCCGGCGGCGCACAGCCCGTTACTGGCGAAGTCGAGCACGGTTCCGTCCGGCCCCAGCAGGATCCACTTGGAGAACTGCCCGCCCAGGTCGATCACCGTCCGTGCTTCGGGATAGCGGCGGTGCACAGCCAGCGCCGTCGCCAGCACCTCGTTGACAGCGTGATACCGCAGGGCATTTCCAATCAGCGAAATGCTGCTGCCCGTAGCGGCGATTTGCAGATGATCGGGCGGAGTATCCGAGGAAGTTGTGGAGGGGATCTCTCGCAACGCCTCTTGCAGCGCGGCGGCCGGATTGCTCCGGTTGGGAGCCCGAGCCAGTTGGAGCACGGTCCCGTCGGGTGAGCAAAGCGCGATCTTGACCGCCACTGCCCCCAGATCCACGCCCAAACCACGCAGCGCCGGACTTGCGACTTGCCCTCCCATCGTCCCTCCTTTCGGGACGGACCGACTGAGTGCAATCCTGTGTGGCCCTATCGTAACCCCGTTTCGACGCGCTGACGCGCCTTTGTGTCCGCCTGCGCGAGCGGCGTTCCCACGGAACTCTTGGGAGGATCCTCACCAGCGGCTAGACACGGCTGAGGCTAAGCTCCGCGTAGCTGGCCGCACTTCTTTACGCTCGGCTCCCCTCAGTCTCAGTTGCTCTCCAATTGCCCTTCCAACTCCGCCCAGCGCGCGTACAGCGCGTCGACCTCCACCTGCGCCTCGGTGAGTTCCGCGTAGGCCGCTTCGATCTTCTTCGGATCGCTGACCACGTCAGGCGCGTGCAGCCGGCTCTGCGCCGCGGCCAGTCGCTCGTCGGCCGTTACGATCTTCTCTTCGATGGCGTCGTACTCGCGCTGCTCCAGGTAGGAGAGCTTCCTCTTCGCCGCCCCGGTCGCCGAAGCGGAAGCGGGTCTTTGCGCCTGTGCCCGCTCGGACTCCCTCGCGCTCTTCGCACGCCGCTTCCGGTCGAGGTCCGCTTCCCACTGCGCCAAGTCCGCGTAGATCGCCGAACCGCCTTCGCCATCCAGACCCAGCACCGCGTTCGATACGCGATCCATCAACGCGCGGTCGTGCGTCACCAGCACCAGCGCGCCGGGGAATTCGTTCAGCGTCTCTTCCAGCACTTCGAGCGTCGGGATGTCGAGATCGTTGGTCGGCTCGTCGAGCAGCAGCAAGTCCGCCTCTTCCAGCATCAGCCTGGCAATGTGGACCCTCGCCCGCTCGCCGCCCGACAGACTGCCCACCGGCTGCGTCAACTGCTCTTCGCGAAACAGAAACCGTTTGGCCCAGCCGATGATGTGGATCGTCCGTCCGGCGTAGACCACCGAATCGCCCTCCGGCGCCAGCGCGCGGCGCAGTTGGATGGTGGGGTCGATCTGTTGCCGGGCTTGTTCGAAATAGACCGTCTTCAGCGCGGGAGCACGGCGGATCTCGCCGGATTGCGGCCTGAGCTCGTCCGTTAGCAGTTTGAGCAGCGTCGTCTTGCCGCTGCCGTTCGGCCCCGCCAGACCGAGCCTCTGTCCGGGGCCGAGCACGAGCTTCAAATCGTGGAACAGCATCCTGTCGCCGAACGCGAACGAGGCCCGGTCCAGTTCGATCAGCTTCTTTGTGCGGCGGTCGCTGGCCGTGAAATCGATCACCGCCGTTGAACTCGAACGGCGCTCGTCCAGATCGCCCAGGCTGCCGATCATGCGATTCGCCTCGCCGATGCGCGCCTTCGACTTGCGCGTGCGCGCCTTGGCGCCCCGCCTGAGCCAGGCCACTTCGCGGCGGACGACGGTCGCCAGCGCCTCGCGCTCCTTCGCCTGTGCGTCCAGGAAGTCGCCGCGCTTCTCGACAAACGTGCTGTAGCTGCCGGCCACGCGCAGGATGCCGCCCGGGTAGACCCGGCTCAGCTCCATCATGTGCGAGGCGGCGTTTTCCAGAAAGTAACGGTCGTGGCTCACCACGATGGACGAAAACGGCGCGCTGGCCAGCAGGTCTTCCAGCCATTCGATGCCTTCCAGGTCAAGGTGGTTGGTGGGCTCGTCCAGCAGCAGCAGATCGGGCTGGCGCACCAGCGCCTCGGCGATCGCCAGCCGCTTCTTCCAGCCTCCCGACAGGCTGTCCACGTCCTGCGCCGGGTCGGTGAATCCCGCCTGCCCGAGGATCGAAGGCACCTGCGTGTGCTCGCGCGCCGCGGCTTCGAGCACCGCGCCGACGGTCGTCGCGGGCGGGAACTCGGGATCCTGCGCCACGTAGACCATGCGCACGCCCTTGCGCAGTGCGACCTCGCCCGAGTCCGGCGTTTCCAGCCCGGCCAGGACCTTCATCAGCGTGGACTTCCCGGAGCCGTTGGGGCCGATCAGGCCGTGCACCTCGCCGTCGTTGATGGCGAGCGACACGCCTTCAAACAGAATGCGGGATCCGTGTTGCTTTGAGATTTCGCGAGCGGTAAGGAGAACGGCCATGGTCAATCTTTCAGTGAAGCACAAGCAGGACAAAGTTCCGGGAGCAATTCGTTAGAGTACACTGGAGAGAAGGGAGGTGCCGCCTTCTCAAGTTTTCGTAAAGCGAAAACCGGCTCGCCGCTTTCCTGGCCTATGGAGACCGGGGCCCGGTTTCTTGCGCTGCTCTTCCCCGCCGACTGTGCCATCTGCGGCACTCCTCTCCACACAACCGGTTCGATTCCCGTTTGCGCTGCCTGCCTGGAGCCGCCCGAGCCCTTTGCCGCCGAGTATTGTTGCGCGCGCTGCCGCACGCCTTTCCTGAATTCGCGCCCGCTCGACGAGCACGGGCTGTGCTCGCTCTGCCGGTTGGGCCTGACCGAATTCGAATGGAGTTGGAGCTACGCCCTCCACGAAGGCCGCCTGCGCGAGTTGATCCACCTTTTCAAGTACGACCGGATGCGTCCGCTCGACCGGGTGCTCGGCGCCTGGCTGGCCAACGCGTATCCTCGCCTTGAGCATTTCGATGCGCTCGTCCCCATGCCGCTGCATTGGTGGAAACGGATGCAGCGCGGCTTCAACCAGAGCGACTTGCTGGCCCGCGAACTCTCCCGCCGCGTCGGTGTTCCCGTTCTGTACGCTGCACGCCGGCGCCGCCGGACCGCCGTGCAGGCCACGCTGACGCCCGCGCAACGCCGTGACAACGTGCGCGGCGCGTTCGACGTCCCATCGCCACGGCAGGTTCGTGGGTTGTCGCTCCTGCTTATCGATGACGTGATGACTACCGGATCCACGGTCAACGCCTGCGCCAAAGCGCTCAAGCAGGCTGGCGCCGCGCGTGTCTGTGTCCTCACGGTCGCTCGCGCCGGCCGCCACTCGGACCCGCGCGTTTTATCGGCCCCGGGGGCCGCCACGGGCGCACGCGTATTTGTGAGAGGAGTGACCGCATGAACGTGATGCCAGAGAGATTGCACCGCCCGGTGCTTGTCCTCAACGCGAGTTACGAGCCCATCAACATCTGCGCGGCGCGGCGGGCTCTCGTGCTCGTGTTGAAGGGGGTGGCCTCGGCCGAGGCCCATGCGCCCGGGCAGTTTCATTCCCAGCGCCAGACGGTGCCTCTGCCCAGCGTGATCCGGTTGCTCGAATACCACCGCATTCCGCATCAGACCAGGGCCCTGTCGCGCAAGAACATTCTCATGCGGGACCGTTATACCTGTCAGTACTGTCAAAAGGTGCTGAATACCGGCGATCTCACGCTGGATCACGTGATTCCGCGTTCGCGCGGCGGCGAGACGACCTGGGAGAATCTGGTGGCCTGCTGTAATCCCTGCAACAACAAAAAAGGCAACCGCACGCCGGACGAGGCGGGATTTAAGCTGCTGCGCCAGCCGCGGCCCTTCAGTGTGCACACAGGCAGACAACTGATGCGCCTGCTGGCGCGCACCGACGAGCAGTGGAAGAAATACCTCTGGTACTGATCTCGCGCCGTGCCAGCTACACCTTGCTGGCCTTATCCGCCGGAGCGGGCGGGACTGGCGCAGCGGCGGACCTCGGCTGAGGCTGGCCTTCGCTGGCCTTTTTCGCCTTGTCCTTCACCGCGTCCTTCTTGATCGGACTGATGATGACGTGAGCATTGCGTCCTTCCAGCTTGGGCAAGCCCTCGCTGGCGCCGTGCTCGGCGAGATCTTTGGCAAAGCGAAGCAGAAGCTTGCGGCCGAGTTCCGTGTGCGCGATCTCGCGTCCGCGGAACTGAACCACGGCCTTCACGCGATTCCCTTCTGCGAGGAACCGGACGGCGTGGTTCAGCTTGAAGTCGTAGTCGTGGTCGTCGGTGTTGGGCCTGAATTTCAGTTCCTTCACCTGGATCACGTGCTGCTTCTTCTTCGCCTCTTGCTGCTTCTTCTTCTGTTCGTACTGCCATTGGCCGTAATCCATGGCCTTGGCTACGGGCGGTTCGGCGGTAGGCGAAACGACGATCAGATCCAGGCCCAGTTCCTGAGCCCGGCGGATCGCATCGTGCGTCGCCATGATCTGAACGCTTCCGTCGGGGAAGACAGCGCGAACCTCGCGGGCCCGGATGCCTTCATTGACGTTGTCTCGGACTTTAATGCGCGGACGGGGATACCTGGAAGGAAACATGCGGTGGGTAGTGGTTTAACTCCGATGGGTAGTCGAACGGAACTCTTTGCCTCTGCGGCCAGAAATGCACACTTCCGGCGTTAAGCCGGCGGTGTGATTCGATCTGGTCGCACTCGTGTAAAGTTGAAGCCTCAGTCGTCGGCCCCCTGCGCATCAGGATACACCGGAAAGTCAAGCAAATGGAAGCACTTTCGGGGGAAAGGTGGCATCAGACCGGCTGGCCGGTGCACACTGGGTCCAATATGACACATCCTCTGGCGTTCATCGCGGCTTCGAGCGACATGGGCGAACCGATGCTGCCGCTGGTGCTGTTTCTTGTTTTCGCGTCGTCATTATTGCTGGCCGAGGCGGCCGAAAGACTGCACGTCCCTGGCATCGTCGGGGGCATGGCGGCCGGCCTCGTGATCGGGCCCTCCGCGCTCGGCCTCGTGCGATACGACAACGTTCTGCACGCGCTCTCTGAGATCGGAGTAATGTTCCTGCTGTTCGAAGTCGGCCTGGAAGTGAAGCCGTCTGAGCTGCTGAAAGTGGGCCGCACCGCGTTACTGGTGGCTGTGCTCGGCGTGGTGCTGCCGTTCGCCCTGGGCTGGCTGATCTTTTCCCGAGCGGGACGCCCGGTGCCCGAATCGATGTTCATGGGCGCGGCGATGGTGGCCACCAGCGTCGGCATCACCGCGCAAGTGCTCTCCGCGCAAGGCTATCTCGCTCATCGCGCCAGCCAGGTGATTCTGGCGGCGGCGGTGATCGACGATGTGCTCGGTCTGCTTGTGCTCGCAGTGGTTTCGAGCCTCGGAACTTCAGGCCGGATCGACTTCATTGGAATCGCGGCCAGTGCACTCACCGCGTTCGCGTTCATCTTCGCGGTCTTCCGCTTTGGCCCCACCGCAGCCAGTCATATGGTCCCCAAGCTCACGCGCCGCATGAGAACCCGGGAGTCCGAATTCGCCGTTGCGCTGTTGTTCCTGCTGGGCATGTCCGCCCTGGCCATACGCTCGGGAGTGGCCGCCATTGTGGGAGCATTTCTTGCCGGAATGGCCCTTTCCGAAACGGTCTCGAAGCACGTGCATTTGCTCTCGCGCGGCGCCGGCAGGCTGATGATTCCGTTTTTCCTGGCAGGCATCGGTTTGCAGATGGATCTGAGCCCCTTCCGCAATCCGGGAACGCTTGCGCTGGCCACGGCGATTCTGTTCGCGGCGATACTCTCCAAGGCCGCCGGATGCGGGCTGGGGGCGTGGAGCCTCGGAATGAAAGACGCGATTCGGGTGGGCGCCGGGATGGTCCCGCGTGGCGAAGTCGGCATGGTGGTCGCGCAAGTGGGACTTGGCGCGGGCATCGTCTCCCGCGAAGGTTACGGAATAGCCGTCTTCATGGCTGTGATGACCACGGCCATCGGGCCTTTGCTCCTGAAATTGACGTTTCGAAATGTGCGGGCGGAGAAGCATGCTGTTCTTGACGAAAGTCATCGATAACTTTGATCGTTTTTGGCCTCTTTTTCGAAGGCTGATGGCGAGTGCGCTCATTCTCGCCGCTCCGTCCGCGTTTGGCCAGATCCGGGGTGCGGCTCTCGTTCAACATCCGCGTCCTGGCGTCCTGACCTGGGGGACCGAGCTGAAGTTCTGGCCGCTGGCGGGCGGCGCTCCCATCCTTCTGAAAGAGGGAACCGACTTCGGTCCCGGCGGCTGCGTTGCCGACGTCGATGGCGACGGACGCGACGACCTGATGGTGCAGCAGCGTGCCGGCAACGGGCCCATGCTCTGGCTGCGCGCGCCCAAGTGGGAGTCCCGCGTCATCGAGCGAGAGACGGAGTTTCGGGACTGCCTGCCGTTCGAAATTGACGGACACAAGGGCGTGCTGGTCCCGCACTTCAACGCGCAGTTACGCCTGTACGAATACCCAAAGCAGCTTGATGACAAATGGGCGTACAGCGAAATCTATTCCATCTACACCGCCTCCAAGCAGGGTGGCCTGCTCGCCTTCGACGTGGACGGGGACGGGCTCACCGATCTGTTCATCGGCAACTACTGGATGCGCAATCCCGGCCAATGGGATCTACCGTGGCGGCTGTTCAACATGAACACCTTTTTCGACAAGCCGGATTCCGCGCTGGCGCGGCAGGCAGTCTATCAACGGCCGGGCCGCGCGAAACCGGACCTGCTGTGGGCCGAGAGTGAAGGCGCGCCGGCCAGGTTCGCGCTGCTGGAGCGGCCCGACGATGAGAAGCAAGGCTGGCCCGCGCAAATGATCGAGCCCGCTCCGGACCATCCGCGCGCGTTGCTGGTGTTGGGGGCCCAGCCGGGCGAGTGGCCGCCGGTTCTCGTGGGCGCGCAGGACGGAGTGCGGCTGTACCGGATGGGCAACGGTGGATGGACCATGTCCAAGCTGTGGAGCGGCGCGCCGGTGCTCGCGCTGTTCCGTGTGCACAGTGACGTGCTGGCGGTGACGCCGCAGCGCGTCGAGCGAATCGCGCTGCCGGACAGTCTTGCCCGGAATCAGCGGCGCAGGTAGGCGTCGTCGCCGCTGATCCAATCCTCGCGGCGAGGCGCGAAGAGATCGACTGCGACCGAGTCTTCGAGCGCGACGACCTGGTGTGGAACGAGAGACGGAATTTCCAGTGACTCGCCCGCCCCGACCTCGATCTCGCCGTCGGGATAGATAAACTTCAGCCGTCCGCTCTCTACCGTGCAGACCTGCTCGTTTTCGTGTGCGTGGAGCGGGACGGCGCAACCTTGCTTGAGGGTGAGCCGCGCGAGCGTCAGGCGGGCGGTGTGTACGACCCTGCGGGTAAGCGCAGCGTTCAGGGATTCTTCTTGTATGTCATTCCAGCGATGGAGCTTCACGCGCAAAAGTGTATCATGATAAGGTTTCACCGGAGGAGCCATGAAAGGCATTGTCCTAGCGGGCGGCAAGGGATCCCGTCTCTACCCGCTGACCAAAATCACCAACAAACACCTGCTGCCGGTTTACAACAAGCCGATGATCTATTACCCCGTCCAGACTCTCGTGGACGCGGGAATCCGGGACATCCTGATCGTGACCGGCGGCAATCACGCTGGAGATTTCCTGCAACTGCTCGGCAATGGCAAGGAGTTTGGGCTCTCCATCGTCGGCTACACGTATCAGGAAGGCGAGGGCGGCATCGCGGATGCGCTCAAACTGGCGGAAGACTTCGCCGAGGGCGAAAAGGTTTGCGTCATCCTCGGAGATAACATCATCGAAAAAGACATCAAGATCGCGGTGGAGGACTTCCGGCACCAGGAGAAGGGCGCGAAGATCCTGCTCAAGGAAGTTGACGACCCGGAGCGTTTCGGCGTCGCCGAGATCGAGGGCGGGAAGGTCGTCAATATTGTGGAAAAGCCCAAGAATCCAGTCTCGAATTACGCGGTCACGGGCATCTATATGTACGATGCGACCATCTTCGAGAAGACGCGCGCGCTGAAGCCATCGGCGCGCGGTGAACTGGAAATTACCGATGTGAACAACGCGTACATCAACGAGGGGACGATGACCTACTCGTTCCTCGACGGATGGTGGACCGACGCTGGCACATTCAGCTCCCTGCTGCGTGCCAGCAGTCTGGTCGCGAAAGGCAGCAAAGCGGAACCGCATGAGTGAAGAAGCTCTCTCCGGGATTCAAATCCCCAACTGCGAGCGCGGCATCGGCAAGGTGATCCTCAAACCGGACTCTCCCGATTTGATCTCCGGCGTGCGCGTTCAACCGATTGCCCTGTGGCCCGACGACCGCGGGTATTTCCTCGAGGTCGCGCGTCTCGGGCAGGGACTCGTCAGCGAATTTCCGGCCGCTACGACGCAGGTGAGCGCCGCGCTGACCTATCCGGGCGCGATCAAGGCGTTCCATCTGCATAAGCACCAGACCGACGTGTGGGCCGTGGTGCAGGGCATGTTCCAGGTGGCGCTGGCGGATTTGCGGCCGGCGTCGTCAACCTTCGGACTCAAAAACACGTTCTACCTCGGGCAACTGCGTTCATGGCAGTTGCTGATCCCACCCGGAGTCGCCCACGGGTATAAGGTCATCGGAACGACACCCGCGATGCTCGTTTATATGACCGACCGGCAATACAACCCGAAAGACGAGGGCCGCATTCCCCACGACTCGGAAGGGATCAACTACGACTGGGAGCTGCAACACAAATGAAGCTGCTCGTGACCGGCGGCGCCGGCTTCATCGGCAGCGCCTTTGTGCGGCTGGCGGTGAAGAACCACTGGGCCTCCCGCCTCGTCAACCTGGACAAGCTCACCTATGCCGGCAACCTGGAGAACCTGACTTCCATCGAGAGGGATCCGGGTTATCGTTTCGTGCACGGCGACATCTGTGACGGAGCGCTGTTGCGGGTGCTGCTCGAAGAGGAGCGCCCGGACGCGATCGTGCACTTCGCGGCCGAGTCTCACGTGGACCGCTCCATCCTGGGGCCGGGCGCGTTTGTGGAGACGAACGTGCGCGGCACGTTTTCGATGCTGGAAGCGGCGCGAGCCGCGAAGACGCCGCGCTTCCTGCACGTTTCCACCGACGAGGTCTACGGCTCGATTGACGAGCCCGCCGACGCGGACGAGGCGTATCCGCTGAAGCCGTCGAGCCCGTACTCGGCATCGAAAGCGGGTTCGGACCTGCTCGCGCTGTCCTATGTCACGACGTTTAAGGTGCCGGTCGTGGTGACGCGCGCTTCCAATAACTACGGCCCGTTTCAATTTCCCGAGAAGCTCATTCCGCTGATGATCTCGAACGCCATGGACGACAAGCCGCTGCCGATCTACGGCGACGGGATGCAGATCCGCGACTGGCTGTTTGTCGAAGATCACTGCCGGGCGATCTGGGCGGCTTTGAACAAGGGCGAGGTCGGTGAGATCTACAACATCGGCGGTTCCCGCGCGCTGCCGAACCGCGAAGTGGTGCGTCTGATTCTGGCGCAACTCGAGAAGCCTGCGAGTCTGATGACGACGGTGACTGACCGGCCCGGACACGATAGGCGCTACGCCATCACCACCGAGAAGATTGAGAAGGCGACGGGCTGGCACGCCGAGGTCCCCTTCGAGCAGGGTCTGGCGCACACCATCCAGTGGTATCGCGAAAATCGCGAATGGATCGCGCGCGTCAAGTCGGGCGAGTATCAGAGCTACTACGACAACAACTACGGCCAACGGTAGACGGGCTGGCGGGTCTACCGCTGGTGGGCGACCTGGTGTTGCCGGCAGTAGCGGCTGCCTGCGACCGCGGAACGCGTGCAGCGCTCTCCCTTGCCCGTTATGGCGGCGCAGCGGACGGCTTTGGGCTTGACCGGATCCGCCGGGCCCGCGCTGGCATCGCTGATTCCCCCAAAGGGAACTGGTTGATGATTCTGGATCGCACCCTTCCGCTCACTCAATTCCGCAATCAGTTGATCGATTTGAGCCTCAATCGCGGCGACTTTCGCTTTCAACTCGGTCAGTGTTTGAAGGGTCTGCTCCACGCGCTCCAATTCGGCGGGCGGCGCCTGCGCCTGTTGAGGGAAAGCGGGCGCGGCAAAGAGAAAGAGAAGAATGAGGGCGACCAAACGCATAATGCGGCCTACGTCGAATCAGTGGCTGCAGCGGGGTTTTTTCTCACCCTGTTTCAAAAACAGTCTGCGCAGCGGGTTCTCCGGCTGCCCCGGCTTCCGGTCTCTCCGTGCAAACTGAGCGCGCCTTACGACATTCGATGCGCACAATTCCGCCGCTGGCGAGGCTCCGCGCCCGACCTTCGCGGTTCTGCTTCCTGGCGAGAACCCCCTTTGCCAGGCGGCCTGACTTCCAGTTGCGGAAATCGCTCAGGGTGGCGACAGAAGGCTCGAAAAGAACGGGTTCAGCATCCTGCCGTCCGGATCCATGGTCCGCACCCATTGCGAGAACTCGAACCAGCGTTGCTCGTAGGCTGCCTCGACATGTTTGCGTTCGATGAACGGGCTCTGGTTCAGCAGGGGCCTACCGTTGCGCTGATACGAGAATTCGTTGAACTGTCGCAGGAAATCGTGCCATGCGGCATCGTCGGTGCTGGCGTGAATGGGGTCAAGAGAGAAGATCTCCTGGTCGTTCGTGTAGGAGAGAATCGCGCTGGTATCCCGCCGGATGTGATAGGAGCCGAGCGGCATGTTACAGCGGAAACCGGTGGCCTGGAAATGCTGGTCCGCAAAATCCAGATACGCACGCAAAGTGCTCAGCCATTGTGAGCGCGGAAAGGCCCAGAAGGTGAAGGCGTATTTGGCGGAGGCTGGCGTATTGCGATAGTCGACGATCTTGTCCGGCGCGAGCAGCGTGATGCCGCCCAATAGATGCAGCGTCCCATAGAGGAAGTTCACCACATCGACGCCGCCGGTCTGGGCGGCGTCGCGGAGCGTTTTGTCGGTGAGGAACTGATCGATGAAACGCGCGATATGAGCCTCTCCGAAATTCCACAAACCGCGGCGCGCCGCGGCCATCAGCGCACCGAGAATGCCCGGGTCGCCGATGCGCTTCCGCTGTTGAAACACGGCCGTTCTGCCGACGGTCCAGCAGATGAGGCCTTCAGAGCTGTCGAGCAGATGATCCACTTCCTCTTGAGTGAGTTCGTCGACAGGGCGCGGCAGATAGGTGAAGTGCAGTGCCTCGATAGGCTTGATCCTGAAGGTGACCTCGTAGATGACGCCGCACAGCCCATGGCTTGAGCGGACCATGCGCAGGAGGGCCGGACTAGTTTCTTCCGAAGCCTCGGCGAGATCGCCCGCGGGCGTGACCCACTTGATCCCAGTTACGTAAGAACTGACCTGGCCGAGTTCGATCCCGTCGAGAGCGTCTTTTGTGTGGCAGCACGCGGCCGAGCCGAGGGTCATGTTGCCAATCTCGACATTTGTCATGAACTGCAGGTCCTGGGCACGCAGCGCTTTCGACGCGTCGACAAATTGCAGCCCGGCTTGCGCGGTGAACGTCCGGTTCCCAGGGTCGATGTTGATGACTCGGGTCATGCGCGACAGGCTGACCATCGTGCCGTCTGACGAAGCGCAGGGCGTCAGTGAGTGATAGCTGCCCACCGCGCGGACGGGGCTCGGGTAAGCCGTCTGGTTGCGCAGAATGGATTGGATTTCCTCCACGTTTTCCGGATAGACGAGTTGCTGGGGAGAGGCAGTGATGCTGCCGTCGTAATTCACGATCTGTTTGGGCATATGCGGGTCCTTTCACAGACGGGGAGTAAGAAGAGTGAGTGAAGAGAGCTGTCACAGCAGTCCCGCAAACGGCGTTGGATTTGTTGATACGGACAGTTAGCCCAGCGAAAGAATGGCGCCCAGTATACACCGCCGTAGCCGTGAAAACAAAGTTGTTTGCAGGACTCTGTCTACAAGTCTCTATTCACAGATCTGGCGCCACGACTCCACCGTGCCGTGTCGAGGCTGCCGTGGGGAGGGGGGAGCAGACGTCCGCATTCCCGGTCTTCACTGTGCCTGAGCGATCGCTCAGGGATCAGATCACGCCCGGCCCGCAAACTCCCGGCTCTCCGTCGAGACCTTTACCTTCTCGCCTTCCTTGATGAA
>Ga0315272_10000323_pt1 | contig 23657 bp, 28 predicted proteins | sample C3_middle_MG_FD_203918 | JGI IMG/M metagenome (GOLD analysis project Ga0315272, IMG submission 203918) | Sediment microbial communities from Yellowstone Lake, YNP, Wyoming, USA - C3_middle | ecosystem: Environmental > Aquatic > Freshwater > Lake > Sediment | place: USA: Wyoming | collected...
TCCCTTCTGAACAGCGTTGTGCAACGGTGTGTCGCCGTTGACATTTACTACGTTGGGGTTAGCCCCAACGCTAAGCAAGAAACTGACCGTCTCAGTCTTGCGGTACATTGACGCGTGATGTAACGGCGTGTTGTTCCTGCCGTCACGTATATCTACATTCATCCCCAGGTCTAGGAACATCTTGAGTATTTCGATGTGTCCATATCTTGCGGCGTAGTGTATAGACAACATGTCATCTGCATTCTTTGCGTAAATGTTTGCGCCCCTCTCGATAAGCAACTTTGCGCATTCAACACAGCCGAACATTGAGACCAGGTGCAATGGAGTATCGCCGTTGTAGTCTGGCTCGTTGATGTTGGCACCACTATCAACTATGAGCTTAACCATGTCAAACTTTTCAGACAGACACGCTTCGTGCAACGGCGTCATGCCAAACGCGTCCTTAGTGTCTACTTTTGCGCCGTTTTCTAACAACACCTTAGCCACATGTGTGTAGCCGAAGTATGCGGCAACGTGGAGAGGTGTGTCTCCATGCCTGTTCCGCGCATGAACATCGGCGCCGTACCTGATGAGCAACTCGACTATGTCCGCTCGTCCCTTATACGCTGCGTAATGCAGTGGAGTTTCGAGATATTCGTTAAAGAAGTTCGGGTTCGCGCCCTCCTCCAACAACTTTTTCACGCATTCGACATCCCCATCATAGATAGCTAGGAACAAGTCAATACAACGTTTCTTACCTGTGACTAACTCACGCAGTCTCTCCGATATCATTTTGCCGATATTGATTTTAGACTTTTCGTTTGCGATAGCTTGAAACTTCCATGGTCTATCTACCACGTAATCTATAAAAAGTAGAATTTTTAAGCTATGATGGGAGGAAAAACTAGGGTGTTTTGTTTAGTTGCAGTTGTACTTAGCCAACATAATCGCTATGTGGCAGTTCCTTAACTTGAGGGCCTTTTCAAACGGAGTCTCGTTATCAGAATCTCTGATACATGGGTCAGCGCCATGTTGCAACAAGATTTCGGTAACACGTCTGTGGTCGTTCGCAGCAGACAAATGCAAGGGCGTCCGACCATATTTATCTCGCGCGTTGACTTTGGCGCCATACTCAATCAACAATTCTGTGATTCCAATGTCGCCGTTGTATGCGGCTTTGTGTAACGGTGTCATGTCGTCTCCATCTCTCGCATCCACGTCAGCGCCCATAGACAGCAACAACTCGACCACGTTTATGTGGTGTCCCATCACAGCTAGGTGTAGTGGTGTATAACCACCACGCGTCTTAATGTTGATATCGACGCCTAACTTAGCTAGGAATTCAACGACCACAGTACAGCCCTGCTCAGCCGCTAGGTGTATCGGCATATCGCCATTGTGGTTCTTAGCGTAGATGTAGGCACCCCTCTCAACCAATATTTTGACACATTCAACACAACACTTATACGCGGCATGGTGCAAGGGGGTGTTGCCATGGAAATCTGGTTCGTTTATATCTACTCCGTTTTCGACGAGTATCTTAACCACGTCAGGTTTCTTGGCAATACACGCTCTGTGCAACGGAGTCCAGCCTGAAATATCTTTTGCCCTTATGTCTGCTCCATGTCTAATCAACAGTTCAACCATATCGACGTTGCCCATGTATGCGGCTATATGTAACGGCGTTGCCCAATATTTGTTCTCAGCATTGACATTTGCGCCGTATCTTATCAACAGTTCGGCGATGTCAAGGTTGCCAATATACGCAACCTTATGCAATGGCGTCTCTAAGTCCTCATCGGTTATGTTGGGATCGATACCCTCTTCGAGCAACTTCTTAACGCATATAACATCATTAGCCTTAACGGCTTCAATAAGTGAGTTGCACTCGCTACTCATGGTCTTACCCACGCATGAAGATTTCGTCTGCAATTTCTTTCAACGGAGCATGTGTGTTCAGCATGCTGACGTATTCAAGAGTTGACACCACCGCGCGTACCGGCTTAAACTCGCCGTCGTAGGCATACATTATCAACGACGTGTACCTCTCTCCTTTTACCCTAATAAGCAGACCCCTGTCCTTTCTACCATGCACGTCCACTAGCGGAGTGTCGTTGTCAGGCAACACGATGATGTGTCTTACGCCGCGGTCGTCCATATACATCACCATCCTCTCACTAGCCAGTTTGAACAACGTCTTCACTATCTGCTTACAGTAGTGCCGATCGCCGTCGGTTACACTCATGCAAGTGTTGTACACCTGCTCAAACATCGTTGTATACGACACACGAGACATATGCAACTACGTTGGTGATTTTGACGTCGCCGTCGACGATTTTTGCATATACTTCGACCACGTGACCGCCGTCTGAGTACCTTACAAACACCTCATTTCCAGTTACATGCACATATTTTGGTATATTCCTGCCTATATCTACGGCGACGAAGTCACCGTCTTCCAACATGATGCCCTCCCTAAGCTTTTTCCAAATAGTAGCCTCTATTTCCCACGGGTTTATGTTCGGGGACGTGGTTGTTTTGGTTCCCATGTGAAACAAGAATTTGTGTATTTTTAAATATTTCTACCGATGGTTGTCGTTAAGAAGTCCGCCACTCTATTAGGCGTCTTCTGTTTGCCCGTATCGATCCGAAGTCTCTCAACGCGAAGAACTTATGGTAAAAGACATATCGAGTCGGTGGTTGTACGTAACCGTTTTTTTCACTCGTGGTTGCTCGTGGTTATTCATGGTTATTAAGTTTTTCTACTTTGACGTCGACAAGCATGACTTGATATGGAACGCCGTAGGACTGCAACATCCTCCTCTGAAAAGCCCTAGTCAGTACGTATGCCACATATTTGGCATGTTCCTCGCTAGCGACGAGTATCACAAACCATTCGCCATCCTTACTGCATACCGCTCCGGTTTCTCTACATATCTTAGAGACAATGTCCTCAAGCGTCTTTACAAAAGGCGACCGCGCCTTAACCGCATACATTTTCTATTTTTTCTCTTTTATTGAAACTGAAAGCTCGCAGAACTTGTGCGGTATGCCGTATCTGTACATCAACATGTCGCAGAACAGCTGTTGCGTGAGGTGCGCAATAAGCTCAGCCCTGTCCCTAGTGTCGGCATATATGATGTATTGGTTTCCTTTCCGCTTATATTTTATCAGAGCAACCCTGGATAGGTGTTTAACTACTTGACGCAGTACTCCCTCGAAAAAGGAGGATAGGACTACTTCGTAGTTATAATGCATGGTCTATTCTGTTTTTTCAACTTTTAAATATTTGGCGTGCGATTTGTGCATATGTTACGTTAAATACGGCGACTGTTTACGAAATATTACGTCATAGCCGTACGTAACACTTAAAAACATGTGAAATCTGTAACCTATGGCACAGGAAGAAACCGTCCAAAAACCGCAAAACACCGTAGGCGTGGTCTACATCGAGGGGACGGTTACAAAAGTGGCGGGTCAACGCATCGGTATATACGTCCATGACCGGTACGCCAAACGTATCAACGACTTCGTAGGTCGCCGCGTCAAAATCATCATACTCGACGTAGCTGAGGATTAGGCGGCGTTATGTCTTCGCCGGACAAAAATTTAGTGGAAGTCGCCAAGGTCCTTGAAACGCTTGGCTACAACATAGTGCCTGTAGGGAGCAATAAACACCCCATCGGGACCTGGACTGCGAGACAGAAGTTATACACGGCCGAGGACATAGAGAAACTGGGCAACAAGGTAAAGGCTATTGCAATAACTGGGAACTGGTACTCGAACCCGGAGTATGCGGTGTTGATACTCGACGTAGACTACCCAAACGAAGCCGACGCCATACTCAACGACGTGTTCCGCGACTGGCGTAAGTACCTGTGCAGTGGTCCAGACGCATTCTGCGGACTAACGGGGCCACGTCCCAAACACAAAGTGAAGTGCGACGGCAACAAGTGTGTGAATATAGAAACTAATGAGATAATACCGCTGGAGAAGGTCGAGAGAGGTATATACGTAGTTACGCGCATACCGCGGAACTGCGTCTCCGAATTCACGACGATACGTGAGGGCGTAATAGAGCTGATATATTCTAACTATCAATTAGTATACGGGCAACACCCATACGGCGTCAAGTACACCTTCGCCGTCTGGGAGGATGACAGGTGGAAACCGGTTGATTGGCCCGGCTACGGCGTAATTCTGACGTGCGACGAATTCAAAAAATTAATTAGGAGACTTGGACGCTCTGAGACGGGCACCAAGCCTGTCAATGTAGGCGAGGTCGCCGCCCCAACGTGTAAGGAGTTCCGCAAGATGGCTGACCCCGACCTACTGCTTGAGACGCTTAAAGTGCTTTGGCCTGCTCAGCGGGAGGACGGCTCCCACTACCACGACGAAATACTCTACGCGGTGGTGGGCACTGCATATAGGCGTTGTGTAGACGGTGAACAGCTGAAACAAGTACTTACTCAGTTGTTCGATTGGGCTAAGCAACAGGGGCTGGACGACGACCGCACAATAAACGAGCATTGGCAACAGACGTTTAACTACATCTACGGCGGGAGGGCGCAGAAGGTGTGGGGCTTGACTAAGCTTGAGGAAGTGATCAACAAGGCTAGTCGCGCGTTGGGCATATCTGAGCAGGAGGCTACGGCTATACTCGACGACATATTAAAAGCCCTTGGCGTATCTACACATGACGAATTCAACAGACCTCTGTGCGTTACTATACGGTCTAAGCGAGTTGCTAGGAACGGCAAGACGGTGACTGTGCCGACCGTGAAACTGTGCAACACGCGTGAGGGTATTGTCAAGGTTGAGAAGAAAGAGAAAAAGAAGAAACCTACAGAAGGCGACGAGGAGGGCGAGGTGTACAACGTAGCCAAGATAGTCAACGCCTACATAAAAGAGCTGACGATATACAGAGACGCTGAGCTGGACATGGAGTACATATCGGCGAAGGTGGAGATACCGGGCGCAGACATTGAAGAGACGCTGAGCATGGCGCGCCCCAACGTATTGGAGCGTCTACTGTCGAGGAGACAAGTAAGCACGTCGCCGAACTGGGAGGTGTTAATAGACTACTATCAGCGGCGTGTAGACTACATCATCAGCGGATTCGTATGTTCACCAGATATGGATAAGTTCCCATGTGGAGTGCGGGATTATTTCGATACAGGTATATCGACAAGCACTTCTCCAGAAGAAGCTAGACAAGCACTTGAGAATCTGTTACACGTATTTGCCAAATACCAGCCGTCGGAGCGTTGGTACAAAATCGCTGTAGCTGCATACTTCCACGGCGCCTTTCAAAACTTCTTCTTCACCCACAAACTGTGGCGCGTACGCCCGCAAATACTTGCGTTTATAGGGCCTAAGGGTACGGGCAAGACCACGATTGCTCAGACGTTGTTGCATACGTTCTTCCCGCGCGTGACGCATAAGCTGTTCCGTGGAGCCGCATCTGTGATATACCCGGCGCGTATCGGCCGTCTGCAGGACGACGTAGTAGCTACACTAACAGTACTCGACGAGGTGGAGAGGGTATCAAAGAAGGAGGACGTCTACGCCGTGTTGAAGAGCTACATATCGAACCCATCGGCGTGGAAGACGGCTACGGGAGAGGAGTGGCCCGCCCGCGCCGGCTTGATCTTGACGGCAAATGCATTCACTGTAGAGGACCCGGAGCTTGCCGACAAGGTGTACGTAATACAATTCCGCGACTTGCCTGACTTAGACAAGAGGTCTCTGTTTGCACGTGAACTGCTGTCCATCAGTAAGGACTTAGTCAAGTTCGGTGCGTTCTATTTGAAACATGCGGAGAACCACTGGCAGGACGTCAAGGAGGTTATCCTTGACCCGGACATGAAGCGCGGCGCTGAGGAGTATGCCAAAATCATTGCTGATGTTCTAGGCGTGTCAATAGACATGGAGAAGCCTCAGGAGTCCACCATGGTCGTGTTGTCAGCCACCGACCGGTACATATCGTGGCTCTACAACTACATAGTGCGCTTCGCCGGACCGCTTAGAGACACCAATTCGTATGCAGCGTGGAAACTGCTTGACACAGCTATCGAGAAGAACCTGTTGCCACACCACAGGGCAACGATAGACGGCAAGATCGTGATATTCAAATCCATACAGGCAGAGATAAACGTGAACATCAGGACGCTGTGCGAGGAGTTGGGCGGCGAAGTCATAACCGACAGTACACGTATTACGCTCTATGGCGCATGTGTCGTAGACAAAGACAAGATACTAGACATGCTGGCAGAAGTCAAGACACACGACGAAGAGAACAATGAACAAGCGTAGCTGTTAAAAATTTACTAATTTAGTATGTTATGGTTAACACCATTATTCCATACGGAACTGTTTTGAGGTCTATAGCGACGATAGTGCTTGCTGACAATGTGTACATAACGACTGACGAATCTTGTAGTCGTGCGGTGGAGGTGCATGCAGACAAGATACCTAAGCGTAAGCATAAAAACAGTCATTTCTTAAATCAGCGTAATAAGGCGCTTGCGAAAAAGGTCGGTTTCGCGGTGTTTGCACTGCTCTCACGTGCAGGTCTTTCGCCGGCTATGACGTGGCGTTATGATAGGATATATGGGGACTACGTTGTCTGCGTCTACCCCCACGCGGAGCACGACGATTTCGAGTTTGTTGCAGATGCAATATTTTGGCTCAGCAACATGGACATGGTAGGCACACCTAGGCACCTAAAACTTGAGACTAGGTACGACGAGGACCCCGACTATTATGACGACCGCGAATCTGTTGAGGAACGTCTCGACAGAGTTGTCATAGACGCTACGAGGACTGTGACTGAGTTCTTCAAGAGACTCGGTATCGTCTATTGGGCGCAGTGCAACAAGACGTCTCAAAAAATCGGGTGTGAAGTACTGCTCATAGGACCCGTTGAGACGCTGAACAAGATCAAGAAACGCTGGTAGCGAAAAGTTTAAATATTTGAGATTTCCTTATTACCATGTCCAACAACGAAAAAATCGAAATAAGGTTCGAACCGTCGGCGATATATTCACACGCCGGTTGCGACGTCGCATACGGCAGGCTGTACCTCAACGACATGTCTATACCCGCCCTGAGGATGTGTCTAGGAATGTATATGCTGGACCTGCCGCTTAAGGTAGATGGTGATCGCTTGTTGATAATCGAAAAGGCGCCGTATTGTGTACAGATACCGCCGTACCGCTACGTCACCTACTTATCGGCACCTCATGTGCTGTATTTCATATCTTCGTGGGGGGCGAAGAGGGCGTTCTGCAGTGCTGACGTAAAGATATGTAACAGACTGCCTGTGCTTATCCGCGAAGCGACTAATATTGAATACATCTACACCACACTAAAAAGCGCTTTGGTAAACGGAGAGACATGACGCTGTTGCAGACTACGAAAAACGTGCAACCATATACATATCAGCCGCCCCGCCTTCGTGTGGTTGGTCTTAACGCAATTTCGCCCTCGATGTTCACACCAGTTGGGAAATATGTATTGAACGTCACGCCTACGGAATCGATTGACGAGCTGAGAAACATCTTCAACAAATACACGCTTGAGGTGATGGTCCCGTTGGAAAACATTGTGTGGGTGCACTACATAAGACACAAGCCGACGCTCGACATATTGCGCATGGTGTTTCCAGAGTTCCCCGAGCAACCCGTCGGCATGGTCTACAAATACGCTCCGGGAGATGTGTTGATAGTAGCAACGCTGAAACATGGCTCGCGAGGCACAAGCCCGGACGTAATCGTAGATGCAGATGATCTGATCTACTGGTTCGTCACGGTGAAACATGTCACAGGACCCGCAGGATCAATCAGAAGAAACTCACAAAGCCTAACCGAGGAGCTGTTGCGCAAGTTTTAACCAGAGAAAAACTTTTAAACAACTTTTTTCCTTTTCATTCATGGACACCAAAAACCCCCTGACAGTAAAGTGGAAGACTACCTACACAGGTGGGCTGAGTATCCCAATCGGTTTCAAATATGGCCCCCCACTAACCTATGTAAAACCAGTTAAAATAACGGAGTCGCGTACATGCACAGATGGGGAATCGATATATAACGACGTAGACATAGTGATATTGCTTGAGCAGACCAGCGCTATGAAATATAGATACGTCATGTGTTACTACTACAGAAGCGACCTCAAGGACTTATGTATGAAGATAATAGAAGTAGCCGAAGCTATGTGGAAGTTGACTGGGAGTCCAAAATTAACAATCTACAAAATACTTGAGACATATGGCAATCCGGCTCCTCGTTAGAGACAAGGAGTTCAGGTTTCAGTGGAGTCGCGACTTAGTTGATGTGCTCAAAAAATTCGCCATATTCGACCCCAACAACAAGACGTGGTACACGTCAAACGTTCCTTGCTGGGCGGCCAAAGCACTGTCACTGCCGGTGGACTGTGTCGAGGTGAAGTGGCACAAGTTCTATGCATACGTATCCATGCCTGACGACGTAGTTAAGAAACACACGTGTTACAAAGTCAAGACGTGGAAACCTGTGTCATGCGAGTCTTACTGCCAGACACCGGCATGTGTTAGGCGCTGTATCGAAGAGGGCTGGAACCCCGTAGCGCAGGTAGAAGAAACCATATGCCTTGCTCGTAAAACTGATCGTGGCGACTGGGCTGTGCCTCGCGGATTGGTGCCTAGGCTGACTAGCAAGTATCCGAAGTATGTGGAGACGCTTAAGCCGGTAGCAGATTTTGAGGATTTGAGACCATACCAAGTGGAGATGGTTAAGAACGCGTGGAGACGTCTTGAGGACATAGGCGTCGCTCTGTGGCAGGCTGCAACAGGAGCAGGTAAGTCACGCATCATGGGGAAGTTGGCTGCCGAATTGGCGAAAAACGGATACACTGTGGTTATGTCCGCATTGCAATTAGATCTGGTGTACCAAATGCTTGACTTCGCAAAGATATATGCCAAAGATACAGAAATGATTAGGCGCATACATGGTGTGACGATTCAGACGCTCTACTCGCGTCTGTACAAGAGAAGGATTGAAGAGACAGTGCATGACAGTGAGGAGAAACAGTACTACAAGTACTACGCCGACGAGACACCGCAGGTAAACGAGATGGTGTGGGAGGCGCTTGACCGCAACGACGTAGTGTTCTTTCTAGATGAGGCTCACCACGCGCCCGCTGAGACCGTTTGGAGACTAGCGCAGAGGATAGGCTACGGCGCCGCGCTTAGAGTAGGCGCAACCGCAACCCCCGAACGCGAAGATGGACACGACCTCAAGATATTCGCCACCTTCGGCGACGTCGTCCCTCCCGCCGTAACTTCAAGCGATTTGATACGGTGGGGGTTCGCGGTTCCTGTGGAAATTAGGGTGGTGACAGCGCCCAAGTGCAACTACGAGCAGAAGTGTAAAGGCACATCTGGAGCGAGTGAATATGCCTGTATACGTAAGGCGCTTGCCGAATGCGAGGAGAGGAACAGGCTGGCGGTTCAGTTGGCACAGATGGCGGACAAGCCGTTTCTCGTCATTACACAACTTGTAGAACACGCCAAGCAAGTGGGTAAGATGATGAAGTCTGTAGGGCTGAACGTAGAGGTGGTCACCGGCGCCGTCAAGGGCGATACTAGATACGAGATATTTGGCAAAGTCCGTCGCGGTAATCTAGACGGCATAATAGCTACGCAACTAGCCGACGAAGGTTTAGACATACCCGAGCTCCGAACCGGCATCTTCCTCCTGTCTGGAAAATCGAGGACAAGGGTTAGACAACGCGTCGGCAGGTTCGTCAGGCCCGCTTCCGGGAAGTCAATCGCCGTCGTCTACGATATCTATGATAAAGATGTACCATTCTTTGATGACCACTTTCAACAAAGGCTCGAAATATATAAAACAGAGCCGGAATGGAGAATCATATGGTGGAGGTGAAAGTCAGCAAGACGCGGAACGGCGTATATATGTACTTCCCCGCAGACTACATAAAGCAGTTGTTCAACGACAAGGTGCCTGAACTCATAACTCTGTTGTGTGGTGGACGCAAGGTAGAAGCGCGGTTCAACATGATGACTAATTCGGTTGTACGCTACCGCGTGTATGACAGATACGTAATTACCTTGATGGAGCACGACGACTGCCAACTCGTAGTCGAGCAAAAAGTTTAAATACTACCAGTTTCTTAATAACCATGGCACAAACAAACCCACAAACAAACCCTCTGGCCACGTCCCAAGTATCGATCGTAAGGGCGTACGAAAAGGAGACATGTACTAAGAAGACGGTTGTAAGGCTTAGGATCGACCCAATTAAAATTCCGCCACCTAGGCGGTTAATCGTCGAAATAACATTAGACGACGGATCATCGATAACAGCTGAGGCGTTTCTGGTAAGCGCGTACACCGACTACGCTTACTATGACTTGTCTGCTGCAGACGCGCGCAAAGTCTACCCCCACATAAACAACATACGGGAAATAAAGGTAGTCGGCGAGTAGGCTATGAGTCTCTACGTAGTTAAGACGGTCAGGGCGAGACCGTTTCTAGTCATAGATGTTACTGTCGAGTTAAGGGACGGGAGGGTCGTGGTAGTCCCCGCGCAAATGAGCAAGATAAACAAGATATACGCTCAGTATGAGATTGACGTGAGTAATATGGATACTGATACCATCAACAAAATCGGTGGGAAGAAGACAAGGTTCGTTGCGCCGAGCCCGAAGGAATGCGGTGGTGTCTACCAAGTTGAGGGTACCAGTCTTATTGCAACGGTGTCGTTCGACGGAGACATGTCAATATGCGACATACCCAAATATGCGATCATATCGATTGGAGACGATGGGGGCGATGAGGTGCAGAGGTGTGGCGTGTTGCGCGGTGTGGTTGGCTACGACGTTGAGTACCGTGTATGTCTGCCAGAAGGCGTAACGCCAGACGATGTTGTTATCGCTAGGTAGTCTATGTTAGGCTACGAAGTCGACGTAAAATGCATCTCAACCGCCAGGAGGAGATTTGTGTCAAACCTGCGCGTGTTAGAAGTGCCGTGTGAAGGCCACATTAAGTACATATTGTTCGACGCCGATGAAAACGAGGCTTACATATTCTACAGCGTGTCTGAACTACTCGAATTCGTCAAGCAGGAGAAGACAGACGTAGAGAGCCATGTCACAGAGTGCCCGTGACAACATGACGAACACAGAGTCGCTCAGGGTAAAGGCTCTCCAGTTCCTCGATAAGCTTAAGGAAGGCATAACGATGAAGTACGACAACACGGAGATTGAGTATGTATTCGACCCGTCCGCCGACTACGATATGGTTGTCCGCCGGATAAACAACAACATAATAATGAACATATACAGCAAGAATGCCAGATGCACCATCCGCATATTCATCGACAAGAACGGAGAGTGGCGTCTCAGGAGTGTGTCATGTCGTCGGTAAACTGTAAAGAAGTTAAGAACGAATTGGCGATCAAGTGGCTGGCTGAGCATGGCGCAGAGTTCTACTGCTCATACTGTGGATATGTGTTTAGGAAGGTGCCACAGTTGCCTACTAAGTGTCCTAAGTGTGGTAAAAAACTGACGAAGATATGCATGCCGATATTTGAGCCTAGAAAACGCAATAAGCTTTAGCCATGAGCTCTGTCTACGTTCCAGAAGAGCTTAAGGAACGGATTGAGTTCTACAGCAAAGTCCACGGCAAGCCGATGTGGAGAGTCATCATGGATGGCGTGGTTTTGTACGAAATGTTCTACAAAGGCAAGTTGGAAAGCCGTAACGGAGAGACAAAATTCCCCGAGCTGGCGAAGGCTGTGTGGTACATAGTTAAGTTGTCTATGGCGGTAGGCGCACTTAAGGCAGACACAAGCCCGCAGAGGGCTGAGCTGTTGCAGAGGGCGATTAAGCAAGTAAAGGACCGGCTCGGAGTAGACACGTCCCTGCTGGAGCGCGCTACATACGACTACATACAGTCCAAGCTGGACAACAGCGGTGAAAAAACCAACCCGGAGCTTTTAAAAGACGCAGAGGTTGAGCTCACAAACGCGCTTAAGCTCGTGGTGCTAGACATACTATACAATGCGCTCGCTAAGCAAACCTACGATAAACAAAGCAGCTAATTTTTCACTGTTTAGTTGAAATCTTTGTCACAATCCCACGCCTAATCAGCTCTCCTTCTCCCATCAGCCACAGCATATACTTCAGCTTAGCTATCTCCGTCTTGAGCTTTTGAGCCAGCTCCTTAGGCGTCTTGTATGTGAGGTGGAATATCTGTGACTGGAGGTTGCCACACCTCGCCTGGCACGACACTTGGAACTCGTCCCACGGTAGTTTCAACTTGCTTGCCTCAAGAATCGTCACGGTACAGCCGTCTACTTCAACATCTACAGGCAATACAGTGATGTCTATCCTACGCGGGCCAGTGGGTTGAGTAGACATCAACAGAATTCAGAATAGAAAAATAAAAATATGTAGTTTACTACTGTCTCTTTCCGTACTGCTTGAGGAACTTGTGCATCCTCTTGACTTGGCTCACCACGTTGCGAGCAGCATTTCTAAAAGGCTGTATGTCCTCTGCTGTGTACGTGTCTTTGTTTTCTAGAGTAGCCAACTCATACGCCAGCTCTTGTGCTGCAGTCAACAAGTCAAGGAATATGTTCTGCAACTCGTTAGCCACTTTGTCGGTAGCACTTTGTTGCGTCTGTTGAACGTTTACGTTCTCTGTCATGTTTAACATCAGTTGTGACGACTATTTAAACGTTAACGTTAACCGAACATGTTGAGGAGACGGCTCCGTCTCACCATACTGCCTAGCTCATACTTGCGACGGGCTAGGTATGGCAATATGTCTCTGATACTGTCATATATCTTATTCAACACGTCTGGGTCAAGTCCCTGGCTTGACCAGTAGCTTACCCAATACGTCTTGAGCTCTTCGTCGTTTAACATTGTCCACAGATCCATGCCCCATTTATGGCGCTTATACATATGACCAAAGAGCTGACGCACCGCTGTTGCGTATGTATTTATAGTGACTTTGTCCGCGTCGGGCAACAGTTGTCGTATTATCGATTCGGTATATGCATCTACCGCATATCTATATGCCATGAGTTGTCCCCACGTCTCGACTCGTTGTGAATACTTGTAATCAGAGCGCTCCTTCCCAGTGGCATAGTTGGCGAGGGCCATGGGGGTGTAGAGGTACCGCGAGACGTTGTCCTTAACCATGTTCTGTATGGAGTCTACTATCTGCGGCACTTGTTGTGTTGGGTCTAGGTCAGACTTAAACGCAGACCCCTCAGGCATGACGTAACATAGATCAAGCGCCACCACGTCCAGCATGCAACCCATCAAGGCATCTGTCAAGTATTTCAGATCAACCTCTATTACCTTTCCGTCGAACGTATAGACAGGCACCTTGTTTTCGTCGCCAACTAAAGTAGCGACGTTTAGAGATGATACATTCAAAGTAAACGCGTTTCTGTAGTAGCTACGCAACATAGTAATCCTATTGAACAAAGTCGCGACCATATCGCGCGATATACCCAACGCGTCTGCCAGAGCCTCGACCTCCCGCCTGGCGGACTCAATATCTTCATGCTTTTTGAAGATTGCCAACACGGCGTTGCGTATGAACTCGCGCATTGTATCGGGGTCTACGTAACACATGCCATATGCGCTCTTTTCGTATACACACTTCTCGGGCCTAGGTTGAGAGATCCCTATCTGGAAGTTCGTATTCAAGAAACTCGAAAAATCTGAAGGTATACCCAATTTGCTCAGAGCTATCTCTATCGGTATTTTGTCAATAACTATGTTGATGCCCTTGAGGTATTGGTCTAGCGACGGTATCTTGACGTCGAACACCAAGCTGAATACATCAAGCTCAAATGGATTTATGCCGAACGTGGTGATAATAGCTATGGCGTTGATGGCGAACTCTGGTATGATAAACGACGACCACTGGACAAACATGTCATATGTGTTCAAGAACCTGAGGTAGTTATTCCACTCGGCGTCTGCAGTCATTACGCTCTCGTGGTACTTGCGTTTCGTTGTGTCTATTTCTTTAAGCAAATCACTGAGTATAAACGCCGTTGTCGCCATACTATGACACCTTCTTAATTAGCCTTGGGTACATGTTGCGTATGTCCATCTCAGTCGCCTTCTCGACAGCCTTCTGCTTGTACTGTTTAATTGTTTCGTCGTTGTTCCGCACCATCTCGGCGACTTCTACAATCGTCTTCGCGAAGTCCTCCACTCTGTAGATATGATGCTCGTACACCACTCCGGAGTGGTATGGACGCGTCTGGACGAACTTAACCACGTCCACCACCGGGACGCGCCAGCCAGTCGAGAACTCCCGCATCGGCGGCAAGTCTGCATGTACTACAGGCACGCCAAGCGCCATGGATTCTAATACGGTGAGACCGAAACCTTCGGAGAGAGACGGCACTACATGTATATGCGACGCGCCGATTATCGCCAGGTTTGTTGCCCTGTCCAGACTGCCGAAGTCCGTCCTAACGACTACATTGTCTAAACCTCTGAAGTATTCCAACCCGCCGTTATCTGTCACGACTAGGAACTTGATGTTTGTGTCCATCTTGGCGACCTCATGTGCTACTTTGGCTAGCCACCACAGCCCCTTACGTGGCAACGAGCGCGCAACTGCCGTAACAACTACATATTTAGAGGGGTCGATTCCGGCGTTCAGTATATATTTTTCACCTAGGTGTACATTTTCGCTCGCGTTCGCAATCTCCTCCATGTCGACTCCGTGGTGCACTACGTCTTCGACAGGTATGCCGGCCTCCTCAAGCTTTTCCTTGACGTAGTTGCTGACGGCTACATACTTGCCTTCCGACATCCATGCTTGAACGTGCTTTACGTCGAGAGAACCCTCCGTAGTTGCGTAAAACACGCACTGTATGCCGTAACGTGTGCAGTTATACAACAGCAACATGTAGCTAAGCGTCACGGCTGGATCCACCTGCTGAACTATTATGGCGGACTGACCGAGACGTTTCAAATCAGCTATGCTCAACAACTTTTCATACACAGCAGCATCAACGCCCATCTCCTTTGCAACCTTAACTATGTGTTGCGCTACATTTTTAAGCGAAACCGCACGGTTGGAGGTAACTACTGCAAGCATAATTATGAGTATTTAGAAATTAAATAAAGATAAAAAGAGAGAAAAAAGGGTTGGTTGAGTTTACCGCTATGAGTTAGGCGACTAGTAGCTGGCGACGGCGCCGGCAACGACGGAAATTATCGCGTCAATTATAGTCGGGTCGGCGTTGAAGGCAGTGACGTAGTAGCTCTTGAGACCATCGGCAACCTTAGTCGCAGAGGCGCCGGTGACTCTCTCAAGGTGCTTGGTCAGCTTCTTAGCGAAGCCGAGATACACACCGCGCATGGGGCCAGCGACGCCATACTTGTCTAGGATCGGTCTAACTAGCTCGTCGATTGTGGCGTATTTGATCAGCTCCTCCTGCGCTCTCTCAAGCGCTATCTCCTTTACCTGCGTGAACCTAGCCTGTATTGTAGCTGGGTCGAACTTAGTTGCGTACTTGTTGTACCTGTCTAGACCCGTTCTGAACTTCATCGACCCCCAATTTTTAAAGGGGGTTATAAACATATATATTGACTCGCATTTATAAATGAAAAGCGATTACGCGCTTTTCAGAAAAACGCCGTTTTTGTTATTATGATTGACAATATAATTTGTTTTTATTTCCACAACGAAGAAGAATGTAGTTTGCATTCGTGTCAAAAGCAGGCAAAGCTTTTATATAGACACGCTCTTTTAGTTAATGAGTATTGATATGAACACAAGCTCAGCCGAACCACCAGCTACGACATCTATCGGCGAAATGAAAAAAGAGCCGGCCCTCGAACAAGTAGTGGACTACCTCTTCGATAAGGCCATGGTGCTGTTGTCGAGGTCGCTTACATCCTTTGCAACGAATTACTTTAAGGCAGGTGTCGAAAACTTTGCAATTAAGTACGGCACTAGACCGCTGGTAAGCATTAACGTTGACGAATACCACAAAGACGGTGGTTACGTTGCTAAGATCACGGTCACGTTGACGTTGCCGGCCGAGGTTTTTGAACGTATAAAGAACAGGATTAGGAAGGAGGTCTACGCCAAGAGGGCAGACACTAGACTTAAAGCGAGCATATTGCGTAAACTTATTATATCCGAGTTGAAATCTTCAACATATGGCATATCAGATCTGCTTACAAGTGCCGCAGAAACTGGTCCTCAAGCTGGAGGAGGTGGAGCAGAAGACGGGAATAAAGAAGGAGGATTTGATAATCAGGACTATAGTAAAGATAATACACGAGGAGCTGGGGCTGTAGAAGACTACATAGAATAATCCGCAAAATTTTTTTATCCTTGTAGCAACTATAGGTTACATGTCTTACAGGAATTTGCTTGAGAAACTTATTGAGAAGGTGAATGAGCCGGGCGTCAGAGTTGACTTCGTAGCCACGTTTGGACTCATCGCTGAGGCGTACCGCGCTGGTAAGATAAGCGAGGACAAGATGCGTGGTTACCTGCACGAGCTGGTGATGGATGCGCTGACGATGCAGTACCCAGATATCGACATTGATGAATTGAGGAAACAAGCGTTGGAGTGGGTTGACAAGTTTGTCAGCGCTCTGAAGGTGGAGAGAATGAAACACGAATTAATGGCAATACACAGAGGCGAAGGCGGGTTAATGTAGTGACATGGACGACGACAAGTTCGACATAAATATCGACGAACTACGCAACATAGACCTAGGCGCATTGCTCAACGTAGACCTAGACAATGCAGTTAGGCCCCTATTGCGTCTTGAAGATCTTGAAAACGTTGACTGGGAGAACGTTGCATCTTACGTCCTTGGCATAACGGACCCAATCGGCCAGCTCCGCGACTTCTTGGCATCTCTGTTGTCGGGTTTCGTCGACACTATCAAGAACTTGTTCGTTTCAATCGTATCCCCCATCTCAGATGCAATAAACAAAATCCTGGGGTTAGTGTCGTATATACCTGACGTACTCACTAACTTAGCCAACACGATAAACAGTGTGGTGCTTGACCCAATACGCGACGTCATACAGTTCGCAATAGACGCATTAGGCAACTTGAAAGACATGTTTACAAACTTAGTAAGTTATGTTACTCAAACAATTCAGTCAATACCTAACTATATATCAAACATAGTTTCACAAGTTGCAAATGTCTTCAATGGTGTAATCGATAACATAAAGAATGTGATAAGCAACATCGCTAATGCTATAGCCAACTTGCCCAACGCTATAAGTGACGTCCTCTCTCGCATAGGCAACATGGTGGGAGATGTAGTAGGCAAGATACAGGGGGTGTTCAGCGATTTGGCTAACAGGATTGCTCAGATACCGTCAGCTGTGTCGGACGTACTATCTAAGATAGGGTCGTTTGTCAGTGATTTGTCGGGCAAGATACAGTCAGTCATCGGTGACATAGTGCAGAAGATTGCACAGATACCGTCTGCCATATCCGACGCGTTGTCAAAAATCGGTTCGTTTATAGGCGACATAGCAAACAGAATCCAGTCGGTATTCAGCGACATAGTAAACAGAGTACAGCAAGGTTTCGGCACGGTGTTCAACTTGTTGCAACAGGCAGGGTCTGTAATAGGAGACTTCTTGAACAGGGCAAGGGACTCCATAACGAATGTCATAAATTCTATTGTGCAAAATATCCAGAACATACCTAATGTAATTAGGCAACTGGTTGATCAAGTAACCAACATGTTTAACAACATCATAAATACAGTGCGTAGCGGTTTCGAGTGGATTGTGAACCAGATTAAGCAACTACCCGATTTGTTGCGTAATGCGGTCTCGACGTTCACAGACTGGCTAAATAAGGCGTTAGAGGGCATACGTGGCGGAGTTTCGTGGTTGCTGGACCAGATACAGCATTTGCCTGATTTATTCAATAATATAATTAAACAGCTAATAGGCACCGCTGAGACCGCGGGTGGTGTCGTGATGAACGCGTTTAAGCAGATAGGCGATTGGATACAGAATGCAACTACGCTGTTACACCAAGTCGCAGGTGCGTTGATGGGGTTCGTCAACACGTTGCAACGTCTGCCTGAGGAGTTGTGGAATTTGTTGCCAAACGAGATAAAGGGAGCATTCCAAGCCATAGTAGACTTCTTCACCAAGACGATACCAGGGTTCATAAAGTCGTTACAAGACTGGTGGAATGAATTCAGCAAAGACCCGACTAAGTGGATTACTGACAATGTCTTGAAACCTGCTTACGACATGTTGACAAAACTGTTGAGCGACTTGTGGAACATATTGCCTAACGAAATAAAGGGGGTTCTGCAAGGCATATATGACTTCTTCACTAAGACGGTACCAGACACAATTACAAATTTCATAAAGTCGGTTCAGGCATGGTGGAACGATTTCAGCAAGGATCCGCTTGGGTGGATTCAGAGAAACGTCATACAGCCTCTGTACGACAAGCTTAACGAATTCGCGAGGACTGTTTGGAACGTACTTCCGAACGAGATAAAGGCGTTTATTGACGGCGTTAGGAAGTTCTTCACTGAGACGATACCCAACTTCATAAAGTCGGTGGAGGACTGGTGGAGCGATTTCAGCAAAGACCCACCTAAGTGGATCAAGGAACATATAATCGTACCGTTCATAGAAAAGGTTAAGGAGGTTCTTACATCGATCGGCAAAGCAATATGGGACGCGTTGCCTGATGAAGTCAAGCGCGTTGTCAACTTCTTTACTCAGACTCTGCCCAAGAGTTTTGAGTCTATTATTAACCAGATTAATGAATTTGCTAAGGACCCGGCTAAATGGATCCAGCAACACGTATTTGAGCCGCTTGCAAACTCTATGAGGAAGTTATGGGACATGTTGCCTGAAGGTGTTAGAAACGCTTTGAAGACCGTTTCAGACTTCTTTACTAAAACATTGCCTAAGGTCGGCAAGCAACTATATGATGCGTTTACGGAGTTCTGGAAAGATCCGTGGAAGTGGTTGAACGAACACATCTTCAAACCTTTCCTAGATGCAGCAGGTAAAATAGGTGAGACCATAACGCAAGGATTTCAGGTAATTATGGATGTCTTAGGCAAGGCGATATCGTCAGTAACATCGGCGGTGAGGTCGTTTATTGATACCATAATCAACGCTGTACTGGATGTAGTCAAACCACACTCTCCGGCTCTGCTTGCCGCATTTCTGCCTGTGGTGTTTGGGGTAGTCATGAGCATGACGCCGGCATTTGACGCGATATCTAAGGACATCGAAGACGACTTGACGGGACGCTGGGTTAAAGGCGCTGAGAAAGTAGAGGAGATACTACAAAAGGGTTTCGAGCAGGCCAAAGGCATCGGTCACCAGATGTGGTGGATAGGCTCACAACTGATGATGCCGTATTGGCAGTCTACGGTAGTCGCGTTCGCGTTGCGTGGTCTAGCCAAGGCACTTGGAGACATGAAGATAAAGTTTGAGCCAGAAATTGCCGGCACAAAGATAATTGGTTTCGACTTCACCATAAATGTTGGCGAGTTACTAACCAGCGTCGCCGAAACTCTGCCGTCGTATGCGCATGCATTCGCCATGGGCTCGTCGTTCGCAGTGGCGCAACTCTACCTACAGAACATACAGTCGTGGTATGTGCCACGTGTAATAGAGTACTACGAAACGGTCAAAGACAAGCTGTTCAAACCAGTTGCCGAAAAGTTCGGAGTGCAAAACGCATTATACAACGCGTTTGTGCGCCTGCCGGGGGCACATGAAGCCATGGAATGGGCTAGGAGGTGGATAGCTGTGATTAGGGCGAAGAAGTATCACGACGAAGATCCAGAGGAGATAGGCGACGTAGCAATATCGGTGCCACAAGATGTAGTACCCAAGGATATACAGACTATACTAGATACCATAAAGCTGAATATGATCTACACGGGACTGCCGAAGTGGTTCGTCGAGTTCAACGCACAAGATCCGGATAAGTTCTACATAGTATTCGTTGACAGATTCGGTAAGGAGCGTAAGATACCTCTGTCGCCGCTGTATGAGCTTCCGACACACGCGGAACTGGCCAAGATGACGCAACGTGAAATATTCCCATCGATTAAGGCGATGCAAGCTGTGACGTGGATACGTGGTTGGAATGAGGACATAAGCACGTTGATGTACCTGCTTACGTTCAAGTATCCGCCATTCGAAAAGCTTTGGCAGTTCTACATGCGTGCGACGTCCGGAATGCTCTGGTTCTCACCTCCTGACTTGTTGAGAGCCATAATCGACAGCGAGGCCGAACAAGTAGGGGCTTGGAAACCTATTTCCCCACTTGAGTTACAGACTGCGCTTGGTAATCTTGGCGCCGACGCAATGAAGACATTTGAGACCGCTGTGACTACGTACCTAAAATGGTTAGAATACTCACACTTCTCATGGTTTACGCCGAAGACCGAGATACAAGGCGTGAAAATTGGTCAAGAGATAATCAATAAGTTAGGTGGCTGGACGGCGGACGCGTGGTTAATGTGGGACGTGTCTGCCGATATACCGGGGAAGATCGACATGCGTTGGATGTCAAGGTACGGAATATTCCAATACATGGCGCAGAGGTTGGGTGATGATATGTTTAGTACATACAAACCAATGGTTTCAGTTATTACCAACTTGATGGATCTGTTTCCGTCGTCTAAGCTGACTGTCGAGTTGCACTGGTTCTCCAAGATGTTGCAATCGACGGGGTTGCATCCTGCATGGGTCCCAATAGTAACTGTCGCTGAGAACATTATGGCGATAAGCGGCGAGATGACCCTGCTGAGGAGTGGCTGGATCAACATGTTCAGATCGGGGTTGTTGACTCTGGACGTAATGGACAAGGCATTGTCTGGTTTGTTCGTAGTATCATACAGGGTCGGCTACTGGGATCCGGATACCAAGACGTGGAACAGTAGATGGATTAACCTGCCTATCCGCTGGTTGCCACATGCGGCTAGACTAATAGAGTACCGTGCAGTGATTGACAGGATTATGGGGCTCTACCGTGAGTACTACGGCTACCTGAGGTCCGCCGTCAGGTCCTTGATGTTGACACCCGACGAGGCTAGGGACATGCTTGTGGACTTTGTCCAAGTGCTCGATGCGCATTATTCCAAAATAGTGTATGAGATGACTGGACAGGATATGCATTTGCAACAAGACGACGCATACATTAAATTATGGTTCAACGCTTTCGCTCAACTTGGCAAGTTCGAGGCTATGAAGAGGGCCAGGATGTGGTGGAACCGCATCTCAGGTTGGTTGCTTTACCGCATAGCCCAAGGCTACGTGGACCCAAACAGCGTTATGCAGATGCTCCAGAAACTCAAGGACTTGCTGAAATTGACAGACATAGAGATGGATGCCTACACCACTATAGTCAAATCGATTTATGACATCATAAGTAAGGAGCGTATCCCGACTCCATGGCAGATGGCGACGCTGTCTGAGTACATGTCGGTGCCCGACGACTTAATTGTAAAGTCGATAAACGCGTACAACATAGACGATCAGTATCGTGACTTCTTGTATAGATACGTCAAACTGCGCCCTATTAAGTCTGACTATAGAGAACTGATCATGGACGCCGTCCGCGCGCTTAGATCGGGCAAGATCAGTATGGACGTGTTTGACCAAATACTCGATCGCGCCAGAGAGTTTGGTTTCACTGATACTGAGATACAGATCTTGAAGATGCGCGGCGAGTTCTTGGCTATGTTGAACGAAGATATCGAAAGCAAGAGCGTTAGGGTGCCTACGCCGTGGCAGTTGGCTACGCTGGCGGAGTACATGGCGATACCTCAGTCATTGGTAACTAAGTCGATAGTTGAATACGGTCTCGACCGCGACTTCGCAGAGTTCGTCGCTAGGTATATAGCAGTTAGGCCGCTTAAGGCGGACTATAGGGAAGTCATCACAAGCGCGATTAGGGCGCTGAGGTACGGCGCAATAAGCCAAGACGTGTTCAACAACATATTGAAGAACGCTTTGAACTACGGATTCACGGAGCCCGAAATTGCGCTGATTCAGATGAGGACTGAGCTGGACTTGGCAGTTGATGAGGCTAGGGAGTACGTCCCCACGCCGGCTATGCTCGCCACCATGGCTGAGTACCTGCCTGAGGTGCGTTACTACATTAAGGAGGTGTTTAAGGCGCGTAGAATATCGGGCGTCTGGGCTGAGTTGTGGACTAAGTACATCTACCTGAGGCCCCTCGTAGACGATGTCAGGCGGTGGCTCAATGCGATGACCACGCTGGTGGAGCACGGCATACTGCCTATGGACGCACTTGGCGACGTGTTTAAGGTGCTTTCCACCTACGGCTACGAGCAACTTGAGCAGGAGATAATCACACGTACGGTGCTCTCCAACAAGGCTAGGTATGCTTGGAACGAGTTGCTGGGCACGGCCAGGAATTTGGCCACTATGGCGCGTTACAGCGACGTAGCTGCAGACATGGCGTGGACCCGCGTCGCCAAGATTATAGACGCTCTTCCAGTCGACAACGCGACTAAGGACGCGATTAAGACCATGTGGAAACAGTACATAACTCACTACCAGAACTACCCCGAGATAAGGTCATATGTCACTGAGCTTGTGACTAGCTACGCCTACGGCATAATTGACGACCAGACGTTTGAGAAGGAGTTGCAGTACCTCAAACAATTGGGCGTGCCTGATATGACTATTGCGTTGATAAGGCGCAGGGCGCAACTGAGACGCTTAAGAGTAGCTGCGAGTAGACAGCAAAGCTACTAAGCTTAAATATCTTTCAATATATTTTTTTATATGTCTTCGAATCAACCCAAATCTATCGATGATATAGTTAAAGAGCTAAACGAAATGTTGAATAAGCATGTTAAGGAGACGGAGAAACATGTTGCAACTCTGCAACAATCGGCACAACAGCTCGCTAAGCTGAGCGACGAGCTTAAGAAGATGGCTCAGGAGCTGTCTAAACCAATACAGAAACAGTCGCAACAACAGCAGGGCAAGAAATAGGATGAGTTGGCGCGGTTTACGCTACAAAGGTACCGAGGTGTTGCGGAGCACGGAGTGGAACGCAGTAGTCGACTCTCTAAATGATTTGTATGGAATGTTGACGTCTGGGCAGAGCGACATCACCGTCGATGAGGTCAACGCGCGGACGGCACACTTTGAAACACGACCGGACGTGGAGGGCAGGCCTGTGCTTCTCGACGATGACCCTGTTCACATAGCCAGTTTCTACGACACAGCTAAACAACAAATAACTGATGCCATTAACGCGTCACAACTGTACGGTTTGTGGAGCAAGGCTATAGATGAAAACGGGAGGGTAGGCGTAAGGATATATGAGCCCGTAGATTCTGAGGGGAGGATCATCATAGCTGCACCTACCGAATTGATGTCTGAGCTCATGCCCGTATCGGCAACAGGTTCGGTAACAGCATCGTCAAACACGTCCGGGCTGACGGTGCAACTCAATAAGGGCGGGCGTCCATACGTCGATATCTACTATGCATTGGGTGGTCAAGGCACGGTGTACGTCGAAGTATCTCTAGACGGATCCACATGGCGCTTGCTGGACACAATAACAATGTCTTCGCCTGGCAATGGAGTAAAGACGTACCAAGAAGTCGCG
>Ga0315272_10000324_pt1 | contig 23654 bp, 17 predicted proteins | sample C3_middle_MG_FD_203918 | JGI IMG/M metagenome (GOLD analysis project Ga0315272, IMG submission 203918) | Sediment microbial communities from Yellowstone Lake, YNP, Wyoming, USA - C3_middle | ecosystem: Environmental > Aquatic > Freshwater > Lake > Sediment | place: USA: Wyoming | collected...
AAGCAGCGGCGTGATTCCATCAGTCAATACGAAGCGGCAGGCCGGCAGGATTTGGCGGATGTGGAAAAGTTTGAAATGAGTGTTCTGGCAACCTATATGCCGCAACAGTTCAACGAAGCCGAAATCACGGCAGCTGTGGTCGAGGCGATCGCCTCGACAGGAGCGGCGGGTCAGCAAGACATGGGCAAGGTGATGGGCGTGCTCAAACCCAAGTTGGCCGGACGCGCCGATATGGGCAAGGTTTCTGCGTTGATCAAGGCGCAACTGACCAAGTAGTCTGCAGTAATCATCCCGGGTAATACCCAGATAACCATTCCTTTTGGTTTTTGCCGAGCGTAACGAAAAAGGCGGTGATGGCGTGATTCCAAAAAATTTCATTCAGGATCTGCTCAATCGTCTCGATATCGTGGACGTTGTCGAGCGTTACGTGCCGCTCAAAAAAGCCGGCGCAAATTTTGTTGCCTGCTGTCCATTTCACAGCGAAAAATCTCCCTCATTTACCGTCAGCCAGACCAAGCAGTTCTATCATTGTTTCGGTTGCGGCGCACATGGCACGGCGATCGGTTTTGTCATGGAGCACGCCGGACTGGGCTATGTCGATGCGATCGAAGAATTGGCGCGCAGTGTGGGTTTGGAGGTTCCGCGCGAGCGACCCGCCGTAGGCGAGTCATATCAAAAAGTCGCACCGGATTTATATGAGGTGATGCAGACCGCCACCCGCTATTACCGCGAGCAGCTCAAACATTCCCAGCGCGCGATCGACTATCTGAAGCAGAGAGGCCTGAGCGGCGAAATCGCGGCAAAATTTGGTATCGGTTACTCCCCGGATGGCTGGCAGAATCTGGCTGCCGTGTTTTCGAATTACCAGGATGAAACGCTGAGCGAGACCGGTCTGGTGATCAGTAATGACGAGGGCAAACGTTACGATCGTTTTCGTGACCGTATCATGTTCCCGATCATCAACGTGCGCGGTCAGGTTATCGGTTTTGGCGGGAGGGTACTGGACAAGGGTGAGCCCAAGTATCTCAATTCACCGGAAACGCCGTTGTTTGAAAAAGGCCGCGAGCTGTATGGCCTGTTTCAGACTCAGAAGGTTATTCGTGCCGAGCAACGAGTGTTGGTGGTGGAAGGTTATATGGATGTGGTGGCGCTGGCGCAACACGGCGTGGAGTATGCCGTCGCGACCTTGGGAACGGCTACCACGCCGCATCATGTGCAGAAATTATTGCGCCTCGCCGAACATATCATATTTTGTTTTGATGGCGACAAGGCCGGGCAGCGAGCGGCCTGGCGCGCTCTGGAAAACGCATTGCCATACCTGCAAGACGGCAAGCGCATCAGTTTTTTATTTTTGCCGGTCGAACATGACCCGGACAGCTTCATTCGCGAGTCCGGCAAAGCCGCTTTTGAGCAGCGCGTCCAGGAAGCCATGCCTCTGTCATCCTATCTGTTGCGTGAAGTCAGTGCCGGGCTCGATTTGCGCAGCCAGGAAGGGCGCAGTCAATTATTGCAGCGCGCCAAGCCGTTACTGACCGCAATTGTTGCACCGACCACGGCGTTGTTGCTGCGCAAGGAGGTTGCGGCACTGTCTGGCGTTAGCCAATCGGAACTGGAGGCGTTGTATGAGGTCGAGTCGATAGGTCGCGCACCGCGTGCTGCTTTTCAAAAAGCAGGACGCGCCACGCCTTCGGCGCACCGCTTATTGTTGCAATGTCTGCTTGCTCAACCCGGATTGGGGCAGCAGATGCCTGGCGAGTGGCATGAGCAAGGCGCCGATGCCGATGCGGTTTTGGCAGTGCTGGTGGTGTTGCGTGAAACTGATTTCACGCTGAGCAGTCCAACCCTCGCGCAGTTGTTTCAAGGCACTGCCCACCAAAAAACATTGGCAGCCGCACAGGCGGAAATGTTGAATTGGGGCGAGAATTTTGACGTGGCTGCCGAGTTTTCAGGGCTGATTGGCAAGTTCACCGAAAGCCAGCGCCGTCAAGAACGTCAAGCTCTGGAAGCTAAAGGTTTTTCCAATTTGACGGATGCGGAACGTGAACAATACCGGCTTTTGCAGCAACGTGGCTGACCAGTCTGCATAGGGTGTTGGGACATTAACTGCCGCCAGTACTGCCAGCAGAATTATAAGTAATCAACTATGCAAAGCTAAGCACCTAATGAGATTAGGAAAATTCTGGCGGCATAGGGTATAATCCGCCGCTTTTCGGCGGGCTTAAAAACGCTAATTGAGGTCTTCAAATTTCTATTTGGGATCTTCGCAATCGGGAACTTGAACATGGCAAAACCTAAAGACAAGAAAAAGTTGGATAAAAAGCAAGTTGTGGCTATCGAGCAACTGGTTATTGACCAGCAGCAGGATATCGAGGCACGGCGCACACGCCTGAAAGCATTGATTGTGCTTGGCAAGGAGCGTGGCTATCTGACGTTCGCGGAAATCAACGACCATTTGCCGGACATGCTTGAAGTCGAGCAGATCGAAGGCGTGGTCAGCATGATCAATGAAATGGGCATTTCGGTGTGCGATGTCGCACCTGATGCTGAGACGCTCATCATGACCGATGTCGCACCTGCAGTGGCAGACGAAGATGCGGTGGAAGAAGCGGAAGCCGCACTTTCCACGGTGGACTCTGAATTCGGCCGTACCACCGATCCGGTGCGCATGTACATGCGCGAAATGGGCACGGTCGGATTGCTCACCCGCGAAAAAGAAATCGAGATCGCCAAGCGTATTGAAGAAGGTCTGAAGCATATGATTCAGGCGATTTCCGCGTGTCCGGCGACGATCGCTGAAATTCTGATGATTGCCGCGAAGATCGAAGGCAACCAGATGCGCATCGACGAGTTGATCGATGGTTTTGTGGATGTCGCAAATGAAGACGTCATTGCCGGGGATGGCGATGATGAGGCAGAAGAGATCAGCGCCAATGACATCGCTGACGAGGAAGAGGATGAAGAAGCTGCTGCTGCTGAAGCTGCAGCCAATTTGGCTCAGTTGAGGGAGGATGCGTTGTCGCGTTTCGCCGTCATCACCGACCTGTTTACCAAGCTGGGTAAGGCTTATGACAAGCACGGTTATCGCAGCAAGCAATACGATAAGTTACAGGCCGGTATCTCTGACGAACTGATGAAGTTCCGCTTCTCTGCGAAGCAGGTGGATGCTTTGTGCGATACCATGCGCGGTTTGGTCGAAGAAGTGCGCCGCAGTGAGCGCAGTATTCAGGACATGTGCGTGATCAAAGGCAAGATGCCGCGCCAACATTTCATCAAGACTTTCCCTGGTAATGAAGACAATCTGCAGTGGGTAGCACACGAACTTAAGTCTAAAAAGCCTTATAGCGAAACGCTTGATCGCTACCATCATGCCATCGTAGAGCAGCAAAAGCGGTTACTTGATTTGCAGCAGCGCGTCGGAATTCCGATCCGCGACCTGAAGGAAATCAATCGCCAGATGACCAATGGAGAAGCCAAGGCCCGCCGCGCAAAGCGTGACATGATAGAAGCCAACCTGCGCCTAGTGATTTCGATCGCCAAAAAATATACCAATCGCGGTTTACAATTCCTGGACCTGATCCAGGAAGGTAACATCGGCCTGATGAAAGCCGTAGATAAGTTTGAATACCGACGCGGTTATAAGTTTTCGACCTATGCAACCTGGTGGATACGCCAGGCGATCACTCGTTCCATCGCCGATCAGGCGCGCACAATCCGTATCCCGGTGCATATGATCGAGACCATCAACAAGATGAATCGCATCTCGCGGCAGATCATGCAAGAGACTGGTCAGGAGCCGGATGTTGCGACTCTGGTCATCAAGATGGAAATGCCCGAAGACAAAATTCGCAAGATATTCAAGATCGCCAAGGAGCCGATCTCCATGGAAATGCCGGTGGGCGATGATGACGATTCGCATTTGGGCGACTTCATTGAAGACTCGCATACCACCGTTCCGATCGATGCGGCGATTTACGAAAGCCTGCGCGGTGCGACAGCTGGGATCCTTGATAGCCTGACACAACGCGAGGCCAAGGTGTTGCGGATGCGCTTCGGTATCGAAATGAACACAGATCACACGCTGGAAGAAGTGGGCAAGCAATTCGACGTGACTCGCGAGCGTATCCGTCAGATCGAAGCCAAGGCCTTGCGTAAGCTGCGTCATCCTTCGCGTTCCGAAAAGCTGAAGAGCTTCCTGGACAGCGAAAATTAAGCTTTCCCGGGCCCTTAGCTCAGTTGGTTAGAGCAGAGGACTCATAATCCTTTGGTCCGCGGTTCAAGTCCGCGAGGGCCCACCAATAAAAAAGGCTTGCAGCGATGCAGGCCTTTTTTCTCATCGCAGCGAAAAGAGCGAAGTGAGTAATGAGGTTAGGAGCAAAGAAGTGGGGGCAGTGGTTCTTTGATCAGATTCTGTATACGTCTTAAACGTGTATCATCTTCCTTGCTGTACTTGAATCAACTTGCTGAGGAATTGGAATTGTGCGATTAACCTTATACACAGACTACTCATTGCGCGTTCTTTTGTTCCTTGCCGCCCAACCGGAAAAGTCGGCGACAATCACTGAGATAACCGATTTCTACAAGATTTCGCGTAACCATCTCGTCAAGGTGGTGCATAACTTGGGTATCCTCGGATTTATCACTACGAGCAGGGGGAAGCATGGCGGAATAAGGCTCGCCAGGCCTGCAGAGCAGATTTCCATCAGCGAGGTGGTTAGAAAAACCGAACCTGATATGGATCTGCTGGAATGCTTCAATCCAAAGACTGACAACTGTGTGATTAGCCCGACGTGTCGCCTGAAATCGATGATATTCGATGGCAGGACCGCGTTTCTTGATGTGCTTGACCGCTATACGCTCGCGGATGCGGCAATAGCTTCGACACCTTCCAAACCTGTCTATGTGAACATCTCGAAATTGAAGCGATAAGTACGAGCTGGGGCGAACGGGTTTTCCGGGAACTGTGATCTTTGCTTGGGTTGCCAACAAATAATCTGAAAATTCTGCCAAAGAGTGTTGAACGATATCCCTTTACCTACCTCTGCCTTGCGCCGCAAAGCCCGGCTTGACTCACTCGCTGCGATAGAGTTTCCCGCCGATCTCCCGGTGGTGCAAAAGCGCGAGGACTTGGCTCGAGCAATTTCTGATAACCAGGTGGTGATCGTGTGCGGCGAAACTGGCTCGGGCAAGACCACGCAGCTGCCGAAAATATGTTTGATGCTGGGGCGGGGTGTCATGGGCGTCATCGGCCATACCCAGCCGCGTCGCGTCGCAGCACGTACCGTGGCGACGCGCATCGCGTTCGAACTGAAAACCGAGCTGGGCGGCGCGGTCGGTTACAAGGTGCGCTTCAATGACAAGGTGTCGCCCGACACCAGCATCAAACTGATGACAGACGGTATTCTGCTCGCCGAAATACACAGTGACCCGCTGTTGAAAAAGTACGACACGCTGATCATCGACGAGGCGCATGAGCGCAGCCTGAACATCGATTTTCTGCTTGGCTTCATCAAACAATTATTGCCGCGCCGGCCCGATCTCAAGCTCATCATCACATCGGCGACGTTGGATGCTGATCGTTTTGCCAGACACTTTGGTGCGTTGGTGGTGGAAGTGTCCGGACGCAGTTATCCGGTCGAAACTCGCTATCGCCCATTGGAGGTGAGCGAAGAAGGAGAGGCGCAGGACATAACCCAGGCGGTGAGCAGCGCGCTGGATGAGCTCGCCGTTGGCGGCCTGCGCGGCGATGTGCTGGTATTCCTGCCCGGCGAGCGCGAGATACGCGATACCGCAGAATCTTTGCGCAAGCATCACCCGCCAAACTTGCGTCATGGAGGTATCGAAGTACTGCCGCTGTTCGCGCGATTGTCGGCGGCGGAGCAAGACCGCGTGTTTAAAACCGGCGGACAGCGGCGCGTGGTGCTAGCCACCAACGTCGCGGAAACCTCGCTGACCGTGCCGAACATCGGCTATGTGATCGACTGTGGCCTGGCGCGGGTGAATCGCTATAGCATCCGCCAGAAGGTCGAGCAGTTGCACATCGAAAAGATCTCGCGTGCCGCTGCCAACCAACGCGCCGGGCGCTGCGGGCGGGTGATGAGCGGGGTGTGCGTGCGACTGTACGACGAAGCGGATTTTTTGCAGCGCGTGGAATTCACCGATCCGGAAATATTCCGTGTGTCACTTGCAACGGTCATCCTGCGCATGAGTGCGCTGGAACTTGGCGAAATATCAGAGTTCCCGTTTATCGAGCCGCCTACTCCACGCATGATCGCGGACGGTTACCAGTTGCTTGGCGAGCTCGGTGCGATCGATGAAATGCGCCAGCTTACCAAGTTGGGCCACGAACTCGCCAAACTGCCGCTCGACCCGAAGATCGCGCGCCTGCTTTTGGCTGGGCGGCAATATCACTGCCTGACGGAGATCCTGATCATCGCAAGCGCGCTATCGGTGCAGGATCCGCGCGAGCGCCCACTGGACAGGCAGGAAGCCGCAGATGCGGCGCATAAATGCTTCGCCGATGAGCGCTCTGATTTTCTTTCCTACCTCAAGATATGGGCGTGGTTCGGGCAGGCCGTGGCAGATAAAAAATCCAATCGAATGCTGGCGGAAGAGTGCCGCAGGAATTTCTTGTCGCCGCTGCGGCTGCGCGAGTGGCGCGAGTTGCACCAGCAGTTGCATGCGCAGGTTGCGGAGATGGGGATGCGCGAAAACGAGCAGCCTGCCACATACGAGCAGATACACAAAGCCCTGTTATGCGGCTTGCTCGGCAACATCGGCATGAAGAGCGTGGAAAGTAATGAATATCTGGGTGCACGCGGCATCAAATTCATTATCGCGCCGAATTCAGTGCTGGCGAAAAAAGGTACGAAGTGGGTGATGGCGGGCGAGCTGGTTGAGACGCATCGTTTGTATGCGCGCTGCGTTGCGCGCATCGAGCCGGAATGGCTGGAGGAAACTGGCGCGCATCTGATCAAGCGGCATTACTTCGATCCGCATTGGGAAAAAAAGGCCGCACAAGTCACTGCCTACGAACGCAGCACGTTGCACGGATTGCTGCTGAACGCGAAGAAACGCGTGCATTACGGGCCGATGAATGTGAACGAGTCGCGCGAAGTATTTATACGCCAGGCACTGGTTGGCGGCGAGTTCGAGACGCGCGCGCCATTCTTTGCGCACAACCAGAAACTGATCGCCGACATCGAGGTGTTGGAGCACAAGGCGCGCCGCCCGGATGTGCTGGTGGACGACGAGCTGATCTTTGCGTTCTACGACAGCCGCATTCCTGGCCAATTTTCCGGGCATGACATCCATAACGGCGCCGCATTTGAAGCCTGGCGAAAAGATGCGGAGCGCGGGGACGCGAAGCTGCTGTACCTGAAAAAAGACGATCTGATGCGACACCAAGCGGCAGGCATCACCACCGACCAGTTCCCGCCGCAGCTGAAGATCGACAATGTCAGCTTTGCGCTGAGCTACAATTTTTCGCCGGGAAAAAACGATGACGGCATTACCCTCACCGTGCCGCTCGCGCTGATCAACCAAGTGGTCGCGGCGCGCTGCGAATGGCTAATCCCCGGCATCCTGGCAGAAAAGGTGGTACAACTCATCAAGACGTTGCCGCAGAAATTGCGCCGCAATCTGGTGCCGGTGCCGGAATTTGCCGCTGAGTTCTGTCGTGAGGTAGCCGCTTCCAATACACCATTGTTGCAAGCACTGGCGCGCTACATCCGCGAGCAGAGACAACTCGACGTGCCGCTGGATGCATTCCGTCTCGAACAATTGCCGCAACACCTGCTGATGAATTTCCATGTGGTGGACGAGCATGGAAGGCAACTCGGCATGTCACGCAATTTCGCTCAACTGCACGGTGAGATTGCGCCGCGCGCCGCGCCCGCGGTGATTACGGAGACAGGGGACGCGAAGGAGGATAAAGGCGAATCCGTTTCGGAGCAGCGTTACACCTCGTGGAACTTTGGCGAATTTGCCGAGACACGAGTAGTGCAGCGTGCCAGTCAGAGCGTCACGCTGTTCAACGCGCTGGTGGACGATGGCGATGCGGTCGTGCTGCACGCCTTCGATACCCGCGATGCCGCCAATGAAGTGCATCGCGGCGGCTTGCGCCGCTTGTTCATGTTGCTGCTCAAAGAGCAGGTGAAGTATCTGGACAAGCACCTGCCGGATGCGCAACGGCTGGGCATGTTGTTTATGCCATTTGGGATGCAGCAGGAATTGCAGCAACAGATAGTGGCGATGACTTTCGAGCGTTGTTGCTTGAATGACCCTTTGCCGGTAAACGAAACAGAATTTATTGCGCGCGGCAAGGAAGCAAAAAGCCGCCTGCTGCTGATCGCTCAGGAACTTGCGCGGCTGGTCGGCAATGTGCTCAGCGAATATCAGGCCGTGCAGAAGAATCTGCCGCAGCTCAAGGCGCATGCACAGGCATCACAAGATGTGCGCGCCCAACTTGAATGGCTGCTGCACAAACGCTTCATCGCCGATACTCCGTATGAACGCTTGCAGCATGTGCCGCGCTATCTCAAGGCGATCAACCTGCGCATTGAAAAGCTGCGCAGCAATCCGGCGCGCGACGCGCAGTGCATGGCACAGATGCAACCGCTGACTCAGGCCTGGCAAAAGCTGCGTCAGGCGCAGCAGGGTAATAGCGATCCGCGCGTGGATGAGTTCGCCTGGTTGATGCAGGAACTGCGTGTGTCGCTGTTCGCGCAAGAGTTGAAAACGCCGGTGATCGTGTCGGTAAAACGGCTGGAAAAAATGCTGTCAGGGATTAGAAGTTAACTTTTTTTATCGGTGATTTGAATCGCGGCAGCAGGGTAAGGCTACGCACTGTTGTACCCCAAGTGAATGTTTTTGTTGGAGCATGATTCACAAAGAGCGGGATAAATCCCCACGAGCGAATCCACTTAACGGGTTTGCCATATTTTTTCCAAGTGCGATGACCTTGAATAGTTCACCCATTTCCGCCGGACTGGTGAGTTTTTGCAGTTGCGCAGAAAGTGGCAGGTAGTCGCGCAAATTCTCTGGCGAGGTATCTTGCAGCAATCCGGTGATGCCGCAATTGATCAGGAAGAAAGCCTGCGAGGTGTAGCCGATCAGTTCCAGGCCTGCATCGATACCACATTCGGCGATGTCGGTGAAATTCACATGCGCGGTGATGTCCTGCAAGCCGGGCAGGAAGAACGGGTCGTCGTGTGCATGGTGGCGGTAGTGACACATCAGCGTGCCGCTGCTGCGCTGCGGATGGAAGAATTCGCGGGCACCGAAACCGTAGTCGATGAACAGCATCGCTCCCTGCCCCAATCGTTGCGCGAGGCTGTTGATCAGGCCGCGCGCGGCAAGACAGATTTCGCTGACATAATCATCCGGCACCTTGATCTTCTGGGTGGCGTCCAGTAGTGCGGCATCGCTGATTGCGCCCTCCTGCCAGAAGAAACCGTGTTCACCTGATGCCACGCCGCGTTCGGTGATCGCGCTGTCCCGCCAGTGCACCAGATGCACCGGCAATGCATCAAGTACTTCGTTGGCAATGATCGCGCCACTGAATCTTTCCGGCAGTTCATCCAGCCAGTGTATCCGGTTCAGCAGGTGCGGCAAACGTTCGCTCAACAGTGCTTGCTGGCGGGCGCGCAAGTCGGCACTCACCTCAAGAATGGAATAGCTGTCCGGCAGGTTGCCGAGCTGTTCCAGTTCGGCCAGCATGTCCGCCGCCAGTTTGCCGCTGCCTGCACCCAGCTCCAGTACGTGCGGGGCGCTGGAAGCGATGATTTCGGCCACTTGCCGCGCCACGGTGCGGCCGAACAGTGGCGAGAGTTCCGGCGCGGTGATGAAGTCGCCTGCTGCGCCGAGCTTGTGCGCCCCTGCGGTGTAATAGCCCAGGCCAGGGGCGTACAAGGCGAGTTCCATGTAGCGCGCAAAGGAGATCCAGCCGCCATGTGCAACGATGTCGTGCCTGATGAATTCAATCAGGCGTGCACTGTGCAGCGCTGCTTCCGTGCTGGGTGTGGGTAAAGTGGCGGTGGGGCGGCTAGGCATGGTCAGGTATAATTCACAAAGTGGTCGAGTTTAATGGAGAGTGGTATGCAAGGCAAAGTAGTGTTGGTGACGGGAGGAGCAAAGCGCGTCGGCGCGGCGATCTGTCGTCGCCTACACGAGGCGGGGGCGCAGATCGCCGTTCACTATCGCAGCTCAGATCAAGAGGCACTGGCCTTGCAAAAAGAGTTGAACAAACTGCGACCGAAAAGTGCCACCGTGTTTCAGGCAGACCTGCTCGACCTGCACGTGCTGCCGCAACTGGTGAGCAAGATCATCAAACATTTCGGGCAGCTGGATGCGCTGGTCAACAATGCCTCAAGTTTTTACGCCACCCCGTTGGCGGATATCGATGAACCACAATGGCACGATCTGCTCGGCACCAACCTGAAAGCCCCGCTATTCCTGGCACAAGCGGCAGCGGATGAATTACGCCGTCGTCATGGTGCTATCGTGAATATCGTGGATATCCACGCCGAACGCCCGATGCATGGCCATCTGCTATACAGTGTCGCGAAGGCCGGGCTGGTTGCGCTAACCAAAGGACTGGCGCAGGAGATGGCGCCGCAGGTTCGCGTCAATGCAGTTGCTCCCGGTGTCATCGTGTGGCCGGAAAACGAGGCGTGGATGGACGAGGAGCAGCGTCGCAAGATCGTTGCGCATACCTTGCTCAAGCGCGAAGGTGAGCCGGACGATATCGCGCGAACGGTAAAATTCTTGATAGCCGACGCGCCATACATTACCGGGCAGGTCATCTCGGTGGATGGCGGGCGCAGCGTCAATCTGTAAGATCATGAACGACATCACACAGCCCATCCACTTCGAACGCCACTCCACCAACTTCAACCGCCTCAAGGGGCGGCTGGAGCACCATGTTGGCAGTGCCATCGCAGATTTCAACATGATCGAGGAAGGCGACAGCGTAATGGTATGCCTGTCCGGCGGAAAAGACTCTTACACGCTGTTGGATATATTGCTCACTTTGCGCAAACGCGCACCGATCGACTTTCGCATCGTCGCGATGAATCTCGACCAGAAGCAACCTGGTTTTCCTGTCGAAATATTGCCGAATTACCTGAAACAGCTCGGTGTGGAATACCACATCGAAACGCAGGACACTTATTCCATCGTCAAGGAAAAGATACCCGAAGGTAAAACCACCTGCTCGCTTTGTTCGCGGCTGCGGCGCGGCATCATCTACCGTGTGGCGCAGGAGCTGGGTGCAAACAAGATCGCGCTGGGGCATCACCGCGACGACATGATCGAGACGCTGTTCCTGAACATGTTCTTCGGCGGCAAGCTCAAGGCCATGCCGCCCAAACTGGTCACCGACAAAGGGGATCATGTCGTGATTCGTCCGCTGGCTTATTGCGCAGAGAAAGACATTGCCCGCTATGCACGCGGCATGGAGTTTCCGATCATCCCGTGCAATTTGTGCGGCGCGCAAGAGAACCTGCAACGCCAGAACATCAAGCAAATGCTCGCTGCGTGGGAACGCGAGTATCCGGGACGCAGCCAAACCATCTTCACCGCGATGCAAAACGTCGCGCCCTCACACTTGCTGGATGGCAATCTGTTCGATTTCAAGAATGTCCGTGCGGGTGCTAAAGTGGCTGAAGGTGATGTGGTATTTGACGATGAGGTTGAATAGGAATAAGTGCAATTCCAGTTCGAGGTTAAGCATGTTTTTTTGCAGGGCGGGTTCTACCCGCCAAAGATTGCCGTCGGGCCACTTCGGCAAGCTTAGGGCAGGATCCGCCCGACCGGCAGAGCTACGAAACGATCTGCAAACTGATTCCCAGTGTCTTCCACTGCTTCACTTCTTCTTGCAGCTCGGTTTCCGTCAAAGGATTTTGCGTTATCCAGTCCGTGTCTATCGAGAGGTGGAATTTTGTGCCACTGAAACGCCCGTGCAAGGCGGGCAGCTTGCTGTCGCTGCGGTTGCGGTAGAACAGCACGGCCATGCGCAGGCTCATCGCCAGTACAAAATCTTTAGAATCCTTCATTTGTCCTTGTAGTCTGCTCAGCTTGCCGCGCTGCGCCAGTGCCAGCAGGCTCAGGCTCGCCTGTTCTTTTTTGGAGAAGCCCGGCATATCAGCGTTGGCGAGGATATAAGCAGTGTGTTTGTGATAGCCGCTGTGTGCGACGCTGATACCGATTTCATGAAGACTGGCTACCCAGCCAAGCAGGTGCAACGCGGGCTCGTCGATTTCATCGCCGAGGAATTGCTGCGCAAATACCTGTGCCAGCTTGGTCACGCGCTTTGCCTGTTTGGCGTCGACGCGATAACGCTGCATGAATTGCTGCACCGTCACAACGCGCATGTCGTTGTTATGAAAACGCCCCAGCAAGTCGTACAACACGCCCTCGCGCAATCCGCCCAAGGCTAGGTCCATATGAGCGATGCCCAATTCGCAGAAAGCCGCGTACATGATGGCAAATCCGCCTGCCAGTGTAAAAACACGATCCGGGCGCAAACCCTGCAGTTCAAGCTTTTGCATGTCGCCTACAGTAAGTAAATGTGTGCGCAGCTTGTCGAGTCCTTCGCGAGTGATGCCGCCTTTGCTGTAGCCGTTCAACTCCAGTATCTCGGCGATGGCCTTTGCCGTACCAGATGAACCGAGAGCTTTCTGCCACTGATCTTTATAGTCGGAGACGATAGTCTGGAACTCGATGCGCGCGGCGAGTTCGGCTTGCTTGAGATTCTGTTTGGTGATCTTGCCATCCGGAAAAAAACGGATGCTGAAACTGACGCAGCCCATGTACAGACTTTCCAGATTGAGTGGAGTGAGTCCGTTGCCGATGATGCATTCGGTGGAGCCGCCGCCGATGTCGATCACCAGCTGATTGTCTGGCGATTGAGGCAGGCCATGCGCCACGCCGAGATAGATCAGGCGAGCTTCTTCGTGTCCAGCGATGACTTCTATCGGGAAGCCAAGGACATGCTCGGCTTGCGGAATGAAGTCGGCGGCATTTTTGGCCACGCGCAACGAGTTGGTGCCAACTACGCGTACTGCTTCGCGTGGCAAGTCGCGCAGGCGTTCGGCGAATCTCCCCAGCGCGGCCAGAGCACGCTGCTGAGCATCGGTATCCAAGTATTTGTCGGCAGTGAGTCCGGCGGCCAGACGCACCGGTTCACGCATTCCATCCAGCATGTATAGCTGGTCACCTTCCACGCGCGCGATTTGCAGCCTAAAGCTGTTAGAGCCCAGGTCTACCGCAGCGAGGATGGGTTGCTGCTGCACTAGAGGCCCACTACTGCTGAATTTCCCGGTCTATTTCATCGATGGTGATGTGGCGTACGTCGCGCCCCTTGACCATGTAGATGACATATTCGGACATGTTTTTTGCATGGTCCCCGATGCGCTCGATCGCCTTTGCCACGAACAGGATTTCCAGCGAAGTGGAAATGGTGCGGGGGTCCTCCATCATGAAGGTGATGAGATAACGCATGATGGCACGGAATTCCTCGTCCACCTGATCATCCATTCGAACCACTTGTGCAGCCATCACTACATCCAGACGCGCAAAGGCATCCAGCGATTTGCGCAGCATGTCCAGGGCGATATCTGCAGCATGTTTGATTTCCTGATAGCGCGGGATGGCGAGCCCGTTTTTTTGTGAAAGCAGTTTGGCCATGCGCGCGATCTTTTCGGCTTCATCGCCGATGCGCTCGAGATCGGTGATGGTCTTGATCACTGCCATCACCAAACGCAGGTCGCCCGCAGCCGGTTGGCGGCGCGCGATCACCTGACTGCACGCTTCGTCGATCTTTACTTCCATGCCATTGACGCGATGGTCGTCATTGATCACTCGCGTCATCAGGGCCACATCGCCGCTGACGAGCGATTCGACAGCACTCTTGATCTGACTTTCCACCAAACCACCCATCTGCAACACGTGAGCACGGATAGCCTCGAGATCGGCATCGAACTGGCGGGAAATATGGTCACTGCTGGTCATGATAGATTCCTTGAATAAAATAACGGGACAGCATAATCGATAAGTGTGAAGATCAAGTGACAGCCGTCAAATGATCCTTTACACGGTCATTGTTTTGACGCCTTCCGGCGTGCCGAGCAGCAGCACATCGGCGCCACGGCGGGCGAACAGACCATTGGTAACCACGCCTGCAATGTGATCCAGGGTGGACTCCAGCTCCACTGGATTCATGATGCTCAACCCGTGCACATCGAGGATCAGATTGCCGTTGTCGGTAGTAAAGCCTTCGCGCAATTTGGGTTGCCCACCCAACGCGACCAACTGCCTTGCCACCGAGCTGCGCGCCATCGGAATCACCTCTATCGGCAACGGGAATTTGCCCAGCACATCCACTAGCTTGCTGGCATCGCATACGCAAATGAATTTTTTGCTGGCGGCGGCCACGATCTTTTCGCGAGTCAGCGCGCCGCCGCCGCCCTTGATCATGTGCAGATGGCGTGTGATCTCGTCAGCGCCGTCTACATACACCTGCAGGCTACCCGCATCGTTTAGCGACAACACCTCGATGCCGTGTCCTTGCAAGCGCTTGGCCGAAGCCTCGGAGCTGGCTACCGCACCGCGTATCTTGTGCTTGATCTTGGCCAGTTCATCGATGAAGAAATTGGCGGTGGAACCGGTACCCACGCCAACGATGCAATCGACCGGCACATATTCGATCGCAGCCTTTGCAACTGCGCGCTTCAACTCGTCTTGACTCATCATGCTATCTGCTCACTTTCGATAATATTCTTTACACACCCGCGATTATTGCAGGAATTGAAAAGTTTGGGGAAATTTGCTCGCGAAATTAATGATGCCCGACAACAATAAAAAAGGCGGGTTTCCCCGCCCTTATTCACCTTGTTCGATACCATTTTACCGAATCGGGGCTTACCACTGATAGGAAATGCCGATAGAAACCACAGGCCACCATTTGTATTTACTCAAGTCACTTTGCAATTTAGCATTTGCTGCATCGGCATCGGCTTGCAGAGTATTGCAGGATGTAGCGCATCCGACTACCAGATCGATCGTGGGCTCACCCTGATAAAGTAGGCCAAAATCTGCCACCAGCCCCCAGCCCTTGCTCTTTTCCACTGGATTACCCCAGCCTATCCCGACGTATGGTGCAACTGGCATGAATGACACCGTGCCCTGAAACGTACTGAGCACATTGGGACCGGTACCAGATGTAAAGTATTGAGTGTTGCCAAGCCAAAGGCTGCTGCCGGAAGGAACAAAAACGCTTGTGGTGTTGTTGTATAACAAACCACCGCTGGCCCGGAAGCTGGATTCTTTCGGATACCAGTCCAATAACACACTGGCTGATTGCATTTTCAAATCATTTTGATAATTCGATGAACCCGCAGTGCCATTATATTTGTAACGACCGCCGTTGATTCCGAAACGAGCGTTGACACCGTCAAAGATGTTTGCACTCAATTCGGCGCCAACACCAAGAGTGCTGATCTTGCCGGTCAAGGCTACGCCGGATTTACTTTCCCCAGGAATGCTTTTATCAGCAGCCTTGGTTGGCTCAGGTGCAGCAGCAGCCGGAACGGAGGCAGCTGCCGGAGCTTTGGCAGGGGCTTTAGCTGGAGCTTTGGCCGGAACTTTAGCCGTAGCCAGAACGGGGGCAATAGCTATGGCAGGAACCGGAATGGGCACAGGAACAGAAACGGGTGCAGGATTAGCCGAAGCATTAACCGGTATTGAAAGCAGCTCTCTGAAAGTACCCGAAGGAATAGCCGAAGCTGCGATCAAGGTAGCCAAAGCGCTTGAGGAAGCCACGACAGCAGACTGGCCTGCACCAAGAGTTACCGTGCCGCCAGCGTTCGTCATGTCGATGCTTCCCTGTAGCACTTGGCCGTACATTTGCTTGTCCGCCATGACAACCATGAATTCGGTTCCGCGTATTCCGATGGTCGCATTCGGGGTCGACAGCCTGAACGCCTGTTTTCGATTCTGTCCGATCAATCCTGTGATGAAACGCATTCCGCCCTTGAACATCGACAAAACGATACTGCTATTACCGATTTTTCTGGCATCGTAGCGGTAATTACGCACATATAAAACAGAGTTGGCCTGCATGGTGACTACTTCACCATCTTCAAATCTTACAAGTGCGGAGCTTTTATCGCCGGTGCTGATCAGCGTGTCGGAAATGATGGGTTCATTATTTATCACCCGATGCGCGGGGTTCTTGCCCTGCGTGGCTGAAACGCTGCCGCTTATCACGTAAACACGGCTGCCCGCTATCTGAGCAGGTGATGCAGCAGTTTCTTGTGCAGCTGATGAAACGGAGGGGATCAAGACCAAAGCCGCTAAAATCGTTGCAATTATATTCATTTCAAAAGGCCTGTTAGGTTGGGAATCAAGCGTTAACCGGCGTGAATGTAAACGTGGCGCGATGGGCAGTCAATAGGCCAGGTAAACCGGAGACCGTTCGGGAGCGCGGGTCATTCGCGGTACTTGGGTGCTGAATCCCGATCGGGCAGTGGTAAAATGCCGATGAAATCACAACAACAGGCAGACATGAAGATGCAAGTTCGTGAAGTTAAAACCACCCCTTTTCCCGATCAGAGAGCCGGGACTTCGGGTCTGCGCAAGCGCGTTCCTGCCTTCAAGCAGGCGCACTACCTGGAAAACTTCGTGCAGTCCATCTTCGATACCATTGCAGTGCCGCCGAACGCGACGCTGGTGCTGGGTGGCGACGGACGCTACTACAACCGCGAAGCAATCCAGATTATATTGAAGATGGCGGCGGCCAGCGGCTTCGCCTGCGTGCTGGTCGGCAAGGGCGGGATACTCTCCACGCCCGCCGCATCTTGCATCATTCGCAAATACCGCACCCACGGCGGGATCATCCTGTCCGCCAGCCACAACCCTGGCGGCCCGGACGGCGATTTTGGCATCAAGTACAACACTGCCAGCGGCGGTCCGGCACCGGAGAAGATCACCGAGGCGATCTTCGCGGCTAGCAAGGCTATCTCACAATATCGCATTATCGATGCGGGCGATGTAGAGTTGGACAGAGTGGGCGATTACGAGATCGGGGCCATGACCGTATCGGTGATCGACCCGGTAGAGGCTTATGCTGAGCTGATGGAAACACTGTTTAATTTCACGTCGATTCGCGCACTATTGAACAGCGGTTTCCGCATCAAATTCGACGCGATGCATGCGGTGACTGGACCGTATGCGCGCGAGATTCTGGTGGGTCGGCTGGGTGCGCCGGCGGACTGCGTGATGAACGCGATTCCGCTGCCGGATTTCGGTGGAGGCCACCCTGACCCGAATCTGACTTACGCACACGAGCTGGTCGAAATCCTGTATGGCGACGGCGCGCCGGATTTCGGCGCAGCTTCGGACGGTGATGGTGATCGCAACATGATCCTTGGCAAACACTTCTTCGTGACGCCCTCTGATAGTCTCGCGATACTTGCCGCGAACGCGCGTCTGGTACCGGGGTACCAGCAAGGCTTGGCGGGCATTGCGCGTTCGATGCCGACCAGCGCGGCAGCGGACCGCGTTGCCAAGGCTCTTGGCATACCTTGTTTTGAGACGCCGACAGGCTGGAAATTTTTCGGCAATCTGATGGATGCTGGGAAGGTCACGCTATGCGGTGAAGAAAGCTTCGGGACCGGTTCCGACCACGTGCGCGAGAAGGATGGACTGTGGGCGGTGCTGTTCTGGCTGAACATCCTCGCGGTGCGCAAGCAATCGGTCGAAGCCATAGTCCGCGAGCACTGGACGCGCTTTGGGCGTAACATCTACTCGCGCCACGATTACGAAGGCATTCCGGCCGATGCGGCCAATGGCGTGATGAAATTGTTGCACGATAGTTTCGAATCTTTGAACGGCGCTAAATTCGGCCATCTGCAAGTGAAGCTGTGTGATGACTTCAGTTATACCGATCCGGTAGATGGCAGCGTCAGCACCGGGCAGGGCGTGCGCATCCTGTTCACAGATGGTTCGCGCATCGTGTTCCGCCTCTCCGGTACCGGCACCGAGGGCGCGACCCTGCGCATCTATCTGGAAAGCTTCGAGCCGGACGTCGGCAAGCATCACCTGGATGCCCAGGAAGCGCTCGCAACGTTGATCGACATCGCGCTGCAGATTTCCGAACTGCGCAAGCGCACCGGGCGGGACAAGCCGACGGTCATTACCTGAGCGCGTATAATCAGTATTCCATATGTTTTTTCGCGCCGTTCAGGCGCGGGTTCATTTTGAAGGAGCACACCATGAACAACAAACAAATCATCCAGACCCCTGATGCACCTGTAGCGATCGGCACCTATTCACAGGCTGTGCGCGTCGGAGATACCGTGTACCTGTCCGGCCAGATCGGGCTCGACCCTCACACGATGCAAATGGCGGAAGGCATCGAGGCGCAGGTTCATCGCGTGTTCCAGAACTTGCGCGCGGTCGCAAGCGCAGCCGACAGCAGCTTCGATGATCTAGTGAAGCTGAACGTTTATCTCACCGACCTCGCGCACTTCGCCAAGGTGAACGAAATCATGGCTACTTACTTTCGCCAGCCTTATCCTGCACGCGCCGCAGTGGGTGTGGCCGCGCTGCCGCGCGCAGCGCTGGTGGAAATGGATGGCGTGCTGGTCGTTCAGTACTGATTCCGTATCAGATTGCGGGAGAGCGGCAATGAACACCGTTGTAAAAAATCCGAATAATTGAACTCCCCCGCAAAAATCTCCCCCGCCACGCTGGCCAAACTCGCCAAGCTCGGCATCCTTCATCGAGCCGATCTGCTATTGCATCTGCCGTTGCGCTATGAGGACGAGACCCATCTCGCGCCGATTGCCACGGTGCAGGCTGGCGAGACGGTGCAGGTGCAGGGAACAATCGCGCACAGCGAGGTCGCTTTCCGTCCGCGCCGCACGCTGGTATGCCGCCTGGAAGACGGCGATGGCGAGCTTTATCTGCGCTTCTTGAATTTCTATCCCAGTCAGCAGAAGCAGCTCGCGGTCGGCAAGCAGATACGCGCGGTTGGCGAGGTGCGCATGGGCTACTTCGGGCTGGAGATGGTGCATCCGAAATGTCGTGCGGTTCAAAATGATACGCCTTTGCAACAAAGCCTGACGCCGGTCTACCCGACCACGGCGGGGCTAGCGCAACCCATCTTGCGCAAGCTGATCGTCAATGCGCTAGAAGCGCTGCCGCTGACTGATACCTTGCCCGACGCGCTGCTGGGAAAATTGAAACTGGCCGGTTTTGCCGACAGTATCCGGTTGTTGCACAACCCCACTCCGGATATTGCCGCCAGTGAGTTGGAAGAACGCAGCCATGTCGCTTGGCGGCGCATCAAGTTTGATGAATTGTTGGCGCAGCAACTGTCGATGCGTGTCCATTATCGCGAACGTGGCAAGCGAATCGCGCCTGGTCTGGTCGATCATGGCACGTTCACCGCGCGCTTGATCAAAGCGCTGCCATTTACGCTGACCAAAGCGCAACAGCGTACTTTCGCCGCAATCAGTCATGATCTGGCCAAGCCGCATCCGATGCAACGCCTGCTGCTTGGCGATGTAGGCAGTGGCAAGACCATCGTCGCGACGCTGGCCGCATTGCAGGCTATCGAGAATGGTTATCAGGTCGCGTTGATGGCGCCCACCGAGATACTCGCCGAGCAGCATTACCTCAAGCTGCTCGACTGGCTGGAGCCGCTCGGGATCAAACCCGTGTGGCTGTCCGGCAGCATGAAGAAAAAGGATAAACAGCTCTCTGCCGAACATATCGCATCAGGCGAAACACTGCTGGCGATAGGTACTCATGCGCTGTTTCAGCAGAGCATCGAGTTTCACAAGCTCGGGCTCGTGATCGTCGACGAGCAGCACAAGTTCGGCGTGCAGCAGCGACTCGCTCTCCGAAATAAAGGAAAAAATTTGAATCCCATTTCGAAGTTCAAACAAGGCGGCGATAAAGCAGCGACGCAGACAGTACAAATGGCACGGCAAGGAGCTGAAGAGGAAGCCGATGCAGTTTTACCGGTGAAATGGGATTCGAATGAACCGCATCAACTGATGATGAGTGCGACACCTATTCCGCGCACGCTCGCGATGAGCTACTACGCCGACCTTGACGTGTCGGTGATAGATGAATTGCCGCCGGGGCGCACGCCGGTGGTTACAAAATTGGTCAGCGATGCGCGCCGCGATGAAGTGTTTGAACGGGTGCGCGCTGCCTGCATGTCGGGACATCAGGCTTATTGGGTGTGCCCACTGATCGATGAATCTGAAACCCTGCAATTGCAAACCGCGCTTGAGACTTTTCAGTTGCTCAGAGAAACCTTTCCCGAGCTACGTGTGGGCCTGGTACACGGAAAATTGGATAATGCCGAGAAGGCCCGCGTGATGGTCGCATTCAAGGCGGGTGAGCTGCAGCTGCTGGTCGCTACCACGGTCATCGAGGTCGGCGTGGATGTGCCCAACGCCAGCCTGATGGTGATCGACCACGCCGAGCGCATGGGGCTGGCGCAGCTGCACCAACTGCGCGGCAGGGTGGGGCGTGGTGCGGCGGAGAGCCTATGCGTGCTGCTCTACCAGCAGCCACTCTCCGAACTGGCGCGAGCAAGATTGAAAATCATCTTCGAGAGCAACGATGGTTTTGCAATCGCACAGCATGACCTGCAGTTGCGCGGCCCCGGCGAACTGCTCGGCGCACGGCAGAGCGGCGTTGCGATGCTGCGTTTCGCCGACATCAGCGCGGATGAAGATTTGTTGAATCTTGCCCGACAAGTTGCCGACGAACTATTGTGCGACTTTCCCGATGCGGTGAGAATGCATTTGCAAAGATGGATGGCCAATAAACATGATTTTTTGCAAGTATGACATCGCTGCAATTTGGGTAATTTAACCCTTTTTGGGTGCGTCGCATTCGGCTTCAGGTCAGGAAATGTATAATCTCCGGTCAGCAATTCAATGCAAATTGATGATCCAGATTGACTGGCAGGATTAAATCTCTTTCTTGATCAGCGGATTTTCGGAAGAGACTAGCGCAAAATATATCAGGATAGTTTCAGTATGCATTTAATTTACCCGAGAGCTGCCGGAGACGTTTTTGTGGCTCCTGTGGCTCCTGTGGCATCTGCACGGATGAGGATCATTTGACACACATGCAGCATATCGCCGACAAATTTTGGCACGCTACTGCGCTGGGTTGTGGGGACGATCTTGCGCCCTGGCTGCGAGATCGTGATTCCCTGACTCAGCGTATCCAGCAGCGCTGCACCGACTTTACTGTACGCCCGGTGCGTAGTGGTCTGTCGCCTGTCGCGTTTGATGAGTCGGCCCTGCTGGGCATCTCGCCGCAGCAACTCGCTTATTCGCGCGAAGTATTCCTCTATGCGGATGGCCAGCCCGTGATATTCGCGCATAGCGTGTTTTCACGGGATCATCTGTGCGGTGCCTGGTCCGCCGTGCGCACGCTGGGCAATAAGCCGCTCGGCGCTTTGTTGTTTGCGCATCCGCTGGTAGAGCGCAAGCCTTTGCATTACAAAGCGCTGCACATCATGCACCCGTTGCATCAGAAAGCTGCTGCAATATTGGGCGACCCGCCTAACAGGTTGTGGGCGCGACGTTCACTGTTTTACTTGCACGATGCACCGCTGCTGGTTACCGAAGTATTTCTGCCGAAAATATTGCTGCTGACCAATCCCGAATGAAGCGTGACTCCCTTCAACATAGACCCGAGTACAGAATCGCACTACGCCGTGTATGGGCAAGTCTATTGCCGAAGCTGGTATTTGGGGTAGAATAAATAATGTTATGGAAAAATCATCAATATTAAGGAGTTGGATGTGACTTCAAGGCATCAATTGAGGGGTTGGTTTGAACGGGGGGTAAGCAGAAAAGCAGCTTACATGTTGATATGTGACACCTTCAAAGTCGGGCACTTCCCAATTTACGTCGATCATTCCTCAGCCCTTCGCGCAATTATCAACCGCTATAACGACACACCCATGACCAGAGTGGAAGAAGTGTATGACCTTCATGCTGAAATGGAAGAGCAGCTTCTGGAAACGGTGACATGGAGAATGCCACCGGCGATCAATGTACAACTCCCCACAGTATTTCAAGCGAGGCGCTCGCAGGAAAGAAGGCAGATACATGTCACTGTTCTCTATGACAGAAGATTGCATATGGAGAGAAGGAGTCAATAGTTTTAAATCAGGCCCCATCATGTACTGAAAATTGGAAAGTCTGGCATTAATAATAATGTCTGAGTAAGTAAAAGTTTCTGTAGCGCCAGTTCCCTGTACTTACAAGGGTGCCGAAAGCTTGTTTAGAAGAGGGAAGAGTTATGTTTTGGCGTTTCATGTTGGTCGTAGCAGAGATTCTGTTTATCACCATTTGGGATTACAAGATGGCCGGGGCGTATTATTCTCTGGATGTCCTGTATTGCCTGCCGATCATCCAAGCTGCACGTATAGGCTCGATTCGTTCCCTTCGACAATCCGACACTCAGATGAGTGCCTTAGTGGGAGTCATAGCTGCTGTTGCATGGAGTATTGCCGAGGCAGCGGTTGTCTGGCCGGATTACCCGTTGGCTGCATTTACGATGAACATATTTACTCGTAGCATCACATTTACCGTTCTGGGCCGGGTGGTGGCGAGACTCTGGAAGGAAAGAGATTATTCTCGCAAGGATGCGTTGACAGGCTTGGCTAATCGTTTGGAGTTCACCGAAAAATTTGCAACCGAACAAATGCGCAGTGAACGGACCAACAGGCCTTACTCCTTGCTATTTATCGACGTTGACCGCTTCAAGGCACTGAGTGAAAGCAAGGGTCGCCGTGTTGGCGATGCAGTCCTTAAAGCTTTATCGGATATTTTGAGTGGCAATTCCAGGAACATTGATACTGTTGCCCGTATCGGCGAGGATGAGTTCGCAATTTTGTTTCCTGAGACAGATGAATATATCTGCAGAGTGTTGGTAATGAGGATCAGATCGGCATCTGAGAAGAAATTTCAGGCTGAAGGCTGGCCAATATCATTATCAATAGGTCATGTAACCGTTACCGGTGGCCAGAGGAGCTTTGAGGAGTTGTTGCATGAGGCGGACGAAAAATATGTCCATTCAAAATACGATGACAGGTATAACGGGGATAAGCATAACTCTGCAATGCCCGCTCAATAAGGGCCTGAAGATAATCCATCATTGATGGCAATTTGATTGGAAAGGGGTGGTCAATCAATGCCAGCAGGAAGTTTTAACTGAATCTGCCGGACAAAGGATTCATCAAATCATGACCGGCAATGCCGGTTAACGGATACTCGATGCGTAGAGCAAAGCAATCGACTGCTGCCTTTTTACCCCTGCACTTATTCTTCCTGTTACCTCACTAAAATTGTAAAGGGCGGCATTTTCACCCCTGTCTGGATCTAGGGTAGTTGAGCACTCAACTATGAATAATCGCTTTCATATTTCCAAGTTTTTCGGGATGCGACCGGCAATTCAATTTACAATAAGAGGATTCGCCAGACCAGGAGTCCTTATTTCATGATTACACCCGTTTCATTACGTGATATTCCGCAGGCCAATATTTTTCGCAAAGGCGATGTATTTGTGCTATTCGGCGAATTGTTTGGCCGCGAGATCGGAAGAGCACACGA